>Ga0075011_10002182_pt1 | contig 10637 bp, 7 predicted proteins | sample TARM_MetaG_T_14_FD_72354 | JGI IMG/M metagenome (GOLD analysis project Ga0075011, IMG submission 72354) | Freshwater microbial communities from Pennsylvania, USA, analyzing microbe dynamics in response to fracking - TARM_MetaG_T_14 | ecosystem: Environmental > Aquatic > Freshwater > River...
AATGCTCGGCAATTGTATTACCGCTATAAAATGCAAGGAGCCGACCTTGACTGGATTTACACCGACCATCAATATCGTCGTGCCACCTACACCAATCTAGCCTTTGGTCATTATCTATTTATGATTGAAGCTTCCTACGACGGCACCACCTGGCTGGGGCAGCGCCAGTTAGCGGTAGAAGTTGCCGCCCCGGCTTGGCTTTCACCCTGGGCCTTAAGCATGTATGCGCTATTAGGTGGCGCCGGTATCATCGCCTTATTCTTCATCGTACGGGCGCGCCACCGTGCCATGCGCCAACTGCAACAAAGCGAAGAACGGCTAAAGTTAAGCTTGTGGGGGAGCGGTGATCAATTATGGGACTGGGATATTGCAGCTGGAGTGATTCATCGACATAACACTTGGCGCCAAGTCAGTGCGTTTCCGATTGATTATATTCGTACCGGTGAACCGGGCAGCCCCAGCAATATTCATCCACAAGACCTCGCAAATTTACAGCAGGCGTTGAATCAGCACTTAGAAGGACACACCCAGTTTTTTGAAGTCACTTACCGAGTTCAGGCTGAAGATGGCTGGGTGTCGGTGCTAGATCGAGGTAAAGTGGTGGAACGCGATGAGCAACAGCAAGCTCTGCGGATGACCGGCACCATGAAAGATATCACCCCGTTAGTACTAGCTGAAGAACGCTTAAAAATGCTAGCCACCTCCATCACCAATATTTCCGATGGTGTGTGCATTTATGACCATACTTTTGCCGTCGTCGAGGCCAACCAATCGGTGACCAAGATCACCGGCTTTAGTCGCCAACAAATGCTCGGCCGACCACTTCAACTGCAGCTCTATAGCGACGATTACGTCAACCAAATAAAACGCACCTTGCAACAGTATGGTAGTTGGCATGGTGAAGTTGAAGATCTGCGCAGTGACGGCAGTTTGTATCAGATTGAATTAACCATTGATGCCATCTACGACGATAGCAGTCAGATTTCCCATTACGTGGCGACCTTTGCAGACATCAGCGAACGCAAACAAACCGAGCGCGAGTTGCGCCGGCTGTCTAACACCGATACCCTCACCGGGCTGCCTAATCGCTCCTATTTTCAAGTCAGCCATGCCAATTTAGTGCGTAAGCGTATTGGTCACGCTTTAGTGCTTTTCGATCTCGATGATTTTAAGAAGATTAACGATTCGCTAGGTCACGATCTAGGTGACGAGCTGCTGCTACAAGTAGCTGAGCGCATTGCGCAAGTAGGACGCCCGCAAGATACTTTCTATCGCCTCGGTGGCGACGAATTTGTGCTATTGCTAGAAGACACCTGGAACATGAGCACCACCACCGATATCGCTAATCAGATCCTGCACGCCATGAGCCAGCCCTTTCATATTCAACAGCAAGATATCGTGGTGGGCACGTCCATTGGTATTGTGGTTTATCCAAGCGATGGTAACTCCTCGCAAGAGTTACTACAGAATGCCGATACCGCCATGTACCATGCCAAGAGTCGCGGCGGCCATAACTATCAGTTCTTTAACGAATCCATGAACAAAACTGCGGTTCGGCGTCTGCAAGTAGAAAACCAACTGCGGTTTGCGCTACGCCATAAGCATTTGCAAGTACTGTACCAGCCTAAAGTGTCGTTAGTGGATTATCAATTTGTAGGATTAGAAGCCTTAGTCCGCATGAACATCCCTGGCCATGGTCCCCTTAGCCCTAGCGAGTTCATTCCGTTAGCCGAAGAAACCGGTCTCATCATTGAGATGGGTGAGCAAGTGCTGCGACAAACCTGTCGTGATATGCGACTGTGGGTAGAACAAGGCTTGGTGCAAGGCCGAGTAGCGGTGAATTTATCTGCCAAGCAATTTGTGCAACCCAATCTTACCGAGACTATCATGACCATTCTCAAAGAAGAAGGTTTAGCACCACAGCATCTGGAGTTAGAAATTACCGAAGGGGTGGTGATGGAAGATCCCGAGCGTGCCATTGCCATCATGACCGAGTTACATCAACAGGGGATTCACCTCGCCCTCGATGATTTTGGTACCGGCTATTCATCGCTGGCTTATTTAAAGCGCTTCCCGATTCAAACGTTAAAGATTGATAAAGCTTTTGTGGATGACATCAATGGTGCCGAGCGCGATCGCAATATGGTCGCCTCCATTGTCGCCATGGCTCACAACTTAGGTTTAGATGTGGTTGCCGAAGGCGTTGTAGACGCAGCTCAAGCAGCCACGTTAAGCCACTTAAGCTGCGAATATGCACAGGGGTTTTTATTTGCCGAGCCGCTTAGCCGTGATGCCTTTGCCGCTCATATCAGCGTACCTGCATCAATACATTAGCATCGCCACGTGCTTGGCGCAGACGCAGCCGCTTGTGAGTGATAAACATCGGCACTATCAAGGGCCCGAACAGCAACCCTAGCAGGCCCCAACGTTTCGCTCCCATCGCGTGTGTTAATGCTTGCACATACAAAGTTAACGCCGACCCTAAACAACACAGCGCCACTAACATAACAACCCCCTACTACAGACTACGAGCGCTTAATAAAAGCGCTCGTTATTTGTTGCCATTTTAACCAATAATGGCGCCGGTTGATAGCGTTCACCATGCTGCTGTTGGTAAGCTTGCAAACGACTCACCACCTCAGCAATGCCTAGCGCGTCCATATAACGGAACGGTCCGCCACGGAAAGGCGGGAAACCGATACCAAAAATGGCACCAATATCACCATCACGAGCACAGCTTATGATGCCTTCGTCTAAACAGTACGCGGCCTCATTGAGCATCAGCAACACGGTGCGCTGGGCAATCTCGTCAGCACTCAGTTGGCTTGCTGCGGTTACGCCTAACAAGCTATACACCGAGCTATCCACCTGTTTGCCCGCTTGCTTACCTTGGTAGTCGTAAAAGCCCTTTTTGTTTTTCTTACCCTTGCGCTCATCGTCCAGCAATTTGCCAAATGCTTCTGGCGCTTGGAATCGATCGCCAAGCTCATTCGCCAAAATAGGTGCCACTTTGGCAGCCACATCAATCCCTACTTCGTCCATCAGTTTCATCGGGCCGACCGGGAAGCCAAACTTAACCAGCGCTTTATCTACCCCGTCGATCGGCTCACCCGCTAACACCAGGCGCGCAGCTTCGTTCATGTACGGGGCTAAAATACGATTGACGTAAAAACCAGCACCGTCTTTGACCACAATCGGGGTTTTTCCTTGCTTTTTAGCCAAGGCCACGGTGGTCGCAATGGTTTCTGCTGAGGTACGCTCATGGGTAATAATTTCTGCCAACGGCATCTTATCTACCGGCGAGAAATAATGCAGACCAATCACATTTTCTGGGCGCTCTGCTTTGGCAGCGATTTGCGTAATAGGTAAGCTTGACGTATTGGTTGCAAAAATAGTGTGCGGATTGCCTGCTGCTTCTACATCGGCCACCATCTGTTGCTTTAAGCCAAGATCTTCAAAGACCGCCTCAATCACCACATCAACCTTGTCAAAGCCGCTGTAATCAAGGGTACCGCTCAGGCTCAGCATGGTCGCTTCTAATTCTGTCCGGGTCATGTGCTTGCGCTTTACTTTACTATTAAGCAGGTCGTAGCTGTACTTCAACGCATGCACAATGCCTTGTTCGTTGATGTCTTTAATGCGTGCCGGTAGTTTCGCTTTAGCAGCCGTGACATAAGCAATACCGCCGCCCATCAACCCACCGCCAAGCACGCCAACGCGCTGAATAGCACGTGGCTTAGTATCGCCCGCACCGGTTTCTTTCTTCATCGCCGTGGTGGCGAAAAAAATCTGCCGTAGCTCTTTGGATTCCGGCGTCATTGCCAGTTCACCAAATTGCTTGGCCTCATAGGCTAAGCCTGCTTGAAAGCCCTTGCTGGCACCACAGGCTAAGGTATCAATGATTTTATCGAGCGCCGGGTAGTTACCTTTTGCTTTTGCTTGAGCTTGTTCGCGCGCCTTTTTAAACATGAAATTACGCCCAAACGAGGTGCCTTCCAGCACTTTGCTGACACCTTTTAGCTTAACTTTGCGCACTTTTGCCTTGCTCGCCAGTGCCTTCTCGACCGCTGCATCCAATAAGATACTCGCAGGCACGACATCATCAACAATCCCGAGTTTACGGGCTTGTTTGGCACGTAATTGCTTGCCAGCCAAAATTAATGGTAGGGCTTTTTGAATCCCAATCAGACGTGGTAACCGTTGGGTCCCACCTGAGCCTGGCAACAGCCCTAACTGCACTTCAGGTAAGCCAATCACAGTGCGGTTATTGTCCGTCGCAATCCGATAATGACAGGCTAACGCAAGTTCTAACCCACCACCTAAACAAGCACCATCAATGGCTGCCACCACCGGCACCGCTAACTGTTCGATTCTATCGAACATAGCTTGGCCTTGGCGTGCTAAACTTTCCGCATCGGCAGCATTAGTACAGGCATCAATCATGCTTATATCAGCACCGGCCACAAAGGAGCCTGGCTTATCACTGATCAGCACCACCCCACGTAAATCTTGGTGCTGCTCCAACTGATTCAGTACATGAGCTACCTCATCAGCAAAAGAAGCTTTTAAGGTGTTCATCGATTCGCCAGGAACATCGATATGGATAACCGCCACATGGTCGTCGCGTAGCTCTAAAGTAAAAGCTCGGTTGTTATCTGTTGTCATTATTCGGTCTCCACAATCATCGCAGCACCTAAGCCACCAGCAGCACATGCGGTGGTTAAACCAACCCCGCCACCACGACGTTTTAATTCATTTAAAGTTTGCGTAATCAAGCGCGTGCCCGTTGCCGCAAACGGATGGCCATAAGCCAGGGAGCCACCCAACACATTAAACTTGTCCATATCAATCTCGCCGATAGCTTCACTGCGGCCCAGCTTTTCTTGGGCAAACTTGGTGCTGGCAAACATCTTCATGTTTGCTAACGTCTGCGCCGCAAAAGCTTCATGCATTTCAATCAGGGTCAGATCCGATAACTTCATGCCAGCTCTATCTAGGGCGATAGGAGTAGCGTAGGACGGCCCCATCAGCATGTCTTGCCAAACATCTATGGCGCTGAAGGCATAACTACGAATGTAACCAAGGATGTCATAGCCTAACGCCTTGGCTTTGCTTTCTGTCATCATCAAAATAGCGCTAGCACCATCGGTTAAAGCGGTACTGTTGGCCGCTGTGACTGACCCGTGCTTTTTATCAAACACCGGCCGAAGTTTGGCATAGCCCTCTAGTTTAGAGTCTGAGCGAATGGTGTTATCGCGCTTTAAGAAGTCTTTGTATGGCTCAGCATAAGCGGTCATCACTTCGTTATCTAACACACCTGACTGCCACGCTTGATGCGCCAAAGTATGCGAACGATGAGCTAACGCATCTTGATCGGCACGGCTGATGCCATGGGTCTTAGCCATCTGCTCGGCCGTCTCACCCATGCTTAGGTTAGTGCTGTACTCAGCAATCGCAGGTGGTACTGGGAGTAAATCCTTCAATCGCAGCTTGCGTAAAATAGCAAGGCGCTGACCAAGGCTGCGCGCTTTGTTTAAATCAACCAGCGCATGGGCTAACGCCCGTGAGGCGCCAATCGGCAGTACGGATGACGAATCCGCGCCGCCGGCGATCCCCACGGTGGTATTGCCGGCCATCATACTTTCTAAAACATTAACGGTGGTTTGGAAACTGGTCGCACAAGCCCGCGACACGCTGTAGGCATCGGTGGTTACCGGCAAACTTGTGCCTAACACAATTTCTCGCGCGATGTTCGGCGCCTTAGGCATTTGCACCACTTGGCCGTACACTAAAAGTTCAACTTCATGCGGATCTAAGCTGTATTTATTGAGTAATTCTTGCACCACCATTTTGCCCATATCCAGCGCCGGAACGCCATGGAAATAGGTGGCTTGCTTAGCAAATGGCGTCCGTAGGCCTGCTACGATAGCAATCCGTTCGCCCTGTGCCGTGGTCAGATTCTGACGTGCGACCATGTGTTATTCCTCTGTTGCTGTATCATGGTCACAACCTAAGCTGGTCTGACCTCATAGATGGTTACAAATTTTAGCGGGTCTTGCTCGAGATTTAAACCGTTGTTTTAGGTAAAGTCTCAACTTACACTAGTAACTGATAGTATCATGCATAGTAGCTATCAATCGTCACCGCGGTATCACAGCGACCATACAGCCCAGTTCTTGCTACAACAGCTCGAGTAACAGAAGAGGATCAGAATGGCAGCCGAACAGTTCCAAGCCTTGCACGCCTATCTTAATAGTCAAGTTATCGGCCAGCCCGAATTTACTGAGGGCCTACTCATTGCCATTTTAGCCGATGGCCACCTATTGGTTGAAGGCCCACCTGGGCTGGCCAAGACCCGTGCGGTTAATGCCTTAGCCACAGGGATTGAAGGCAGCTTTCACCGGGTGCAGTTCACTCCTGACTTATTGCCTGCGGATTTAACTGGAACCGACATCTATCGCGCCGAAACCGGTAGCTTTGAGTTTCAGCAGGGGCCGCTATTTCATAACATCATTCTAGCAGATGAAATTAACCGCGCCCCAGCGAAAGTACAATCAGCTTTATTAGAGGCTATGGCCGAGCGGCAAATTACCGTGGGGCAAACCACCTACAAGCTGCCGCCGTTGTTTATGGTGCTGGCTACCCAGAACCCGCTTGAGCAAGAAGGCACTTACCCGCTGCCAGAGGCGCAGTTGGATCGCTTTTTGATGCAACTCAACTTGGATTATCCCAATGCTGCAGTCGAGCGTGATATTTTGCGTCTGACGCGCGGCGAAGAACTCGAGGGGCAAGCAAGCATGCCAAGCCCCGTCACGCAAGCGGATATTTTTGCGGCCCGTCGTGAAGTCCTAGAAATTTATATGGACGACAGCGTTGAAGAATATTTAGTACAACTGATTATTGCCACTCGCACCCCAGATTTTTATTCAGCGGATTTAGCCCGCTGGTTGAGTTACGGCGCTAGTCCGCGGGCCACCATTGCCCTCGACCGCTGTGCAAGAGCTAGAGCTTGGTTAAACCAACGTGACTTTGTGACCCCTGATGATATTCATTATGTGTTTGCTCACGTGTTAAGGCACCGCATCATTTTGAGTTATCAAGCGGAAGCTGATGGTATCGATGCTGATACTGTATTGAGCAAAATTATTGAGCTAGTCCCAGCACCTTAATGGCTAACAGCATGCATGAAACGGCCGCTACTTGGTTAGCACAATGGCACAGCGACGGGGTTAAGGTAGCAGCCCACGAGCTGATGTACTACCGCAGTAAAGCTGCAGCTCTAGCGCGCTTGCGGCCACGCCTGAAGCCAGGTCGCAGTGGCGCTTTGCTGAGCAAAGTCAAAGGGCGCGGGATGGAGTTTGACGAGTTTCGTCATTACCAAGCTGGCGATGATATTCGAGCCATTGATTGGCGCGTCACCGCTCGCACTGGTACGCCACACACCAAGTTGTTTCGTGAGGAACGTGAACGCCCGGTGTTGCTGGTGGTCGATTTTAGTGACAGCATGCAATTTGGCTCGCAACTGTTACTCAAATCGGTACAAGCTTGCCATCTAGCCAGTGCCTTAGCATGGCTAGCCGTTGCCCGTGGCGATCGCGTCGGCGCCTTATTGGCAAGCACTCCGTCGGCACAGAGCCAACCCCAGCATATTGAATTGCGACCGCAAGCCCGCGAGCACGCAGTGACCCGCATCATCCAGCAGCTCGTAGCCGCACAAAATCAGGCGCTACAGAACTGGCAGCAACCTCATCAAGAGCGCGCCAGTGTATTACCCTATTTGCTGCAACGTACCCTGCAGGTCGCCAAACCCGGCACCTTAGTGTATGTGATCAGCGACTGGCGAGGCTTACTAACGAATAGTCAGCAGTCGGCAGATACTGCGGCTGTGCAAGCTTTGTTGGCACTACAACGCCACTGTCAATTAGTTCCGATGCAGTTAGTCGACCCCCTTGAGCTTAGTCTAGAAGCCGTGGCACAAGCGCAAATTTCCGAACAGCTAGCGCTCACTGATGGTCAGGTGGAATGGCAGTTTGACCCACACCAAGCCCATCAGCAGCAACAGTACGCTAACGCTGCCGCCGCATGGCAGCAACAGTTGGTCCAACAGTTTCAACAACAAGCGCTAGAGCTGTGGCAGTTTTCTGCCGCCACACCGCTGGAGTCACAATGGCCAGGAGTACGCCTATGACCTGGCTTGATAATGGCAACCCATTAGAGACCATGCACGACATCGTGGCCGCACCTGCTGCGCATTGGTGGCCTTTAGCTCCGGGTTGGTGGGTACTAACTTTATTGGTCTTAGTTGTGCTGATTAGCGTGAGCTGGCTGAGCTGGCGAGCGTGGCAGCGCCGCCGGCCGCAACGGGCCGCTTTAAAACAATTAAAACAATCCCCAGCAGACAATTTAGGACAACTTAATTTGCAGCTAAAACAAGCCGCCTTGGGTTATTTCCCGCGCTCACAAATCAGTGCGCTACAGGGCCCTTTGTGGTGGCAATTTCTAGCCCAGCAATTACCGCCACGGCACCAGCAACAACTGGCTGAGTTGCTGCAACAGGGGCCGCTGTTAAGCTACCAAAAAGCCCCGTTAACGCCTCAGCAATTGGCTGACTATCAGCGTTTTGCCCTGCTCTGGGTGCAGCATGCCCTGCCACCGAAGCCGAAGCGCTCAGCGGCACCAGTGCAAGGAGGCCAGCATGATTGAGTTTGCTTGGTGGTGGGCTGCACTACTGTGGCCGCTGCCGTGGTTGGTGTGGCAGTTGCTACCAGCTGCCCATCCACCGTTGGTGGCATTGCGGCTGCCGGTACTACCAGTTACTGCTGAAACGACCATTGAACGCAGCTCGCGGTTGGGCTGGCGTAAATGGTTGGCCGGGTTAATTTGGACCCTGCTGGTACTGTCGTTAATGCAACCCCAGTGGTTAGGCGAACCGGTGAGCGCGCGCAACGAAGGGCGAGAAATGATTTTGGCTATCGACTTATCCGGCAGTATGGAAATTGCCGACATGGAAATAGCGGGTGAACAAGTCGACCGACTGACCATGGTTAAGCATGTGATGGGGGATTTTATTGCCCGCCGCGTGGGCGACCGTCTTGGCTTGATCCTATTTGCTGATACTGCTTACGTGCAAGCTCCCATGAGCTACGATAGAGACAGCATCAAACAGCTGTTAGATGAAGCCGAACTGCGCTTAATTGGTGAACGTACCGCCATTGGTGATGCTATTGCGCTGAGCGTGAAACGCTTTATTGCCCGCGAGCAGTCTAACAAAATCATCATTTTGCTCACCGACGGCCAAAATACCGCGGGTAATGTCTCACCAGAGCAAGCGCTACAACTGGCGCAGTATCATGGGGTGAAAATTTATGCCATTGGGGTGGGTGCTGAAGAAGTGATTGTGGAGGGTTATTTTGGTCAACGCCGCGTGAATCCTAGCCGCGACCTAGATGAAGATATGTTACGCAACTTAGCTAATAGCACCGGTGGGGAATATTTCCGCGCCCGCTCTACCAGCGAGCTGGAGCAAATCTACCAACGCTTAGATGAGTTCGAGCCCATTCAAGCAGAGAGTCAGCAACGGCGCCCACAGACAGCACTTTTCTTTTGGCCGCTAGGGCTTGCCTGGGCAATGATGCTGCTCGCTGGCCTACTCCCTTGGCTGCTACGCCGTTTCAGACCAGCAGCAGGAGGTCGCTCATGAGTGAATTTCAGCTTCTGCGCCCTTGGTGGTTACTAGGACTGCTTCCGCTGGCACTACTGGCTTGGACTTGGCTGCGCCAGCGTAGCGCGAGTGGTGGCTGGCACCAGTTACTGCCAGCCCATTTACAACCGCTGCTGTTACCTAAAGCCGCGGCACAGCGCCAGAAGTGGCCGCTGTATTGCGCGTTACTCGCCCTCCTTTGCATCAACTTGGCACTCGCTGGCCCTACCTGGCAACGGCTACCACAACCGGTTTACCAGTTGAATGCTGGCAGTGTGGTGGTGGTAGATATGTCGCTATCTATGTACAGCACGGATTTACCGCCCAATCGGCTCACTCAGTTGCGCTTTAAAGTCACTGATTTAGTGCGCGAATGGCTGGATGGCGAAGTGGGTTTAGTGGCGTATGCTGGTGACGCCTTTACGATTAGTCCGTTAACCAATGACGGCGCTAACCTAGTGAACTTAATTCGCGCCTTAAGCCCAGATATCATGCCAGAACTTGGCAGTAATCCGCTGGCCGGCTTGCGTCAAGCCGATGAGTTGTTGCGTGCAGCGGGCTACCCGCAAGGTGACATTTATTGGGTCACCGACGGTATTCAAACGGCCGACCAACAGGATATCTATAACTTCATCAGTAGCAGTGGCCATCGCGTAAGCATTCTAGCGGTTGCCACCGCAACCGGCGCCCCTATTCAATTACCTTCCGGCCAGCTTTACCGCGATAGTAGCGGCTCGGTGGTTGTGCCCACGGTGCAATTCAGCCGTTTGGAGAGTCTGGCCAAACGTGCCGGGGGACGCTTCAGTATCATCCGCAGTGACCAACAGGATCTTGACTACCTAGGTAGCCAGCCTCCCTTGAGCCGTGACGGTGAGCTCACCGAAGGTCAAGCCGGCGACCAGTGGCAAGAAGCCGGCCCCTGGCTCTTAGTTGTGGC
>Ga0075011_10002183_pt1 | contig 10636 bp, 12 predicted proteins | sample TARM_MetaG_T_14_FD_72354 | JGI IMG/M metagenome (GOLD analysis project Ga0075011, IMG submission 72354) | Freshwater microbial communities from Pennsylvania, USA, analyzing microbe dynamics in response to fracking - TARM_MetaG_T_14 | ecosystem: Environmental > Aquatic > Freshwater > River...
CGTCGTCGTGCGTACTGCGAGGGACCGTCAGAGGCCGACCTCGGCCTCGAACGCGGCCTCCTCGATACGGGTCTTGACCGCCTTGAGGAAGCGGGCGGCGTCCGCACCGTCGACGAGACGGTGGTCATAGGACAGGAACAGGTACGCGAACTGGCGGATCGCGATGACGTCCTGGCCGTCCACCGTGATCACCGCGGGCTTCTTGGTGATGGTGCCGGTACCGAGGATCGCGACCTGGCCGACCGGGACGATCGGCGTGTCGATGAGCGCGCCGCCCGAACCGGTGTTGGTGATGGTGAAGGTCGCGCCCGAGAGCTCGTCCGGACCCACCTTGTTGGCGCGGGTGCGGGCACCCAGGTCGCCGATCTTGCGGGCGAGGCCGGCAAGGTTCAGATCGCCGGCGTCGCGGATGACCGGGACCATCAGGCCTCGCTCCGTGTCGACGGCGATGCCGACGTTCTCCTGGCCGTGGTACGTGACCTCGCCCTTCTCGGGGTCGATCGACGCGTTGATCTTCGGGAACGCCTTGAGCGCCTCGACGGCGGCCAGCGTGTAGAAGGGCAGGAAGGTGAGGTTCGCGCCCTCGCGGGCCTTGAACGCATCCTTGGCCTTCGCGCGCAGCTGGGCGATCTTGGTGACATCCACCTCGACCACGGTGGTCAGCTGGGCCTGCGTGTGCAGGGCCTCGACCATGCGCTCGGCGACGATCTTGCGCAGGCGCGACATCTTCTCGGTGGTGCCACGCAGCGGCGAGACCGACGGGATCGTCGGGGCCTTCGCGCCGGCGGCCGGAGCCGCGGCCGGGGCGGCCTCGGCGGGAACAGGCGGGGCGGCGGCAGCAGCGGCAGCCTTCTCGGCGGCGGCGAGGACGTCCTCCTTGCGGATGCGGCCACCCACGCCGGTGCCGGTGAGCGTCGAGACGTCGACGCCCTTGTCGGCGGCGAGCTTGCGCACGAGCGGCGTCAGGTACGACTTGCCCTCGGACGCAGCAGGAGCCGCAGCGGCCGGAGCGGGCGCTGCGGGAGCGGGCGCTGCCGGGGCCGGAGCGGGTGCCGCCGGGGCCGGAGCGGGCGCGGGCGCGGCAGCAGCGGGAGCCGGGGCCGCAGGAGCCGGCGCAGCGGGCGCGGGAGCAGCCGGCATTGCCGGGGCCTCCTGGGCGGCAGCCGCAGCGCCCGAGCCGACGATGGCGAGCACGGCGCCCACCGCGACGGTGTCGTCCTCGTTCACGAGGATCTGCTGGACGGTGCCGGCGACCGGCGACGGGATCTCGGTGTCGACCTTGTCGGTGGAGACCTCGAGCAGCGGCTCATCGACATCGACCGTCTCGCCGACCTGCTTGAGCCAGCGGGTCACGGTGCCCTCGGTGACGGACTCGCCGAGAGCCGGAAGCTTCACCTCGGTGCCATTCCCAGAACCACCGGCGGCAGAACCACCGGCTGCGGGGGCCGGAGCCTCGGACGGGGCGGCCGGCGCCTGCTCGGTCGGCTTGGGTGCCTCGGCGGCGGACTCCTCGGCCGGCGAAGGCTGCGGCTCGGCCTCGTCGGCGGGCGCGGCGGGGGCGGACTCGCCGCCACCGGAACCGTCGCCGACGACGGCGAGGACGGCGCCGACCTCGACGGTCTCGTCCTCCTGGACCAGGATCTGCTCGAGGACACCTGCGACGGGTGACGGGATCTCGGTGTCGACCTTGTCGGTGGAGACCTCGAGCAGCGGCTCGTCGACCTCGACCGTCTCGCCGACCTGCTTGAGCCAGCGGGTGACGGTGCCCTCAGTAACGGACTCGCCCAGCGCGGGCAGCTGCACGTTCTCAGACATGACCTGTGAGGTCTCCTTCGATCGTCGTGGCAGGCCGTCGCTGGCCTGGTGCATCAGTAGTTCCCCGTCATCTTGTCATCACCGGGGCCCGCGCCCCAATCGGGGAGCGACGGCGTCTCTGTGACGCTGGGAACAGCACAAAGGCCGCAGGTGGCGGTCGAACGGCTCGACCCGCCTCCTGCGGCCCTTCGCGCGACACGCGCTCAGCAAGCCGACCGGACGAGATCAGCCAGCGCGGGACTCCAGGTACGCCAGCAGCGTGCGCACGCCGTGGCCCGTGCCGCCCGCCGGGGTGTACCCGTAGGGCGCCTTCTCGTTGTAGGCCGGGCCCGCGATGTCGAGGTGACCCCAGGGGGTGTCGCCCGCGAACTCCTTGAGGAACGCCGCGGCGACCAGCGCGCCGCCCCAGCGGTCGGGGGCGATGTTCGCCAGGTCGGCCACGCCGGACTTCAGGCTCGGGCGCATCTCCTCGGGGATCGGCATCGGCCACACGGTCTCGCCGGCGACGGTCCCGGCCTCGACCAGGGCGTCACGCACGTCGCGGTCGCCGAAGATGCCGGAGACGCGCGTGCCGAGCGCGACCATGGCGGCGCCGGTGAGCGTGGCGATGTCGATGACCGTGTCGTGGCCGTCCTCGATGGCGGCGACGATGCCGTCGGCCATCACGAGGCGGCCCTCGGCGTCGGTGTTGATGACCTCGACGGTCGTGCCGCCACGGATCGTGACGACGTCGCCGGGGCGCTGGGCGTTGCTGCCGGGCATGTTCTCGGCGAGGCACAGGTACGCGGTCACGGCGACGTCGAGGCCCAGGCGGGCGGCGGCGGCAACGGTATGCAGCACCGCGGCGGCACCGGCCATGTCCATGGTCATGGCCTGCATGCCCGCGGCCGGCTTGATCGAGATGCCACCGGTGTCGAAGGTGATGCCCTTGCCGACGAGCGCGACGTGGCCGCTCGGCTTCGACGGCGTGTACGCCACCTTGACGAGGCGCGGCGGTCGGGCCGAGCCCTGGCCCACGCCGGCGAGGCCGCCGTAGCCGCCCGCGGCCAGCTGCTTCTCGTCGAGGACGGTGACCTTCACGTTCTTGAGGTTCTTGGCTGTCGCCTTGGCGGCCTCGGCGAAGGACGCCGGGTAGAGCAGGTTCGCCGGGGTGTTGACCAAGTCGCGGGTGCCGTGCACGGCCTCGGCCACGACCCGGGCGCGCTCGACAGCAGCGTTCGCGCGCTGCGATCGGGCGAAGCCGGTCACGACCTCGATGGACGAGACGGGCGCCTGCTTGGTCGCCACGTCACCCGTGCGGTGCTCGGTGTAGGAGTAGGCGCCGAGCAGGGCGCCCTCGACCACGGCGGCCAGGTCGTCCTCGGTCGACGTCGGCAGGGCCACCGCCACCGCCGTCGTCCCGGCGAGCTCGCGCACCGCGGCACCCGTGGCGCGACGCAGCGTCTCCGCGGCGAACGTCCCGTCCGCCTCGCGCTCACCAAGACCGGTCAGCACGAGCACCGGTGCCTTGACGCCGTCGCCGGCGGGAAGCTTGCGGACCTCGTCCCGCGAACCGCTCAGGCCCAGTTGCGGGGCCAGGGACTCGATCTGGTGGACGAGCCCCGCCGGGAGCTGGTCGGCCACGACGGCCAGGCCGTCAGACGTCTTGCACGTCCCGACGACGAGGGCATCGACCTTCAGCGCTGTCGGGTTCTTTCCGGTGAGAGTCAGTTCAGCCACGGTGGCGATGCTAACGCCGACCCCTGGCGCCGGGCTCGTCGCTGGCCGCGTGCAGGCCGGTATTCTCGGCGCCGTGGTCCTTCCGCTCCTGCTGCTGCTGGTCGCGCTGTGCGTGGCGCTGGCAGCGTGGGCCCTGGTCTTCGTGGTCCGCGACAGGGCGGTGATCCTGCGACAGCTCTTCGGTGCCGCCGTCGTCGAGGCCGTGCTGGTGGTCCAGGCCGTGGTCGCGGCGGTGCTGCTCGTGACCGGCGACCACGCCGTGAACGCCGTGCTCTTCTGGGGCTACCTGGCCACGGCCCTCCTGGTGCTGCCGATCGCCGCGGCGTGGGCCTTCGCCGAGCGGACCCGCTGGTCCTCCGTCGTGCTCATGGTGGCCTCGCTGACGGTGGCCTTCCTCGGCTTCCGGCTCTGGCAGATCTGGGCCGCGGCGTGACCGGCGCCGTCGCCGGCGCGCAGCCTCCGCGGGGCAGGCCGAGCGCTCCGCGCAGCACGGGGCAGGGCTTCGGCCGGCTCCTCGTGACCGTCTACGGCATCCTCGCGTTCGCCGCCCTGGGCCGTTCCGGCTACGAGCTCGCGACGAAGTTCTCCGAGGCCCCGGTCGCGTACTCGCTCTCCGCGTTCTCGGCGGTCGTCTACGTCGTCGCCACGATCGCGCTCGCGCGCGGCCGCGGCGCCTGGCGCGCCGTCGCCTGGGTGGCGGTGAGCATCGAGGCGGTCGGCGTGCTGACGGTGGGTGCCCTCTCTCTGGCCAGCCCTGACGTCTTCGGGGAGTCCACGGTGTGGTCCGGCTTCGGCCAGGGCTACGGCTACATCCCCCTCGTCCTTCCTTTTGCCGGCCTGTGGTGGCTGCTGCGGACCCGCGCCCGGAGCGCGGCGCCGTCGGCCGGCGACCCGGGCCGGCCCCGTCCGGCATGACCCCCGAGAGTGAGGCCTGAGCCGTGCCCAACCCCTACCACCTGTTCTTCAAGGTCGTCTTCACGAAGATGGACCCCGAGGACGCCCACGACCTCGCATTCCGCTGGATCGGCCTGGCCGGTCGCGTCCCGGTGCTGCGCGACGTGGTCCAGGGCGCGCTGGCGCCGTACCTCGGCCGCGGCCTCGGCGGCCCCGGGTCCGTCGAGGTCCTCGGCCGCACGTTCGGCGCCCCCTTCGGCCTCGCGGGCGGCTTCGACAAGGACGCCGGCGCGGTGCGCGGCCTGACGATGCTCGGCTTCTCGTACATCGAGGTCGGCACCATCACGCCCCGCCCACAGCCGGGCAACGAGGCGCCGCGCATGTTCCGTGAGATCCCCTTGCGAGGGCTGCGCAACCGGATGGGCTTCAACAACGGCGGCGCCTCCGCCGCGGCGGCCTCGCTGCGCCGGCTGCGCTCGTCCGCGAGCGGCCGGGGCCTGCGCATCGGCGTGAACATCGGCAAGAACAAGACGACGCCGGCCGAGGACGCCGCCGCCGACTACGCGCTGTGCGCCCGGGTCCTCGCGCCCTACGCCGACTACCTCGTCGTCAACGTGTCCTCGCCCAACACCCCGGGCCTGCGCGATCTCCAGACGATCGACTCCCTGCGCCCGATCCTCACCGCGACCCGGGAGGCCGCCGACGCCGCCACGGCCGAGGCCGGCGTGGGCAGGGTGCCGCTGCTCGTCAAGATCGCACCCGACCTGGCCGACGAGGACGTCGACGCCGTCGCGGACCTCGTGCTCGAGCTCGGGCTCGACGGCGTCGCCGCGGTCAACACCACGATCAAGCACGACCTCGGCCCCGGCGGCCTGTCCGGTGCGCCGCTGCTCCCGCGTGGTCTCGAGGTCGTCAGGCGCCTGCGCGCCCGCCTCGGGCAGGGCCCCGCGATCATCGGCTCGGGCGGCATCATCTCCGTCGACGACGCGCGCGCCTACCTCGCCGCCGGCGCCGACCTGATCCAGGGCTACACGGGCTTCATCTATGAGGGCCCGTTCTGGGCCGGCCGGCTCAACCGTGCCCTCGTGCGCGATGCCCGGCGCGGCGGCGCGGTGACCCGATGAGCCCCGTCGTGCGGCCGCGCTGGGAGTGGGAGCTGCGCGACGCCGACGGCCGGAGGCTCGACCCGTTGCTCACCCCCGTCCTCACGAGCCGGTTCGACGCCGAGGAGTGGCTCGGCGCGCGGTGGCGTGCTCTCGCCGAGCAGGGTGCGGCCGAGGCGCGCCTCCTGCACGACGGTGTGCCGGCCGCGCCGCCGATGCCGCCCCGCGTGCCGGAGCGCTGACCGGGCGGGCTCTGCGCACGCGAACGCCGCGCCCCGTGATCCGGAGGCGCGGCGTTCGCCGTCGTCGGTCAGCTGGGGCGCTGCTGCGGCGCACCCTTCGCCGTCATCGCCGCGTCGCGCTCGACGACGTCGCCGAGCGCCTCGTCGATGCGTGCCATCAGCTCGGCGGGGATCGTGACGCCGGACGCCTTGACGTTCTCCTGGACCTGCTCCGGCCGCGACGCGCCGACGAGGGCGGCCGCGACGTTGTCGTTCTGCAGGACCCAGGCGACGGCGAGCTGGGCCATGGTCAGGCCGAGCTCGTCGGCGATGGGGCGCAGGTTGCGCACGCGCGTGAGGACGTCGTCGGTCATGAAGCGGCTGATGAAGCCCGCGCCGCCCTTGGAGTCCGTGGCGCGCGAGCCCTCGGGGGCCGGCTGGCCGGGCAGGTACTTGCCCGTCAGCACGCCTTGGGCCACGGGCGACCAGACGATCTGCGAGATGCCGAGCTCCCGCGAGGCGGGCACGACCTCGTCCTCGATGACGCGCCACAGCATCGAGTACTGCGGCTGGCTCGAGATGAGCTGGAAGCCGAGGTCCTTCGCGAGGGCGTGGCCGGCACGCAGCTGGTCGGCGGTCCACTCGGAGACGCCGATGTACAGGGCCTTGCCCTGGCGGACGATGTCGGCGAACGCCTGCATCGTCTCCTCGAGCGGCGTCTCGGTGTCGTACCGGTGGGCCTGGTAGAGGTCCACGTAGTCCGTGCCGAGCCGCTTCAGCGAGCCGTTGATGGACTCCATGACGTGCTTGCGCGACAGGCCGGAGTCGTTGGGGCCGCCGGGTCCGGTCGGCCAGTAGACCTTGGTGAAGATCTCGAGGCCCTCGCGACGCTCGCCCTGGAGCGCGTCGCCGAGGACCTGCTCCGCCGTCGTGTTGGCGTAGGCGTCGGCGGTGTCGAACGAGGTGATGCCCGCGTCGAGCGCCGCCCGGACGCAGGAGGTCGCGACGTCGTTCTCGACCTGCGAGCCGTGGGTGAGCCAGTTGCCGTAGGTGATCTCCGAGATCTTGAGACCACTGCTTCCGAGGTACCGGTAGTTGACCATGCGGCCACTCTAGGCCCGGCGCCAGAACGATTCGACGAGACCGGCGGCCGACGGCCGCCGGCGCACGACAAGCGGGCGACTCCGGGCGCACGACCCGGCGGCTGCAATCACTCCGGCCAGACGCCGTGCTTCTTGTGCAGCGGCTTCGGCACGCGCGACCGGCGCAGCTGGAAGACGCGCATGGCCGCGTACATCGCGGTGCCCTTCTCGACCGTGCCGAACTTGGCGATCAGCCTCTTCTTCAGGCCGAACCACATGACCACCGTGTCGCCGACGGCCACGAAGACCACGGCGTACAGGGCCAGCAGCACGATGAACGCGAGCTCCGCGAACTGGATGACGGCGAAGTTGGCCACGATGAAGAGCATCGCGATCGGCAGGAAGTACTCACCGAGGTTGCGGCGCGCGTCCACGTAGTTGCGCACGTAGCGCCGCTGCTCGCCCTTGTCACGGGCCGGGAGGTAGCGCTCCTCGCCGCGCTGCATGCCCTCGTACGAGCGGGCGCGCAGCTCGCGCTGCCGCGACTTGGCCTCACGGGCCGCGGCACGGCGGTCGGTGGGCACCAGGGGGCGCTTGTTGGCGGCCTGCTGCACGGAGCGCTTGGGTGTCGGGCGGCCCTTGCCGGCCTCGACGTCCTGCTCGATGGCGGCGGCCTCGGCGCGGACGTCGTCGACGGGCTGCGCGGCGTCGGACTTCTTGCGGGAGAACACGGCGGGAGTCTACGCGCGGCCAGGACCTGCCAGGTGCAGTCCAGCCCGGGTAGCGTGGCGCCGTGACCGCTGCGAACGCCCTGGCCCCTGACACCACCGAGGCGCTGCGCGCCGTCGTCGACGGGATCTTCCCCGAGCTCCAGGCCGACCTCGAGGCGCTCGTGCGCATCCCCGGCATCGCCATGGAGGCCTTCGACCAGACGCATGTCGAGGCGTCCGCCGAGGCCGTGGCCGAGCTGCTGCGCGCCGCCGGGATGCCGGAGGTCCAGATTCTGCGCGCCCCGCGCCCCGACGGGAAGCCGGGTGCCCCCGCCGTCGTCGCCCGCCGCCCCGCCCCCGCGGGCGCGCCGACCGTCATGCTCTACGCGCACCATGACGTGCAGCCGGTAGGCGAGGGCTGGGACACCGACCCCTTCGAGCCGACGGTCGTGGGCGAGCGGCTCTACGGCCGTGGCGCCGCGGACGACAAGGCGGGCGTCGTCGCCCACCTCGGCGCGCTGCGCGCCCTGACCGCGGCGAACCTGCTGCCGGACATCGGCGTCACGGTCTTCGTCGAGGGCGAGGAGGAGGACGGCTCGCCGTCGTTCCGGACCTTCCTCGAGACCTACCGCGAGCTGCTCGCCGCCGACGTCATCGTCGTTGCGGACTCCGCCAACTGGAAGGTCGGCGTGCCGGCGCTCACCACCTCGCTGCGCGGCCTGGTCGACGGCGTCGTGGAGGTCGACGTCCTCGCGCACGCCGTGCACTCGGGGATGTTCGGCGGCCCGGTGCTCGACGCCAACACGCTGCTCGCTCGCCTGATCACCACGCTGCACGACGACGCCGGCGACGTCGCCGTCGCCGGGCTCGTGCACGGTCCGGAGCCGAAGGTCGAGTACGACGAGGCGGAGTTCCGCTCGGAGTCGTCGGTGCTCGACGGCGTCGAGCTGGCCGGGTCCGGCCCGCTCGCGGCGCGGCTGTGGACCAAGCCGGCCCTCGCCGTCGTCGGCATCGAAGCAACCCCCACGTCCCAGGCGTCGAACACGATCGCACCGAGCGCGCGCGCCAAGCTCTCGTTGCGCCTCGCTCCGGGGCAGGACCCCGTGGCGGCAGCGGCGGCGCTGGAGCAGCACCTGCTGTCCCACGCCCCGTTCGGTGCACGGGTCACCTGGACCACCGGTTCCTCCGGCAAGGCCTTCCTCGCCCCTGACGACACGGCGGCCATGCGCGCCGCGCGCTCCGCCTTCGCGGCAGCCTGGGGCGTCGACCCCGTCGACACGGGCATCGGCGGCTCGATCCCGTTCATCGCCGACCTCCTCGAGGTCTACCCGCACGCCGCGATCCTCGTGACCGGCGTCGAGGACCCGGACTCCCGCGCCCACGGCGCCAACGAGTCGGTGCACCTGGGCGAGCTGCGCAAGGTCGTCCTCGCCGAGGCGCTGCTCCTGACGCAGGTCGCCGCGACGCTCTGACCTCCCACGATCCGTCCCGTGCAGACCCTGATCCTCGCCGCCGACGCCGCCCTCGCGGATGACCTCGCTGCCGCCTGGCGCGCCGGCGGCACCGGATCGGTCGACGCCGCGACGCTGCCGGCGCTTCCCTCCGGGGGAACGCCGGCGGGGGTGTTCGTGCCGCTCGGCGCACTCGGCCTGACTGCGGCCCCGGCTGCCGTCGCCCCCGCCGAGGCGCGGCTGCGCGAGCTGGTCGCGGGCGCCGACCTCGTCGTCGTGCACCTGGACGCGCTCGACGGCGGCACCCTCCACGACGGGGTCCTGCCGCTCGTCGCCCGGGTGGCGGGGGAGCGGGCGCTGCCCGTCGTCGTGCTCGCCGGGAGCAGCGACGCCAGCAGGCGCGAGTGGTCGGGCGCCGGGGTGAGCGGCGTGCACGAGGTCGGCCCCGGCGCCGGCCCCCGCGCGGCCGCCGTCGAGCGGGTCGCGCGGACGTGGGCGCCTGACGAGGAACAGCGGTCCCGCGCGCGCTGAACTCGTGCGTATTATCGGGAAGAACACGCCCCATCGCTTCGTTGGAGGAAGCATGACCGAAGCTCTTGAGACCACCACGCACGGAGTCGTCCTCACCGACGTCGCTGCCGCCAAGGTCCGCAGCCTCCTGGAGCAGGAGGGCCGCGACGACCTGCGTCTGCGCGTCGCCGTCCAGCCCGGCGGTTGCTCAGGACTGATCTACCAGCTGTACTTCGACGAGCGCCTGCTCGACGGCGACGTCACCCGCGACTTCGGCGGTGTCGAGGTCGTCGTCGACAAGATGAGCGTCCCCTACCTCGAGGGCGCCACCGTCGACTTCGCCGACAGCATCGAGAAGCAGGGCTTCACGATCGACAACCCGAACGCGGGCTCCTCCTGCGCGTGCGGCGGCTCGTTCGCCTGACCCCAGAGACGCTGCCGGCCCGGTCACCCTCGCGGTGACCGGGCCGTCGTCGTATCCGGGGGATCTGACGCGCTGGGCGCCCCATGTCGCGGACCGGGGTGGATGGTGTCGCCGCGGCGGTCAACCGTCACCTCCTGAGGTCCGAGAACGGCCCGACCGGCGCCGCGTGCGGGTTAGGCTGCCATTACCGAGGACGAGAAGCTCCCGCAACCGTCTGGCGCGTCACGCGGCATCTGCTGACGCGACACGTACGGGTCGAGCGCGGGTCGTGACGTGAAAGGCCTCCCTTGCAGTCGAAGCCCCCCACCCGCGCCCCGCGGGCCATCCTGCGCATCGCGGCGATCGCCGCCACGGTCGCGGTGCTGGCCTCCGGCTGCGCGACCGAGACCGTCAAGCGCGGCTACCTGCCCGGCTACTCGGACGGGGAGGTGACCGACCAGACCGCAGGTATCCGTGAGCTGTGGGTCGGGTCGTGGGTGGCCGCCCTCGCCGTGGGCCTGCTCACCTGGGGCCTGATGCTCTGGTGCGTGGCGGCCTACCGCAAACGGGCTCTTGGGACATCCGGTAGGGGCGACGCGCGCGATGTAGAGGTCCGCCGGGTAGGGGTCGAGGTCCCCGAGGATCAGAAGCGCTAACTCTCTGATCGACCACGAGGACCTCGACGTGTCTCACGATACTTCCACGCGCCCGAACACTCCCAAGACCAC
>Ga0075011_10002184_pt1 | contig 10635 bp, 10 predicted proteins | sample TARM_MetaG_T_14_FD_72354 | JGI IMG/M metagenome (GOLD analysis project Ga0075011, IMG submission 72354) | Freshwater microbial communities from Pennsylvania, USA, analyzing microbe dynamics in response to fracking - TARM_MetaG_T_14 | ecosystem: Environmental > Aquatic > Freshwater > River...
GGCGAAGACGTCCAGGCCGGCAATGATGCCATCCTGTTTGCACAACAGTTGGGCTTTTCCTTTAGTGTAGCCTGTGATGATGGCATTGACCGAGAGATCCTCGGTGGGGATATCTTCCTGCAGCGCTGCCAAAATCAGGCGGTCCAGATTACTTTGCATGGGCCTCCTCCTCGATTCCGATTAATTTTAATAACGTTTTTGTGGCTTCATCCAAGCCGTCCGCGATGGAGCGAGCATCCGGTTCGGGAAACGGATAAGGAAGCGCGAGCTGGAATTCCGCTTCGATGGCTTGGGCGGCGCGTTTGCTGAATACCAAGCTTTCCAACAGCGAATTGCTCGCCAAGCGGTTCTTCCCGTGCACGCCGTTGCAGCTCGTTTCCCCTGCTGCATACAGGTTCGTCAGCGAGGTTTTGCTCTGCAGGTCGACTTCGATGCCGCCCATGAAGTAGTGTTGGGCGGGCACGACCGGGATGTAATCTTCGGTGAGATCATAGCCTTCCTGCAGGCAATGGGCATGGATGCCCGGGAACCTTTCGGCGATCGGTCCGTCGATATGTCCTTTCAGGAGCATCCGGACATAAGGGAGGCGGTCCTTTTCCATCTGGGCGTAGATCGCTTTCGTCAGCAGGTCGCGCGGCAGGAGTTCGTCGGCGAAACGCTGGCCGTCTTTGCCGACGAGGATGGCGCCTTCCCCGCGCAGCGATTCTGACATCAGGAAAGCTTTCCCGGGGCGTCCCGTGTAGAACGAAGTCGGATGGATCTGGACATAATTCATGTCCTTGACGCGGATGCCGTGCTTCAGCGCGATGGCGATGGCGTCGCCGGTCAGATGCGCGAAGTTGGTCGATTTGCTGAACAGGCCGCCGATGCCGCCGGTGGCAAACAGGGTGGCCTGTGCATAAACGGTGGATAATTTCCCGGACTGATCGCGGAGCACAACGCCGTGGCAACGGTCCTCGGCGACCAACAGATCGACAAGCGTGCTGCTTTCAAGGATACTCACATTTTTCAGCTCTTTCACGCGTGCGATCAGTTTGCTGTTGATTTCCTTGCCGGTCATATCCTTGCAGTGCAAAATCCTGGCCCGGGAGTGGGCGCCTTCTTTGGTGTAGGAGAAGCCTTCTCCCTTTTTGTCGAAAGCCACGCCCAACGCGATCAGATCATCGATGATATTCTGTGAAGAATTGATCATGATTGAAACCGCGGCTTCGTTGTTTTCGTAGTGGCCGGCACGCAGCGTGTCCTCCAGGAATGGCTCGAAGTCCGTTTCGTCGCGCTGGACGCAGATACCGCCCTGGGCAAGGAAGGAATCGTTGTCTTCCAAAGTCCCCTTGGTGACGATCAGGATCTGTTTGTCGCTGCTGAGGTTGAGGGCCGCGAAAAGTCCGGCAACACCCGTTCCGATGATGATGACGTCATAGTTGCGCATGAGTCTTCACCTCGGCCAATTCCAGCATCCGTTCCAACGGCTGCAAGCCTTTTTTGCGCAGCGCTTCGTCCATTTCCACTGCGGGTTCGAAAGTCTCCAAAGCGGCGATTATTTTCTCCACGGTGTTCAGTTTCATGTCGGGGCAGACCTGACCGACGGAAGGGGAGTGGAAATGCTTGCCAGGCGAGCGTTTCTCCATTTCATGGATGACCCCGATTTCCGTGCAGATGATGAAATCCTGCGATGGACTCTTTTCGGTATAGGCGACAAGGTCCGATGTACTGCCGACAAAGTCCGCCAAATCAAGGATCTCCTCCTTGCATTCCGGATGCGCCAGTATTTCGGCTTGCGGCAGGTCGCGTTTCATCTTCAGGACATCGACCACGTGGATGCTGGTGTGGACCGGGCAGTAGCCGTCATTGAAGAGGAACGTCTTCTCAGGAAGCTGGCGGGCGATGTATCTGCCGAGGTGCTCATCCGGAATGAAGTAGATGTAGCGGTTGGGCAGGGCGGCGATGACATTTTTCGCGTTGGATGACGTGACGATGACATCGGCATAGCCCTTGATTTCGGCAGTGGAGTTGATGTAGCAGACAACCGCCACGTCTTCGTATTTCTCGCGGATTTTCTGGATATCGCGGATTTTGACCATGTGGGCCATCGGGCAATCCGCCTGCAGGTCGGGCATCAGGACGACTTTCTTCGGATTCAGCATCTTCGCGCTTTCGCCCATGAAGGCCACGCCGCAGAATACGATCACTTTCTCCGTGACCTGTGCTGCAATTTTGCTCAAATAGTACGAATCCCCGATGAAATCTGCGATATCTTGAACGGCTCCAGGAACGTAGTAATGTGCGAGAATGACGGCATCTTTTTCTGCTTTCAGCTGCAATATTCTTTCCGTAAGTTCATCCATTTGTGCGACCCCTTTTATATGATAGTTTAATGAAAATGAATATAGCACGTAAGTTTACAGGTGTCAAGACACCTTGTGGGGTGGAAAGTTTTTTTATCCCCCAGCATTTTTCTTTCGCCATCATTTTGGGTGAAATGACGGCGAAAAATGTAACACCCTCGGATACCGGATAGTCCATTAAAACATTCACCGGGAAATCGGCAACAGGAAAGTCCGGAATTCCCGGCGAGACGATGTTCACCGGGAAATTAGTAGCCGGAAAGTCCAGAATTCCCGGCGAGACGATGTTTACCGGGAATTCGGCAACCGGAATGCCCAGAATTACCGGCGAAGCGTCGCTCACCGGGAAAACGGCAGCCGGAAAGTCCAGAATTACCGGCGAGACATTGTTCACCGGGAATTAGGCAACCAAAAACTCCGAAATTCCCGGTGAACGGATTATTGACTATAATTAGCGCAAAAAAAGGGAGGTGCCTCGTCATGAGACACCTCCCTTTTTCAGTTATTGCCGTTCAGTATTTTTCGAGGCTCTTATTGAAGGAGTCCAGATGCCATTCGGAAGCGTTCCGCAAAGCTGTAAAGGTGGCACGCACGTCATCCGGGATATCCTGTTCGAGGAATTTGTTGTACATCGCGATATTGTCCACTTCCCCTGTGGCACAGTTTTCCAAAGCCTCCTTGATATCCGCCGCTTGTTTCAGGTGATCGGCCGATTCGTCAGCCGGAATCGTCAAGTCGTATTTTTCGAAAAGAACCGTCATTTCAGAGACATGCTGGGCTTCGGCAGAGACGATGTTGTTGAATGGAGCCTGATCGCCGAATGTTTCCAGTACGTAGGCGTATTCTCCGTGGGCCAATTGTTCATCCTGGATGGCGTACGTGAACATCTCCTCCATCGTCAAATCATTGTCCGCCAAGGCGCCGACTGCACCGTAGATGTATGGCGGAGGCGCTTCCATCGATTCGTCTTCTTCCGTGTCGCTTTCCTCGCTATCATCCATTATGGATTCATCCAGTTCGGAACTGCTTTCGGTCATTTCCGCTGAGCCCGCTGCCGAAGAATCGTTTGTCGCGGCATCGTCGTCCGCCGCACAACCGACCAACAGCAACAGACTAAACAGAGTGGCCGTTCCATAAAGTTTCTGTTTCCTGTTCATTATTTTTCGTCCTTTCATACAATGCGATGGGAGTGGTTGGGATGGAGAATTGGAGTTGCGGTTTTTGGATGAATGGCAGGACTGTACGAAGTTTCTGTCGCCTTAAAGGTACGCCCGATGGCCAAAATTGTCAAAAAATCGGGATTGAAAACGACAAAATTATTTGCCGCCAAGCCTATCTCAATATTTGCATAAACGTTCTGTTTTGAGTACTATTGAGTTAGAAAAGTAAGGTTATTCAGCATATGAAAAACTGACGTTTACTGGTGTTGCTGCCATTATTATGCTTATCAGGAACAATGGAAAAGGAGGAAACGAAGATGGAAACAAAAATGGATACGAAACAACTGGAAACACCCGTCAAAATTGCGGTGATTGTGACTTATCTGATCATGATCGTCGTCAACGCCATGGCAAACATCCTGCCGATAAACGGAATCGACACTGGGGCCGTGTCGGATTCCTATCCGAACCTGTTTGCGCCGGCCGGCTTGACGTTTTCGATCTGGGGCGTCATCTATCTGCTGTTGGCGGGCTATACGCTCTACCAATTCGGCCTGTTCCAAGGCGACAAGAGCAAAGTCAAAACGGAGCTGCTGCGGAAAGTCGGCATCGTTTTTTCGGGCACTTCTGTCGTGAATGCCGCCTGGATCTTCAGTTGGCATTACGGTCTGATCGGCTTGTCGGTGCTCCTGATGCTCGTGCTACTCTTGAGCCTGATCTACATCAATGAAACAATCAAAAAGGAAAAGCTCGATCAGAAGGAGAAGCTGTTCATCCGTCTGCCGTTCAGCGTCTATTTCGGCTGGATCACTGTAGCGACCATCGCGAACATCACGACGCTGCTGGTCGACATCGGCTGGAACGGTTTCGGCATCCCTGAGTCGGCCTGGACGATCCTCATCATAGTGATCGGGCTGGCGATCGGTGCCGTCACGATGATCCGCAACCATGACATTGCCTACGGATTGGTTATCATCTGGGCATACACAGGCATTTTGATCAAGCATATGTCCCAAAGCGGTTTTGCCGGCCAATATCCAAGCATCATCACGACCGTCATCGCCTGCATCGTGCTGATGGGCGTGGCAATCGGCTATGTGCTGTTCGCGAAGAAACAGATGCCCCCAGTAATGAAATGAAAAATACAGAAAGGTTGATGCAAACTGCGCACGATCGAAAGCGAAATCCGTGACTATCTGTTGGACAAAATAATCCATCATGGGTTTCCGGATAAACAAAAACTGCCGAGCGAAAATGAGTTGGCGCACCTTTTCGGGACGACCCGCAACACGGTCCGAAAAATCTACGAGATGCTGGAAGCGATGGGCTACATCAGCTCCAAACAGGGGCTGGGCCATTTTCCGCGCGAAAAACGGCCAGCCATCGAACTTGCGTTGCGCGGCGACGTCAGTTTTTCCGAAAAGATGCATCAGCAGAATATTCCCTATCATTCCCTGAATGTCCATTGCAGACTGGCTGACAAAGATAGCGAAGACGTTCGCTTGCGTCAACTTCTCGGCGAAGGCGAACTCTATGAAATCTGCCGTTTGCGGCTCGTCCACGGTGCACCTGCAGCGCTCCACTATTCCTATGTTTCGAACGTGCTATTCCCGGACATTCAGGCTGATGGAGCGGCCATCCAATCGATGTTCAGTTATTACCTTTCCAAAGGCCACCGCACTTTCACAAGCAGCGGGTCGGAATTGAGCGTTTCCTTTCCGCATGCGGAGGAACAGGATTTGCTGGAGTGCGGCGAACTGGTTCCGTTGCTGATCCTGGAAAGCGACTGCCGGGATGAAGCGAGCGGGCAACTGCTGGAGTTGACCAAAATCGTTTACCGCAGCGACCGCTTCAAGTACAAGATCAATGTTTAAGCAAACCACCGCGGTGCCGGCGCAAAAAAGTCGGCACGGAGGTGGTTTGCTTCATCAAGATATCATTTTTTAGTAGCGTTTACGCGAAGTTTACACAAATGCAAAGAAATCTATACATTCAGGGTATATAGTTTGAGTGACAGACACTGCAAACCGATTGCCAGGCTATGGGAATCTAATGTTAAGAAAAAGAATATGGAGATGTGCAGTCTATGGAAAAGTACATGAAAAGCCAAGATGCCGTTGTATTATTGGAGGGCCTGATTGAACTGCGGGACAAGGTCCATCAAGAAGGGAATGCTCTTTACAGCAGATGGGCCCCTCAGATCAAACGCGAGCAGTTCAAGAACAGTGCGCGTAACTTAGCCTATTATTTAGCGCTCAGAACTAGGGACATTCGGGAAATCCAAGAGGATTTGATGCCATTGGGGCTCTCTTCCTTAGGCAGGTTGGAGTCACGAACATTGGACACCATTGATGCCGTCATCGCAAGTCTGTCGATGATAACAGGCGTGGAGGTGCCGGCAATCCATTACCCTTCACGCGAATCGTTTATGCTCGGAAGGCAACAATTGGCACGAAATGCAGATGACTTCTTCGGAGAGCCCCCCAAAAATCGGAATACAAGAATCATGGTCACGATGCAGGCGGACGCATGCGACGACTACAAGTTCGTCAAAACGCTTATGGAAAAAGGGATGAATGTGGCTCGGATAAACTGTGCGCACGACAACGAAGCCATTTGGGCCGGCATCATCAACAATGTACGTCGGGCGGAGAAAGAACTGCACACAGGATGTAAAGTCATGATGGACATCGCCGGCCCGAAAGCGCGCATCAGTTGGCTGTATACCAGCCTGGCGAATCCGAAAGTGACTTCAGGAGACTGGATATTGCTGTCGCGTGGAGAAACAGTGCGGCCCAATCCCGATTATCCGATCGTCATCGGATGCAGTCTGCCTGAGATGCTGGCTTATCTGAATGTCGGCGAGACCGTGTTGTTGGATGACGGCATCGTCGAAGGCAGGATAGAGGAAATCAATGAGCATGGTATTTTGATAAAAGTGAAAAAGGTCCAAAGAGATAATGGCGTTCGTCTGAAGGCCGAGAAGGGCATCAATTTCCCTCATTCAGAAACAGAATTGGAACTGCTCACCGACAAGGACCATGCCGACATCCGATTCGCCACCAGCGTCGCTGATATTTTGAGCTTTTCCTTCGTCAAGGACGCCAACGATATTTACTGTATCCAGCAGGAGCTGAAAGACACAGTCGGAGAAGAGAAAGCGGAACAGTTCCCCGTAATGGCAAAAATTGAGACAGCACAGGGGGTCAAGAACCTGGTCGATATCATTTTTGCGGCAGCGGGGAAAAATCCTTTCGCCATCATGATTGCGCGGGGAGATTTGGCTGTAGAGGAGGGCTTCCTGCGGTTGGCCGAGCTTCAGGAGGAAATTCTGTGGATCAGTGAAGCCGCCGATATCCCGGTTGTCTGGGCGACGCAGGTACTGGATAACATGGTCAGGACGGGCATCCCGACCCGAGCTGAAGTGACGGATGCTGCTGAAGGCGGTGCCAGTGCGGAATGTGTGATGCTCAATAAGGGACCTTACTTGTTCGATGCCATGACCTTCCTCTCCGAAATACTCGAGAAGATGCAACAACACCAATACAAAAAATCATCCCGGTTACGGGCATTGAGCATCGCGAAGGAGGGGCTGACTTTCGATTCGAAGGAGCAACATAAATCCAAACGGAAGGCGAAAACGAAGAAATGACAGGCAAATTCAATAGGTAAATCCATTCCAAGTTCGTAAAATACAGTTCCTGGTGATGGGACCGTGAAAAATTTTCTGATGTAAAAACGAATATAAAAAGCATGAAATCAAAACGCCCGGACTTTGATTTCATGCTTTTTTCTGTTCCGTAAACAGGTTGCGAAATCGCGGGTAAAAGATTTCAAGAGGAAAGCTGATTTACAAAATGCTTACAGTGTTTACAGAAACTTGACCCAAAATTCATGGTTTCGAACTTGGCGACAAGTTACACTGATTTTCGAAAGGGGTGTTCCGGTTGAATAAAACAAGAAGGACACGAATACTGATCGACTACGGCAAAGCCACTGCCATCACGATGGCGGAGTTCATCAAAGAAAAATATTCTATTGAAATGATTTCTGAACCTACCGAAGCATTGACGATGATCAAAGTCAGGGAGTCTGCGCAGAATTCACTTTTCTACTTGGGGGAAGTTCTGGTCACAGAAACGAAAGTACGCGTAGCCGGAAAACTCGGAATCGGTCTCGTCAAAGGCCATGAAACAGATCTTTCGCTGGCTTTGGCCATCATCGATGCTGCCTACAGTGCCGACCTTCCGGAAACGGAAAAATGGCAAGTGCTGCTCGAGGAACTGGAACGTGCCGGGGAAGATGCGATTGCGCACCGGATCCAGCAGTCGGCAAGAACAAAAGTGAATTTTGAGACGATGAACCAATAGGAGGTCAACATGCATAACAAAGTGAAGGATACACAGAGAGTTTTCCGGAAGATTTTGGAGAGTTTGTCCCACCCGGGAAAAATCGTGGCAATGGATACGACATTCGCATACAGAACGATGTTATTGGATGAAACGATGGATATCCTGATGACCCTTCTGGACAGGGAAGTGACTTTCCATCTTGTAGGGGACGACAAGGAAACCACCGAAGAAATCGAAATTCGGACACTGGCCCGGTCAGCAGGCATGGCAGAAGCAGATTACATCATTATCCCGAAAACAACCAGTCAGGCACAAACGACCGCTGTCTTCCGCCTAGCGAAGAAAGGCACACTCTTGGATCCGAACCACAACGCGACTGTGATTCTGGAGACGGAAGCCATCTCTATGGATGCAAGCTATGTGTTGACCGGTCCGGGCGTAAGGGAGTGCCAATGGGTGGATATCACTGACGCCAACCATTGGATTACGGCACGCAATGAAGCAGTCGCTGAATTCCCCCTCGGCATGGACTGTTTCATCGTCGATCAAAGCGGATCCTGCATTGGTTTGCCGCGTACGACGGTTATGGAAGGGGTGCGCTAGATGGGTTATGTAGCGGTAAAAGGCGGACAGGAAGCCATTGCGCAATCGAACCTAGGTCTTGCTTATGCGCGAATAAAAGCCGGCAGGGTACTGGATGTTGCGGATATTTTGGCGGGCATGCGTCCGCTGGTCGATCAGGTGATGTCGGAGAGCAGCCTCTATGATGAACAGTTGGCTGCCTTGGCCATCAAACAGGCTGGCGGCAGTATGGAGGAAGCGGTCTTCCTGCTGCGTGCGCACCGGTCGACGCTCTCGCGGCTGTACTATACGACAGTGACAAATCCGAAAGAAATGTTTGTGGAACGGCGGATTTCGGCTTCCTTCAAGGATATCCCCGGGGGCCAGTTGTTGGGTACAGCCACTGATTTTACGCAGCGCTTCCTTGATTTCGATTTACTTACCGAAACGGAAGAGGATGCGGTCCAAAAAGCCAAACAGTATGAAGAAAAGGCGGAAAATCCGGAAGCGCCGATGATGGACCTGCACCGCTTGCCGAAAGTCGTCGATTATTTGGAGGAGCAAGGTTTGTTCGAAACAGCCCCGTTTGACGACCGTGAACCGGACGACATCACCAAGCGCAGCATCCAGTTCCCGACTTCCCGGAGCCAACGCCTTCAATCGTTGACGCGCGGCCAGACGGGAGCAGTCACGTCGTTGGGCTACGCGGGAATCCGTGGTTATGGTGTGGCAAACCACCCGAATATCGGCGAACTGCGGGTCGGCCAGCTGCCGTTGCATGTCGCCGATCCACGCCATCCGGAAGATGAAGAAGATGCCTATTACATCGGATCGATCACGGTGACCGAAGTCGAGTCTTTCATCCCGATCGATGTGACTGATGCGGATGGGAAAACGAAGATGAGCTTTTCGATCGGTTATGGGTTGACGTTCGGCCAGAACGAAACGAAGACGATCGCGATGAGTATCCTGGATTATTCGTTGGAGCATCCGGCCGAAAACCACCCGACTTCGGATGAGGAGTTTGTGCTGCTGCATGTGGATTCGGTCGAATCGACCGGCTTCATTTCGCATCTGAAATTGCCGCATTACGTGACCTTCCAGTCGCTGTTGGACGGCATCAGGAAGATCAAAGGAGGAACAAAATGAATTACCAAGGAAATTATGCTTTCCTCGACGAAAATTCCAAAATGGAGATTCGCCGCACGATCCTGAAAGCAGTGGCCATCCCGGGCTATCAGGTGCCGTTCGCATCCCGCGAAATGCCGATTGCCCGCGGTTGGGGGACGGGGGGGCTGCAAATCAGCCTATCGTTGATCGGCGAGGAAGACGTGCTGAAAGTCATCGACCAAGGCTCCGATGAGAGTGTCAACGCCGTCAACATCAAAAAAATGATTGCTGATACGACCGGTGTGGCGACGACGATCCATACAAGTGAAGCGACATTGATCCAATCGCGCCACCGGATTCCCGAAGTGCCTTTGACAGAGGAACAGATCCTTGTGCTGCAGGTGCCGCTGCCGGAACCGCTGCGGGCGGTCGAGCCTTCGGAACGCAAAACCAAGGCGATGCATGCCTACGGCGAATACAGCGTTTCCTGGCTGCATCTGTTCGAACAGATCGTCCGCTATGGCAAAACGGCGATGCATTCGGATTATCCCGTCATCGTGAACAAGCGCTATCTGATGGCTCCGAGCCCGATTCCGCGTTTCGACAATCCTAAGCTCCACCACAACGATGGGCTTGTGTTGTTCGGGGCGGGGCGCGAAAAGAAAATTTACGCCGTTCCCCCTTATACGGATGTCGTGTCGATCGATTTTGAAGACCATCCTTTCGAAGTGGAAAGCTTCGCTGGCGCAGTCTGCCGCTTGAGCGGGCTGACGGATGTTTTCCTCGATGAACTGGTGGATGAAGCGACGGGGGAAACCTACTATATGACGAATGACCAATCGTATCTATTGGAAACTTTGAATGCAAAACAAGAAACAGCAGCAGGAGGGATCAGACATGACTAAGGAATCACCTGTACTGTCTCTGCGCGGTATGAACAAGCAATTCGGGGAAGGTTGTGCGCAATGCGCAGAAAAATCGGGAAATCTTGAAAAAAACTATTGCCCGGCCTGCGGTACGGTCTATGCCTGCCGCGACATTTCCTTCGACCTGTACAAAGGCGAAATCATCGGTATCGTCGGTGAGAGCGGCTCCGGGAAATCGACT
>Ga0075011_10002185_pt1 | contig 10630 bp, 8 predicted proteins | sample TARM_MetaG_T_14_FD_72354 | JGI IMG/M metagenome (GOLD analysis project Ga0075011, IMG submission 72354) | Freshwater microbial communities from Pennsylvania, USA, analyzing microbe dynamics in response to fracking - TARM_MetaG_T_14 | ecosystem: Environmental > Aquatic > Freshwater > River...
GTTTAACGGTAAAGATTGTATAATGCCGCCGGAATATTGATTCGATTTTTTACTAACAGAGTATAAAAAATGACAGATTTAACAAAATACAGAAATATAGGTATATTCGCGCACGTTGATGCGGGTAAAACCACTACGACAGAGCGTATCCTAAAACTTACAGGTCAGATTCATAAGATTGGTGAAGTACATGATGGCGAATCTACTACTGACTTTATGGAACAGGAAGCTGAGCGCGGTATTACTATCCAGTCTGCAGCAGTAAGTTGTTTCTGGAATGGACACCGTTTAAACGTAATCGATACTCCTGGACACGTTGACTTCACCGTTGAAGTATACCGTTCACTTAAAGTATTGGATGGCGGTATCGGCGTATTCTGTGGTAGTGGTGGTGTTGAGCCCCAATCAGAAACTAACTGGCGTTATGCGAATGACTCGGAAGTTGCGCGTATTATCTTCGTAAATAAATTAGACCGTATGGGTGCTGACTTCCTGCGTGTTGTTAAGCAAACTGAAACTGTACTGGGTGCTAACCCGCTAGTTATGGTATTGCCAATCGGTATTGAAGATGAGTTTTGTGGTGTTGTCGATCTTCTTACTCGTAAAGCACATATCTGGGATGACACAGGTCTTCCTGAAAACTTTGAAATCACTGATATTCCTGCAGATATGGTTGATCTTGTTGAAGAGTACCGTGAAAAACTGATCGAAACTGCTGTTGAGCAGGACGATGAGTTAATGGAAGCGTACTTAGAAGAAGGCACAGAGCCTTCTATGGATGAGATCAAACGTTGTATCCGTAAAGGTACACGTACTATGGATTTCTTCCCGACTTACTGTGGCAGCGCGTTCAAAAACAAAGGTATGCAATTACTGCTTAATGCTGTTGTTGATTACCTGCCAGATCCAATGGAAGTTGATCCACAACCGCTTACAGATGAAGAAGGCACGCCAACTGGCGAGCATGCAATCGTTTCTGCTGATGAAACATTCAAAGCGTTAGCATTCAAAATTATGGATGACCGTTTTGGTGCACTTACTTTCGTGCGTATCTACTCGGGTACTCTGAAGAAAGGGGATACAATCCTTAACTCATTCACAGGTAAAACTGAGCGTGTTGGCCGTATGGTTGAGATGCAGGCGAATGATCGTAAAGAGCTAACATCAGCACAAGCGGGTGATATCATCGCTATCGTTGGTATGAAGAACAACGTGCAAACTGGTCACACTTTATGTGATCCTAAACACCCAATCGTCTTAGAAGCAATGGTGTTCCCGAATCCGGTTATCTCTATCTCCGTAAAACCTAAAGATAAAGGTTCAACAGAGAAGATGGGTATTGCTATCGGTAAAATGGTTGCAGAAGATCCAACATTCAAAGTTGAAACTGATATCGATTCAGGCGAAACAATCCTGTCTGGTATGGGTGAGCTTCACCTGGATATCAAAGTAGATATCCTTAAACGTACCTATGGTGTTGACCTGATTGTTGGTGAACCGCAAGTTGCTTACCGTGAAACTATCACTAAAGAGATTGAAGATTCATACACGCATAAGAAACAGTCTGGTGGTTCTGGTCAGTTCGGTAAAATTGATTACCGTATCAAACCAGGTGAACCAGGTAGTGGTTTCGTGTTCGCATCTAAAGTTGTTGGTGGTAACGTACCGAAAGAGTTCTTCCCTGCGATTGAGAAAGGCTTCAAGAGCATGATGGACACTGGTGTACTAGCTGGCTTCCCAGTACTTGATGTTGAAATTGAACTGTTTGACGGTGGTTTCCACGCCGTGGATTCATCTGCAGTAGCATTTGAACTAGCTGCACGTGGCGCATTCCGTCAGTCTATCCCTAAAGCAGGTGCACAACTTCTTGAGCCAATCATGGCTGTTGACGTATTTACGCCTGATGATCACGTTGGTGATGTTATCGGTGACCTTAACCGTCGCCGTGGCATGATAGCGGGCCAAGAAGCGGGTGTGACTGGTGTGCGTATTAAAGCAGATGTACCACTTTCAGAAATGTTTGGTTACATCGGCTCGCTACGTACAATGACATCAGGCCGTGGTCAGTTCTCTATGGAGTTCAAACACTACATGCCTTGTCCAAGCAACGTAGCTGAAGCGGTTATCGAGAAAGTTAAAGCAGATAAAGCCGCTGCTAAGAAATAATTTCTTGTAGCTGACTGTTAAGCGAAAAAAGCCCCTTGTCATGCAAATGACAAGGGGCTTTTTTATATCTGCAATAACGGAGTGGTAGAGTCATCGGGCAACAAGCCGAGTGTAAAAACTCGGCTTTTATATTTATACCTGATTTACCCCTGTATTTTTATCGCTTGTGTCTCTTCTTCGGAATAACTGTCTGCTATTGAGCTGTTTTTGGCTTCTGCGGCATAACAGGCTGCGGCGGTAAATATCACATCAGTGGAACTATTCAGGGCGGTTTCTGCTGAATCTTGTACGACACCGATAATGAAACCAACAGCAACAACCTGCATGGCGATTTCATTGGGTACGCCAAATAAACTGCATGCCAGTGGGATCAATAACAATGAACCGCCGGCAACACCCGAAGCACCACAGGCAGAGACAGCTGCCACCACACTTAATAAAATAGCGGTGGCAATATCAAACTCAATACCCAGCGTGTGCACTGCAGCCAGTGTGAGTACGGTAATAGTGATTGAAGCACCCGCCATATTGATGGTTGCACCGAGCGGAATGGAAACCGAATAAGTGTCTTCATGAAGTTTTAGCTTTTCACACAATTCCATATTAACGGGGATATTCGCAGCAGAGCTGCGCGTAAAGAAGGCGGTTACACCCGATTCACGTAAACACTGGAATATTAATGGGTATGGGTTGCTTCTGATTTTCACATAAACAATGGCCGGATTCACGACTAAGGCGATAAAAATCATACAGCCCAGTAATACCGCTAACAGATGAGAATAACCCAGCAGCGCAGAGAAACCCGTTTCGGCAAAGGTGTTTGCTACCAGACCGAAAACACCGACAGGGGCAAAACGTATGACTAAATGCACTATTTTAGTGACGCCGTTGGAGAGATCATGCAGGACATTCTTTGTCGTATGGTTAGCATGCTGCAGTGCCAGACCTAAGCCGACAGCCCAGGCTAAAATACCGATAAAGTTACCGGTAATAAGCGCATTAACCGGGTTATCTACAAGTTTAAATAACAGGGTATGCAAAACTTCAGCTATCCCTTGCGGTGGCGTCGCCTGAATATCTGCGGCCAATAATACCAGCGTTGTTGGAAAAAAAGAGCTGATAATAACGGCAGTCGAAGCGGCTAATAAGGTGCCTATCAGATAAAGATTAATAATTGGCTTTAGATTGCTGTGCGCCCCTTTTTTCTGGTTGGCAATCGACGATGCGACTAACACAAAAACCAGTATGGGTGCCACCGCTTTTAATGCGCCAACGAACAGATCGCCAAGAAACGAGATGGTGATAGCGCTTTCTGGTGAAAGGGTGGCAATTAGGATACCAGCGATAATGCCGATAACAATCTGCATAACGAGGCTGCCGTTAAAAAATCGCTGCAAAAGAGTGTTGGGATTCATATATTAAACCTGTTTTATATTATGAGCGGCGGGAAGATAACTCCGTTTATTATCCCGCACGAGTTATAGCAAAAGCACTTAAAAACGCATTTTCTGCATTTTCAGGTGGTTTGGTTATACTGTTTTTTCATACCATCATTGATATTACTTAAGGGCATTGTAACTTTTTCAGGCAGCATTTGCTTTAAGCCGTATCATAAAAATAGAGTTCGGCATTATTAATGAGGGGGGTGCTGATCACTGTTTTTTCAGAACTAACACCATCACCCCCAAAAACACCATTATCATGCCAAAAATCATATAGGGGGTGATCGGCTCATTTAACAGGTAAACGGCGAGTATGATGGTAAATATCGGGCCTAAAGTGCCGACTATACCTGTTTGTGCGGGGCCAATACGATGGATAGCTTCAGACACCATAAAGCTGGGTATTACAGTGCTAAATATCGCGAGTAAGGAGACCCACAGCCAAGCCTGCCGGGTTATTTGCAGGGTGAAAAAATCAATTTGCAGCGCGCCATGAGCAAAAACTAAAAAGGAGGAGGCTATCATCACTAAACTGGTAAACAGCAATGACCCCAGCTTGGCTATGATTGGCCGGCTCAATAATACATATAAAGAGAAACTTAGCGCCGCCCCCATTACCAGCGTGGTGCCTAATACAACATCATTGCCGGTGATTTTCAGCTCCTGTCCCATCACCACCCATAACCCCAGATAAGTTATCAATAATGAGATGATCAGCCGTTTAGTTATCGCCTGCTGGAATAAAAAATAACCGATAATGGCGACTAAAAATGGGTAGGTGAAGAGAGTTAAACGTTCAAGTTGTGCGCTGATATATTCCAGTCCTTTTAAGTCTAACAAGGAGGAAAGGTAATAGCCTAAAAAACCTAACGCGAATATTTGTAAAAAAATCGCATGGGAAAGTTCAGAGACAGCCTGTTTTTGACGTTTTTTTAACAGATGGAGCAAAATAAACAGGTAAAACGGCAGGGCGACAAGCATACGTAAAACCAGTACTGAGTCTGCATCCAGCCCCTGCGCATAAGCATATTTAATAAAAATAGATTTTAATGAAAACAGAAGTGTTCCGATAAGGGCAAGAAAAATACCTAAGCGCATGATGTAATAGACCAAATAATGAAGATAAATCCAGACTAGCGATTTTATAATAGTTAAGCAAGGTGATGCTTGCTATATTATACCCAGCCACCTCAAGATGCAGACTCCTGCATCTTGAGGTGGCTGGGTATATATTTTTTATTTAGTAAACCAAAGAGTGGATAAATGTCAGCTGCAAATTTTGTTTTACCCTATATCGATCCGATTGCAATCAGCATCGGTCCGCTTGCTATCCGCTGGTACGGTTTAATGTATTTAGTCGGTTTTGCTTTTGCTTTTTGGATGGCCAATCGCCGTTGTGACCGCTCCAATGGCGTTTGGACGCGTGAGCAAGCCAGCGATTTGCTTTTTTATGGCTTTCTGGGGGTTATTTTAGGCGGGCGTGCCGGTTACGTTTTCTTCTACCAATTCCCGCAGTTTTTAGATAATCCGCTTTATCTGTTTAGAATATGGGAGGGCGGTATGTCCTTTCATGGCGGCGTAATTGGTGTTATTTGCGCCATTATCTTTTATGCGAAAAAGAATCAACGCTCAATTTTAGCCGTGGGCGATTTTATTGTACCGCTTTTACCTGTTGGTCTGGGGGCAGGGCGTCTCGGTAATTTTATCAACTCTGAGCTATGGGGACGTGTCACCGATTCACCCTTCGGTATTATCTTCCCCAATGCAGGGCCATTGCCACGTCACCCTTCGCAGCTCTACGAATTTGCCCTGGAAGGGGTGGTATTGTTTATTATTCTTGTGCTGTTTATTCGCAAACCACGGCCCAGTGGCTCGGTGGCCGGGCTATTTTTATTATGTTACGGTTTGTTCCGTATTATTGTCGAATTTGCCCGCGAGCCAGATGCACACTTAGGCTTGCTCTCTTTCGGGTTGAGTATGGGGCAGATATTATCATTACCCATGGTGTTTGCAGGCGCTGCTTTAATCGCCTTTGCATACCGTTATAAACAGCCTCAAAAAGCTAACATTATTAGGTGAGAACAGATGAAACAATATTTAGATTTATGCCAGCGTATTATTGAAAAGGGTGTCTGGATTGAAAATAAGCGCACCCAAAAACGCTGCTTAACTGTGATCAATGCTGATCTTGAATATGATGTTAAAAATAATAAATTCCCAATGATCACCACGCGTAAAAGCTACTGGAAATCGGCCATTGCTGAGCTGCTTGGTTATATTCGCGGTTATGATAATGCCGCTGATTTTAGAGCGTTGGGCACAAAAACATGGGATGCGAATGCCAATCTTAATGGTGCCTGGTTAAATAACAGCTACCGCAAAGGCGAAGATGACATGGGCCGTGTTTACGGCGTACAAGGGCGTGCCTGGGCAAAACCGGATGGCGGTTGTATTGACCAACTAAAAAAAGTCGTTAAAGATCTTAAGCATGGCATTGATGATCGCGGCGAAATTATGACCTTCTACAATCCCGGTGAATTTCATATGGGTTGCCTGCGCCCGTGCATGCACACTCACACTTTTTCACTGGTCGGTGAGACCTTGCATCTGACCAGCTACCAGCGTTCCTGTGATGTTCCTCTGGGACTGAATTTTAACCAGGTACAGGTTTTCACTTTGTTAGCCTTGATGGCGCAAATTACCGGTAAAAAAGCGGGCACTGCGTACCATAAAATAGTCAATGCACACATCTATGAAGACCAGTTTGAGCTGATGCGCGACGTGCAGTTAAAGCGTCAACCCTTTGCTTCGCCGCAGCTCATTATCAATCCAAAAATCAAATCGCTCGAAGATTTGGAAACCTGGGTCACTATGGATGATTTTGAAGTCAGTGATTACCAGTGTCATGATGCTATCAAATACCCGTTTTCGGTTTAAGAGTATTGAAATGTTAAAAACAGTAAAACAAGCGGCCAAAAAGAGCTCGCCAGCACAGGCTAAATTCAGTGAGAAATGGTCGCAAATTGAGAAAAAACAGAAACGTAATAAAAATCTGGAGAAAAAAATAGCGGCGTTTTACAGCAGTTTTCAAGTAGAAATTTTGCCTGAAGAGAAGAAAATGTGCGAGTTACTTGCTCAGGAAACGCGTCATTTAATGGCCTTTTTGCCGCGTAAATCATTTACCCAATGGCAGCGTGAAGAGTTGGTCGCCTGGATTGAATCAAATCTGCATACATTAACAGAGCAGCCATTTTGCCCTGATGGGTTAAGTGCTGCTCTGCGCGAAGAGTATAACCAGGCGCTTTTAGATAAAATACAGCGCTTTGATGAAAATCATCAGTTTCACCCTGATGAGATTGCCGATATGCGTGACCTGACAGAGGCGCTGTTTGGCGACGCTGAGCAGTTTAGTGAGCAGCAGTTAAGTGATTTTTTGCGCGATCCTGTTGCTTTCCATCGTTATGCTGAAGCGTTTTTAAAAACTTCGCACGAGGCTGAAGAAGAGCTTGATGAAGATCAACTGGATGAGCAGTTTTTTGAGCGCCTTGAAGAGGAGTTTATCAATAGCGATCATTTTCAGCAGCACACTCATTCACAAGCCAAACAACAGAAGAAATTAAAAGATCTGTTCAACGCCAGTCAGCTAAAAAAATGCTATAAAATGCTTGCCAGCCGTCTGCATCCGGATAAAGAATTAAATCCGGCACGCAAAGCGGAAAAAAGCGCGTTAATGACGCAGCTTGTGCAGGCTAAACAGGATAAAGATGCGTTTACTATTATCAGCATGTTCCAGCAGTATGTGCCTGATAACGATCTGAATTTAGATGATGATTTAAACGCGGAACTGTTAACCTTGCTAGCGGAAAAATTAGAGCAGCTTGATAGAGAGCATAAAGCGTTGCAGCACCCTGACACTATCGAGTCTATGGTTTGGCAGAAGTTAGGCGGGCGCACTAAAGCGATAATGGCGAACAAGAAGCGCCAACATTTAGAGGCGCTGCTGGAAAGTCAGGCATCGCTGCGGCATACCATCACTACAGCAAAAAGCATGAAACCGCTCAATAAAATATTATCTGACCGTTATGAGCTGCGTTATGCCAGCCCCTTTGCCAATTTTGGCTCATTACAAGAACTGTTCGATAACGACTTTGATATTTTTTCAGATAGCCCTTTTTAAGAAATGCAGCCTGTGTACACTGTATCAAGCTAAAATCTCTTTTTTCCTCCTCTATATGGTTCTGACCAGTAAAAAACGCCGTCATTTTTATCGGCAATCTTGACTATTGCTGTTATCTGATGAATTCGTTCTCTCTCCCTGCCCTGTTCACGTACATGGCATGTTTATATTCACTGGATTTAAATTTCATTACACTATAGTCAAAAATTGTACCGTCGCTAAAATTGGAGACGCATGTGATTTGTAATAGCGGCTCTTTTTCCTGAATATTGAGCAACAATGCTTCCTGCTTATCAGGTAATACAGGAGAAAATTCCTGATAGCTCCCTTCAATCTCCAAACCTAATGTTTTCTCAATATATTCAAACTTTGACCCTTCCAGGGTACGAATAGTCAGCTCAGGAAAAAGGTTAACCGGCATAAAACTATCTTCTATGATTTTTGGCCGACCATTTATTTTCCTTAAACGTTTGATGAAATAAGCGCGCTCACCTAACTGCATTTTTAAAATATCAGCTATTTCAGGATCCGGCGATACAATTGCAAATTCCAACACCTCGCTACTTATTTTTTCACCTGTCTCTGCTGAACTTTCCACTCCACTTCGCAAGGGGTGCACTAAATGAACTAACTCCTTGTGCATAATATAGCTACCGCTGCCATGTTTTCTTTCAATTAAGTCAAGCATCTGCAATTCAGAGAGCGCTTTACGAATCGACACTCGGCTTGCCTTATACTCCTGCATCAATTGACGCTCGGTGGGTAGTACATCGCCTACTGAAAATTCATCAGAGTTAATGCGAAACCTCAGTTTTTTAGTAATGTCTTTGTATAGCATAAAACCTCCTGTGTATGACAACTCCTTTAAGTCTTACTTATTGTACCAATTTAACACCAATTCCCCAAAGTTTAAAAACATAGATTAACTGATCTTATATATATCAAGCTGATCATTTTAGAATAATTAGCAGCTTTCCATTTGTTGGTCATTTATTGGGTGATTGGAGCTTCTCTTTAGTAAAAAGAAATACCAATAAATACAAGTTAAATACCAATAAGCGACTTAGAGATCTGTATCACTGTTTTGGTTTCTTATTGGTATTATATTTATTTGCAAGCTTGTACGCTGGCCAGGAATAGGCAAGTAATAAAAAACTTAATAAACACGACCCATAAAGGAGCTACAACATGTTAAAAGCAATACAAAGGTTTGGCGGTGCCATGTTTACCCCGGTGTTACTCTTCGCATTTTCAGGAATAGTCGCGGGTATTTCGATATTATTAACCAATCCCGACATTGTTGGCTCCATTGCCAATGCCGATACATTCTGGTTCAAAATATGGTCTGTTATTCTGGAAGGTGCCTGGACGGTCTTTCGTAATATGCCGCTTCTTTTTGCAATCGGCTTACCTATCGGCTTGGCAAGAACTGCATCAGCCAGAGCTTGCCTGGCGGTGTTAGTTTCCTATCTGACCTTTAACTATTTTATTGCCAGTATCTTAACTATCTGGGGTAGCTACTTCGGAGTTGATTTCAGCCAGGCTATTGGGGGTGTTAGCGGTTTAACTAATATAGCGGGGATTAAAACGCTCGATACCAGCATAGTGGGCGCTATTTTTGTTGCGGCTGTGATGACCTATTTCCATAACCGTTTCTTTGATAAAAAACTGCCGGATTACCTTGGCATATTCCAGGGAACAGCCTTTGTCACTATTATCGGTTTTATCGTGATGCTTCCTCTGGCTTTTGCCACTTGTCTGGTTTGGCCTAAAGTACAACTCGGTATCGGCTCTCTGCAGGCGTTTTTATCTACAGCGGGTGCCTTGGGGGTGTGGATTTACACTTTCTTAGAGCGCATCCTGATTCCGACCGGTCTGCACCATTTTGTTTACGGCCCGTTCATTTTCGGTCCAGCTGCTGTTGAAGGTGGTCTTCAGGCCTATTGGATACAACATATTGCGGAATTTGGCACCTCAACTCAACCGTTAATAGAACTCTTCCCGCAAGGTGGTTTCGCGCTGCACGGTAACTCTAAGATATTTGGTGCTATCGGTATTGGCGGTGCGATGTATATGACTGCAGCACCGCAAAATAAGCACAAAGTTGCCGGCCTGCTTATCCCCGCCGTATTAACAGCGGTACTGGTGGGTATTACTGAACCGTTAGAATTCACCTTCCTGTTTGTTGCGCCATTTTTATTCGCCGTTCATGCTGTCCTCGCCGCAACTATGGCAACCGTTATGTATATGAATGGCATCGTCGGCAATATGGGCGGAGGTTTAATTGAGATTGCAACTCAAAACTGGCTGCCAATGTTTAACCTGCACTCGGTGGAAGTCATTAAGCAAATCGTGATCGGTTGTGGGTTTACAGCTGCATACTTCTTCATCTTTAAATATCTGATTATTCGTTTTGATGTAAAAACACCAGGTCGCGAACTAGACAGTGAAATTAAATTATTCACTAAAGCCGATTTTAAAAACCAAGCTGGCGCTAAAACTAAAAAAGGTAATGGGTTTGATGAGCAAGCTGCGCAATTGATGCAGGCATTAGGAGGGCGCGAAAATATTGCTGAATTAAATAACTGTGCAACACGTCTTCGGATCAGTGTTATCGATCCCCAAAAACTGCTGACCGATGCAAATTTCCGTGAAATAGGCGCACATGGTGTGGTCAGAAATAATGATGCCATTCAGGTGATTCTGGGGTTATCCGTAGCACAAATCCGCGACAGTTTAGAAAATTTGATGAGTGCAGAAGAGATGGCGGAAACTGCATAAAGTAGTAATGACAAAAAACAAGGAGATAAAAAAGAGCAAATAATAACTGACACTTATTTAATAG
>Ga0075011_10002188_pt1 | contig 10615 bp, 9 predicted proteins | sample TARM_MetaG_T_14_FD_72354 | JGI IMG/M metagenome (GOLD analysis project Ga0075011, IMG submission 72354) | Freshwater microbial communities from Pennsylvania, USA, analyzing microbe dynamics in response to fracking - TARM_MetaG_T_14 | ecosystem: Environmental > Aquatic > Freshwater > River...
TCTCGGCAGACTGGTTTTTAAGTAGTTTTTAGTATAAAACTACAGAGAAAACAGGGCGTGAATGCAAAAATATTGTTCTTAAGTTTCAGTTACTAAACGATGGTGTTGTAAAGTGTCGTTCCTGTATCGCTTAATAAGCCGTTTAGGGAAAACGAGTTTCAGTTGCTAAGCGATGGTGTTGTAAAGTGTCGTGAGGTTGAAGCAGTTTTGGAGTGTTGGAGTTGGTTGTTTCAGTTGCTAAGCGATGGTGTTGTAAAGTGTCGTTTGCAAGTTGAACAGACAACCGCATGGCTCGCGTTTCAGTTGCTAAGCGATGGTGTTGTAAAGTGTCGTTGCCTTTTTTTGCCCTTTTTCTAGGTCGCTAGTGTGTTTCAGTTGCTAAGCGATGGTGTTGTAAAGTGTCGTGGGATGGATAGTGCCATCAAGCAAAGCGTTCTTAAAGGTTTCAGTTGCTAAGCGATGGTGTTGTAAAGTGTCGTAAGAGCCGATGAGCTCTTGCGCTTGCTGGCAGGATAGTTTCAGTTGCTAAGCGATGGTGTTGTAAAGTGTCGTGGCTGGTGGAAGCTACTATCAACGAGCTTTTAGCTTGTTTCAGTTGCTAAGCGATGGTGTTGTAAAGTGTCGTGCAGAAGTTCGGCTACGTAGAGCATCGCACTATCAGTTTCAGTTGCTAAGCGATGGTGTTGTAAAGTGTCGTCCTCTTTGAGTACTTCAAGGCGTGCTACATGAAGGAGTTTCAGTTGCTAAGCGATGGTGTTGTAAAGTGTCGTAGCCTTACAAATTATCGACTAGATGGGGTTTTTGTGCATCAAAATCGTCTCTTTTTTTCGCAAATCATTTCCTTGCAAAAAAAGTGCGATATTTTGAGAAAAATGCTATACTTTCACTCACGACACTTTACAACACATATCGTTCGATGCACTGAAATCATCGAAAAGATATATAGACCCGCCCAACTGCCTTAGGCATGGCGGGTTTCTCTTTTAAAACCTATCGTTACAATAATTTTCAAACTCACATTGCGTACATTTTCCATCGTCTGCGTTACTGTAGGGAAGTTTGCCTCGTTCTATCATGTTGTGTATCTCTTCGACTTTACATGTAAGGATTTGCTTGTCGTCTTCGTTTACATGTAAGGGGATGGTTTTGCCTTTTTCTTCATAGAGTATAAAGCCTAGTTCAAATCTTTTTTCGTATAACTTCTGAGCCAAAATGCCATAAGCGATGAGTTGCATTCTCTGCGCAATGGTGGGTTTTGAGCCGTGCAGTTTGATTTCGACGGGGTAAACATGTGTGGAAGAGATGAGAAGCCCATCGCAAATGCCGTAAAAGTTACAGGAGTCATGAGAAAGCGAGACATTGCTTTTAAAAAGTGCTTCTTCAAGATGAAACCGTGCAAGGGTGCGTCGTTTGAAAAGTTCGGCTTGTTTTTTGTGGTGTGCTTCACCTTCTTTGACCCACGAAGGGCTTGTTTTTGGGATGCAGAGCACTTCTAAAAAGTAAACGACTCTAGGGCAAAAGAGGTATTGTCTGATGAGGTGGATGGGGAGTTTATAGGTATTCAAAGGTTTTTTCCTCAAAGTCGTCTTTGTCGTAACCAAAGCTATTTTTCAAAATTTCGTTTGAAAGTTTGGCTTTTACAAAAAACGCTTTATCCCCATCGGCACAATACTTTTTGAAAAAATGCGGGAGCATTTTAAGCTCAGCGTGTTTGAGATGTCCCCAAAAGACTGACTTTTGAATGGCAACTAAGCCCAAATCTTTGAGCTCATCAAAAAGTTTTTTACGGCTTTTGTTTTCCTCGATGTCATACGTCACCAGTACTTCGTAATACAGTGCCATGTTCTACCACTTAAAGCTGTAACTTTTATAAGGCATTTGTTGCATAAATGCTCCTGTTAGCCTGTAAACTTGGCGTTGCATGATGCTTTGAAGCGAGAGATTTTTGGCGTTATAGAGGTATTTTTTATTCATGGTGGCGTTGATCTCTTCGATGATTTTTTTCTTGATGGTGCTATCAAGAAAGCTTTTGCCTTTGAGGTGGGATTTGAGTTTGATGATGTTTCTATCGACGACCCATGCACGGTACTCTTCGATGATGTCAAGGACTAGTGAGGGTTTACCAGGTCTGTTTACATGTAAGACGCCTGCAAAGGGTTCAAGCCCCGCATTGATGACACTTTGCCAGACAAAAGAGGTTAAGATGGCATAGCCGTAATTAAGAGCTGAATTGACGATGTCGTCCGCTCCTCTACCGATGCGATGGGAAAAATCCAAATCGCAAAGTAGCTCTGGGCTTACCGCATCAAAATAGATACTTGCTGCCGCTCCCTCTTTGCCCATGATGATACCAAGCCAATCGGGGCGATTTTTCAGCTCAATGGTTTTGAGGCTTTGGGTGGTTTCTTTGATTTTTTCGATAGCGTTTGCTAATTTGACGCTCTCTTTGTCGGTGGTTTTGAGGTATTTGTGAAAGTATTGAAGCGTTGAGCGTTGGTTTTTAAGTTTGCCTAGTATGAGTGCTCTAGCTATCTCTTTTGCTTCATCACTCTCTATGGTTAAAAACTGCGCTCGTCGTACATTGGCGACGGCATGAGAAGCGGTAGAACTTAGCGAAGTATGCGCTACGTTTTTAAAGTCAAGAAAAAAGAGCTTGATACCACGGAGCGAACACGCTTCTATCAAATCGCTTGAGAGTGCGATACCGCCTTTTAAAATGTTGATAGACTTAATGCGGCTGAGGGCAATCTCTTTTTGGAGTTGCCCACCTTGGCTGATGGTCAGCCTAGCACTTGTTTTGCCTAAGAATGTGCCGTATTCGTCGATGTAGATGTGTTTAGTCATCTAGCGTAACATCTGTGCCATTGTCATAATGCTTCATTATGGTTTTATTGTTGTTTGAAAATTCTATCTCTATCCCATAGGTGTTGGCTTTGATGATTTTGAGTTTATCTCGTGGTGCAAAATTACACCCCTTAAACAAAACGTCAAATTTCTCTTTTATCACTCCAAAGCTCTCATCGGTTGTAAATTTTAAATCGCTTAGTTCAAGATAGTTAAATTCTTGGTTATTGACTATTTGCATAAATGTGTCACTTGAAATGACACAGCGTATTTGAGGGCGATTGGTTGAGGCAGGTGCGACAAAAATCTTGACACCGTTAATGCTGGTGGCATGTGAAATATCTCTATAATTTGCCATGTCAATATAGCTTTGAAGTTCCATCTTTTGCGGGTCTTTGAACGAAACATTTTTACTTTTTGCCAGTGTCGCCAGTGGTACATCTTTTGAGGTGTTGATTTTGCCCTCTTCGATGGCAAATCCAGCCGACTTAGCTCCATCTATACCTACAAGCTGATAAACATTTTCGCCTTTATGGTTTTTACGCCTGATTCTAAAACCGCCACTTGGTGCTTCAACAGTGGGAATTGAGAAAACTTTTCGTGCTTTGTTGCGGATGGGTTTGTTTTGGATACCAAAATAGCTTTTACAAAATTCATTTAAAACATCTTCGCCGACATTGTATTTGCCATCTTTCTCTTTGTACTCAACCTCTTTTGCTTCAAGATGTTTTTTAAATGCTCTATCAAAAGCCAACCATTCATTCTTGATAGGCAATACAATGGTTTTATCGTAAATCTTTGTTGAGAGCTTTTTATCATCTTTGAGAATTTTTGGAGCTTCTTCAACGTTGGTTTTGAGCAGGTTGTAGCTAAATTTATTGAGAAGTTCGGCAAGCTTGATTTCACTGCTAGAGCCTTTTGATATGTCGTGAAACAGTGTTAAGACTTTTTGTTTATCTAGCTCGTAAATGTTTAATCCATTTGGTTTTTGGATTTTGTTTTTAAAATACTCTTTTATGCTCTCAAAATCTTTTTGTTTGAGTTCTGCACAATTTGAAAAATCTAAATTTTTACCATTGCCTACAAATCCCGTATAAAATTTATTTTCATACGCATAAATTGGGGCAAACCTCTCTTGATAGATACTATCTTTGAAAATCGTCGTACCACCTAGATTTTCCCTTTGGTCTTTTTCTATTTTCCCTAAAGGTTTGGTTTTGATGTTATTGATTTCAACCCACCCAAGTACTTTTTGACTCTCTGGCAGTTCTTCTTTATGGGTTATTTTTGGATAGACACTTAAAAATGACATAATGGCATCTATGGTGTGGCTTGATGGCGGTTGGGTGTCTGGTTTTTTAAGCAGTGGATTTTGCGTTGCGTAATTTCCCCTCAAATCATGCACATCATTGGCATCAGCTAAGATAAACTCAAAGTTAAATGTTTTACGAGGAAGCATCGCTTTGAGCTTTTCTTGGATTTTTTTAGCCAGATATTTTTGCGTACCGTTTACCCGTGAGCTTTGGTCGGTTCTAAGCCATCCAATTACTTTCTTATAAGTTTCATTTTGATTATCTAAAAACAAAGCATATTTAAAAGCTTTTTGCTCTTCTTGCGTAAGAGCTGAAAATGTTTTATAGGTTTTTAGATGTGCAATTTTTTCTTCTATCCACGCTTGTGTTACAGGTGCTTTGATGTCTTGTAGCAAATACATTTTTTCAGCTTTTGATTGATTGCATTTTTGGTGAACATACAAAAGGTTGCCTTCGCTATTGAAGATGGTATCGTACTTTTTAAGGGTGTAACTGCGTGGTAAGATATGGTCTATCTCGCCATCTTCTCCCGAGCTTTGCCCACAGTAAGGGCAGATACCGTTACTAAAATCTTTGATTCTTTTGTTTTTGTCTTCAATATTTTTAAGCCCTCTTTTTTTTGCCTCTTCAAGAGCTTTTTTAGCCTTTGCATTGGCATTTTTGATTTTGGCATTTCGGATAGACTCTTCATACGCAAAGGCGTTTTGCTCTAGGATGATTTTTAAATCAATCACATCTGCTTCGATGCTTTCTAACTCTTTGGCTTTGACTTTGGCGATTTCGTAGCCTAGCTTGTCGATGTATCGCTCAATCTTACCACTAAACGGTCGTTGCGTATCGGCTGGAAGTCGTTGGCAATTGGCATTGGTTGTGATTTCGCCTGTTTGCTCATTTATTTCTATTTTTGTGGCTGCTCGGTATTGGTTTTCGCTACTGCACCATTTGCATGTAGCGTTAAAACCACTGCGTGAGGTGTCGATGATGGTGTGAAGTTGTGCCATAGAAAAAAGGTTGTTGAAGCGTGTTCTATAAGGCTCTTCGATGTTGAAAAACTCGCCTATTTTTCGCACCCATTCGTTTAAATCTTTTTGATATTTTTGCACCTCTTTATCTTCGCCCATTTCTACAATTTGCTTAAAAAGATTGCCGTTTGATTTTCTAAGTTCTTCGATGTTTTTGCAATAACTTGAAAGCTTTTTGTTTCCAAACTTTACATTCCACAGTTCATTTTCAAACGCTTCAAATTGTTCTTTTGTGATAGCTTTACCTAGAATGCCTGCGACTAAATTGTGAATTTGATTGTTTTTATGCGGTGGATTGTGGTCACACTTTTTGAACATCGCATCGTCTTTTGTCCAAATGCCTGTTCGCACTTTTTCTTTAACAAGTTGGTAATATTCTTTTGTAAATTTTTGTAAATTTTTTGCATCTTCCTGCGTGAGCATATCAATATACCCATCTATTTCACCGCTTCTAAGTTTATAAGGGTCGATAGCACTAGAAGTATCTAAAATGCGATGAAGAAGTGTACTATCTTCACTGTAGCCTTTTACGGTTGAGCTCTCAAGATTTTCTTTTTGAGCCTCACTTGCAAGAGCGTGAGTTATGTCTCTCCAGTTTGGCAGACGTTTATCTAAGTACGCCTCATTGAGCCTTAGCGTTTGACATTTGACCGCTCCACGGTTGTTCATATCGTCATAAGGCGGGATGGTCATAAGCGGATTGGTAGTGGTTAGGAACTCTACGATATTTTTATTTTTTAGCTGTGCAAGATTTTCTTTTTGCCTTTGTTTGTCTTCAGGACTTTTAGGGTGCCAACTTTGGATAAATCGCCATGTGATATGATGGAGTTTTTGAGGTGTCCAAAAGTCTTCTTTTGCCATAGCTTCATCGTTAAAGTAGCGTCTTAACTCTTTGAGTTGATAGTTTGAAAGATTGCCGATAAGGTTTTGCATAGCGTGTATTTGAAGATTGTGGGTTTTAAAAAACTCTTGAATTTTTGGATTTTGTAGTTTGTCGATTGGTTGTCCTGAAATTTCAATATTTATCTCTTCAAAATACTTAGCCCGTGGGAGATTGCCTTGGTTTTGTTGTTTGTCGTGATCGTTTAAAATATCTTCAATAATTTTAAGCCCACTTTTTATATCTTGCGATTGCTTTTCTTTTAAAACCTCTTCTTTAAACTGTTTAAAATCAGCATAAAACTTTTTAAATTCAGTTTCACTCGAAGCAAAATCTGTCAAAAATCGCTCAATGCTATCTTGCGTGATAGTGCCAAATCTTTCTTCTAAAATTTCTCGTAAATTTTCGTTTTCTAATTTTTCCCGATTTTCATCTTTTAATTCAAAACTCGCATAGGTGTAACCTCTTTTGTTAAAAAGCCCTAAAATTTCATCGGGTAAAAAATCAAGACTAAGCCCATAATGCTTTTGCAAAAGAAGTAAAAAAAGTCGCTTGACTAGCGTATTCCTCAGGTTGTTGCGTTTATCGTGTCGTTTGCCTCGTCGTGCGACTTGTGAGAGTACAAAGCTTTCATCATAGATAATCGTTCCTGATTGAAAATCATCTATTTTTGAAACATCTCGTGTTGTGAAACTAAAAAATCCTGTATTTTTTCCGCCCAAGTCCAGTGAAATCAACGATAACATATTTTTTCCTTTATGAAAACTTTTGCATAAACTAAAAATACCATACTTTCGACCTTACTTCAGAAGTCATTTTAATTTGGTAGTACAAAATTCAAAATGTGTAACGGATGATTTGTTTGTAGAATAAATGATAGTGTATCATTTTTAAAAAGAGATTTTATTATTTTATTATTTCGATTGGGTTTGTAGGAGCTTTTATTTTGTGCCTCATGGGGTATTGATGGATTGATGCGAAAAATTCTGTAATTGGATTTAAAGTTTGGAAAAATTTTAGTATCGGAGATGTTTCCAAAACAGAGTATAATGCCGAAAAATTAACAACAAGGAAACGGTGTGAATCAGTATTTAACTCTTCAGAAAGCTCCAGAATACATCAAGTTTACCATTACGCTTGTGCTGTTTGTCATGGTGAAGGATTTTTCAGCGGTGGATTCTTTTTCAACCCTAGCGGTGGCGCTGTTGGAGTTTATTATCATCCTTGAGTTGGTGCACATGCTCATTGGGTTTTTGTTTAATGAGGGCAATCGCATTAAAATACGCTTGATGATTGACTCTACTATCATTTTTTTCATCCGCGACATCATGCTTATAGTGAATGACAAGTTCGATGTAGGAAAAATTGCTTCGGTGCTTGGGATTATTGCGGCGTTGTTTGTGTTTCGCATTGTGGCGACCAAATACAGCCCTTCGGTGATTGAAGATGAAATCAACAAACGTTCAAAAAAAGTGGAGTGATTTTTTAACGGTTCGGTTGCTTAAAATAGAGTGGGAAAAAAAGAAATCCCACAAGAGGGAAATGCACAAAAAAGCATTTTTCCCATCTGTTTTTCATGGGTTTTAGAGTATTCTCAATAAAAAGCGAAGCGGAGGCTAGAACGTGGAGCGTCAATTTTTTATCATGGTTGCAAGTGTCTTGGGCTTTTTTGGAATAGTAGCCTTGGTTGCGTGGATGACACAAGGCTTTTTTTGGGCCTTTTTGTTGGCTGTGGCGACTATTTTGGGCCTCTTTTTAGGGCTGTATGGTTGGGTTGTCTCGCCTTTGCAAAAAGCGCTTATGTGTCTGGAGGCCCAAGAGAGCAGGGATGTGCAAAAGCGCCTTCAAGGTGAACAGATGGTGCGAAAATTGTTTGAACAGCACGCTTGGCTTAAGGGTGTTTAGAGCGGTTGCACCGCCTTTTGGGAGTGTTAGTGCAACTAAGCCAACTGTATTCCAAGAGTGCAGGAAAAAACTCCATTGCCACGGCACAGCTGATGTTTTCCATTGATGCTGTGTCGAAGAAACTCGAAGAAAAGTCCACTGCTATTGCCAAAATCTCAACTTCTACGCAAAATATTGTGGAAAAGGTAAATAAGGTTGGCACGAGTGCGCAAGAGGCCTCAAGCTTTGCCAAACTCTCGATGAAAGAGAGTCAAAAAAGCATGAGGGAACTCAACGAAATCATTAAAAATATGGGCGCTATCAACTTAAAGACCGTAGAATCCTCAACAAAAGTTAGCAGCCTTAGGGAAAAATCCATCACCATCCACAATGTGACTACGGTGATTGACGATATTGCCGACCAGACAAACCTTTTGGCACTCAATGCCGCCATTGAAGCGGCGCGGGCAGGAGAGCATGGACGAGGGTTTGCGGTGGTGGCAGAGGAGGTGCGAAACTTGGCAGAGCGCACTTCAAAATCTACCGGAGAAGTGACCAGTATTGTAAAACAAATCCAGCAAGATACCAATGAAGTTTTTTCTAGCATGGAGGTTTTGCGGCAAGCGATGGAGGAGTCTAGCAAGAAGATTGCACATGTTGGCGAAGAGGTTGGCCATTTTATTACCAATCCACAAAAATACTCTACGCGGTACGACAGCTTTACCGATGGAGCACTTGGGGCGATGATAGACACCATCATGAAAAACAACCCGCACATGCTCCATGCTATGCCCATGCATAAATCTGGCTACATTCCAACCCACAGTGCCCGTGCGCCGCTGACGGGAGATTATGAAAAAGACCTTTTTGGCAACCGTTCTAAATGTATTTTTACCGATCGGGGTGTGCATGGGGCCAACCATGAAAAGCCTGTTTTATTGCAAACCTACCGCAGGGAAGATGGAGTGATTATGCACGACATTTCAGTGCCTATCTATGTGAAAGGACGACACTGGGGCGGGTTTTGCATTGGCTATAAGCCCAGTGCCGTTTAGTTTTTAGCGTTTTTATGAACCGAATTTAAAGGCTTTTAGGTTTTTGCATTTTACACGGCACGCCAAAAGCAACAGTGTTGGGGTCGATGTTGGAAATCACCACAGACCCTGCACCAATAGCACACTCGCGGCCAATGTGAAGGTTTTGGATGATGCACGACCCAATGCCCACATGCACCAAATCTTCCACGACAACATTGCGCGCAATAGAGACACCAGGAGAAATGTGCGTAAAGTCACCTACACTGCTTTCGTGCTCCACAATAGCCCCTGAGTTTAAGATAACACCCTCTCCAATGTGCGCTTTGGCATTGACGATAACATTGGGCATTATTACTGTGCCTTGGCCGATGTGGGCAGTGGGTGAGATAACTGCCGTGGGGTGAATCAGCGTGGCAATCTCAAACCCTTTGGCGACGAGTTTTGTAAAAAGGGTTTTGCGGGTATGGTTGCTTGCCACCCCAAGGGCGATAGGGATTTTTTGCCCTTCTAGAAAAGACTCAAGCTTGGGATAGCCAGGCTCCGTGTCATCGATTTGAATAATTTGGTCATAGCCACAGGCTTGAGCAATATCAGCAAGAACCAACCCGTGACCGGTGGCGCCATAAATATAGATGATTTTCATGAGAACCCTTTGATGATTTTGAGGTAAATTATACCGCAGAGTTCTTGGCAAAATACTTCAAAAACGTCCCACATCCCAATACCTAAGCACACTTTTGGTAAAATGCCCCTTTTTACTTTGGAGAGCGTATGGAACAGTATGTTTTAAAGATTGATTGCAAAGACGAGAAAGGGCTGATTTACCGCATTGCGGACGTGGTATTTAAATACCAGCTCAATATTGTCAAAAACGACGAATTTGTGGACCCTGAACGTGGGCGTTTTTTTATGCGCGCGGTGCTCAGTGGCGAGGCTGATATGGCCGCTTTTCAAGGCACCCTTGGGGCGATGCTACCCAGTGACGCGGTCATCTATTGCAGTGAACAGCGGAAGAAAAACATTGTCCTCATGGGCACCAAAGAGAGCCACTGTTTGGGCGATATCTTGCTAAAACACGACAGCAATGATTTAAACGCCAACATCTTGGCTATCGTTTCAAACTACGACGATTTGCGCCCATTGGCACAAAAGTTTGAGATTCCTTACCATTATGTTTCCCATGTAGGTTTGGAGCGCGAAGAACATGAGGCGCGGGTTTTGGAGACTCTTGGGGATTATGCGATTGACTTTTTGGTACTCGCTAAATACATGCGCATTCTTTCGCCAGAGTTTGTGCGCCACTATGCCCAGCGAACCATCAACATTCACCACTCTTTTTTACCTGCCTTTATCGGCGCCAACCCCTACAAACAAGCCCATGAACGGGGGGTGAAGATTATCGGTGCGACAGCGCATTTTGTGACCAACGATTTGGATGAAGGCCCCATCATCGCCCAAGATGTCATCCATGTGAGCCATGAGATGAGCTGGAAAGAGATGCAGCGCGCTGGGCGCAACGTGGAAAAAGTAGTACTTTCAAATGCGTTGGATTTGGCGTTGGAAGACCGCATTTTTGTCCATGAAAACAAGACGATAATTTTCTAATGTTTAACATCGTTTTGGTTCACCCTCAAA
>Ga0075011_10002189_pt1 | contig 10610 bp, 10 predicted proteins | sample TARM_MetaG_T_14_FD_72354 | JGI IMG/M metagenome (GOLD analysis project Ga0075011, IMG submission 72354) | Freshwater microbial communities from Pennsylvania, USA, analyzing microbe dynamics in response to fracking - TARM_MetaG_T_14 | ecosystem: Environmental > Aquatic > Freshwater > River...
ATCGTCGCCCTTATCGGCCCCAACGGGGCGGGCAAGACGACTTTCTTCAACTGCATCACCGGCATCTACACCCCCACTTCCGGCGATGTGATCATCGATCCCAAGGCGCAGGGGCATGCCCGACGCATCAACGGCAAGAAGCCCAACATCGTGACCGAGCTGGGTATGGCCCGGACCTTCCAGAACATCCGTTTGTTTCCGTCCATGACCGCGCTCGAGAACGTCATGATCGGCACCCATTGCCGGACCAAGTCCTCTATCTGGGGGGCCGTCTCCCGCAACAAGGCCACTCGGCGCGAAGAGCAGGCGGTGGTCCAGAAAGCCTACGACCTGCTGGACATGGTCGGGCTGAAGGAGTTCGTCAATGAACTGGCCACGAACATGCCCTACGGCAAACAGCGTCGGCTCGAGATCGCCCGCGCCTTGGCCACGGATCCGTTTCTTTTGCTCCTGGACGAACCAGCAGCGGGCATGAATCCGCAAGAAACCCTGGATCTGGAAGACCTGATCGTCAGCATTCGTGAAAAATTCAATATATCGATCATGCTCATTGAGCACGACATGAAGATGGTCATGTCCATGTCCGACCGCATCTACGTCCTGGATTACGGGCGCATGATTGCGGACGGCACGCCCGAGGAGATCGCGGCGAATCCGGAGGTCATCAAGGCCTACCTCGGGGAGGAACACGATGACTAGGATGCTCGAACTCAAGAACGTCAACAGCTTTTACGGTAATATCCAGGCCCTGTACGACGTCAATCTGCATGTCGACCGGGGTGAGATCATTACCCTGATCGGGGCCAACGGAGCGGGCAAGTCCACCACGCTGATGACCATCTGCGGCGTGGTCCAGGCCCGCCAGGGACAGGTCCTGTACCAGGACGAAGAGATTACCAAGCTCGCGCCGAACATCATCGTCAGCCAGGGAATCTGCCAGGTGCCCGAAGGCCGCCTGATCTTCCCGGAGCTGACCGTCCAGGAGAACCTGGACATGGGCGCTTTCATGCGCACCAACAAGGCCGAGATCAAGCGGGACATGGAATATTGTTTTGACCTGTTCCCCATTCTGGCCCGGCGGCGAAGGCAGCAGGGCGGCACCCTGTCCGGAGGCGAGCAGCAGATGCTGGCCATCGGCCGCGCGCTCATGGCCCGGCCCGCGCTCCTGCTCCTGGACGAGCCGTCCATGGGGCTGGCCCCGCTGGTGGTCAAGCAGATCTTCGAGATCATCAAGAAGGTCAACAGCGAGAACAACACGACCATTTTCCTGGTGGAGCAGAACGCCAACCTGGCGCTCAAGATCGGCCACCGGGGGTACGTCATGGAAAACGGGAGGGTCGTCCTTTCGGACTCCTGCGACAAGCTGCTCGCGAACGAGCAGGTAAAACGGGCCTATCTGGGTCTATAATGGAAACCACTGAGGCCGGGCGTTACGCTCGGCCTCGTCATATATGATAAGCAAAAACGCTCTGGAGGAATGACATGAGCAAAATACTTGATAAGGCTTTAACTTTCGACGATGTCTTGTTGGTGCCGGGCTATTCCAACGTCCTGCCCAACTCCGTTGACGTGTCCACCCATCTGACACCTGAGATCAAACTAAACATTCCGCTGATCTCCGCGGCCATGGATACGGTCACCGAGTCCCGCATGGCCATTTCCATGGCCCGTCACGGCGGCGCGGGCGTGATCCACAAGAACATGTCCGTGCGTGAGCAGGCGCGCGAGATCGACCGGGTCAAGAAGTCCGAGTCCGGCATGATCTCCGATCCCATCACCGTTCACCCCGACGACGACCTGGGCAAGGTCAAGACGATCATGAGCGAGTACCGCATTTCCGGTCTGCCCGTGGTCAAGGGCGACCATCTGGTGGGCATCATCACCAACCGCGACATCCGTTTCGTGGTGGACGAGAAGTCCCTGGTCTCCGAACTGATGACTTCCCGCGACCTGGTCACCGTGCCCGAAGGTATCGACAACGAAGAGGCCAAGCGCAAGCTGCACCAGCATCGCATAGAGAAGCTCCTGGTGGTCGACGAGGAAAACCGGCTCAAGGGGCTGATTACCATCAAGGACATAAACAAGCACAAGAAGTACCCCGACGCGGTCAAGGACGGGCGCGGACGCCTGCTGGTCGGCGCGGCCATCGGCGTGGGCAAGGACTGCCTGTCCCGGTCAGAGGCCCTGCTGCACGCGGGCGCGGACTTCCTTGTCCTCGATTCGGCCCACGGCCATTCCGAGAACATCCTTAAGTCCACCCGCGAGCTGCGCGCCGCGTTCCCCGATCTCCAACTCGTGGGCGGCAACGTGGCCACCTACGAAGGCGCCAAGGCGCTTATCGAGGCGGGCGTGGACACGGTCAAGGTCGGCATCGGCCCCGGTTCCATCTGCACCACTCGTGTGGTTGCCGGTGTGGGCGTGCCCCAGGTCACGGCGGTCATGGAGGCGAGCCGCGCTGCGCGCGAGGCCGACAAGTGCATCATCGCCGACGGTGGTATCAAGTATTCCGGCGACGTGGTCAAAGCGCTGGCAGTGGGCGCCAACACCTGCATGATGGGCTCGGTCCTGGCCGGTACCGAGGAATCTCCGGGCGAGACCATTCTGTTCCAAGGACGGACCTACAAGCAGTACCGGGGCATGGGCTCCATCGACGCCATGAAGCAGGGCAGCTCGGACCGCTACTTCCAGGAAAAGTCCAAGAAGTTGGTTCCCGAGGGCATCGTCGGTCGGGTGCCGTATCGCGGCAAGGTGGGCGAGTCCCTGTACCAGTTCATCGGCGGCCTGCGCTCCGGCATGGGCTACACAGGTTCGGCCAACATCCGCGAGCTGTTCGAGAAGTCCCAGATGGTTCAGATATCCTCGGCCGGCCTGCGTGAATCCCACGTTCACGACGTGACCATCACCAAGGAATCGCCCAACTACAGGGGCGACGGCTAGCCGCCGGTGCCCGGTGCGGGAATGGTAATTCGGCTTTTCATTTCTCCCATTGTGAATTAGAGAGAAACGCATGCACGACAATAGAGTACTCATCCTTGATTTTGGTAGTCAGTTCACTCAGCTGATCGCACGTAGAGTGCGCGAGGCCGGGGTGTATTCCGAGATTCATCCCTGCAACGTCGACCCCGAACGGGTCAAGGCGTTCAAGCCCTCGGCCCTGATTCTGTCCGGCGGCCCGTCCAGCGTTCTGGAAGGCAACTGCCCCGAATTGAACATGGAATACCTTGAGATGGGTATCCCCGTGCTGGGCATCTGCTACGGCATGCAACTGCTGGCCCATAATCTCGGCGGTCGGGTGGTGGCTTCCACCGACCGCGAATACGGGCGGGCCCAGTTCTATGCCCAGAACGACAGCGTTTTGTTCGACGAAGTCAAGGACAAGGGCGACCTGACCGTGTGGATGTCCCACGGCGACCGGGTCGAGGCCCTGCCCGAAGGGTTCGAGCCCATGGGCAAGTCCGATTCCATCGAGTTCGCGGCCATGGGCAACGTGGAGAAAAAGATCTACGCCCTTCAGTTCCATCCAGAGGTGGCCCACACTATGGACGGTGCCCTGATCATCCAGAACTTCCTGTTCAAGGTGGCCGGGCTGAAGGCGACTTGGTCCATGTCCTCTTTCGTGGACACGACCATCGAGGCCCTCAAGGAGCAGGTGGGCGACGCCAAGGTCGTGCTCGGCCTGTCCGGCGGCATCGACTCCACCGTGGCGGCGGTCATGCTGCACAAGGCCATAGGCAAGAACCTGCACTGCATTTTTGTGGACAACGGGCTGCTGCGCATGGGCGAGCGTGAGGAGGTCATCGGCTTTCTGGCCGAGCATTTCGACCTCAACGTCAAGATGGTTGACGCGGCCGACGAGTTCTTGGCCGACCTCAAGGGGGTCGAGGACCCGGAGAAGAAGCGCAAGCTCATCGGCTACAAGTTCATCGAGATCTTCGACCGCGAGGCCAAGGCTATCGAGGATGTGAAGTTCTTGGGGCAGGGCACCCTGTACCCGGACGTCATCGAGTCCGAATCCTTCAAGGGCCCCTCGGCGGTGATCAAGTCCCACCACAACGTTGGCGGCCTGCCTGAAAAGATGAACCTCAAGCTGGTGGAACCCCTGCGCGAGCTGTTCAAGGACGAAGTGCGCCGCGCCGCCTACGAGCTCGGCCTGCCCGAGCATATCATTTGGCGTCAGCCGTTCCCCGGTCCGGGCCTGTCCATCCGCATCATCGGCCAAGTGACCGAGGAACGTCTCCAGATTCTCCGTCTGGCCGACAAGATCGTCCAGAATGAGATGATGGCCGCCGACTGGTACCGCAAGGTCTGGCAGGGCTTTGCCGTGCTTCTGCCGCTCAAGACCGTGGGCGTCATGGGTGACGATCGGACCTATGAGAACGTCATCGCATTGCGCATCGTCGATTCGCTGGACGCCATGACCGCGGACTGGTCCAGGCTTCCCTCGGAGCTGCTGGCCCGCATGTCCAACCGGATTATCCGGGAGGTCAAAGGGGTCAACCGGGTGGTTCTGGATATATCTTCCAAGCCGCCGAGCACCATCGAGTGGGAATAGCCCGAGAGATTAAACCGATTACCCAGGTGAGCATATGTTTGGAATAGGCGGACCCGAATTACTGATTATCTGCGTGGTGGCGCTCATCGTCATCGGCCCTCAGAAGCTGCCCGAGATGCTGCGTTCCCTGGGCAAGGGAGTGGCCGAGTTCAAGCGCGTCGGCAACGAGGTCAAGACCACCCTGGACGACGAGGTCACCAAGGCCGAAGCCGCTGCCCGCAAGCAGGAAGTGGACGCCGAGCTGGCCCGCCGCAAGGCCGAGAAGGCCAAGCAGGAGGCGGCCGGTGAACCCGCCGCCGAGGCCGAAAGCCCGGCTCCAGAGGCTCAGACCGCCACAGCGGAACCCCCGGCCTCCGAGGTCCAAGCCGCACCGGTCGCTGACGCCGAGCCCGAAGAGAAAAAGGCCTAGGTTTCGATGAGTTCCGACAAAGACGACGTCAAAGGGCCAGAGAAAGCGCCTGTTTCCGGGAAGACCGTCGAGACCGACGAGGATCCGACCTTGATCGACGAGGGGCCGTCCCCGGCCGACAAGGAAAGCGGGGAACAGGCCGGAACCGCCGAGGCGGAGACCGGTAAGGTTCCGGAAGACCGTGACGCTTCCGATGGGAGCGAAGCGGTCGGTTCGTCCGAACCTCCCGAAGAGTATACCGCGACGGCCGTCCCGGCCGAGGGCGGCGACGGTGGAGACGGCGGCGACGGCTCGGACGATGACACGGCGTCCGCTGTTCCTGAGGATGAGCCCGAAGACGAAGAAGACGACGAGGAGCCTGAGGAAGGCGAAGGGACCCAGATGTCCCTGCTCGACCATCTCGGCGAGTTGCGTTCCCGGCTCAGCCGCGCCTTCATCGCCGTGGCAGTGGGCATGGTCGCCTGTTATTCCTTTGCCGGGCAGATGTTCGACATCCTCATGCAGCCCATGGTGGACGTCTTCCAGAAGCAGGCCGCCGCCACCGCCCCGCTGCTGACCCCGGAGTTCTATCAGCAGTTCGGTGCGGTCTTTGAAAAGATACTCTCCGCCAACGGGTTCAACCATCCCGAGCAGATGCAGATTTTCCTGGCCGCCCTGCAAAAGGCCCTCATGGCCGTGGCCAGGGAAGGGCACTTCCAGTACACCTACCCGGCTGAGGCCTTTTTCGCGCATATCAAGATATCCATTGTGGCCGGTATCTTCCTGGTCAGCCCGTATGTTTTCGCCCAGATATGGGGGTTCATCGCCCCGGGGCTGTACTCCCACGAGCGCAAGCTGATGGTGCCCATGGCCCTGTTCTCAGGGATGTTTTTCACCGGCGGTGCGCTGTTCGGCTATTTTCAGGTCTTTCCCTACGCCTTCGACTTTTTTGCAGGGTTTTCCAACGAGGGCATTCAGTTTGTTCCCAAGCTAAACGAATATTTAAGTTTCTGTCTGAAACTTCTATTCGCGTTCGGCCTGGTCTTCGAACTGCCACTGTTCATTTTCTTCCTGGCCAGGATGGGGATGGCCTCGTCAACGGGGCTGCGTAAGAAGCGCAAGTACGCCATCCTGTTCGCCTTTGTCCTGTCTGCCGTGCTGACTCCGCCCGATCCCTTCACCCAGTGCCTCATGGCCGGCCCCCTGATCGTTCTCTACGAGGTCGGCATCTGGGTGGCCTACTTCTTCGGCAAGAAGGAGAAGCGTCATCTCAAGAAGCAGGCCGAGGCCGAGGCCAAGGCCCAGGCTGATTTGGACGATGTCGCCCCAGAGGGTGAAACTGAAGATGGGGAAGAGACCCCTTAACGACCGCATCCAGGGCGGGCACCCCAAAAGTCGGTGTCTGCCCTGTTTATTTTTCTAGTCTTTTCCTCTATGTATGGGGATGACGCTCACGCTTACAGGAAAGGAGTGCGCCATGCGCCAGGCCACAGTGGCTCGGACCACCAAGGAAACGGACATATCGCTGACCCTGAACCTCGATGGTGAAGGGAAGGTAGCGGTCGACACCGGCATCGGGTTCGCCGACCACATGCTTACCCTGTGCGCCTTCTGGGCCGGGTTCGATCTGGATCTGACCTGCAAGGGCGATCTGGAAATAGACACCCATCATAGCCTGGAGGACATCGGCCTCTGCCTGGGCCAGGCCCTTGCCGAGGCCCTGGGCGACAAGCGGGGCATCAACCGCGTGGCCTCGGCCAAGGTCCCCATGGACGAAGCCCTGGCCGAAGTGGTTGTGGACCTCTCTGGCCGCCCCTACATCGTCTACGACGACACGCTGTTGCCCGCCCTCATTGCGGGGGACGAGAAGGACGTTTGGCGTGAATTTCTGAAATCCGTGGCGTACAAAGCGGGCATGAACCTGCACGTCAAATTTGAGTACGGCCAAAATGGCCATCATCTGCTGGAAGCGGCCTTCAAGGCCTTGGGCCTGGCCCTGTCCAAGGCGGCCACCGTCGGACGCAAAGGGGTTTCCAGCACCAAAGGGAGTCTCGACTGATGAAACGTTCCGCTGTCTTTTCCGCCCTGGCCCTCTCATGTCTGGTCCTGCTGGCCGTGGCGGGTTGCGGCAAGTCCACCCGGACAGCCGCCGTGCCGCGCCCCGAGGGCAAGCTGGCCGTGGCCGGCTTCACCAATCCCACCTACAATTGGGAGCTTCTGGCGGGTTACCTCGACGAAGAGGGCAAACCCGCTCCCGCAGGGACCGTCGAGACCCTGGACATGATCCTGGCCGACACTCTGCAACAGCACCAGGTCTTCGACTACATCACCCCGGACGCCGTCAGACAGTGCGAGGACGTGGTCGTGTTCGAGGACTCGGGCAAGCCCCGCGTTTCCGCTTGGAAGTATTGGCTCGGCGTGGGCAAATGCATCCAGGCCGACTTTTTGTTGGTCCCACAACTGACCACCTGGCGCGAGCGCGTGGGCAGCGACGCGGGCGTGGAGACTCCGGCCTCGGTGGCTATCGACTTCTACCTCATTGACGTCAAGAACGAGCGGATGATCCGCTCCCGCTACGAGGAGACCCAGCAGTCCCTGCTGGAGAATCTCTATAACGCCAATAAGTTCGCTGCCCGAGGAGGCAAGTGGGTGACCGCCACCCGCCTGGCCCGCGACGGCATGGACGAGAAACTCATGGAACTCGGATTATGATTCTTTTTCCCGCTGTCGACATCAAGAACGGTGAATGCGTCCGCCTGGCCCAGGGCAAGGAGGACGAGGTCACCGTGTTTGCCTCCGACCCCATTGCCCAGGCGCGCTATTGGGAAGAACTCGGCGCGCGCTACCTCCACGTGGTGGATCTGGACGGGGCCTTTTCCGGCGTGCCCAAGAACTTCGACCTGATCAAGACCATCTGCTCCGAGATCGACATTCCGGTTCAACTCGGCGGCGGCATCCGCGATATCGCCACGGCCCGGAAATACATCGAGGCCGGAGTGCGCCGGTTGATAATCGGCACCATGGCTCTGGAAAACCCGCAGCTTTTCTCCGACCTCTGTCAGGCTTTGCCCGGCCGTATCGGCGTCTCTCTGGACGCCGTGGACGGCAAGCTCAAGACCAAGGGGTGGGTCGAGGACGCGGGGCTGACCATTGACGACGTCCTGCCGCGCCTGGAAAAAGACGGCATCTGCTTCATCGTCTACACCGACATCGCCCGCGACGGCATGCAGACCGGCGTCAACCTCGACGCCCTGGCCGCCCTCTGCGCCAAGACCTCGGTCCCGGTCATCGCCGCAGGCGGCGTTCACACCATCGACGACATCAAGAATCTCTACCCCCTGTCCAGAAAAGGCCTTGAGGGCGCTATCTCCGGCCGTGCCATCTATGTCGGCACCCTCGATGTCAAGGAAGCCAACATCTGGATCGACGCGCAGTAGGGCGAACATCGTGCAATCCAAAAGGGGCGGTCGCATTGCGGCCGCCCCTTTTTATGCCTCCGGCGGCCGGGGAAGAGGAAGGAAAACCCTTTGAAAAGGCCTTTCCTTCCCTTTCCCCGGACCCCATCACCCTCCTTTCCTAAACTTTTTCTATCCGCTTCGCGGGGTAGGGCGGAATAAAAAGCCTCCGACTCAACATCGAGTCGAAGGTCTTTTTTTCATTCTTCTGGAGGGATTCGGGTGTGCAGCACCCGACAGCGGCTCTTCCACCGAGCTCGAACGCCGCCTCCCTTACTCCGCATCCTTAGTAGGGTAGATGTGGACGTCTTGCTGGGGGTAGGGGATGGATATGCCTTCCTGATCGAAGACCAGCTTCACTTTTTCGGTCAGGGCGTAGTAAACGCCCCAGTAATCGGAGGTCTTGACCCACGGACGGACCACGAAGTTGACCGAGGAGTCGGCCAGTTCCATGACCTGGATGAGCGGAGCGGGCTCGGGCAGTACGCGCGGCTCCTCGGACACGATTCGCTCCAGGGTCTTCTTGGCCTTGAGCAGGTCGTCGTCGTAGCCGATGCCGAAGGTCATGTCCACGCGCCGGGTGTCGTTGGCCGTCACGTTGGTGATGGTCCCGCCGAGCACGGAGGAGTTGGGGACGGTGATGACCTTGTTGTCCGGGGTGGTCAGAACGGTGTTGAAGATGTTGATGGCCGTGACCGTGCCGGACTGGCCGCCTGCGGTGACGTAGTCGCCCGTCTTGAAGAACTTGAGCAGGATGAGCATGACGCCCGCCGCAAAGTTGGACAAAGAGTCCTTGAGGGCCAGGCCGACGGCCAGGCCTGCGGCACCGAGCACGGCCAGGAAGCTGGTCACATTGATGCCCGCCTGGCCCAGCGCCGCGATGACCACGGCGGCGATCAGGGCGTAGTAGGTGATGTTTTTCAGGAACGAGGCCAGAGTCTCGTCCACCTTGGACCGGATCAGAATCCTCCGGATTCCGTTGGCCATGGACTTGGCGATGATCCGCCCGACAATGAATATGAGCAGGGCCACGATGATGCGCAGGCCGTACTGAGTGGCGTAAGCCATGAGTGTCTCGGTCAATTGGGAAATGTTGATGTCCATGGTTCCTCCGGAAAATGAAAGGTGGTCACGTCGTGGGACTTGTTAGCATAAGGAAGGGAATATCGGAACATTTTTATTGGCAATATGCGGTGTGCTTTCGCCTATTCATCTCCCCATTTCCCCTTTTCATCCACTCGGATGTACTTCTGGAAGGTGTAGTAGAATCCGGCCAGCGCATTGCACAGCCCGGCGGTGCAGTCCAGGAAGCCGAGCTTGAGCAGGTAGAGCTTGACGAAGCGCATCGTTGCATGGAGCAGGGCACGGAACACGCCGCCTTTGCGGCCTTTTTCGCGCAGGGCGGCCGCGCCTTCCTCGGCATAGTAGTTGATCTTGTCCATGTGCTGCCGGAAGGACTCGTAGGGGTAGTGCAGGATGTCGCCGGACAGCTTCTTGGTCTCGCCGAGCGGGCTGAAGTGGTAGTGCGCGCCCGAGGCCGAAACCTCCATCTTGCCGGAGCGGAAAACGCGCAGCAGGTAGTCCGGATACCACCCGGAGTGCTTCATGAACCGGTTGAAATAAAAGGAGCTGCGGGGCACGTAATAGCCCGCGACCTGTTCATTTGCCTTGAGCCTGTCCTCGATGTTGGCGCGCAGTTCGTCGGTCAGCATCTCGTCCTGGTCCAGCGATACCACCCAGGCGGTGCCGATCTCCTTGAGCGCGAACAGGAACTGGTCCACTGGCCCGGGCCAGGGACGGACCACAACCCGTGCGCCGCACTTTTCCGCGATCTCGCGGGTGCGGTCCGTGGATTGCGAGTCCACTACCAGCAGTTCATCGCAGAAATCGAGCGACTTGAGGCATTTTTCGAGCAGCCGCTCGCCATTGAAGGTCAGGACCAGGCCGGTCACGGTTTCGCGCATGGGGTTGCTCCTTGGGCATGGGGATCATAGCCGCTATCGGCGGCACGGTCCATCCGAAACGAAAAGCCCCCCTTCCTGTGAAGAGGGGCCTTTGGTCGATTGCTGATTAGAGATCGGTGTGGTGATCCGGGGCGGACGGGTTGACTTCGTCGGGCAGGGGCTCGTTGCAGTCCTTGCAGGGCAGGATCAGATTCAGGACCACACCTACGATACCGGCCAGGCCGATACCGCCGAGCTTGACGATGATCAGG
>Ga0075011_10002193_pt1 | contig 10604 bp, 9 predicted proteins | sample TARM_MetaG_T_14_FD_72354 | JGI IMG/M metagenome (GOLD analysis project Ga0075011, IMG submission 72354) | Freshwater microbial communities from Pennsylvania, USA, analyzing microbe dynamics in response to fracking - TARM_MetaG_T_14 | ecosystem: Environmental > Aquatic > Freshwater > River...
TGCCGGAGTGCAGCGTCCCCCACGCTCACAAAATGGGTGGAGTCCGTCGCCCACGACGTCGCATCATTGCCGGTGGTGGTGAACGGGATATCCGTGGCGGCGTCGAGTTTCCAGAATTCACCGTTATAGCGAATGAGCTGGTTGTACTCGGTAATGGTCAGCGGGCCGTCTTCGTAATCACCGATAACCTTGTAGCCCGCGTTCTGGATGAACAGGTCGAACCGCTGTTTCTGGGTTAATAACTGGGCTGCAAACTCCTGCTCCATCCCCCAGTATGTTTTCCGGTTTACGCCAAAGCGATCTTTCCATATTGCTGCAGCAATGCTGTTTACAGCGAAATCGAGGTTTTGTGCGTTGTCGAACAAATCTTTGGCAGCAGCAGACCCCAGCGGGTTGCCGGTGTTGTATGTCATCATACGGGCCTCATAACGAGAAAACCCGCCGAAGCGGGTTATTTTATTGTGTTGTGATTAAGCGACGTCGCCGGGGTATGTGGCGTTGTCGTAAACGTAAAAAGCGTCCTGATATTCGGACGCGGTCACCTGGGTGGTTCCGTCTGATTGCGGAGCTATTTCGGTGATAATCGCGTCGTAGCCGGTTTCGGAGGACGAATAAAAAATGAGTCGTGGTAGTTCTACAGCAGGGTCATCCAGCATCCACTCGTCAAAGTTGAGTGAGCTGATTAGTGGCAGTGTCAGGGTGTAATCATCGACCCGCACCGGAGTCAGTAACGGTGTGGCTGAGCCATCCTGCAGACGCAGCAGCACGCGCGGGTTACTGAATGACCAGTCCAGCGGTTCAGTGACTTCCAGCGTTAATACCGATCCGTTCAGGGTGGCGGTAACCACCAGGCAACTGAGTGTGTTACTGCCCGGTATATCGTCGGTGAGCACCAGGCGATCGCCGTAGTTGTAGCAAAGGGCATCCATCTCCGTAGTTGTGGAAAATGTCATCCTCTGGTTCAGGTATTTCATCAGGCGGCGCATGCCAATGCGGTACGCCCTGTCCTGGTCAACAACACCGTCCAGTTTGTAACTCTCTACCTTCACCGGTGTTGGGTTATCTGCCGTGCGGCACTGCACCGTTTCCTCAGTCCATGTGGTGCCGTTGATATACGTGACATCCACACCGTCGTAGTCGTCCTGCGACGGTACCGAAAATGCCGTCTGAAGCGCCTCCGTCGTTTCTTGCGGCGTGATGGCACCTACCCAGTTTTTAATCCCTTCGCGCCCCACTGACGCCAGCCCGTCCGAGAGCAGGAAGTAACCCATCCCGGCGTTAGCAATCATCTTGAGGATGTCCAGCGCTGACGCACTGCTGTCGGCGGCCTCGAAGTCGAACGTCTCACCTCGCGGCGTCCAGTACGTACTCTCCAGCGCATTGATGGTGGCCGTGTCGATATTCGCCATCCCCAGACTGGTCAGGACATGCATCAGCGCGCCGCTGATAGAACGCGAGGTGTAACCGTCATACAGCCGGGTTGCCTCAACGTTCACGCGCCGATCTGACTGGCTCGCCAGGCGGTTACCGGTGCGGATAGTCAGGGCGATGGTGGTCACGCCAGAGTATGAGGCCGGGCGTTTCGACAGTCGGGAGCGCAGCGCCTGCCAGTAGACAGCGTTGACCGTCTTTGCGCCCCCGATTTTGGTGGTGCGCCGCACCCTGACTTCGTACTGCGCGGCAGCGAGCCCGCTAATGCGCCTGGTATAACCATGACCATTTGCCGTTTTACCCTTAAAGTCGTAGGTGGACTGCGACCAGGCTCCGCCCAGCGCTGCGTTACGGTACTGAACCAGCACGCGAACACTATGTGATTTTGAGGATCCGTCGTTTTTGTACTGGATATGCCCGTTCGGGAAAATGAAGTTGTTTTCGATGACTGTCGTCGTCTCACCATCCGGGCAGGACAGAAACGGTCCCAGCCAGTTCTCCGCGTCGTTATCACCTGAAACGATCGCATCCAGGACGGTGCGACTGGTGAACCCAGGCCACGAGGCATCGACTACCGTCGAACCGTCCGTGGTCACCAGCAGGCGGGATACTGTAATGGTCGCATCATCGACCGCGTCAATAATGAAAAGCCCAGTGCCGTACATCACCGAGAGGCGCTGGGTTCCCGCCGGGATACCAGTGAACGCTTTCCCCGTTGCTGACGTGTAGGCCAGCGTGATGTGTGCTGGCACGCCTGCAGCGCCACCGCTCGATGCCACGCCTGGCGCATTAACCGGGCTGGTGCCGAACACCGCCGCTGGCAGCGTTGAGTTGACTATGGTGCCGCCGGTGAAAGGGCTCGACTGTTCGTGAATGACAACCTTGCCCGAACTGTCGACAGCCACCAGCCCGGAACCGGTCAGCGCGTCAGTGATTACGTTCACCAGGCCGCTCATATTCACATAGTTAGTCACCAGGCTGACAGTGTAGGTGAACCCCTGCCAGGTAATGGTGAACGTGTATGGCGACGCGGTGAAGTCGTACACGGACGGCGCGGCGCTGGCCGTGATGCTCGCTGCGCTACCACCTACACCAGGTACCGGCGGCACCTCGGCGGTGTACGACGCGACAAACAGGTCATAACTGTTATCGTTGAAGGTCAGCGAGATCGGCATGCCCACCACCGGCACCAGCTCGGTGAAGTCTCCGTAAATTACGCTGTAGCCGCCGTCAGCGCTAATGACGTAACTGTCCGGCGCAACAACCGTGATAACGGAACCCGGCACCCAGGAACCTGGCACGCTGATGTCATCAGAATCATCAGTGCTGACGCCGATCAGCGTGATAGTGTTACCGTCGAACAGCACCGCATCTGAGCTGACATAGGTTGAGTCCGGTGCCGTGGAGTTAGTGTCCAGCCCTGACCCGCTCGACGTACCACCCACCTCCGTGGATGACCACCAGTTTTCAGACCGAGCGTCAGCGCCCACGTTTGCGCCGGGAGGATAGAGGGTATACGCGACGTCGGCACCGAAACTGGCAACCGGCGTGCTGCCGATGCGTATGCCAGACTGCGGGATGCTGAAGTTACCCACACCAATGCAGAGCAGCATGGTCGTTCTGAACACCTCAGGATCAGCAGAATCAAACCGGCTGACAGGCTGCAGGATGCAGTCCGGGTAAACCCGGTATTTCCCGAACACCTCCCTGATGGGGTCGCCCAGCTTCACGGAGTTCGCTTTGGCTGGATTAAGGTCGATCTGGTCGCCGTTCTGCGCATTCTGGTTCGCGCTGTCCAGCTGACTCATCATGTACAGCGAGAACGCCACGGAAGCCACAGCAACAGCCAGGGCGACGTAAGCACCATATGCCGCCATAAACGCGGATACCGCTTCGCCAGGCACCGGATAAATACGCACGTCGCTGTCCGGCTCGATGATGACATCAGCCCAGCGCTCTGATGTTATGGCGCGCCCGTCGACATCCACCGTGATGGGATGCTGCATGTCCAGTTTGTAGTCAGTGACGTTTTCCACCAGCCAGCGGTCAATCGTCATGCGCTTATGAACGTGCGTTTCCAGCGGCTCGCCCGGGAGTCGTGAAGGATATAATCTGATGGTCACTGGTAATACTCCACTTTCACATAACGGCGCTCAAATCGCGCCAGCGGCAGGATGGTGACGTTATTGCGCGGGTTACTCTCGATAACCTGCAACTGGCCGTCGAGCAGCACCACGATGCCGACATGGGATATCAGGCCGCCTTTGTAGCAGGCCGCCACCGCGCCGTGCTCAGGCCCGCACCGGGTTGCCTCCATGAGCACTCCGCGCGCCGTCGTATCCATCGAATCGTCCTTGATAACGCCCTCGAGCACCGGCCACGCTGGTAGCCCAAGGTCTTTGCGCACCTCATGAACGATGCCGTAGCAGTCGAGAACCGGATAAGTGCGGCCCCCCATCTGCCATTTGACGGTCAGGTATTTATCGATGTTGAACATGACGTTCCTTATGCGATGTGGCGCAGGCCCGGGAAGCTGTTGAGCAGGTAGCGGTACCGGGGCCAGGCCGTGTCCAGCACGTTCATGTAGCCGGCGGTAATCTGCACCTCGGTAGCGGTCCAGTAACCCGATTTGATGTTGAGCGAAAAAGGCACCTCTGCTGGCGCAGTCAGGTCGTCTGAGGTGTAGCAGCGATAAGTCAGCACGGACCCTTTAATGACGGGCAGGACTTTCCTGATAGTCGTCGACACGATGCCCTCGATATTGCTGATGGCGAAGCGCAAGTCCTGCGTGCCGTCAGCATTTCTGGCAGGCAATGCAAGGTCAATCCCGCATGCTATAAACGTTGCCGAGCTTCCATCTTCCAGCGTCGCGGTAATGTCCTCATACCCATGTGTTAGCCAGAACGTGTCGTCACCAACCACTATCTCAAGCGTAGGGATGATCACCTCTTTGCCCGAGGACGCGTAAAGCCTGTTAATTGCCGTCATGCCTCTGGCCACTCCCGGTTAAGCGCCAAATCAATGATGCTCTGGTTGATGATGAAGTCCGGGAAGTCACCCCAGCCCGGTGGTAGGATTGGACGTTCCCACAACTCAAGCGTGGCGGTGAATTGCCAGTAGATAGGCGCAACCAGCGTTGGCCCTTCATAGATATCGATGAACCGACACTTATAGTCCTCAACTCCGAGAGGTGTCTGAAGGCGCATGAGGAACCAATCCGCACCATCGTGAATCGTATCCCGAAACCAGGCTTCAAATAGCTGCGACTGTCCATCCGTCTCAAAAAACCAGTTCACACTGGCCTGGGTTGGTGTGGATGTGTATTTTCTTCGTTGCCGAGCCCGCCCGGAGGTAAGTTCGGTTCTGGTTAGAGGACTTACCGGTTTAAAGGCGTATCCATCTTGCTGAGGCAGCGGTAGGTATTCATGGGGGTAACTTGCCATTGCCATGTTATGTCATCCTGTTCCCACGGCCCTGCGCGGTGCGAAGAGCCAGTCCGAAAGTACCCTTACCTTCAATGGTTTGATTTCTCAGATCTGCAACCAATTGCTTGTTGTTGCGCTTGAGAACGGCATCCATTTCCTGCTGAGACATCCCAGGGGTTTGAGGCATATTGACGACCTGGTTGATATGGTTACTCTGGCTGACCTGGTTAGAGCTGCTAACATTCATGGCCCCCGTGCCATAGCCAGGCTTGCTTAGCGTAGCGTCCAGACCATTTTTTCGTAGCCTTTCCAGCGTTGAGTCCAATTTTGCTGATGTATCAGCTGTCATGACTCTTTCCCCTTTTTCCAGCAACCATGTGCCAGTAGATGGGACGGAGTCGATACCGTTATGAGCCATGCCTGTTAGTGATAAAGCGCCAATTGATGCAGCAAGAGGCTCCGCAAACGTAGCTGCCGCCCCCGCCGCTGCTGGCGCAAGTGCTGGGCCATAAATAGGAATTGCTGCTGTTGAGGCGTAGGCGTTAAGCTCGGCAGTTTTTGCCATAGCCTGAGCATTTGAAGCCATTGTGCTACCTGCTGTTACTGCAGTTGATTTACCTACCAGTAACTGCACAGCCTGGTAAACCAGCCATTGCGCCGCCATTTTGGTTAAAGCGTCAATCACCGCTTGCCCCATCCCCGTAGCCATATTTTTAAACCCTTCACTCAGGCTCTCCGTACCCTGAATCATTGCTGATAGATTTGAGGAAATGGCAGATTCCGTAGATGAAAGTATTGATGTCGTAGCAGTTGTTACTGACTCATAGAGGGTTGGGATGCTGTTAATGTACGATTGCAGCCCATTCTGAACACCTAACTGCCAGTTGCCGTTTAGCTGGTCAAGCTGGGAGTAGTAAGCCTGCTGCATTGCCAGCCTTTGATTCAGCGCCTGCTGCAATGCTGCCGTCTCTTCGTCATAAAGACTTTGAGATATCTGCCCGGTAGTTCTTTGATTCGTTAATTCAACGCGCTTTTTCTGATACTCGCTGACAATTATCGTTAATTCCTGCTGGTGTTTTTGCTCCTGTGACAAGACCGTATTGCTGTTTAGGTCATTCTGCAAAGTTGTTACATCTGTCTGTAGCCCAGACGTTAGCGTATTCCTGAAAGCTGTTAACTTATCGGCATCCTTCCGAAGAGCTATCTCCTTTTCAACTGCAGCATTCTTCTGTAGTTGCGCAGTTATTTCGTTCTGACTTGCGAGCAATGATTTCTGATCGGCAGTCAGGGTCTTCTTGCTTTTTATGTCGGCGAGTTGCTGCTCCCACTTGATAAGAGCTTGCTGGGCAGCACCAATCTTCTCTGTGGTGTCGAACTGGGAAGTTAACGTGGCATATTGCTGGTTTAGCTGATCGAGCATGCGAGTACCGGCATCTTCGGTGTACGCTTTTCCCTTCGGGGTTTTCGGATCCTTGAACTTGTCATTGATGTTCGCGCGAAGCTTTGCTTCTTCGTCGGCGCTAATCGAATTCCCGGCGGCTTTGGCCTTCGCTAAATCCCTGTTCAGTTGGTCTAATGCCTTTTGCCTTTTTTGGGCATTTGTTAATGTCTGCTCAGTTAACTTGTCGATACGCTCCTGCGCTTCGATACCTTCCTGCTGGCGCTTGTTGTAGGTGTTAATCGAATTGTTCAGGACGTCCTGGGATGTTTTTTCGCTCTGGAGAGTCGAAAGCCGCTGCTTCAATAGCGTTACAACGCGTTGCTGGCGATCGATATCATCAGACTTCCATGCCCCATATGGACCAGCATTTGCAGCCTGCCCTTTCTCCAGATCAGCCAGTGAGCGCTGCGCACGGTCAAGCTCGCTGCTTGCATCCTGAATTTTTTGTTCAATCGATACCTCGCGCCCAACATCCAGCATGGAATCCCAGGCGCTTTTGGCCGCACCAGCGATGGCGTTCCATGCCGACTCGAGAACGCCAAGGTTATTTTTGATATCGGCTGAACGTTGTATCAGCGATGATGAGTAAGCCTCACTGGCCACCCGCGCGGCGTCCTGTTGATTCCCCTCATCCTGTAAGGCTTTAATCTGGTTATACGTCGCGAGAGTAAGAAAATGGTATTGGTCATTCAGTTTGGTGATGGCTTCAACTGGCTTCGTTGCAATTTCATTGAAGTCATTGACCAACAGCTCAGTAGCAATGCCAGTCGCATCATTCGTTTTCACGATAGCGGTAGTAACCCGTTCAAGAGAATCAGCCGCCACCTTGCCAGAAGATACCAACTGATTAAGTGCAGACGCAGCAACGCCGGTTGTTCCGTCTGCCGCTGCTGAAGCCCTAGCGGCGATATCCGCTAATTGACCCGAAGTTTTGCCAACCTGATTACCAGTTAGCGTAAGTGACTTATAAAATTCATCCTGTTCATGCGACCCTTTGTAATATGCCAACCCCAGCACACCGACAGCACCGGCAGCCAGAGTAAAGGGGTTCACCAGCCCCATGACATACGAGCCAACACCTTTAATGGCGGGGCCAATACCACCGAACATGTCTTTAAGTTGACCGCCCTGCTGCATGAGGACCATGAACGGAGATTGCCCGGTAGATAGCCCGACGACGATATCAGTCATCTGCGCGGGGATCATGCGCATTGCATTTGCCGTGGCCGCCGCTGACATGCCGGTTTTACCCAATTGAGTCTGCGTTTTTTCCAAAGCACTACGGGATTCGGCAAGTTTGCTGTTCAGGCGGTCATATGCCAACGGTGACAACATTCCAGATGATTTGGCGCTATCCAACTGCCGTTGCTGCTCGTTAAGGCGACGGAATGCTTCACCTACAGGATCAATCTGAGCCTCAAGGCGACGCAGAGCGGCAACCTGCTCATCGTGCGCTTTTGCTGCCTCACGCTCAGCCTGCGCAGCCCCGGTGACTTCCCGGCGCGTTTCCTGCAACTTTTTACTGTAAGAATCGAATTGCGCGGTGTTTATTTTCCCTGACGATAGCGCTGCGGACAGGTCCGCTTGTTGCTGGTCCAGATTTCTCAAAGCGGCAGCCAGTGGATCAATGCGGTCAATCATTCGCTGAAATGCTTGAGTCTGGGCCTCTTGCTGCGCTGCTGCGGCCTTACTCGCTTTTTCTGCGTCCCGTTGAGCCTGGGCGACACCGCTTAACTCTTCGGTAGTGGCATGCAGCTTACGCGCCAGAAACTCATACTCATCTTTATCAATAAGGCCCTTGTCGAAAAATTTTTTCAGCTCAGTAAAACGACGCCCAACAGTAGTAATTGCCGCCCCTACAGGATCAATAGCCGCGCGCAACTTATCCAACGCTGCTTTTTCTTCATCCGTAGCACGGGATACCTTGGTGATGGTGGAGGCGGCCTTGTCACCAGACTGGGTCATTTTATCAAGTGCAACCGTTAGGCTATCGGCCTGTTTCTCAGCTCCGGAGCTGTCGAGAATAATCGCGAGACGGGATGTTTGTTCAGCCATTTACCTTCCTCCGGGCAATAAAAAACCCCGCCGAAGCGAGGCATGGTCATGGATTATTTGCTTTCTGGTTTCGCGTGATAATTGGTGGGTTTTATCTAAAGTTGCTCAGGACTTTATATTTAATACTTTGGTTTGTTGCCTCGATAATTTCTATCCGCGCGCCCTTATAGCCGATAACTTTTGATTCAGAAAGGTCATATTCAACATCGTTATTAAATGCTGGCCGGGCCATGTTGGATGACGCCTCTCGGTAACCGATATTTATTTTATTACCAACTCTTCCGTTATATAGCAAGGTTTGTTGGAATGCAGCATCACTAGCTATAGACATCTCAACCTTTTTGAATGGCATGCCGCTTTCACAAACAGCAGCTGAGAATATCGTTATAACGCAAAGCGTTTGCTTGCCATCATTTTTTACCATAATAGCTTGCCACATATCAGCAAGAGCTGCTTTATCAACCCCGCCGGCCTGAGCACCGAAAGGTTGATAAAATTCCTTGCCTGCGTCCTCACCAATTTTTTTGAAATCACCTGGAGTTATAGTGTAAGCCATGCTCACATTTGCTGGTGACGTTACTCGGATACCATCAAGCGTAATTTTAACGCCCTGACTCACCAAAGAATCTCCGACATAGGCAGTATTAACTGTTCCGATTGATGGCTCGCTGAAACTTTCAGTTTTCGGTGTGTAATTGTATTTTGGTGAAGTGCACCCTGAAATGATTAAAGCACCAAGCACACATAAAAAAATTTTCCTCATATCCCTATCCCCATAAGTAAAAAGTTCAGATTTATCCTATCAGGAGATGGTGATAGCGCAACGGCTGGCGGTGATTTATTGGTCTCAAGCAACGAAGAAATTAACCTGATCTTTTATCAGGATGTTCACCGCTTCGCTGCCAGGTTACGCTGGAGCCCCCCTTATCAACGTAGTGGACTACTATGGATATTGGTTTACTTATCACTTCTCTTAAGAACGGACTTGGCGCTCTCTCGTCGGTTCAAAGCAACGAGGTGCTGCGCGAACGTATCGCTTTCATTGGCGAGCAAATTGACGTACTTCAAAAAGCCCATGCTGCCACCATACAAGAACTTACCCAGACGAAAGCCAAAAACGTAGAACTTGAAAAGGAAGTAGCGGCTTACAGGGCAAAGGACCAGTTTGTCGAGCACATGGGTGCGGCCTTTAGAAAAAATCCCGCTGGTGGGTATATCAGCGCGGTTTACTGTCCCAACTGTCATAAACAAGTCGGAAGTGGGTTTGATGATTTTCCGTACCATTGTGGCTCCTGCGGCTGGACTTCTAGGTTTGAAGGTAGAGAAATTGACCACGTGATGAAGTCACTACCTGAATGAAATAAAAGCCCGCCTGGGTGGGCTTAGAACCTCTCAAAAACAACTATGTTGAGGATGTAAAATGAAGAAATTAATTGGTTTAATTTTTATCGGTGCATCATTTGGGGCATCCGCTCAGTGCATCGGAACGAATGCGATGTCGACGTGTTATGACAATAACGGCAATAGCTATCAGGTTAACCGGATGGGTAATACAACCACCGTTAATGGTTACAACGCAAATACCGGGTCAACCTGGTCGCAGTCGTCTAACACGATCGGCAACTCGACCTACACAAATGGTCAAGCATCGAACGGTCAGTCCTGGAATGAAACACAGACGAACATGGGCAGTACAAGAATCATTTCAGGAACAAATTCTCAGGGAGAATCATACACTCATACTTGCAATCAATTTGGCTGCAACTGAGTTTAAACCCGGCTCAAGTGTGCTACCACCAGCGAACCTGACCTATCAGGTAGCCAATGGCTGCAATGAACAAAACAAGCCATATCATGACAAATTTCCAGTTTGGTAATTGCTTAATCATTAGTCGCAACTCCCTTATCAGTTTGCTAAAATCGACCACATGTTCCTCGTTAATTGGCTAACGTTGGAAAGCAAAAGGCCCCGCATCGCTTGCAACGAACGGGGCCTTTGTTTTGTAGGTAATAAAACTGCCGCGGGCTATTTAGGTTTATTTTGCTTCTTCTGCTCCTGCTCCTTCGCCCACTTCTCCCGCCAGGCATCATCCAGCGCCATTATCGTGGCCGTAAACTCATCGCGTTCAATCCGGGTATCGAACGTCGCCAGATAACGCTCAACGTCATGGAGCGACAGCGGCAATGGCACGCCCGCCATCCCCGCATACTGCCGCGAACGGGATATCATGGCGTAAGCATTGAGTATTTCG
>Ga0075011_10002194_pt1 | contig 10596 bp, 10 predicted proteins | sample TARM_MetaG_T_14_FD_72354 | JGI IMG/M metagenome (GOLD analysis project Ga0075011, IMG submission 72354) | Freshwater microbial communities from Pennsylvania, USA, analyzing microbe dynamics in response to fracking - TARM_MetaG_T_14 | ecosystem: Environmental > Aquatic > Freshwater > River...
AGTGAGGGGGGATGGTGAATATCCTGCTGCAATAAAAAATTTTAAAATAATCAATTTGAATATTTGAATAAATTTAAAATATTTCAAAGTCAGACCGTAAGTCTCAGAGTCACGAGGGGGGCTGAGTGAAAAAAGAAGAACAACCGAAATGCTGTTCTTCTTGTGTAGAGAGCGCCAGGATGGTGCATCCATGGACAAATGACTGATTAATTAACAGAAACCATTCTCAAGGCCAGCCCTGGCCGACCTGGTAATTCGAGTCTGTCGCCTTTTTTGTATGTATCAGGTTGCCTTTCAATCGTCATTTCCCAGGCATCTATCACATCAACAAAAAATTCTTTACCCTCTGGTAGCATGCTCAGAAGTTTAAAACCGGGCTGGCTTTCTCCAAACCAGAGGAGCCAGTAATCTTCATCCATGTGCGCTATTGTTGCGTCCCAGTGACCATTCATTGTTCTAATCCAGGGAGTAAGCCTTTTTGGTTTTCCTTCTTCAAGTAATGCTTTAAGAAAACCAATGCGTTCGCTGCTGTTTCCCTTTAACTGACCACCATGAGACCACCAGATAATCTCATCCTCACTGAGGTAACTCTCACCATGAGTGACATATCCCCCGCGGCAGACGCCTGTCCATGTCAGGTCGACCATCTTACGGGCAGTAATATTCCCCCAGCCAAGGTCGACATCGCCTTCATACCGGCATTCATCTATAACGATGGGTTTTTTGTAGTCTTCTCGCCATTGACCAACGAACCATAAATCATGGTGTTGAATACTGGCATGGCTTGCCCAGGGTTTTGTCTGATCGTACCAGTGTGAATTGCTTGTGTAATGCAAGGGTGGATTATGCCAGTTATGGATAGACACCAGATGGTTACTCGGATCTTCGCTGACAATTTGCCCGAAGATACCATCCCAGAATGACATTGGTTTATGCTTAAGGAGATCAAACTCATTGGCCAGTGACCACCATACATTGCTGAAGCTTGCCAATCTGGCAATAAGGTAACTGACATAGCGCTTATCAACCTCCTCATCCATCTCAGAGAAACCCCACCTGTCATAGGGGTGGAAAAGGATGAGATCCGCTTCAATTCCTCTTTCTTTAAGAGAATCTATCTGTGCTTCCAGCTCATGGAAGAACATGCAGTCAAAGCGACTGTAATCGAATCCAGTCTCAATATTTCCAGGGAAAGGAAACCGTACGGGTTCACGCAGGTTATACGTATAGTGCTTTGGAAAAACACACATTCTTATCTTGTTAAACGGCGCGTCAGAGAGCGTCGCAAGCGTTTTTTTCTGCACCTCTTCTGACTGATAGTTCCATACATAGGCCGTTGTACCAAAAGGATAAAAGGGTTTCCCATTGGCATAACTGAAATGCCAGGTGTCCGCGATTTTTACCGGACCATTGTCGCCCTCAGACGGCCCGGTACACGTAACCTGCCCCACAATGCCTTTAAGTCCCGGAATATTGCTGTCTGTCTGAAAATGCCAGGCACCTTCTTGTTCTGGCATGAAGCGCAGAAGGAAACGGCCTTCATCATCATAAAACCCCTGAACAACATGTTCTTCATTTTGCAGCGTGAAGGTGGCTTTCAGCCAACTCTCCGTAAAATGAGACGGAGATTCTTCAACCTGAAAGACAAATTCTGCCCGGGACCATTTTGGTATGGAGAGACGGTCAGGAGACACTAACATATCAGGATTCCTTTATCTGATTAGCAACTACGGAGTTTTCGGAAGCAGTGGTCTGAACTGCCGGTGATTTATCTTCAAGGGAGAAGAACATCAGGAGAACAACACCAATACCGTGGAAAATGGCGGGGACACCGGCAATCAGGAAGATGATTGCACTCATGGTCTGTTCAGAAATGGGGGCGCCAGCGTGATAGCCACTCAGGCTGAGTACAAGCCCAACAAGCCCGCCTGCAAGGGCCAGACCTAACTTCATCGAGAAAAGGGTACCTGCTGCAATAAAGCCTGACATTTTAATTCCTGACTGACGTTCACAATAATCCGCACAGTCTGCGGGGAGTGACCAGGCCATAATGGCCCCCATTTCAGCAAACAGAACGGATGCGACCAATAACGTAACACCAAGCCAGAACTGATCCGGGCCTACAAAAAACAGTCCCAGAGCGGCTAACCCACCACATGTCTGGGCAAATTTAAGTGAACCAAGCGGAGTGAGCTTTTTGCGTTTGATGAGCTGCAGCGCAATCATTGGTGCAATGATGCCCGCGATCGCCGTGGCAGAAAGAAGGCCAGAAACAAAGGCATCACCACGGTGAAGATAGTATTTAACAAAGTAGATTGTCACGCTTCCTTTAATCACGAAGGCCAGGGAACTGGTGATTTTAAATATGATGAAGATGACTACGGGGCGTGCTTTCCACGCTGCTTTGAGCTGGTTAAGAAAGGAGGCCTGTGTTTCCTGTTGAACCGGCCGAATACGCTCTTTTGTCCCAAAGAAACAAATCAACATAAATGCGGTTGCGAGCACGGCAATCATACTCATGGCGACCTTGTAAGCATTAGCCTCATTTTCTTTACCATACCAGGCGACAAAAAGAGGAACGGTCAGAGAGCAAAGTAAAAAGGACATTTTGGCCAGAGGGAAGCGCCAGGCATTCGCGCTGAGCCGTTCCTGCGTGTCTGAGGTCAGTGTGGAGAGCAGCGCAACATAAGGAACGACGGTGGAGGCATACATCAGGATAAGGAACAGGTATGTGGCATAGGCATAGATCAGTTTGCCTGTCGGGGAAAAATCAGGTGCCATGAAGACCAGGAAGCACGAAAGACCGTAAGGTATTGCCAGCCAAAGCAAATAAGGGCGGTAGTGACCATGGCGCGTCGGAGTCCGATCTGCCCAGCTACCAATAATGGGGTCGTAGACAGCATCAACCAGTCGAGCGATAACAAACAGCAACCCCATTGCTGCAGCCGAAATCCCAAGAACATCGGTATAGAAATACGGCAGAAACATCATTGTCATGCCAAGGAAAATGTTGGCAGACGAATCCCCCAACCCGAAGCAGATTTTCTCGCGCACGGATAGCTTGTGTGTATTTTGCATAGACCCTCTGAATATTTATTCGTATAGGAGTATTTATTCAGAGTATGTAAGATACCGGTAACATTAGACCAGAGCCTGTACTAATATTTGCAGATGAGATCACATTAAATGCTCATGGGGGCATCATTTGTGAGTAATCTGGTTCCCGTTACAAACAGTCACAAGTAACCAGTTTGCGTTTAACTATTTGATATACAATTAAATATATTTTTAATTCGTTGACGCATTCACTCTGAAGGCAGGCGATCCACATCATGAAGAAATTAAGAGGCGTGGTTTTGACTAAAATCAATCTGCTTTACAGTCTCGGACATCCACTCAATGAACATGACAACTTTTCTTGGTAGGTGGGTTTTACTGGGGTATAAAATGGATACCTGCCGGGGGGCCATCATCCAGTTTGTCATTACAGGTACCAGTAATCCCTGCCTGACAAATCTGTCAGCAGCGAGGTACATACCGGGACAAACACCATGCCCTGCGGAGGCAATTTGCAGAGCCACGTCTTGATCACTCACAAAAGTGTGGGTTTTGCTTCGAATATGATCCGACTCATTGTTGTTATGCAGCGTCCAACGGACTTCAGCTTCATCTTCCGGGAACCATGAGAGGAGCTGATAATTAAGCAGTTCGGAAAGATTTTTTTTATCCTTCAGTCTCTGAGCAATCCACGGCGGAGCATAGAGCTGGAAGGGAATGAGACATAAAGGCCGGACAATAAGACTGGAATCTTCCAGTATTCCCCCACGAATAACCAGGTCCACATTTTCCTGAAAAACATTAACGATATTATCGCTGCATTTAAGATTGAGGTGTATTTCAGGGTATCGCAGGTCAAATTCATTGATAAAAGGCGCGATTACCCATCTTGTAAAGGGCATTAAAGCATCAATAGTGATTTTCCCGGTCAATGCATCCCGATCGCCTTTTAAGTTCTTCTCAACACACGAAAGATGGCTGAGAAGTGTCTTACATTCAGCCAGATAAACATTTCCGGCCGCAGTTATCCTCACGACCCGGGTGGAGCGTTCGAACAGTCTGACGTTCAACTCATTCTCAAGGTCCTTGATCCGCTGCGATACCCTTGACTTGGGTAGACTCAGCCTTTGGGCGGCGAGGGTAAAACTTCCCATTTCTGCAACAGAAATAAACGCGACAATAGCGCTGAGCTTATCCATTGTTAAAATATCCCGAACAGTAAGTTACATGAAACGCAATTGTAATATGTAAAAATGAACAATAACATATCCGTTTCATTTGGGAGATTCAGACATGATTTGTGATAATGAAACGGGACAATGCATCATAACCCCAGTTAACGGTACCAGTGACGCCCTCTCCCCACGGGGCAACGAAGAGTCAATTGCCGTTCACTATGTTGGAGACCCTATGTGTTCCTGGTGCTGGGGAATGTCGGACGCGCTGAAAGCGCTGGAAACCTGGTGTCAGGCGCGCGGTTTCCAGTTTGTGCTTACAAATGGGGGACTCAGGGCTGGCGGCGGTGACGAATGGAATGCCGCATTCAGGAATTTTCTGCGCAATGAGTGGCAACATATTAACACAGTGACAGGTCAGCCTTTTAATTATTCCTTACTTGAACTGGATGACTTTAATTACGACACCGAACCCGCCTGTCGTGCCGTCGTCAGTGCTTCAATTATCCGGCCAGATGCAAAAATGGCATTTTTCCGTGAAACACAGAAGAAGTTTTATACGGAATCAGCCGATCCCAAAGAAACGGATTTCTACAGAAGTGTATGTGATGTGACGGGAATTGATTACGTCGAATTCAGCGAAGTGTTTGAAGCGAAATTTTCATCTCTTGAAACCTACAATGAATTTAACCTCGTGAGGCAATTTGGCGTGAATGCTTTTCCGACAGTTCTGGTACAGAAATCAGGTGCGATCAGGAAAGTTGCATCAGGCTATCTTAATGAAGACGATCTTATTAAAAAAGTATCGGAAGCAGAAGCCCAAATGTTTTAAGGTGAAGCAATGCCAGAATTACCGGAAGTAGAGACAATCAGAATAAGTCTAAAAAAAGAATTAATTATCCAGAGAATAATTAGTACTGATGTCAGGAACTCTGCTCTCAGATGGCCAGTGCAGGAAGATTTATATCAGAAAATTAATAACCAGTTCATACTTGATGTATTAAGGCGTGGTAAGGTGATATGCCTGAGGTTAACAGAGGGCTATCTCCTGATTCATCCCGGCATGACAGGGAAAGTGTTGATAAAAGAGCATGGCTACGTTCCTGAAAAGCATGATCATATTATCCTGAAGCTCAGTGATATCAGCCTTGTCTATAATGACCCACGGCGCTTTGGATATGTCGAATGGGCAAGGAGAATAGATAAAACAAACCTGAGGTTCATCCAGAAAGGCCCGGACCCTTTTGATCAAGACTTTACTCTCGACTATCTGAAATCCAGACTAAATAACAGTAAGACAGAAATTAAAGCTTGTCTCATGAACGACAAGATATTAACGGGGATAGGCAATATCTATGCGAATGAGTTGTTATTCAGGGCTAATATTCACCCGGGGAAAAGGAGCTACCTACTTTCTGAAAAAGATATCGAAATTATTTTTGATAATATTCTTCCTTTACTGAAAGAAGCTATCAGCATGGGAGGAAGCACATTGCGTGATTATGTTGATTCGAAAGGTCAGAAAGGACGCTTTCAGAGCCGCCATCAGGTCTATAATCGATATGGATTACCCTGTTCAGTTTGCGGTGATAAAATAGAAAAATTCGTTATCGGCAGTCGTAGTACATTTTTTTGCCCTTCCTGTCAGCGCATTTAGTGCTTTACTCATTGATATTTGCGTATTGAATTATTTATATAGAGAGGGTTTATTTGATGGCAGCCTAATATTTATGCTACATTTAATTAACCGAGGAGGTGTTCTTTTGCTTATTTTTTCAAATGTTGTATTCTCTCTTTTTGTCATTGTTTTTTGTATCGGTGTGGTCGTGAACCTGGTCGGCCCAAAAGGTATTGTGGATTCATATAAACGATGGGGTTTGCCGGGCTGGTTTCGCTATGTAACCGCAGCATTTGAAGCTATCGCGGTTGTACTGGTCTTTACCCATCTAAAAATCATTGGTTATGCCCTGGCTATGGGGGTGATGGGGGGAGCCATTGTCATTCTTTTATTTAAAAAGGAATTCAAGCCCATTGTTGCGCCAGTGCTGACCTTAGCGATGATTGTATTCTTAATGAAATAAAAAACCGCCTTTTTTGAACTTTTCCCATAATGTTGGACGGTTTATATTAAGCGGATTTTAGGGTTTGGGTTCGGTATTCTACCGGACTCATGCCTTTCAGTTTCTGTTTTATTATTTCATGGTTCTAATAGTGGATATAGCCATCGATAGCCATACGCAACTCGCTGATATTCTTGTTTTCCGTGAGGTAAAAACACTCAGATTTCAGTGTGTCGAAGAAGCTCTCTATCACTGCATTTTCATGACAGTTACCCTTCCTTGACATGCTCTTTTTCAGATCCGCTTCCCTGAGCCGATTTTGATAATGCACCATCTGATATTGTCAGCACTGATCTGAATAGAGCAGCAGACATTCGTCTTTGCCCAGTACAGATATTGATCCTACCTACGTAATGTGAACACCGCCCTAAGCGAGATTCTGGTTTTCAAATTGTTCCAGGCTGAAACCGCCACTGGCAACGGTACTGGCCAGACCGGCCGGTGTGAACGATGACACTTTCCGGACATTTTCGACGCCAGAGAGCCATCTGTAGTGCATCGCAGGCAAGCTGTGCCGTCATCCGTGATGACATTGACCAGCCAATAACTGCACGAGACCACAGGTCGATGAACACCACCAGATACTGCCAGCCTTCATCCGTGTGCAGATACGTGATGTCACCTGCCCACTTCTGGTTCGGACCACTGGCGTAAATATCCTGTTTCAGCAGATTCTCCGACACTGGCAGGCCGTGCTTACGGTAACAGATGGGCTGAACTTCCGGGCGGCTTTCGCCCGCAAGCCCTGACGACGCAGGCTGGCAGCAATGGTTTTAATGTTGTGCCTTGATAGTTCATCTGCAAGACGTGGTGCACCATAGCGTTCTTTTGTCTCAGCGAATGCTTCACGGACTGCAGCATCGCCGGTAAGCCGGAGCTACTGGCGTGGGCGTATCTGATGACGACGCAGATGCCAGGCGTACCAGCCGCTGCGGGCAACCCTGAGCACCTGGCACATAGATTTGATGCTGAACTCTGCCTGATGTTTTTCGATGAAGACATACTTCATTTCAGGCGCTTCGCAAAGTATGGCTTGGCCTTTTGGAGAATGGCCAGTTCCTCTGCCTGTTCTGCCAACTGCCGCCGCAACGCCGATACGCTCTGCAGGCCTGAGAGCTTCGCTGCGAAATTCAGGTGTATGTTGCTTACGGGCTTTTTGCTGGTTGATAATGGTTTTGACATGAGCCACCTCTGGTTACGAGTTTACTCACTTAATCGCGTGTCCACTGCTGCTGGGTAAGATCAGACCACTTACGATCGGCACTGTTATCGATACCAAAACGCTTTGCAGTCGCGTTCTGCCTTTCCAGTCCAGACAGACAGTGCTGCACAACCTCAAGCTTAAAGCTGAGAGAATATTTGCTCATGAAAAACTGCACCTTACTTCGTTGGGTGTCCAAATTTTTGGGTGCAGTTCAGATTTGAGGGGCGGTTTTTTGATCAGTAAATGGCAAGTACCCGTAGCGGACTTCCGGATCCCTCTTCAATTTTTAACGGCGCTGCTACGATAAGAATGTCCCGTGCCGGCAGACCGGACAAATTATTCAGACACTGAAGTCCAAAGCGTCCTGAACCCAGCATCAGGTTGTGACAGGGATAGGCCACGGGCCAGTCATAGGACAGGCCAGCATCAATATTAATGGTTTCAACGCCAAAACCACGTACGTTTCTCTCTTCTATCATCCACTGCACGCAGGCCTGATCCGGGCCAGGTGTGTGAGGTTTGCCGTTAACAAGGTTAGCGAACCTTTCAGGATCGTTAATGCGTTCAGACCAGCCGCTGCGGAAAAGAACCCAGGCATGCTCAGGAATGGGACCGTGCTCTTGTTCCCAGTTCAGCAAATACTCTTTCGTCAGCACCCAGTTACAGTTTTGACGCACTTCTTCAACAGCATCGATAACCACAGCTTCGCCAATAAAATTACTGACATCAATGGTATCTACCGTATTGTTTTCGCGATCGCGGCCGCTTATCCAGTGCGCCGGCGCATCAAAATGGGTGCCGGTGTGCTCGCCACAGGAAAAGTTGTTCCAGTACCACGCAGGCCCCTTTTCATCGTAATTTGAGATATTCTCTTTTTTAAACGCCCAGGTCTGACCAAATTCTGCCGGCAGTGTAAGTGTGGGAAAAGACGTATTTAACTGATGGGTTAAATCGACCACGTTGATGTCGGAAGATTTTAGATTCCTGATGATGGACTGAATTGCGGAAAGGGACATATTCACACCTTAGATAATATGTAGAGCATATGCTCTGATACAGCAGAATTCAGGAGGGAAGCCAGCACTTCCCTCTGATTGTCGTTCGGATTATTTCGCCTGCATATCCTGCAGTGCACCCCAGGTTTCAACCTCTATCAGAGCCGGTTTTCCTGATTGACGGGCGCTGGCGATGGCACGTTCTAATTCCTCAGGTTTAGCTGCAGTGAATGCCTGCAGGCCGTAACCTTCAGCAATTTTAGTGAAATCAATGGACGGTACATCGAATGCCGGGATATCGCCAATCTCGAGCACCGACGCGAACCAGCGAAGGGCTCCATAAGTTCCGTTTTTCATCACAATAAAGATAACCGGGACATTATACTGCGCAGCGGTCCACAGCGCCTGAATACTGTAGTTGGATGAACCATCGCCAATGACCACAAAGACCTGGCGATCAGGACGCGCCATCTGGATGCCCACACCAGCTGGCATGGCAAAGCCGAGGCCACCTGCAGCTGCATAGTAGTAGCTTCCCTGACTTTCAAAGTTCAGGCGTTCCCACATCGCTGCGGTCGTGGATGTGGATTCGTTAACGAAAATGGAGTTATCCGGTGCAGCCCAGTTCAGGGTATCGAAGACGGTTTCAGGACGCATAGGTGACGTCAGGTTTACCTGTACCAGTGATTTTCTGAAGTCCGGAACGTCGGTGAGTTTTTCTTCCACATTGTTCAGAAGTTGAAGCATGGCCGGTTTGATATCAGCAACCCAGGCGTCTCCTGCCGGAGCTCGTGCGGCTTCATTAATATCACAGGTGATATGAATAAGTTTGGCGTCGGCCGGCAGGTATTCCCCGGCTTCATACTGATGGTAGCGGAAGACCGGTGCCCCGATAACCAGAATTAAATCATGTGCAGACAGTTGCTCTGAAATGGAGTTGATACCCGATGTCAGCAGCCCCTTAAAAAGACGATGCTTATTCGGGAACGGACTGCGTGGTGTGGAAGGTGCAGCCCAGACAGGACATTTCAGTTTTTCGGCCAGTTGAACAGCGATGTCATTGGCGTCATCCGCATCCACATCTGCCCCCAGGACCATCACCGGATTTTTAGCCTGGCTGATAGCGTCAGTGATGCTCTGCAGGGACGTCGCATCCAGCGCACGACGGCTGGTGACTTTACGGCTGAGCAGCGAATTACTCTGTGCTTCGGCCTCCTGGGCCCAGTCGTTATATGGGACGGACACGTACACCGGGCCTTTTGCTTCAGACATGGCCGTGTGAATGGCTCGACTGATGGAATACGGGACTTCCTGTGCGGTAGATGGCTCATAGCTCCACTTGACCAGAGGACGCGGCAGCTGGGTCGCATCTATGTTGGTCAGGTAAGGTTCAACGGATACCATGGCGCGGTGCTGCTGACCCGCGGTGACGATAAGCGGGGAGTGGGAATTCCAGGCATTGGCCAGGGCGCCCATGGCATTACCGGTACCTGCAGCGGAATGCAGGTTAACCAGCGCCGGCTTACCGGATGCCTGAGCATATCCATCCGCGATACCCAGCACGACAGCTTCCTGCAGGCCCAGAACATAGGTGAAGTCCTGTGGGAAGTTTTTCAGAAATGGCAGTTCATTCGAGCCCGGGTTCCCGAAGATGATATTCATATCATTGCTACGAAGGATGTCGTAGGTCGCTTGCTGTACAGTTTTCATGTTAACTCCTCTTCTGATGTTGAAGCTGAGTCTAAATCTTGTTAGCTTCATAGAGCCAATCAATATTTTAAAATATAATTATAGAGGTTATCTATATGGACATGAATCTGGTGAGAGTCTTTGTGGCCATCTATGAACAGGAGAGCGTATCAGGCGCGGCAGATATCCTGAATATTACCCAGCCTTCAGTAAGTTATGCCCTGAAGAAAATGCGTGATGAACTGAAGGATGAGTTATTCGTTCGCCAGAGCACCGGTATGAAACCGACGCGCCAGGCCAGTGAAATCTACCGCACATTCAGCAAAGCCGTCGGAGAGATTGACGCGGTAGTTGCC
>Ga0075011_10002195_pt1 | contig 10588 bp, 10 predicted proteins | sample TARM_MetaG_T_14_FD_72354 | JGI IMG/M metagenome (GOLD analysis project Ga0075011, IMG submission 72354) | Freshwater microbial communities from Pennsylvania, USA, analyzing microbe dynamics in response to fracking - TARM_MetaG_T_14 | ecosystem: Environmental > Aquatic > Freshwater > River...
GTAAGCATGTAGGATAAAGGGAATCCCAAACAGATAAATTTTCCCCTTTTACCTCAGAGAGACATTATGAAACAAGCAAATTCTTACCAACCTTTCCTGTTTTCAAGTTTCAAAAAAGACCATACCCTTATGCTAAGTGATTTGAAATGGTCTGCATTTGAATTGCATGATTTTTTAGGGGATGGCGAGGACTGGGCGTTAATGATAGAAAATATGCTCACAGAAAAAAATCCTCTTCTGCTTAAAAAAATCACATTTGGTAATGAGACGATGAGTTTTTGCATTCACAGCGAAGATAAAGAGGCACTGCATGAAATTGCGCAGATAGTATTTGCCTTTTATGAAGATAAGGACTTATTAGATGCGCATATTACAAGATATGCTCAATATGAATTTGAACCAAATTTAGTTAATTAAATAAGGCGATAGTAATTCACTATTAAAGGCGAGCGAAGGGCTTAAAAAATAAACTGAGTGACTGATTTATTAGCTGACCATCTGTACGGAGAAGTGGCTGGTAAAGGGTCAGATATTATTTTTTGAAATGAGTCGTAACCATAAAAAAGCGGAAGGGTTTACCTTTTATCTATTATAAAAATCCCCTTCCGCTGTCATATTAATTTTTGAAGTTTGGTTTCCTCTAACCAGTGCCTGTATCATTATTTTTTAAAGAATATAAAAGTAAATTTACCTTTACTGCTCTTTTTGCTTTTTCCGCTGTAGCTATAGGCCAGAAAATTCTGCGCTGTGTAAAATGATTGTATATCCATAATTATTTCCTCTTATTTTAATTTTCAGTGATTGTCCGTAGCGGACGAAATAAATGTTACACAGATCACACTTTATGTAAACAAGAAAATGAAATATAATTACAAAAAAACAAATTTTGGCTCATAAAAAGCTAAAAACTGGCAAAAAAACGATCTGCAACACCTTTAAACGTTACTTTATTACGCAAAAAACATATTTTATGTATTGCAGGTAAGCAAAGCGTCAACTCTAGTTTGAAAAGTCACCATTAATATAAAAAAATTTGCATTCAATATCAGCAATAGAGAGCAGCGTTTCCCGCACAGTAAATGAGGGCGGTAAACGTTCTGTAAACAGGGTAAATTTATAGAGTTTAAGCGCACAATTCCCGCCTGCTTTCTGCTTTAAATTCTGCTAAAATCACCTTTCAAATTAGCAGGAGAGTTCTTTATGACAGACAATAGCCACATTAAAGTGATCGTCGGAATGTCCGGCGGTGTAGATTCATCCGTATCTGCGTATCTGTTACAGCAGCAGGGATACCAAGTTGAAGGGCTATTTATGAAGAACTGGGAAGAAGATGATACTGATAAGTATTGTGCTGCAGCCCAGGATCTTCAGGATGCACAAGCAGTCTGTGATAAATTAGGTATCACCTTGCACACTATCAATTTTGCAGCAGAGTACTGGGATAACGTCTTTGAACATTTTCTTGCCGAGTATAAAGCAGGGCGTACCCCAAATCCTGACATCATGTGCAATAAAGAGATTAAATTCAAAGCGTTTTTAGAATTTGCAGCAGAAGATCTCGGCGCCGATTATATCGCCACAGGTCACTATGTGCGTCGCCGTGAAAAAAATGGCCATGTGCAGCTGCTGCGCGGACTGGATAATAATAAAGACCAGAGTTATTTTCTCTATGCAGTGGGTGAAAAGCAGATAGCGAAAACGCTGTTTCCCGTTGGCGAATTAGAAAAACCAGAAGTTCGCCGTATCGCTGAAGAGCAAGATTTAATCACCGCCAATAAAAAAGACAGCACCGGTATCTGCTTTATCGGTGAGCGCAAATTTACTGAGTTCTTGCAAGAATACTTGCCGGCACAGCCTGGTGATATTGTCACTCCAACAGGTGAAGTGATTGGCCAGCATCAGGGGCTGATGTACCACACGCTTGGCCAACGTAAAGGGCTAGGCATCGGTGGATTACAAAATTCCAATGAAAATCCCTGGTATGTGGTTGGCAAAGATATGCAAAATAACCGTTTATTGGTCGCGCAAGGCGCGGATCATCCGGCACTGTTTTCTTACGGTCTGATTGCTAAACAGTGTGATTGGGTAGACAGAACCGTTAAAAAAGAGCCTTTTAGATGCACGGTAAAAACCCGTTATCGCCAGCAGGATATTCCCTGCACGGTGACGCCGATTGATGACGACACCTTAGAAGTTATTTTCGATGCACCACAAGCAGCGGTGACACCGGGCCAATCAGCGGTATTTTATATCGACGAAGTGTGCCTGGGCGGCGCAATTATTGAGCAGCATTTACAACAAGAGAAATAAAATCATGCAATTCCATAATTTACAATCCCGCAGTATCGCGTTCGCAGCTATGTGTCAGGCGGCTTATCTGGTTGATAAACTTGCAACTACAGGACAGTGCCCGGACACGCAGGCTTTCGAGGCATCACTGCGATCGATTATGCGCACCGAAAGTGAGTCACCCTTAGAAATTTTTGGTGGCTATGAATCACTGGCCCTTGGCTTTAAAAGCATGACAGAGCAGCTCGATAACACGGCTAACAAACGCAATATGCAGGTCACTAAATATGTGATTGGCATGCTTGCCCTTGAGAAAAAACTCACGACTAATGGTTCCGCCTTAAATATGCTCGGCGAGCGCATCAATCAAGTACAGCGCCAGCTGGCCCATTTTGAAATTGATGACAACAGTGTGCTGAGCAATTTAAACGCGATTTATAAAGACCTGATCAGTAACTTAGGTCCAAAAATTCAGGTCAATGGTAACCCGTCTTACTTGCAACAGGAGCACACTCAGCATAAAATCCGCGCACTGTTATTAGCGGGTGTCCGGGCGGCTGTTTTATGGCGCCAGATTGGCGGCAAACGCCGCCAGTTACTCTTTTCACGCAAAGCGATGATTCACCAAGCCAAACAAAATTTACACCGCGTTTAATCAACTATTAATTACGATTGAACCTACATAGCTTTAGAACAACCTACTTTTACTTAGGAGCAACAAATGGAACTTTCAGGACTAACAGCTGTATCACCAGTTGACGGCCGTTACGGTAGCAAAACTGCACTTTTACGTGGTATTTTCAGTGAATTTGGTTTGATCAAATTCCGCGTACAAGTTGAAGTGCGCTGGTTACAAAAACTAGCACAAACTGACGGTATTGCAGAAGTTCCCGCATTCTCTGATCAAGCTAACGCACACCTTGATGCGATTGTTGCTAACTTCAGCGAAACGGATGCACAACGTGTTAAAGATATTGAAGCGACCACCAACCATGATGTAAAAGCTGTTGAATACTTCTTAAAAGAAAAAGTAGCGGATGTTGCAGAGTTAAATGCCGTCTCTGAGTTTATCCATTTTGCATGTACCTCAGAAGATATCAATAACCTGTCGCACGCATTAATGCTCAGCACCGCTAAAAGCGAAGTTATTCTGCCTTACTGCAATAAAATCGTTGCGGCGATCAAAGCAAAAGCACTCGAATACAAAGCGATGCCGATGATGTCTCGCACACACGGTCAGCCCGCTTCTCCAACAACACTTGGTAAAGAGATGGCGAACGTTGTCGCACGTCTGCAGCGTCAAGTTAAACAGATTGAAGCCACGCAAGTATTAGGCAAAGCCAATGGCGCAGTAGGTAACTACAATGCCCACCTGAGCGCTTATCCTGAACTTGATTGGCAAGCCTTTGCCGAAGAGTTTGTAACCAGTTTGGGCGTAACATTTAATCCGTACACCACGCAAATTGAACCGCATGATTATATCGCCGAGTTATTCGATGCGATTGCACGTTTCAATACTATTCTCCTGGATTTTGACCGTGACGTATGGGGTTACATCTGTTTAGGGCACTTCAAACAAAAAACAATTGCCGGTGAAATCGGCTCTTCCACTATGCCGCATAAAGTTAACCCGATTGATTTTGAAAATTCTGAAGGTAACTTAGGACTGGCCAATGCTATCTTTGATCACCTTGCGGGCAAACTACCTGTTTCTCGCTGGCAACGTGATTTAACTGATTCAACGGTACTGCGTAACCTAGGTGTTGCCATCGGTTATTCCGTTATCGCCTATGAAGCCAGCCTTAAAGGGATCAGCAAGCTGGAAGCAAATGAAGCGAATATGCTTAAAGACTTAGATGCCAACTGGGAAGTACTGGCAGAGCCAATCCAGACAGTTATGCGTCGTTACGGTATCGAAAAACCCTACGAAAAATTAAAAGAACTAACCCGCGGCAAACGTGTTAACGGCGCTGGCATGGCCGATTTTATCGATACACTTGAACTAACTGACGCTGTCAAAGCGCAACTTAAAGCGATGACACCGGCCAATTATATCGGCCAGGCTATCGAATTAGTTGATAAGTTAGTCGACTAAGTCGCAGATCATAATTTTATTTAAGGCAACCCTAGGGTTGCCTTTTTTATATACTATATAGTATCCAGTATCCCTATTATTTGCTGTTTTATGAGGTTTAAATGTTCGAACTCAATTTAGATATTAACCATTTTCTCGACACCTACTGGCAGAAAAAACCCACTGTGATCAAACAAGGCTTTATCGACTTTGAAGATCCCATTATGCCCGATGAAATTGCCGGTTTGGCCATGGAAGAAGAGATTGAAAGTCGCCTTGTATATAAAACCGATGAGCAATGGCAAGCTGAATCAGGGCCCTTTAGCAGCTTTGAAAGGCTGGAAAATGATGGCGCCAGTTTATTGCTGCAGGCCGTTGACCACTGGCATGTCGAAGCGCAAGAGTTAGTGCGCCCTTTCCGCTTTTTACCTAACTGGCGTATTGATGATCTGATGATAAGTTACTCAACAGCGGGCGGCGGCGTTGGCCCGCATATCGATAATTACGATGTGTTTATTATCCAGGGCTTAGGTAAACGCCACTGGCGAGTGGGCGATAAATTAGCGCTGAGTGAGTTTGCCGCTCATGGCGCGCTTAAACACTGCGAACCCTTTACAGCAATTATTGATGTAGTGCTTGAGCCCGGTGATATTTTGTATATTCCGTGCGGCTATCCGCATGAAGGTTATGCGCTTGAAGAAGCAGTTAATTACAGCGTAGGTTTTCGCGCGCCGGATCAAAATGATCTGTTAAGCAGTTTTGCCGATTACTGCCTGGATAGCAGCGAGCCCTCTGAGCGCTACAAGGACAGAGTGATGCAGATGCGTGAAAAACCAGGGCAAATTGAAACGCAGGAATTGAACGAGTTACATCGTGTGATGCTGGCAAAATGCCAGACACCTGCAGCGCTTATTCCCTGGTTTGGCAAAATGATCAGCGAAGCAAAACATGAGTTAGATATTGCTGAACTTGAAGAACCTCATAACAGTTCAGAAATACTGGCGCTATTTGAAGAAGGGGCACAATTTACCCGCATCGGCGGATTGCGCGCAGTATACTTCGAGCAGGAGCCACAATGGCTGTTCATCAATGGCGAACAGTTTAACTGTGAATACTTCACCCAGCTAGGCCACCACCTTTGCGATCAAGATGAAGTTGGCAGTGAGTTACTGGAGCTGCTAAACGAAGATGAAAACGCATTAACCCTGTTTACGAAATTGGTTAACCTAGGTTACTGGTACGCGAACTAAAGTTTCGAAGAGAACCGCTAAGCACAAGCGGTTCTCTTGAGTCTAAATTACTCATCAATAATACGCCGGGCTTGCCAATACTTGGATTTCCAATACACATTATCAAGCGATGAAAGCATCACCCCGTTACTCGTTGATGCATGGAAAAATTGCTTATCTCCCATATAGATACCAACATGCAGCACTCTCCAACCGGTTTTGAAAAACAGCAGATCGCCAACTTGGAGGGCATTTTTATAGACAAACAAACCTTCGGCAGCTTGTCTTTTAGCAACGCGAGGCAGTGGCAGATGGAAACTATTTTGGTAGATATTTTGTACTAATGCTGAACAATCAATGCCTTTTTTAGTCTCTCCGCCAAGACGATAAGGCGTCCCTTGCCAATATTGGAATTCATTACGCAACAACACAAAAAACAGATCCTCAGCTTGCATCGCTTCGGATCTTTGAACCTTTGATTTATTCGCAAGCGCACTTGCATTTGGCTCTGAGACAGGCAAAGTTGCAGAGCAGGCGCTTAGCAGGCTGATAAAAAGCAGCGAACAGAGTATTGATCCGGCTCTTCTATGATTGAGCAATACGCGTCCCGTTAACCAATGCTTGAAATAATTGAATATGCTCTTCGCTATCATTTAAACAGGGAATGTAATGATATTGCTCTCCGCCATTTTCTAAAAACAAGGATTTATTATCAATAGCTAATTCTTCCAGTGTTTCCAGGCAATCACAAGAGAATGCCGGGCTAATAATATCCACAGAGTGTATTCCCTTTTTCGCTATTTCCGGCAGGGTTATATCCAAATAGGGTTTTAACCACTCTTCCCGTCCAACGCGAGACTGGTAACACAACTGATATTGCGCTTCGCTTAGCCCAAGCGTACGCACCACCAGTTGTACAGTCGTCTCGCAATGCTGTTGGTAAACATCACCCAGTGTAACATAGCGCTTAGGAATACCATGAAATGAGAAGAGCAGTAATTCTGACTGTCCTTTTTCCTGCCAGTTTTTTTTTATCGAATTCACTAAAGCGCTGATATACAGTGGATGATCATGGTAATCGTGAATAAAATTAAGCGCAGGGAAGTTAAACTGCTGCTTAATTGCCGCGCTTATCTGATCAAAAACAGGCGCAGTAGTGGAGACTGAATATTGCGGGTATAAAGGTAATACGGTTAAATTTGTGATCCCCTGCTGCTGGAACTTATCCATCTGCTGCGCAATTGTCGGTTTCCCGTAGGTCATCGCATATTCAACCATTGTATTTTCACAAGCGAGCTTATCCGCTAATTTTTGCGTCTGCGACTGCGTATAGAAACGTAACGGTGAGTCATTTTCAAACCATATTTTTTTATAAAGCCTGGCAACCCGTTGCGATCTGAGCGGCAAAACAATTAAATAAAGAATCGGCAGCCAGATCAGGCGCGGGGTATCAACAACGCGCTTATCGGATAAAAAGTCGCGTAAGAATTTCCTGACACTTTTTTTGTCAGGGGATTCAGGTGTCCCCAAATTAACCAATAAAACTGCATTTTTTTTATTCATTATTTACCTGTCTTAGACTCTGTTATAAATTTCAGTGACAAAAAAGGGGCATTACGCCCCTAATGCCAAATCTACTAATTATCTATTCATTTATACTTGTTAAAATAAATGCTAGCTTCGTTATTGATTTTGCAATTAGAACAACTAGTTACTGCAATCAATGCCTCGCTTTCATCCATTTTTCCTACGCCTAAACAGATCATCTAATTAGTAGAATTGGTATAATAAAATTTCAGTCCAAATTAACCAAGAATTTCAGCGAGCTCGCTGCTGATAACTTCAACGGCTTTTGTACCATCAAATTTATAATGAGCGCCATTACCTTGTGCAGCTTCATTTTTGTAATAAGCAACAAGCGGCTCTGTTTGTGCGTGGTAGATATCTAAACGCTTACGTACCGTTGACTCTTCATCATCCGGACGGATAGACAAATCATCACCAGTCAGATCATCTTTACCTTCAACGATAGGCGGATTATAAACGATATGGTAAGTACGACCCGAGCCGGAATGAACGCGACGCCCTGCCATACGCTTAACTATCTCTTCATCCGGCACATCAAATTCCAAAACGAAATCAACAATAACGCCAGCTTCTTTCATTGCGTCAGCTTGCGGAATAGTACGCGGAAAACCATCAAGCAGAAAACCTTTATCGCAATCCGGTGCAGCGATACGCTCTTTTACTAATCCTATGATTAATTCATCAGAAACAAGTTGCCCTGCATCCATTAACTCTTTTGCTTTTAAGCCAAGCTCTGTGCCCGCTTTAGCAGCTGCACGTAACATGTCACCCGTAGAAATTTGCGGAATGTCATATCTATCCATCATAAATTGAGCTTGTGTCCCTTTGCCTGCACCTGGGGCACCTAGTAAGATAATGCGCATTGTTGCGTCCTTTGTTAACATTAATAAATTGAGGTGGAAATTTACACTTTTATGCCCTATTTCTCAAGGGCAGCAACAAAAAAGGCCAGCATAAGCTGGCCCAGAGAAGGTTTTATCCTAACCTAATAACAACTTATTGATACGTGCAACAAACTCAGACGGATCATCTAAACTACCCTTTTCAGAGAGAATTGCCTGCTCAAGCAATAGCTCTGACCACTGAGAGAATAACTCTTCATCAGCCATATCGGCCAATTTAACAATCATCGCATGCTCAGGATTGATCTCAAAAATAGGCTTGCTTTCAGGTACCGCTTGTCCCATTTGCGCCATTAATTTAGCCATTTGCGTGCTCATATCATCGCTATCAGCAACAATACAAGAGGGGGTAGAGGTTAAACGATGCGTTAAACGCACATCTTTAACTTTATCACCAAGCACTGTTTTAACGCGCTCAATAAAGCTCGCAAATTCAGTTTCTTGCTTCTCCTGCTCCTGCTTATCTTCTTCACTGTCAAGCTTGCCTAAATCGAGATCGCCTTGCGTGACAGAGGTGAAAACTTTGCCGTCGTATTCTGGCAAATGGCTTAATAACCACTCATCCACGCGGTCAGAAAGTAATAGAACTTCAATGCCTTTCTTGCGTAACACCTCTAAATGAGGGCTGTTTTTAGCGGCATTAAAACTGTCTGCAGTAATGTAATAAATTTTATCCTGACCTTCAAGCATACGGCTGATGTAAGCATCCAATGAAACCGTTTGCGCGCTTGAATCTGTTTTTGTTGAAGAGAAACGGAATAGTTTAGCTATTTTTTCTTTGTTTTTTGGATCTTCAGCTGGGCCTTCTTTCAATACTTGACCAAACTCTTTCCAGAATCCGTTATATTCTTCTTCATTCTTCTCGGCAAACTTACTTAACATTGCCAGCACACGCTTAGTACATGCACCACGTAGTTTTGCTGTGACACGCGTATCTTGCAGAATTTCACGGGAAACGTTTAACGGCAGATCGTTTGAATCAAGCACACCTTTCACAAAACGCAGGTAAGTAGGCATAAACTGCTCAGCGTCATCCATAATAAAGACACGTTGAACATATAGTTTTAGTCCATGTGCTTTTTCGCGGTTCCAAAGATCAAAGGGCGCACGCTTAGGAATATAAAGTAGGCTTGTGTATTCCTGCTCTCCCTCAACCTTATTGTGGCTCCAGGTTAATGGGTTTTCAAAATCATTGGCGATATGCTTGTAGAACTCCTGGTATTCTTCATCTTTGAGCTCGCTTTTATCGCAGCTCCAAAGCGCTGTCGCTTTATTGATCGCTTCCCAGTGTGCTGGCGTAGCAGGAATTTTTTCACCATCATATCCCTCAGACTCTTCTTTTGCTTCCTTAAACATTTCAACAGGAATACTGATATGATCAGAATATTTAGTAACAACCGAGCGCAGTTTGTAATCGTTTAAGAATTCTGTTTCGTCATCACGAAGGTGTAAAATAATTTCAGTGCCGCGGTCTGCTTTTTCGATATCAGCAACTGTGTAATCTGATTCCCCTGTTGACGTCCAGCAAGTACCGGTTGAAGCATCTTCACCGGCTTTACGTGTGTTGACTATTACTTTGTCAGCAACAATAAATGCCGAGTAAAAACCAACCCCAAATTGACCGATAAGTTGCGAGTCTTTAGCCTGATCACCTGAAAGATGTTCAAAGAAATCACTGGTTCCTGATTTTGCAATCGTACCCAGATGCTCAATAACTTCATCGCGCGTCATACCAATACCATTATCGCTAATAGTGATAGTTTTAAGATCTGCATCAAAGCTTAAGCGAACACGTAAATCTCCCTCATTTTCATAAAGAGACGCATCAGAAAGTGCTTTAAAACGTAATTTATCAGCAGCATCAGCGGCATTAGACACTAACTCACGCAGGAAGATCTCCTTATTTGAATATAAAGAGTGGATCATTAATTTAAGAAGTTTGCCAGTATCAGCACTGAAAGTATGATTTTGTTGATGTTCCATAATATCTATTTCTCTTTGAATTAGCCTAAACAAGACTTTGGTTTAAACGATAACCATAAAATGGGGATGCAGGATAAAATTTCAAGGTAAGGGGCTCAATTAATCACAAATATTTTAATTTTTGCACCCACTGTCATAGAAGTTGCTTGGCGATAGTCAGGGGTAGCAGGCTCATCCGCGCATAAACCTTCGCTGTCGCCTGATTCGCCCTACTATCACATAAAAGGAAACTACAGGACGCGCAGAGCTTGTCCGCTCGTGAACCATCGCTGCCGCGATACTCGCCCTGCGGCAGACTGTCCACCTTCCCCATGCGAGAGCAGGTCAACATTTCCAATAACCAATAAAAAAGCCCCACCAGAACTAACCAGTGGGGCTATTTTAATTGGGGCTTGGCGATGGTCAGGGTTCGCAGGCTCATCCGCTCACCCCCAAGGCTGTCGCCTTATACCAATCTGATTAAATTTATGATCTAATTACCCTCCCTAAATAATTTGAAAAATTTAAGATGCATTCTATAAAAG
>Ga0075011_10002196_pt1 | contig 10587 bp, 5 predicted proteins | sample TARM_MetaG_T_14_FD_72354 | JGI IMG/M metagenome (GOLD analysis project Ga0075011, IMG submission 72354) | Freshwater microbial communities from Pennsylvania, USA, analyzing microbe dynamics in response to fracking - TARM_MetaG_T_14 | ecosystem: Environmental > Aquatic > Freshwater > River...
ATCCACTATACGCTCAATGGCTGGCGGGCCTGGGCGCGCGGGGCCACGCACCGGGTCGACGTGTTCGATTTCAAGCCGACGGCGGTGGGCTCCGAGGGCACGGGCGACGACGTGAGCGATCCCCAGCGCCGGTTTTCGGGGGTCACCGTGGGCAATGTCCTGCCTTCGGGCTTTCTGGGGGGCTCGAAGCTCACTCTCGACGGGTTCTTCTGGCGCCGCCGCAATCTGGTGGGCACCTGGGGCGGGCGGATCGGCCCGGCCACGCGCTTTTATGGCGGGTTTGCGCTGCGCGGCGATGTTGGACGCGTCACGCTCGACTGGTCGGCCAATCACCAGTGGGGCCACTACATGGACCAGGGGATCGATGCCTGGCAGGTGTTCCTCGCGCAGTCGGTGCGTCTGGGGCACGGCAAGGACGCGCCCGCCATCGGCTTGCAGGCCGACTATGCCAGCGGCGGGGGCGGCTATGGCCAGGGCAAGCTGCGCGATGCGTTCTCGCCTTTCGGCAACAACGTCTATTTCAGCTACCAGCTTTACCTGACGCCGACCAACCTCGTCGCGCTGGCGCCCACGTTCGCGTTTTCGCCGGCCCGCCATGTCCGGGTGAATGCCGAATACCAGTTGGCGTGGCGCGACAACGTGACCGACGCGGTCTATCGCGCCAATGGCCAGCCTTTTGCCGGAACCCGGAATTTTCACGCGCGGCGGATCGCCAATTCGACGCGCGGGCAGATCGTCTGGCAGGTCTCGCCGCGGGTTACCCTGACCGGGCGCTACGAGCATCTGGCGGCGGGCCCGGCGCTGACCATGGCGGGGTACAAGAGTTCCGACTACATGTCGGGCTGGGCCAGTCTGCGGTTCTGAACGGGAGGCCAGACGCAAGGTACGGAGGTCAGCCTTCCTGCCGCAGGCTCGTCAGGTCGATCCCGTGCTTGTGCACCTTGTAGTAGAACGTCTTGCGCGGCAGGCCGAGCGCGCGGATCGCCACCCCGATCTCGCCGCCCGAGGCCCTGATCGCGGCCACGATGGTCTCGCGCTCGAAGGCGTCGACGCGCTCGCCCAGCGTCTCTCCCGAGCCGGGGGCAGGTTGTCCCGAGAACCCCTGCGGGGCCGCATCGGCAAGGCCGAGCACGAACCGGTCGGCGAAATGGGCCAGTTCGCGCACGTTGCCGGGCCAGTCGTGGCGTATCAGGTGGTCGCGCACGGTGCCTGTCATCACCGGCATCGGGCGGCGCATGCGGGTGGCGGCAGCATCGGCCAGATGGGCAAAAAGCGCAGGAATGTCCTCGCGCCGCTCGCGCAAGGGGGGCATCACCAGCCGCAGCGCGGCGATCCGGTAGAACAGCGCGGGCGCGATCCTGAGCGCCGGATCACCCGGCACGGTGCCGCCGGTCGCCACGATCCGGCATTCGAGCGGCAGCGGTTCGCGCAGCGATGGCGCGCGCAGCACGCGCTCCTCGGCCAGCGGGACGAGCCGGGCCTGCAAGGTCGCCGGCGCCAGGTCGATGTCGTCGAGCAGCAGCGTGCCGCGCCGTGCGGTCGTCACGCTGGCGTCGCCATGGGGGGCGAACAGCGCGTCCTGCAACGGATCGGGCAGGGCCGCGCAAGGCACCCCGAGCAGGCGATGGCGCGCGCGCTTGCCCGCGCGGTGGACGAGCCGGGCGAACAGGTCCTTGCCGGTTCCCGTCTCGCCTTCGATGAACAGGTCCATGTCGGCCTGCGCAAGGACCGGGATCATCGCGCGCAAGCGGCGGATCGCCGGAGACTGGCCGATCAGCGCGGAAGCCTCGCCCCCGGCTCCAGCCCCGGCATTCCCTTCGAGCAGGCGCCGGTTTTCGAGCGCCAGTGCGCGCGCGGTGGCGGCCCGTTCGGCGGCGGCCAGCAGGCTTTCGGGGGCAAACGGCTTGGTCAGGAAATCCCACGCACCATCCTTGAGCGCATCGACCGCCATCGTCACGTCGCCATGGCCGGTCACCAGAATGACCGGGAGCGCGGGATCGCGCTGGCGCAGCGTGCGCAGGAGTTCGATCCCCGACGTGCCGGGCAGGCGCACGTCGCTGATCACGATCCCCGGCCAGTCCGGCCCGATCCGGGTGAGCGCGGCATCGGCCGTGGTGAACAGGCTGACGACATAGCCCGACAGGGTGAGCAATTGGGCCATCGAGGCGGCCAGATCGCCATCATCCTCGACGAGCGCGAGCGCGTGAGCGGGGGAAGCGGTATCGGGGGTCATCGTGTCATCATGGTCTGGCGCGGGGCAGGGTGACGGCAAATGTGGCGCCGCCCCGGCCCGGACGCAGTTGCAGGGTGCCGCCCAGTTCCTCGACGATGTCGCGCGCGATCACCAGCCCCAGCCCCAGTCCCGCCGGGCGGGTCGTGGCAAAGGGGATGAACAGGCGCTCGGCCAGATCGGGCGCGATGCCCGGTCCGTTGTCGGCGATCAGGATGGTCACCATGTCGCCGTGCTCGTCGAGGGTGAGGGTGAGCACGGGATCGGGGGCGCCCTCCATGGCTTCGAGCGCATTGCGCATGAGGTTGACCAGCACCTGCTCGAAGCGCACGCGCTCGCCCATAACATGCAGGCCGGGCGGAACGGGCGGGCATACGAAGGTCACCGGCGCGAGCCGTTCCTTGAGCAGCAGGCAGGCCCCGTCGATGATCTCGGCCATCGCCACCGGGCCGCTGCCGCCCCGGCCCTTGCGGGCAAAGTTGCGCAACTGGGCGGTGACCGTGCCGATGCGGTCGGCCAATCCGTCGATGGCGACGAGCGTCTGGGCCGCTTGCGCTGTCTCTCCGCGGTCGAGCAGCAGGCGCGCGGCCATCGCATGGGTGCGGATCGCGGCCACCGGCTGGGCGGTCTCGTGGGCGACCCCGGCGGTGATCTGGCCCAGCGTGGCGAGGCGGTTGGCCTGGCGCAGGGTTTCGCGCAAGGTTTCCGCGCGCTCCTCTGCGGCCATGCGCTCGGCCATCTCGCGGCCCATGGCAGCGGTGCGCTCGGCAACGGCATCTTCGAGCTGGCGGGTGCGCTCGGCGCGGCGGCGGCGGCGCTCGGCCAGCAGCCCGGCCAGCGCGACCAGCACGGCGGCGATCAGGCCGCCGCCGATCCGCGCCATGGTCACGGTCGTTTCCACCTCGCGCAGCGGCAGCGCCAGATGGAAGCGCCAGCCACGGGCATCGGGCGGGGTCGAGGCCAGCAGATAGGGCCCGCGATCCTCTGCCGGGCTGAGCAAGGGCAGGGGGGCCGATGGCGTCAGAACGAGCGTGCCATCGTTGCGCAGATGAAACGGGGGCGGGCCGATGTGGGGCACGCCGTTGGTCCGCGTCTCGGCGCGGTGGGTGGCCGGATCAAGGGCATGGGTGGCGGCAAAGCGCCAGTCGGGGCGGCTGGTGACGAGGATCACCCCGTCGCGGTCGGTCACGAACGTCAGCCCGCCCGCCGCTCGCCATTGCGCCTCCAGCCCGTCGAATTCCAGCTTGACGACGATCACGTTGTTCGCGTTCACGCGCCGCCCGAGATAGAGCCCCGGCTTGCCGCTGACGGTGCCCAGCGCGAACTGCTCGGCCTGTCCCCGGTCGCGCGCCTCGCGGTAATAGGGGCGAAAGCCGTAGTACTTGCCCAGAAAGGTCGTGGGAGAACGCCAGTTGCTGGCGGCCAGCGCCCGCCCGTCCGGACCGATCAGATAGATGACGGCGGCCCCCGCTTCGCGGGCCATCCGTTCGAGCCGGGCGTTGAGCCGGGCGATACGGTCGGGCGAGGGCGCCCCACTGGCCGGACCACTGGCCGGTTGGGCAACATCGGTCACGTCGCGGTCGTTGGCCAGCGCCTCGGGCAGCAGGCGCAGGCGGGCAACTTCGCTGTCGGCCAGGGCCTGTCGCAGCCGGGCATCGGCCAGCGTCTCGTCGGCAAAACGCGCGACGAGCGTTTCGTGGAGGAGCGCCCCTGCAACCGGCGCGGCCAGAGCCCCGGCGGCAAGCGCGGCCAGCGCCCACCCGGCCAGCGCCCGCCGCTGGCGCAGACGCAGCGCGAGCCGCTCGATCAACGGCTTCGGGTCGGGAAGGGGCGGAGGGCTCACCGGCCCTGCCATAGGATAAGCCGCGCCTGCGCGCAAACACAGGGGGCGGGCGCAAGGCAGGGCGCGCGCGCGGCGAACCTTGCAGGACGGCCCCCGATGGCCCCCCCGATGGAACCCCTAGTGAAGGTTAACGCGCGATTGGGGGGCGCGTGCGATTGGTCTCAATCGATGGCAAAATCATGTTTACGCAAACCGCCCGTTGCCCGGCCGTCCCACGGCCAACGAGCCTGTACAGGAGAGGCTGCGCGGTGCTCACAGTGCTGATCTTCATCCTGACACTGGCGCTGGCCCTGACTGGCGCCATCGGCGCGGGCATGGCCTTGCGCCGTGCCCTTGCGCGCGTTTCGCTTTCGGGCGTGCTGGGGGCGGGTGTTCTGGCGATGCGGCGCCGGATACTGGCCGCGCGCGAGCGTGATCTGGCGCTGATGGTGCGGGGGCTGTCCGATTGCGCCTTGGTCATGCTCACGTTCGAGGGGCGGGTGGCAAGCTGGAATGCCGGGGCCCGGCGCATCGAGGGCTATGACGACGAGGAGGCGCTCGGCATGGCGCTGGCGCGGTTCTATCGCCTCGAAGACCGGGCCGAACGCCTGCCCCAGCGCGTGCTGACGATGGCGCGCACCACCGGGCACTATTTCGGCGAGGGCTATCGCCTGCGCCGCGATGGCACGACATACTGGGCCCATGTCTCGGTCGAGCGCATCCTCGATGCGAGGGGCCATGTCATCGGCTTTGCCAGCATCGTGCGCGACATGACCCGCTTCAAGGCCGATCAGGAACGCCTCGCGGCGCAGTGCGCCCGGCGTGATGACGCGCTCGAAGGCATGCATCAGGGGCTCGCCCTGTTCGATGACCAGGGCAGGCTCGTGTTCAGCAATGCCCGCCTCGCGCAGATGTGGGGGCTTCCCGCCGAAGCCTTCGCGCCGGGCATGGCGATGGCCGAAACCCTTGCCCGGTTCGCGCAAGGGCGCCCGATCGACAGGACTATCGGCGGGGGACACGATAAGGCGCAGGCTCATGAAGACCGGTTGCGCCATGCGCTCGCCACGCGCGAAGGCGTCCCTTGCGTGCTCGAATGGAGCGCGGATTTCGTGGTCAGCGTGGCCAGTCGCCCGCTGGCGGAAGGCGGCTGGGTCTCCACGTTCGAGGACATCACCCTGCGCCACCGCGCACAGGCGCGCATGGCCTGGCTGGTCGGCCACGATGCGCTCACCGGCTTGCCCAACCGGCGCGATTTCGTCGACTGGTGCGCGGCCCGTCTGGCCTACCCGGAGAGGGGCACGCAGGAAACCGGCACGCGGCTGGCGCTGGTCCGCATCGATCTCGTCCGCTTCCGTCAGGTCCACGAGCGGCGCGGACAGGGGGTGGCCGAAGCCCTGCTCGTGGTGGTGGCCCAGCGGCTGCGTCAGGCCTGTGGACGGGCGGGGCGCGAATGCGTGGCCCGGCTCGACCGCGACCAGTTCGTCGTTGCTGCGCTGATCGATGACGGGGAGGAGGCTCTGGGTGTCCTTCTCGGGCAGCTTCAGGGGTGCTTTGTCGCGCCTTTCGCGCTCGATGGCCAGATGCTGGCCCAGCAGGCCCGCTTCGGTGTCTCGGTGAGCCCGGCCGACGGCACCGATGTCGATACCCTGCTCGGCAATACCGAACTGGCGATCGACCGCGCCAAGGCCAGCTTTGGCGAGGCCGTCTGCCATTTCTGTCCCGACATGGACGAAGTGGCGCGACGCCAGCGGCGCATCGCGACCGACTTGCGCCATGCGGTCGAGCGCGGCGAACTCCACTTGCTCTATCAGCCCCAGCATGCCCTCGAAGGCGGCACGCTGCTCGGCTACGAGGCGCTCGTGCGCTGGATCCATCCCGAATACGGGCTGATCAGCCCGGTCGATTTCATCCCCATGGCCGAACAGTCGGGCGACATCTTCGCCATTGGCGAATGGGTGCTGAACGAGGCCGCAAGGGCCGCCGCGCAGTGGGACGATGACCTCAAGATCGCGGTCAATCTCTCGCCCGTCCAGCTTCAGCAGGAAGGGCTGGTGCAGATGATCACCGGCATCCTGATCGACAGCGGCCTGCCCGCCCGGCGGCTGGAACTGGAAATCACCGAAGGCGCGATCATCGCCGACCGCACCCACGCGCTCCATGTGCTGCGCCAGATCAAGGCGCTGGGCATTTCCATCGCGCTCGACGATTTCGGGACCGGCTATTCCTCGCTCGACACGCTCGGCACTTTTCCGATCGACAAGATCAAGATCGACAAGTCGTTCCTGTTGCGATCAGCCGGCAATGTCCAGGCGGCCACGATCCTGCGCGCGGTCCTCGCGCTCGGGCGCAGCCTCGACATTCCGGTTCTGGCCGAAGGGGTCGAAACCCGCGCCCACCTCGACCTCCTGCGCGACGAAGGCTGCGCCGAAGGGCAGGGCTACCTGTTCGGCCGCCCCGCGCCGCTCGACGACAACGGGCGCCAGATGGCGCAGGCCTGAAAGGGGGGGGACGAGAACGGCCAGATGGCTCAGGCGGTCAGGATGGCCAGCGTCTTTTCGCTGTAGCGCTCCTGCGCGGGGTCGAAATCGGCAAAGACGTGGAGCGGCTCGGACGTCAGCACGATGTCGCGAAGCCCCGAAAGCCGGTAGGTGCCCAGCTTTTCTTCCGCCGGGGCCACCCCGTCGCGCTCGTAGACCACGGCATCGACATGGGGCGCGCCGTGGCGCTCGAACAGGACATGGGGCGCGAGGGTGACTGCCCCGCGATTGTACACCGCGCGCACGCACAGCTTGTTGGCGATGGCAAAGCTCAGGATGTGCACCGACTGGACCAGATCGGGCGCACCGTCCGCAGGGATGGTTTGATTCTGCTGCATCGCAGCATGATAAGGCACTTCTTGCCCTGTCGGCAAGACGCCCGCTGGCCCCTTGGACGCTTTGTCCGCCCAAGACCGGGGCGGTTGACAGCGCGCGCCGGACATGTCCGCCGCGCGCTGTCGAAAAGGACCTGAAATCAGGCCGATGCCTTGGCGATATAGGCGTCGATGCACTGGTCGAGCACGGGCAGCGGCATCGCGCCGGGCAGCAGGCCCGCATCGTGGAACAGGCGGATGTCGAAGCGCGAGCCCAGCGCGGCGCGTGCCTTGTCGCGCAGGCGCAGCCAGTCGAGCTTGCCCAGCATGTAGCTGCACGCCTGGCCCGGCCAGACGCAGTAGCGTTCGACTTCGGTGATCGCCATCGTCTCGGGGTCGCCGATGGTGTCGGTGTAGAACTTCACCGCCTGCTCGCGGCTCCAGCCCTTGGCGTGCATGCCGCTGTCGACGACCAGACGGACACCCCGGAAGATGCTGTCGTGAAGCTGGCCGACATGGCCGAGCGGATCGTCCTTGTAGACGCCCATTTCGACCGCCAGTTGCTCGGCATAGAGCGCCCAGCCTTCGCCATAGCCCGAAAAGAACTGGATCTTGCGCAGCGTGGGCAGGCCGGCTTCCTGTGCCAGCGAGAGCTGGAGGTGATGGCCGGGGATGCCCTCGTGATAGGTCAGCGTGGGCAGGGTCCAGGTGGGCACTTCGGCGGTGTCGCGCAAGTTGATGTAATAGGCACCCGGACGCGAGCCGTCGAGCGAGCCGTTCATGTAATAGCCGCCCGGCGCGCCCGCTTCGGTGGCCTTGGGCACGCGGCGGATGGCCAGCGGGGTCTTGGGCAGGGTGTGGAAGTATTCGGGCAGGCGCGCCTGCATCGCCACGACCTGCTTGTTGAGGTCGGCGAGGAGCTTGTCCTTGCCTTCGTCGGTATTGGGATAGCGGAACTTGGGGTCGTCGTAGAGCGCACGCAGGCGCTGGCCGACGGTGCCCTTGGTATAGCCCTGGGCCTTGAGGATTTCATCGGCCTGCGCGCTCTGCTGGGCGATCAGTTCGAGCCCGATGCGGTGGATTTCCTCAGGGTCCATGTCGCTGGTGGTATAGTTGCGCAGCGAGATCCGGTAGAGTTCCTCGCCCTTGGGCAGGCGGGCGACCCCGGCGGTGTGGACCGCATGGGGCAGCAGGCCTTCAAGCAGGGTGATCTGGCGGTCGAGCGCGGGCAGGACGCGCGCGGTGCAGGCCGCCTGTGCCCGCTCGCCCCAGTTCCCGGCAATGCCCTTGGCCGCCGTGCGGCGCACGAGCGAGGCCACGAGGTTGGACGAAGCCACCGGCGTGTCGCGCAGCGCCTTGAGCTGGATCAGCGCCTTGGCCAGCACGAAATCGGGCGGGATCACGCCTTGCGCGCTGTCGTGGCGGACGGCCTCGCTGTCCTGGTCGATGGCCGTGGCAAAGGCATCGAGGCGGGCCAGATAGGCCTGGGCGTCGGCGCTCGTCTCAATGGTGTGCTGGCTGTCGAGGAAATCCGGGATCGACTGGTAGCAGCCGGTCAGCTGGCTGACCGCATAGGGCGTGCCCAGGGTGCTGAAGGTGCGGTTCATCTCGTCGGCCACTTCGACCGAGAAGAGGATGCTGGCGTGGTTCCAGCGGTTGTTGCCGGTCAGCCGGGTGGTGTCGATCTTGCGCAGCGCGGCCAGATCGCGGGCGTTGCGGGTCTTGGCCTCGTTCCAGGCGGCCTGCGAGCGGTCATCGAGGTGATACTTCGCGTTCGCACGCTTGCCGGTGTCGACGCCGAGCGCCGTGGCCGTTTCGGGCGAATGATCGAGCATTGCGCCCATCATCGTTTCGAACAGCGCGGCCAGCCGGACATCCTCGGGGCTTCCGGTGCCAGCAGCACCCGCGGGGGCAGGGACTGCCGGGGCAGGGGTGGCAGCGCGGGCCATGCCCAGCGAGGAAAGGGCGGCAAGTCCGGCGCTGGCGGTTCCAGCCTTGAGTCCGGTCTTGAGCAAGTGGCGACGATCCATCGGCAAATCCAGTATCGGCATGGCCGCCCGGCGCCCGCTCGGCGCGCTGGCGGCTCTCTTGGGGAAGCAACCGTCCTTGGGTGAAAGGACGGCTTGCCCAAGGAGATAGGCGATGGTTGCGCGTGAAAGCAAATGCGCTGGTCGATGGCATCATGGCGTTGGTCGGAGGGCACTTGCCGATCACGCCCGCCCCGCACGGGGCCGCCGGAGCCTGAAAATCAGCCCCGTCCCGCGCGTGGCGCATGAGGACGGGGCAAGAGGGGGCGGGGCAGGGAGAAGCGTAAAACGAGATCAGAGGTGGGCGCGCAGGCGGGGCGAACCTTCGCGGTGGGCGCGGCGGCGCAGGCCATGGGCGGCCAGACAGGCCACGAAGACCCCCAGGCTGAGCACCACCTGCAAGCGCTGGTCGGGCATCAGGGCCATCATCACCAGCACCGCCATGATCCCCCCGACGGCGGCATAGGACACCGCCGGGAAGGCCCAGACCTTCACGCTCAGGCGTTCGCCGGTCGCCTCGATGCGGCGGCGCAGGGCGATCTGGCTGAGCGAGATCAGCAGGTAGACCGACAGGATCGTCGCGCCCGAGGATTGCAGCAGGAACGTGAACACCCCGTCGGGCGAGATGATCGAGGTCAGCACGACGACGAACCCGGCCACCCCCGACAGGACGATGCCCAGCGCGGGCACCTGCCGGGCCGAGACGCGCCCGAAAGCGGCGGGCGCATCACCACGATGGGCCATTTCGAAGAGCATGCGCGAGGTCACGTAGATCGCCGAATTGAGGCACGAGATAATCGCGGTGAAAATCACCGCGCCGATGATCGCCTGCGCGCCGGGCACCTTGATCAGCGAGAGCGCGTCCACGAACGGCGATTGCCCCGAGACCACCTGATCCCACGGCAGGATCGCGAGGATCACGCTGATCGAGCCGAGATAGAAGACCATGATGCGCAAGGTTACCGTGCGCGCGGCGCGCACGATGTTGCGGGCCGGATCGGCGGTCTCGACCGCCGCGATGGTGGCCACTTCGGAGCCCATCATCGAGAAGATCACCACCGGAATGGCGGTGAAGACGGTGCCGATCCCGGTCGGGAAGGCGCCGCCATGGGCGCTGAACGTCGCCGCGATCCGGGCCAGGCCGGGGCCAAAGCCGAACAGGTAGCCAAGGCCCAGCGCCATGAACCCGAGGATCGTGAGCACCTTGAGCGAGGCGAACCAGAACTCGAACTCGCCATAGGTCTTGACCGAGAGCAGGTTGACCATGGTCATCGTCCCGATCAGCAGCGCGGCGAGCGCCCACATCGGCAGCGGGATGAACGGTGTGAGCATCTGCGCCCCGGCAATCGCCTCGACCGCGATGGTGATGACCCAGAAATAGTAATAGAGCCAGGCCGTGCTGAAGCCCGCCCAGGGCCCCAGACCCAGCGCGGCATAGCCCGTGAACGAGCCCACGCCCGGCCGCGCCATCGCCATTTCGCCCAGCATGCGCATGATCACGAAGACCAGCGTGCCGCACAGCGCATATGTGAGCATGACGGCAGGCCCGGCGATGTGGATCGCCGCGCTCGACCCCACGAAGATGCCGGCCCCGATGATCCCGCCGATCGAGATCATGGTGACATGGCGCGGCTTGAGCGAATGGGCCAGCGCGCCG
>Ga0075011_10002198_pt1 | contig 10585 bp, 10 predicted proteins | sample TARM_MetaG_T_14_FD_72354 | JGI IMG/M metagenome (GOLD analysis project Ga0075011, IMG submission 72354) | Freshwater microbial communities from Pennsylvania, USA, analyzing microbe dynamics in response to fracking - TARM_MetaG_T_14 | ecosystem: Environmental > Aquatic > Freshwater > River...
GTGGAAAGCATGCGCAATAAGGACGTTAACCTCGAATTCCCCATGGATCAGTCCTGCTGCGGTCTGCCGCTGCAGATGATGGGCGAGAAGAAGGCGGGCATCGACGTGGCCCGGCAGAACATCGCGGCCATGAGCGGTGACTTCGATTACGTCATCACCCTGTGCGCCTCCTGCGCCTCGCACCTCAAGCACAACTACCCCTTCCTGCTCGGCGAGAACGACGCCGAGGCCAAGAAGTTCGCAGAAAAAGTCATCCCCTTCTCGGCCTTCATGACCGACGTGCTCGGCGTGACCGAGGACAAGTTCGAGCAGACCCACGAACGCGCCACCCTGCATGCCCCCTGCCACCTCTGCCGGGGCCTCGACGTGGTCGAACAGCCCCGCAAGCTCCTGGCGCTGGGAGGCTACGAGTACGCTCAGGCTGAGCAGGAACAGGTCTGCTGCGGCTTCGGCGGTACCTATTCGGCCAAGTTCCCCGGGATTTCCGAGCAGATTCTCAAGAACAAGCTGACCGACGCGGGCCGCACCGGGGCGGAAGTGCTGGTCACCGAATGCCCGGGCTGCATCATGCAGCTCAGAGGCGGCGCGGAAACGAACAAATGCGGCTTCACAGTGCGGCACATCGCCGAAGTGCTGGCCGACCACCTCAAATAGCAAACGGGCCGGGAAATCCCGGCCCGGTTCTTTCTCTCCTTGCGCGCGCCGGGAGCCTTCCTCAGGGAGGTTCCCGGCATTTTTACGGACTTTGACTTCTCCGGGCAACCCCGAACTTGCCTCGGGCCAATGAAGCCTCTAAGAGAATTAGTCATGCCAACCCCCGCACTCCAACCCCAAGCGACAATGAAATTGCTGTCCCGCGTTCTGGTGATTTTCTTCCTGCTTCTCTGCCTGGCCGCTCCGGCCTGGGCCAGCCAGCCGTTCGAGCTCACGCTGCAGGCCTTCCGCACTGGCCAGGCTCAAACTCCTGTCCTGGCAGTGCTGACCCTGACCCCCGGGCCCGAATGGTATGCCTACGGCAATGTTCAGGGGCCGTCCGGATTTCCCACCGTGATCACGGCGGCAAGCAACGGCAACGTCGCGTCGCCGCTCTATCCACCTCCCGTTCCGGGCCAGGACCCTCTCGACCCCAGCCTGACCGTGGACCTCTACGACGGCCCGACGCCTTTTTTCATTCCCCTTGGGAGCGAACCGTCCACAGTCATAGTCGGGATCAAAGCCCTGCTCTGCTCTTCGACCACCTGCCAGCCGATCAAGGAGCAGCTCGAACTCACCGTCGCCGATGCCGATTCATTACCTCCGGCCGAGGACCAAACCTGGTGGCCGCGCTTCCTGTTGGCCGTCCCGGGCGTAGGCGAAGACCTTGGCCCCGAACCGCAAGACACAGGCGAAACGGTGGAAGCGCCCACCATCCGGACCTTCGTCCCGCGCTATTTCGCGCCCGGGCTTGAGGTCCAGACGCTGTCGAAAGCCGCCGCCCTGGCCTTTTTGGCCGGGCTTATCCTCAATTTCATGCCTTGCGTGCTGCCCGTCATCACCCTGAAGCTGCGCTCCTTCATCCCTGCGGTGGACAGCGTGCCGCACAGCCAGCGCCGGGCCTTCCGCTCCCACAACCTGTTTTTCGCCCTGGGCATGATGGTCTATTTTCTGATCCTGGCCGGGATCATCGCGGCCACCGGCATGGCCTGGGGCCAGATATTCCAGGAACCGGCCGCCATCATCACGCTGACGGCCATTGTCTTTGCCCTGTCCTTAAGCCTCTTCGGGGTCTACGACCTCCCGCTCATCGACCTCAAGGGCAAGATCAAGGGCAAGACCCATCACCCACGCCTGGAATCCTTCACCACGGGCGTTCTGGCCACCATCCTGGCCACGCCGTGCAGCGGCCCCTTTCTGGGCGGAGTGCTGGCCTGGGCCCTCATACAGCCCCCCGACATCATCGCGCTGGTCTTAAGCTGCATTGGCCTTGGCATGGCCTCCCCCTATCTGGCCATGTCCGTCTTTCCTGGCCTGTATCGCTTCCTGCCCAGACCCGGAAACTGGACACTGCACCTGGAACGCGTCCTCGGCTTTCTCCTGGCCGCGACCTGCGTCTATCTCTTCGGCCTGCTCCCGACCTCGGAGTACCTCAGCGTGCTCATTCTGCTCTGGGTCATCGCCCTGGCGGCCTGGATCTGGGGGAAATGGACGGACCTTAGCCAGAGCAGGACTCGCAGGTGGTCACTGCGGATCATGGCTATCGCCTTGATCGTTCTTGCCGCCTCATTTCTTTTCCGGCCTGCGCAACACCCAGACCCGTGGCAGAAATTCGAAATGCAGCGCTTCGAAGCCCTCTACGGCCAGGAAAACCTGATCCTCGACTTCACGGCGGACTGGTGTCCCAACTGCAAATTCCTGGAAAAAACCGTGCTGACGCCGGAGAAGAGCGCCATCTTCGCCAAGGAGCACAACGCCGTGCTCATGCGGGTGGACCTGACCCGCCATGACCCGGAACTCATGGCCTTGCTTGAACGCCTGGGCTCCAAATCCATCCCCATCCTGGCCATCTTCCCCAAGGACAATCCTGGTAGCCCGCTTGTGCTCCGGGACATGTTCACCAGCGGCCAACTCAAGGACGCCCTGAACGCAGAACTCAAGCCATAGGGGGGCGCGCACACGCCCCGTTGCCCGGGGGCTTCCCCCAGACCGGTCTCGCTCGCCGCGGTTCACGCAGCGGGCGAGACCCGCGCTCTCAGCTTCGCAATCCCCGATTCCTGGATCTCCCCAACTTTACCATAGCCGTCATCATGCAACGCGTGATAGATTGGATACAAAGACCCGCTTCGTGCGGTATTTCAGTGTACGGAATTATTAGGACCGATTCTGAACAGAAACCGGTGCAGCATGAAAAAAAGACATGCTTTGCTCGTACTGCTGGTTTTCAGCGCTTTTTTCCTCTGTTTTGCCAACCCGCGAGACAGCCTGGACGTCTATCTTTTCTATGGAGATGGATGCCCCCACTGCAAAAAAGAAGAAAAATACCTGGAGATATTTGAGGAGAAGTACGTCGATCTGAAAATTCACAGATTCGAAGTCTATTATAGCGACGATAACATGCAGCTTTTTTGCAGGATTGCGGAGAACATGGGAGCCGACGTGAGCGGTATCCCGTTTCTGATCATCGGAGACGAGTACATAGTCGGGTTCGACGAAACCCTTACCCCTGCCAGAATTCAAAGCAGGATTGAGGAGTGCCTGGCGCGCAAATGCCCCGACCCGACCAGTAGAATTCTCTTCGAGCACTCCGGTGACGTGCTGACCGACGAGGTGGCGACGTCGACCGAAGACGAAGCGAAGCAGGCAACCAAAGGAGAACGCGAAAGGATCATCACCCTCCCCCTGCTCGGAGACATCGACGCCCACACGTTCTCACTGCCTGTCCTGACCGTGGTCATGGGCTTTCTCGACGGCTTCAACCCGTGCGCCATGTGGGCCCTGATCTTCCTCATCAGCCTGCTTCTGGGCATGGAGGACAGAAAACGGATGTGGCTGCTCGGCATGGCCTTCATCGCCGCGTCGGCTTTCGTCTACTTCCTGTTCATGGCCGCCTGGCTGAACCTGATTCTGCTCTTCGGATTCGTGCTCTGGATCAGGATCGGCATCGGCATCCTGGCCATCCTGAGCGGCGGCTATAGCATCCGGGACGCCCTGACAACCAGAGCCCTAGAATGCACCCTGGCTGGTGGAGAGGAGCGGCAGGCATACCGCGAGAAGCTCAAAAACATCATCAGCCAGAACAGCCTGATCCTCTCCCTGTGCGGGATCATCGTCCTGGCCTTCATGGTCAACCTCATCGAGATTGTCTGCTCGGCCGGGTTCCCGGCCATCTACACGCAGGTCCTGTCCTTGAGTCAACTGCCCTCCTGGCAGTACTACTCCTACATCCTGCTCTACATCCTGTTCTTCATGCTCGACGACATGTTCGTCTTTGTGGCGGCCATGCTAACGTTCGAGATCACCGGGATGACCACGAAGTACGTGCGGATTGCGAGATTTGTCGGCGGTCTGCTCATGCTCCTGATCGGCATGCTGCTCATCTTCAAACCGCAATGGCTGATGTTCGGATGAAAGGCGACAGGCGTCGGGGCCAATGCGGCAAAACGCTCAGCCCTGCCCGGGCCACGTGAACTGTCCGGCGACGAACAGTTCCTTGCGCGGCTTCGTTAGCCCCTTGGCCCATCGTTCCATGGCCAAGGCGGCGGATTTTCCATCCACCCGCACCGAAAAAGCCAAGCTCAGCGGGCCCCGACCGCGCAGGTACTTGGCCGCCCTGGGCCCGCCCGAGGCGTGCTCTGCCAGGCGACGGGGCACGTCGGTGGTGATGCCGGTGTAAAGGCTGCCGTCGCCGCAGCGCAGCACGTACACGAACCAGTCGGGCACGGTCTAGGACGGGAGGGTGTACAGCACGGAAAAGAAATGCAAGGTGCTGCCCGTAATCACAAAAAGGTGCCAGATGGCGTGATTGTAGGGCAGACGATCCCAGACGTAGAAAATGACACCCAGGGTGTAGGCTAGGCCGCCCAAAGCCAAGAAGAGCAGACTCGCCCCGGACAGGGTCGCGTACATGTCGCGCCCAATGAGCACGCACAGCCAGCCCATGCCAAGATAAATGGTCAGGGACAGGCGCTGGAAGCGGTAAACGAAGCAGCACTTGAGCAAGATCCCGGCCGCGGCCAGCAGCCAGACCACGCCGAAAACGGTCCAGCCCACGGTCTCCCGCAGGTTGACCAGCATGAAGGGCGTGTAGGTGCCGGCGATGAGCAGGAAAATGGCGCTGTGGTCGAGGATTTTCAATATGCGCTTGGCCCGTGGCAGAGGGATGGCGTGATACAGGGTGGACGCCATATAGAGCACGACGAGCGTCGAACCGAAGATGGAAAAGCTGACAACGTGCCAGGCGTCGCCCTGGGATACGGCTGCCACGATGAGCACCACCAGGGCCGCGATGGACATCCCGGCCGCGATGGCGTGGGTGATGCTGTTGGCGATCTCCTCGCCCAAGGAATACTGGGAAGCAAGCTTGTCCGTATTCATATATTTCCTCCATCCCTGGCCCGTGGGCACTTAGGGGTTGTCGCCTTCTCCCGCCGAATCACGGAAGGAATTGTCCACTTCGGACGCAAAATCGTTGATCCAATATATGCGATCTGCCCGGCACTGCAACTCCGAAGAGACGCCGTCCCGGAACACCACCAGTTCGATGCTCTTGCCCTGCTCCGACAGATGCTCCACGGCGTCGAGCAGGTCCGAGTCGCCGGAGGACAGCATGAGCGTGTCGTAGTTGCGCTGATGAATGAGCGAAAGAGTGGCGATGGCCACGTCCACGCCCTTCTGGATTTCGTTGAAGACCCGGTGGGTGGAATCCGCGCCCTGATGCTGGCATCTCAGCGACACCTTCTGTCCGCATTCCTCGCAATAGGCTTTGTCGGCGCGTTGCTGCTTCAAAGCATAAAATTTGGTGATGATCTTGGGGCCAAAGGGTGGCCCGCTACGCAGCCAGCGATGAAAATTGTCTTGCCCGTCCGAGGGTGGATTGGGCGTCGAGTTGAGATAATAGGCCCGCCAGATGAGTCCGTCCTGTTCCAGGTAGTTCCTCAGGCGCAGATAGCTGAATTCGTAACCGCTGCGCACGCTGTGCCGGGCGTTGAAAAGATATCCGGCGTCAATGAGCCAGAGTTTGCGTTTTTGAGTCATGAATCCTCGTAACTATTTTCTACAAAAACCTTATTAAAAAACCTAGCACAACAAAAAAAATACCGCCACAAAGACTAGGTGGGGAAAGTCGGGCCAAACCGCTCGCCGGTCAGGCACTGCCCCCCCTGGGGCGTGACCACAAAGGTGTTTTCAACGCCGACCATGCCCAGGCCCGCGATACCTATCTTGGGCTCCAGGGCCAGGACCATGTTCTCCTGCAGGGGACGGTCGAAGGTGGGGGCGATAACAGGCCATTCATCGATGGCAAGGCCGATGCCATGACCCAGGAACCCGACCTTGTTGCGGCCCAGGCCCATGAAGCCTTCGCCCATGTCGTTGGCCAGCACGATGCGAATGCAGTCGCGGTAAAGTTCCGATGGCAAGGCACCGGGCACCAGGCGGGAAGCCAGGTGTTCCTGAATCTGCAGGCAGAAATCCTGGGCGCGGTCCGCCTCTTCGGGTATCACGGTCTCATCGGCCCAGTAGATCTGGGTCTTGTCCGTGTGGTAGCCTTCCAGGCAGAACCCGCAATCAAGGGCCAGTGGTTCGCCGCGCTGCCAGACCTTACCGGCATAGCCCAGAAACGGCAGCACGGGATGAGCCCCGCGCAGGCCCAGGGGACCGTTAAAAACACTCGGATAGTTGGCCGAATCTCCGGCCGATACATGCCCGAGAAAAATCTCCTCCCCGGCGTTCTGCATGCGCATCATGCCTTGGTGCCCATGCTGGTAGAAGGAGTCCCACACGGCCAGGGCGATCTCGCGCTCAGTCATGCCCGGGCGGATGAGCCCCGGCAGGGTGTCATTCAGGGCCTGGTCGTGGCGCAGCCCGGCCAGGCGCAGCTTGGCCAGCTCCCACTCGGTCTTCACGGCGCGGGTCCAGGACAGGGGGGTGTCGCCCGGCACCAGATTGACGCCGGGGAGCTTGGAGCGCAGCAGCTCCCCCATGGACCAGGACAGGCCCGTCATCTCCACGGCCACGGTGTCGCCCAGGGGGAATCCGGTCTCAAGCAGCAAGGAGGGCAGCTGCGAATACGACTTGAACTCCAGGATGCGCTCAAGGGGCGAATCAAGAATCGCACGCTCCACCCCTTTGCGGCACAGCAGCACGGGCTCGCCGTCAACGGGCACCCACATGGTCCCGCTGGCCCAGACCCCGCTCAGATGGTAGATGGACAGCCGTGAAAAAACCAGAATGCCCGAGGCCTTGGGGCAGAGCTCGGCCATGTGCGTCCGCAATCGGGCGATGCGCTCCCGGGTCTGGGCCAGGGGCATCTGTTCGAGGGAAACAAAACTCATATGGCCTCCTCGCACAGCGTGTAGTCCATGGTCCTCCGCCGGGGCGTGAATCCGGCGCGTTCCACCAGGGAACGCAACTGGGATTCGGGCAGGAGGAAATGCACCCCCGTGGCCGCGACGACGTTTTCCTCCAACATGGTCGAACCGAAATCGTTGGCCCCCCACAAGAGGGCCAGTTGTCCGACCATGGGCCCCTGGGTGACCCAGGAGGCCTGGATGTTGTCGATGTTGTCCAGGTACAGGCGACACAGGGCCAAAAATTTGAGGTACTCGTGGGACGAGGTCTCGCGCATCTCCATGCGCGTGTTGCGCGGCTGGAAGGTCCAGGGGATGAAGGCCGTGAAGCCCCCCGTGCGGTCCTGCAGATCGCGCAGGCGGTCCAGGTGCTCCATGCGCTGCTCGAAAGTCTCGCCCTGGCCGAACATCATGGTCGCGGTGGTGCGCATGCCTAAGCCGTGGGCCGTTTCCATGACAGATATCCACTGGTCCGCCGTGCATTTGCGCGGGGAGACGCGGCTTCGCACCTCGTCATTGAGTATTTCGGCCCCGCCACCGGGCATGGAGTCGAGGCCCGCCCGGCGCAGTTCGGTCAGGATCTCAGCCACGGGCCGGGCCTCTTTTTCACTCAGAAACCAGATTTCCGAAGGCGAGAATCCGTGCACGGCCACGCCCGGGAAATGGCTCTTGAGCGTACTCAGCAGACCAGTGTAGTAGCCCAGGGGCAGATCCGGATTCATCCCGCCCTGCAGCAGGATCTGGTACCCGCCGAGGTCCACGGTCTCCTGCACCTTGGCCAGGATATCCTCCGTGGGCAGGACGTAACCGCCTTCCTCGCCCGGGCCCTTGAAGAACGCGCAGAACTTGCAGGCCGACATGCAGACGTTGGTATAGTTGATGTTGCGGTCCACAATATAGGTGACGATTCCTTCGGGATGCATATCAAGCCGCCGCCGATGGGCGAGTTCACCAAGGGTGAATACGTCGTTCATGTCCCAGACGTAGCGGGCTTCGGTCCTGTTCAGGCGGGTATTCATAAGTCTTCCTCGGATGATGTGATGGCGAAGTGCTAGCTTTTGGCCGGGCGGAAGGTCAAGCTCCGGCAAGGCTGCGGTACCCCGGCGACTTGCCAAACCCCGTTGGTTGTGGTTCAAGTCGGGCCACGAAAAGAGGTGAGCATGACCGAATCCGTTTTTGACTGCCGCATGTGCGGCCACTGCTGCCAGGGCCAGGGGGGCATTGTGGCCTCGGCCCCGGAGCGCGAGCGCTTGGCCGCGTTTCTGGGCCTCAGCGTGCAGGATTTCTGCGCCCGCTATACCGAAGCCCAGGGCAAAAAGCTGGTCCTGCGCTGCGGCGAGGACGGCTACTGCGTCTTTTTCGATGCCAAGACGGCCTGCACCGTGCATCCGGCCAAGCCCGACGTGTGCCGCGCCTGGCCTTTTTTCCGTGGCAACCTGGCCGACCCCGTAAGCTGGGAACTGGCTCAGGAATACTGCCCCGGCATCCGCCCCGAGTGCGGGCATCCTGAGTTTGCCCGTTTTGGCATCAGGTATCTGGTGGAAAACGACCTGACCAAAACCGGTCGCGACGACGAAGCAAACGCCCTGCGTATCGCGGATCTGACGGAAAAAATCTGATGCGCCTGTCCGAATGCTATTCCCTGCTGGAAGTCTCTCCCGGAGCCTCCCTTGACGAGATAAAGGCCAGCTATCGCAAACTGGCCTTCAAATACCATCCGGACTTAAATGCCGGAGATGCCCGCGCCGCCCAGCGTTTCAGCCGTCTGAATGAAGCGTACGTGCTGCTCAAAAAAAACCTGGAATCCTCTTCGGACAAACGGCGCTTCAACGCCGAAACCATCCGCCAGGAAGAAGAGGCGCGGGTCAAGACCGGTGGCAAGCCTTCCGGAGGTTTTTCCGCCAAACAGGAAGAGGTGCTGCGGGATATACTGAACGACCCCTTCGCCAAACAGGTCTTTGAAGACATCTTCAGCAAGCTCAAGCGCGGAGTAGAACCCGAAGGGGCCGGGCCGGTGACCACTAAAAAGCTGAACCTCAAATGGGGAGAGCGCGCCGTCAGCCTGGACCTCGGCAAAGGCCTGGTTCAGAGCGTGAAAGACTGGGTTTCAAGCCAGCTCGACGACCGCCAGACCGTGCGCATGCCCGCACGCGAACTCGTCCCCGGCACCACCCTGCGGGTCATGATCCGGCACCGCTTCAGCGCCGAACCACGCACCATAGACGTGACCCTGCCCCAGGATTTCGTGGTCGGACGGCCCATCCGCCTCAAGGGCATGGGCAGACGGCTGGGGCCGTGGAAGGGCGATCTTTACTTGAGATTGCTGGCTGTTTGAAGAAGCATAATGGGAAGTATGGGACGTATAGGACGCATATTGAAAACACCGCCCCCTGCCTTTTCAGAGGTCCCATAGGTCCCATAAGACCTATAGGACCTATACTTTCCTACTCCCCGACCAACCCCTCGATCACTTCCGTACCCTTGGGCGGGTCCAGGGTGAATTCTTTTGGATCCACTTCCACGTCAAGCTGCAAGCCGGTCAGTTCCAATTCGTTGATATTTCCGAAGAAATCCACCAGTTTGATCTTTTCCAGCATGTCCTGACCGGGGCGGACCCACAGTTCGCCCTCGACCAGATTGGGTTCCGGTTCCCGGGGAATGATCCGCAGGTGCCTGAATTCCCCGTCCATGCCCAGATCCTCCACGACGAAATCGTCCTTCAGGTTTGCCTCTCCGGACAAAAAGCGGATCATGGTCTTGGAACTTAAGACCTGCTCGACCGAATAGCGGTACACTATCTCCTCTTCCGGAAAATATTCCCAGACCGTGTCCTGGCCGATGATGAGCAGTTCGTTCTCGGGACTGGTCGTCTCCCAGCGGATGAAACGCGGACGTTTGAAGGTGATGCTGCCCAGCCGCTCCTGCACCTCGCGACTGGAAGCGTTTGTCAATTTCTGCAGAAAAAACCCCTGAAAAGACTGCAATGTATCGTACCGCTTCTGGATCTGATCGCTCAAATCCGAAGCATGTGCGCACCAGACGCTGGTCAGGACGAAAACAAGTCCCATAAGAAAGCGCGGCACACGTACCTCCTGGTTGATGTTGCTTTCACGGCTCAATGGACGTATCGGGTTGTCCCTTTACGCCAATCGGGCAAATACAGAGTTTCCTCACGGTTGTTAAGAGATGAACCCAGATCCGAAAAAAATTCCGTCCGCGCCCTTTGCCCCGGCCCTGCCGGCCCTGGCGCTGCTGACCACCGTCTTTCTCGCCAACTTCCTGGCGCGCACCCTCTTTGGCCCCCTGCTGCTGCCCATCAGCGAGCATCTTGGCCGCAGCCTCGCAGCCAGCGCCAACCTCTTCGTCTGCCTGTCGGCAGGCTACAGCATCTCCGTGCTCTGCGCCGGTTTCGTTTCCCAGCATCTGGGGCACAAAGGCACCATCGTCGCCTCCGTGGCCGGCATTGGCCTTGGCCTGCTGGGGCTTGCCGGGAGCGACACGTTCCTTGGCTTTTCGGTCTGGATCACCCTCATGGGCGCAAG
>Ga0075011_10002200_pt1 | contig 10583 bp, 8 predicted proteins | sample TARM_MetaG_T_14_FD_72354 | JGI IMG/M metagenome (GOLD analysis project Ga0075011, IMG submission 72354) | Freshwater microbial communities from Pennsylvania, USA, analyzing microbe dynamics in response to fracking - TARM_MetaG_T_14 | ecosystem: Environmental > Aquatic > Freshwater > River...
GGGTATAGATCCCTTTATAACACAAAATTACTGCATCGCCTGCTAAGCTATTATTCACAATTTGCTTAGCGAGCGTGCTTAGCGTATAAAATAACAGAGGAAAATATTTCCCGACATGTTATTTTTAGCATTAACAAAAGCAATAAAAGGAAGTAGTTTATGCAGCAAAATACCATCTCACTTAAATGGCTGGCCTATACGTTTTTAATTGGACTGTCAGCCAATGCCTGTTTTTCAATCTTAACCATCACATTTGCCACTTTCTCTCCCTTTCCTTTTTTAACTCTGTTTTTTGCTGTGAATCATTTTTATCGGATTTATATCAAGGAAGCACACAATGAAGTGAGTATTCGGCCTGCCTGGGCTGCCTTTCTTATCGGCATTTTCTCCTATTCCGCTTTTCTTGCCGCACAGCACCCGGAGCTCGGATCAAACTTTATTTCGATCACTCTTACCTTGCTGTTAAGTATCTGGTTAATGTACAAATTGATGTTTGGCGATAAACGTTATTCCGCCTGAAATTAAGCCATAAAAAAAGGGCCCAGCAATTAAATTACTGCGCCCTTTTTTATGGTCCGCTATTTTTACGCCTTTTTTAAACGCTTCTCGAGTAAGCGCGTCTCTAAACAGGCGAGCAGATCCACAGAGCGGGCTTTAAGTTCGAGTAACTGCTCAGCGGGTGCATAAGGGTTAAATTTACCCAGCTCAGGAAAAAGCTGACAAAATAGATCTTGCGGACAGATACAGACGCTGTCCATAGTCACTGAACTGGGAGTTTTAAAGAAAACAAAAGAGCCTATTTCATCAAAACGCTGCAGCTTTTCAATTAATTGCTCTGCAGTTAGCGCCTCGATAAAAAATTCCTCTTTATCACTTTTATCGTCCCACTCGCTAACAGTAATAAGCGCTCTGAATGGCAGCTGCTCAGACACCTCTTTTTCAATATAGATAGAGTGCAACGCTGTTTGATTAGCTTCCTGATTTATTTTCAGGCCCATAAATTTAAAGGTGGGATGTTCAATTAACAACGCAGGTAACTGAGTCGAAAAATACAGATCTAACTCTTCACTGTTTTCCATAAAAACTCCGCAAAAATATATTTGAGGTTTGACCTAAAATACAACAAGATAAAAAGACTATTTGTATTAGCTTAACTTATACGCTTTACTTTACAAGTTATGGCGCATTATTGAAGGATTAAAATGAAATATACAACACGCGAACTGGCCAAGAATAAAAACATAGCACTGGTTGCACACGATAATATGAAACAGGAGCTATTAGCCTGGTCCCGGAGGCGCTGCGAGGCTTTAAAATCCCATCATCTTTATGCCACCGGCACAACCGGCTCGCTAATCTCAAAGGCACTCGGCTTACCGATAAAATGTTTATTTTCCGGCCCTATGGGCGGCGATCAGCAACTCGGCGCTAAAATAGCTGAAGGAAAAATCGATCTGCTTATTTTTTTCTGGGATCCGATGAATGCAGTACCACACGATCCGGATGTAAAAGCATTATTACGTCTGGCAACCGTATGGAATATTCCTGTGGCAACCAATATAGCAACGGCTGATTTTATTATGGATTCAGTTCATATCAATGATAACTATCATACCCGTATACCTGATTATCAAGGTTACTTAACTGAACGCACCCAATAGCGACAAACATTCTCAATAAGAGGCCGATCAATTTGCAAATGCTTACTGATATCTATATTTATCCTATTAAATCGGTGAAGGCAGTCAGCCAGCCGGCCGCCCACGTTGAAGAGCAGGGGCTGCGTTTTGATCGCCGTTATATGCTGGTTGATACGCAGGGGAAGTTCATCACAGGTAGGACCCACCCTAAACTGACACAGATAGAGGTGCAGTTTTCACAAAAACTGTTGCTCCTGAGCGCACCCGATATGCCGGCACTGACCATCAACCCGGATAACTTCACTGCAAAGATGCAGACAGGCCAAGTGTGGGCAGACAAGGTTAATGCAGTGCATTGCCATAATGATTACGATCGGTGGTTTTCAGCGTATCTTCAGCAACCTTGCCAGTTACTGTTTTTTGGCAGGGAAACACAAAGATTTATCAAAAACAGGGAGACACAGGTTTCCTTTGCAGACGCTTACCCGCTGCTGCTGATCAACCAGACCTCGGTGGATTTCCTTAATGCGCGGCTGCAGAGCCCGGTAACAGCACTGCATTTTCGCCCGAATATTGTGGTTAAGGGAGATTTTCCCTTTATCGAAGATAGCTGGTCACGCATTTTGATCGGCGAAGTGGAATTTGAAGTCAGCAAGCCCTGCTCACGCTGCCTGTTTATCAATGTCGATCCGCAAACCGGTGTGGCTGACCAGGAAGAGCCTTTAAATACCCTGGCAAAATTTCGTTACCATCAGGGTAATATTGATTTTGGACAGAACCTGATCCCGCTTAACAGCGGCATGATACGCACAGGTGATGAGATAAAGATAATAACCACGCAGGCGGCCCCTTTTTATAGTGCAAAACAGGATCAGCAGACCAGTAATAAAAAAGATATTGAGATACATTATCAAGGTCGCGCACTTACCACGACGGGCGATAATCAACAATTATTGTTAGATCAGGCAGAGCAAGCCGGTGTCGATATTCCCTACTCCTGCCGCGGCGGACAATGCGGAGCCTGTAAAGTAAAGCTCGTCGAAGGTGAAGTGATGACGTTAAACGATCAGGGATTAAGCGATGCAGAGATAGAGCAGGGCTATATTCTTGCCTGTAGCTGCATCCCTTTATCTGATATAACAATTAATTATTAGGGGATAGTGTGAGCACAAAAATAGACCAAACAGATATTCCAGAAAATGATACTGACAAGCTAATCGCAGTACTGGGTTTAACCAATAACATCAATGAAGCGGGCTATATCCTGCCTGATGGACGTCTTTTGCACCTCGATCGCAGCAACTGCTTTAAACGTAAAAATCACTTAGACGTGTTAAAACTGCTGCCCGCTTTCCTCGGCCAGGAGCACTCTATTATTGACACCGATATGATAGCCTTTATGGCAAAAGAGCAACTGGTGCGCTTTTGTATCGACGGTAAACTTCATACCGCAGTTAAACCGACATCTGCCCAGCTGCGAAAAATATATACAGTATTAGCTTATCGTTCCCACCCTTTTGAAATAATCATCTCCAACGCAGCTGGCATGACATTGGCACAACATACAGTTTCCGGGCCGAGCATGAGCGTCCTGGTCAATATATTTAGCGCTTATGCGCCTGAAGCACAGGGCCATTTTTCAGAAGATGAGTTTTGCCTTGAAGAAGATGAAAAGTATTTTACACTGACTTTCCGCCCGGCCATGAGAACCGTTGCCAGAATGAATAAAAAGAGCAAAATGATCAAAATCGAGCCCATTTTTAAAGAGGCCACACAGCTATTTATGAGACTGGTGAAACAATCACACACTAGCCAGTAACCCTCTTTCTATTCTTTCTGCTGTTTATATAGCAAGCCTCTGAAATTATTTCAGAGGCTTGGGTTGTAGTTAATATCGCTCAAACAGCTTTAACAGGGCATCACTATTGTCAGGGGCAAACTTCTCTTCCTGCTCTGAGCCGTACACACTGTCAGCCAATCTCTGCTTACGTGCCTGCAGAGCGAGCACCCGCTCTTCAACTGTCTGCTCACAAATCAATTTATAGACAAAAACAGGTTTATCCTGACCGATACGATAGGCGCGATCTGTGGCCTGCTTTTCAACCGCAGGGTTCCACCAGGGATCATAGTGAATAACAGTATCCGCCGCAGTGAGATTGAGCCCCACCCCGCCCGCCTTTAAGGAGATAAGAAATACCGGCACTTCACCTGCCTGAAACTTATCAATCACTTCGCTTCTATTGCGTGTTTGTCCGGTTAATTTAACAAAATTAATGCCCTTATCCTGCAACGACTGCTCAATCAGGCCGAGCATCTGCGCAAATTGGGAGAAGATTAAGATACGCCGCCCCTCTTCAATCATTTCCGGCACAATTTCCATCAGAAAGTCCAGTTTAGCTGAGCTTTTAATATGCTGAGCATGATCCAGTTTTACCAGACGCGGATCGCAACAGGCCTGACGCAATTTAAGCAGCGCATCTAAAAACTCAATACGGCTTCTTGCCATCCCTTTTTCTTTGAGCAGATCGCGCACTTTCGCTTCCATGGTGATACGTATGCTTTCATATAGGGTCCGTTGATCATTGGGCAAGACAATTTTATGTATGATTTCTGTTTTTTCAGGTAACTCTTTGGCCACTTCATCTTTAGTGCGGCGTAATAAAAAGGGCTGCGTTTTCTGAATTAGCCAGGACTGTACCTGCTGATTACCCTGGCCTTCAATCCCTTTGCGATAAAAACGGTTAAAGGTGCTGTAGGTGCCTAAGAAGCCGGGCATTAAGAAGTCAAACAGCGACCACAGCTCACCTAAATGATTTTCCATAGGCGTACCTGTTAAACACAAACGCTGCGCTGCATTGAGCTGTTTGATACTTTTGGTCATTTTTGCCAGTGGATTTTTAATCGTTTGCGCTTCATCGAGAATCAGATCAGAAAATGCCACCTCTTTAAGCTGACTGAAATCACGGGCGATTAACGGGTAGGTCGTGATCACCAGATCATAATCAGCCATAAAGGCAAAGTGCTGATGGCGATCCACACCATGCAGCACCAGCACCTTCAGTGTCGGGGTGAATTTTGACGCTTCATTCAACCAGTTGCCGACCAGAGAGGTGGGACAGATAACCAAAGCCGGATCAACCAGCTGTTGCTGCTCTTTTTTATAGAGCAGATAGGCCAGTGTTTGAATGGTCTTACCCAACCCCATATCATCGGCAAGTACGCCGGAAAAACCGTACTCATTTAAGAAAACCAACCAATTCAAACCGGCCAGCTGATAGTCCCGTAAGGTTGCATTGAGCTGCTCTGGCAATGGAACATTCTTAATGCCGGTAAAGTGGGTGAGCTTTTCAGCTAACGCTTTGACATGAGTCCCGCCGACCCAGCGGTTAATTTCAGGTAACTGTGCCAGCAATGCCGCCTGGCTTTGTGGCAGATGAATCCTGTTGTTATTAACTTCACCCAGCTCCTGTAAAATAGATAAGACAGGTTGAATAGAGTGACGCTTGATACGTAACGGTTTACCGTTGGGCTGCGCGAGTAAAATATCAAACTGGTGTTGCTGCCAGTCTTCATTATTGCGCAACCACTCAAGCAATAGCGGCAGTAACTCGATACGCTGGCCTTCAATTTCAATCGATACGCCGAGATCAAACCAGTGGCCCTGCTCTTCTATCTCAATATCAATGCTATCAATTTTTTCACTGGACAGTGCCAGCTCCGGAGATATTTCAAATAACCAACCAAATACCTCCAAGCGCGCTTTATGTGCAGTTAACAGCGATAACCACTGGAACTGTTGAGAGCCACCGAGCTCGGGCGGTAAAATCCCCAATAACCGGGACGTTTTCGGCAGCTTAGGATCATAGCTATGGGGATCCAATAAGCATAAATTTTCAAACTGTTTGAGCGCTAAAGATTCATGACTGATATCACGCGCAATGGTAATTATCTCATTGCCGAGCATAAACTGAGTACGCGTCGGCTCATCGAGAATATTGGGATTTAAGGTCAATTCACCGTAACGGAAAAATAAGCGCGCAACAAACATGCTCTGCTCTTTGATTGTTCCCTCATTAAGGGAAAAGACAACCTGCAGATCGTTATTAATTTCGCGACTGGGATAGGCGATGGGGTTGGGCAGAACCGCTTGCGGGAAACGTAGTGAAACCTCTTGAGTAAAATGTTCGCACTGTTTCTTTGCCAGCGGCGGGGTGTGCAGCAGAGATAAAATCCAGTCGCTGCTAAATTCACTTTTGATCTCCCCCACAGTCCCCGTGTCAGTATCAATATAATAAGGGGTTGGCGTGGGTATCAGCAGCCAATGTTCACTGCCCTGCAGTAGCAGTTGCAGCTGTTTCAAATCCTCCTCCTGCTCCAGCCATTGCAATGACAGGGTTTTGTCTTCACCACGCAGCAGCGGCAATGAGACCTCGTTCCAGAAACAGCGCCCTGTCGCTAATATTTTTTGCAGTGCCAGCAGATCATGCTCGTTGTGCAGCGTGGTTCTAGCCAATTTAGCGACACGTCCCTCTTTTGCTAAAAGCAGCTGTAAAATACTGACATCTTCCGGTTTTACCCATTTATAGCTGTCCATCCAGGTTTCATTTTCAACCACAGAGATAAGATCTTTGGCTGCAAAGACACTGACGTTTTCACTTTTTAAGAAACGCACTGAGCCGTATTCCACCTGCAGATAGTGCAGAGAATGGGTGTAAGCACTTTTATTAAAGGAGAGACGGAAATAACCCTGATAGGCACTGCTGCTCGCTACAGGCTGTTGTTTTTTAATCTGCCCTTTTAATAACTCGAACCATCTCTGGTAGCTGTTTTCAATGTTGTAATTGGGCGTATTGGCCTGATAAGCAAGGAGCAGGGCCACGGCATGTTTACAGTTCCAACCGACAGGGCAGCTACAGCTGCTGTGAATGATAAATCCGCCTTTATTGGACCTTTTAATCGATGCACTGGTCTGATAAGGCGTATCTGAGCTGCCTTTTACACTGCCACTGAGTTTATTACTCTGCTCATCATATTCACAAGACAGCACGCGACTTTCCTTGAAATAACGCGTGCCGCGTTCAATAATATTACGACCGAAACTTGTGGAAATATCTTGCTGAGTAATCTTAGGCATCTATACAGACCAACTTAAAAATGGATCGCTAATGATAAAGAGGTCAACCCGATAATGAAAGGATAATTCTGAAAAATATAGACGAAACCTTATTACAGCTAGGATATGGCGGCTTAACCTGAGCAGGAAATGACCCGGTGGCTGCCGCCAGAAGCAAAAATCAGCGCAGAAAATAAAGACCTATTAATAAAAGAGCAATTTACAACTCATCACCACCGAGGTGGTCACTATTAACGGGCGGATAATATTCGACCCTTTACTGACCACTAATTTAGATCCCATGTTGGCACCTATCCCCTGTCCAATCAGCATCACACCGCCCAGCAGCCACATCACATTGCCGCCGATGGCAAAAAACAGTAACGCGGCGATATTACTGGAAAAGGTCAAAACGCGTGCATGGGCGGTCGCTTTCATCAGACCATAACCACTTAATGAAACGAAGGCCAGGGTATAAAAACTGGCAATACCCGGGCCAAAAAAACCATCATAAAATCCCAGACAAAGCGCCGCGGTAAAGGAGAAGAGCGTGGTCGATAACAGCTGCGGTTTATCTTGATCCGTACTTTTCTTACTGAACAGGAAATAGATGCCAATCCCCAGTACTAAAAATGGCAGCACAGACTGGAGAATGTCGCCATCCATTTGCTGTACGCTAATAGTCCCTAAGGCGCCCCCGAGAAAAGCGCAGAAGATGGGTAATTTTATCTGCGTTAATTTGATCATGCCGTTGCGCACATAATAGTAACTGGCAAAAAAACTGCCCCCGCAGGCCTGCAGCTTATTGGTCGCCAAAACAACGGCGGGCGGTAAGCCGACCCACATTAATGCCGGGATACTCAACAGCCCGCCGCCACCCGCCACAGCATTAATAAAACCGGCCAATATCGCCACCACAAAAAGTAACTCAGCTGTCTCTAATGACACTCCGAACAGCGCTGAAAAATCCATATTTATCCCGTCAGTAATAATAAGAGCGGCTACTGTAAACCTCTTATTTTAAGGACGCAAAGGAGTAATATTCTCCCTGGTAAGCGCTAAACTCACAGCTAAAAAATAGTTTGAAATTAGTGGATTATGTCGCTGGTATCCTTGCGCCAAGGGGGGTATATTCGCATTTTAAAACAAGCTATCTTCCCATTTTTTAAATTACAACCGGATACTCATGTTCCCGAATTTACCTCCGCTCAATGCATTGCGTTCATTTGAATCAGCGGCGAGAAATGTTAGTTTTACCCGCGCTGCCAAGGAGTTATTTGTAACTCACGGGGCGATCAGCAAACAGGTGAAAATATTAGAAATACATTTAGGCCTGACCCTGTTTCTACGCCAGCATTGTAAATTGCTGCTGACCGACGAGGCGAAACTTTACCTGCCCCATGTGCAGGCGGCGCTGCAGACCTTGGACAACGCCACTCAGGCGATACAAACCAAGCCGTTACGCCAGCAGAGTTTAGCGATTAATGTACTGCCCAGCTTAACCATCAGTCTGCTGATCCCGCGCTTGGGCGACTTTAAATCCCGCTACCCTAATCTCTATGTGGATCTCTCCAGCAGCGATCTGCCCGTTGATTTTGCCACATGTGAATATGATATAGTTATCCGCAGTGCCACTTCCCATCCGCAGGGGGTCAATGCCATTAAACTGATGGATGAAGATTTATGTCTGGTGTGCTCGCCACTGCTTGCCTCACAGATGCACAGTATCAATGATATTAATAAAATGACCCTGCTCAAACACACCCTGCGGCCTAAGTTATGGCATGCCTGGGCGAAGGGCGTCGACGTGCAGATAACGACAGACAGGAAATATGGCATGGCGCACTTTAGTATGCTCCTTCAGGCGGCAGTCAATCATATGGGCGTGGCGTTAATTCCGCGCGCCTTTATTGAAAAACAACTTGCCGACGGCAGCTTAGTTATCCCCTTCTCAGCGCCCTTTATCAGCCCCTACTGTTATTATCTGCTGATGCCTAACAGCATTAATCTTTCCTTTAAAGTGCAGGCCTTTGTGGACTGGATATTGGAGGTTTTTGCGCCCTACAGAAACTACCCTCAGAGTGGAAAAAATAGCGGCTAGCACAAAATTTAGCGTAAAAATTCCACGTAAAAAAAAGGAGCCCGGGCTCCTTTTTTGGGATTAGCGGCAAATACTCGCCCTAGTCTGTCAGGTTAGGACCTAACCAGCGCTCTGCCGTTAACAGATCCCAGCCTTTACGCTGCGCATAATCTTCTAACTGGTCCTGCTGAATTTGCGCAACGGCAAAATAACGACTGTCAGGATGCGAGAAAATCCATCCCGAAACAGCAGCGCCGGGGAACATCGCATAACTGCTGGTTAGCTGCATACCTATCTGCTGTTCGACATCCATTAAATCCCAGATAACCTGTTTTTCTGTATGCTCAGGGCATGCAGCATAACCCGGTGCCGGGCGAATACCCTGGTATTTTTCACGGATCAGGTCGTCATTTGCTAATGTTTCATCAGCCGCAAACCCCCAATACTCTTTGCGGGTTTTCTGGTGCAGATACTCGGCAAAGGCCTCCGCTAAACGATCGCACACAGCCTGTACTAAAATCGCATTGTAATCATCATTATTGGCTTTATAGCGCTCAGCTACGGCCCGCTCGCCAATACCGCCAGTGACAGCGAATGCACCAATATAGTCAGCAACGCCAGATGATTTAGGCGCGATATAATCAGCTAAACAGTGGTTGACAAAGGGCGCTTTTTTCTCACTTTGCTGGCGCAGGTGATGGCTCACCTGCAATATTTCACTGCGCGTCTCGTCTGTGTAAATCTCTATATCATCACCGACGCTGTTGGCAGGAAAAATACCGACTATACCGCTGGCGGATATTTCGCCCATAGAGGCCACTGTATCCAGCATTGCCAGTGCATCGGCAAATAAACGCGTCGCTTCCTCGCCAACCACTTCATCTTCAAGAATTCTCGGATACTTACCGGCCAGTCCCCAAGTCAGAAAGAAGGGCGTCCAGTCGATATATTCACGTAAGATATCGATAGACATCTCTTTAATAACCTGTACGCCCAGTTGATTGGGCACAGGCGGTTGATAATTAGACCAGTCTATTTTGGCGCTGTTAGCACGCGCCCGTTGCAGTGAAATGGGCGCGCTGCGAGGGCGTCTATTGGCATACTGCTCACGTACCCGGGCGTAATCCTCATCAAGTTTTTTAACAAACTCGGCTTTATTGTTGGGATTTAATAATTTCTGACAGACCCCCACCGCCCGCGATGCATTGGAAACATAGACCACAGGCTGGTCGTAATTCTGCTCGATTTTCACTGCAGTATGGGCTTTGGACGTCGTTGCTCCGCCGATTAATAACGGCAGTTGTAGCCCCTGGCGCTGCATCTCTTTGGCCACATAGACCATCTCATCAAGTGATGGAGTGATCAGACCCGATAAACCAATCAGATCCGCCTTTTCTGCAATCGCCGTTTTAATGATTTTTTCACAGGACACCATTACACCGAGGTCAATAATTTCATAGTTATTACACTGCAGAATAACGCCGACAATGTTTTTACCTATATCGTGCACATCCCCTTTCACCGTGGCCATAACGATTTTACCGTTGGTCGCCCCGACCGCTTTAGTGGCTTCAATATAGGGGTTAAGATACGCCACCGCCTGTTTCATTACCCGCGCCGACTTGACCACTTGCGGTAAAAACATTTTCCCTTCACCAAAGAGGTCGCCAACGATATTCATGCCATCCATCAACGGCCCTTCAATCACATCAATAGGCATAGTGGCACTGGCGCGCGCCTGCTCTGTATC
>Ga0075011_10002202_pt1 | contig 10582 bp, 13 predicted proteins | sample TARM_MetaG_T_14_FD_72354 | JGI IMG/M metagenome (GOLD analysis project Ga0075011, IMG submission 72354) | Freshwater microbial communities from Pennsylvania, USA, analyzing microbe dynamics in response to fracking - TARM_MetaG_T_14 | ecosystem: Environmental > Aquatic > Freshwater > River...
TTCCTCTGCGAAGTCCGGCAGTCCGTAACCGATGGTTTTCTTGTAGAACGGAGAGACCTTCGCAGTCGGGGCCTTCTTCTTGTGCTTCGTGGTGTAGAGCATTCGTGCCCGCATCACCTCGAAGGAGTAACCACGCCCTTCACGGTTCTTGTCCTTGGCCAGCCGGTTGATGGACTCCGTGTAAGCGTTGGTGACGGGCATGTCCGTCTCGAAGTAGGTCATGATCTCTTCGCGCCAGTTGCCCACCGCCCTGACCAGATCGCTCCAGACTTCCTTCTGGCCCTTGGGGATGGTGGCTATCCAGTCGTCCAGGGCGGCTTCTGCCTGGGGCCGTGTGGTGGTGTTCCAGATGCCGTAGAAGCGTTCCTTGTGCTCGTAGGCGGCCAGCAGTTGCGGGAATGCGCCTGTCCACGTCTCCATGATGAGCCGTTCCCGGTCTGAGACTTCGTGAGCGCGTTTCAGCAGGATTTTCCGGTCTCCCTTGAGGGTTCGGCTTTGGGAAGGCTTCAACTCTTTCCTGAGGCCCTTGCGTACCTTCTCCAGGGCATCGTTGGCCATACGCACCACATGGAACTTATCGACCACGATACGGGCCTGTGGCAGCACCGCCTTGACCGCTGCCCGGTAGGGATTCCACATGTCCATGCTGACGATCTCGACCTTCTGCCGGTCTTTCAGCTTCATCAGGTAGTTGGTCACCACGTCTTGACGGCGGGTGGCCAGCAGGTCAAGCAGGGTTCGCTCCTCGATGTTGGTCAGGATGCAGCGGTAGCGCTTGTTCAGGTACAGCTCGTCGATGCCCAGGATTCGGGGCGTCTCGAAGCGGTGCCAGCGGCCCAGGAACTCGGCACGGGCGTTGAATATGTCCCGTACGGTCTTCTCGTCCAGGCCGGTCTGGTATGCCACAAACGCGTAGGGGTGCTTGAAGGATTCCTTCTCCACGTATTCGTGGAGCCGCAGCGTCATGCGGAAGCCGTCCACCATCTCCTGTAGTTGGGGTCTGAAGGTGACCTTGCATGCCCGGCAGGTGTACCGGCGGCGAACCACCCAGAGGGTGACCCGTTTACCGTGGATGGGCAAGTCACGATAGGGAACGTCACGCTTGCCGAACCGAACGAACTCACCCTGCACGCCACATTCCTCGCAGGCGATGGGATCGGGCGCGTCCACCTGGAAGTGCATTTCGTCTTCGGTGGATTTGCAGCCCAGCACCTGATATTCGGGCAGGTGGAGGATATTGTCGGGCATTTCAGTCATGAATCTGAGATATTCGGCTCAATTGGCGACGTTATTTATACTGCCCGCCCCATTGCCTGTAGGAGCCGACTGATTAAAGGAGCTCGTGATTTTTCGACTGCGCCAAGAGTCAGCCCAGGTATTGTTCGTCGGTGACCTTCTCCAGCCACTTGACGACCTGGCCGTTTTCATCGTGTTCCTGGATGGCGATATGCGACATGGCCGTGGTCGCCGTCGCACCATGCCAGTGCTTTTTGCCCGGCGGGCAGGTGATGACATCGCCGGGCCGGATCTCTTCTTTTGGTTCGCCTTCGCACTGAGTCCAACCGAGGCCGGCGGTCACGATCAAGGTCTGGCCGAGCGGATGGGTATGCCAGGCGCTACGCGCGCCCGGCTCGAAAGTGACCTGCGCGCCGGTTCCTGCGCGTCGAACAGTGGGTCGATACGCACTTTGCCGGTGAAATACTCGGCCGGCCCTTGGGCAGATGGCTGTGAACCGTTGCGTTTGATAGTGGTCATTCGCGTGTCCTCTTTTGGCTGGTGTAAAAACGATGCCGACTTACCAGGGCTGATTGGCCGGACCCACCGTGAACTCGTTAATCGTTGTGTCTTTCGGCTGGTTGATCGCATAGGCCACGACATCCGCGATCCGGTCCGGCGAGATGCCGTACTGCTCGTATGTTTTCCCCATGCCTTGGGCCGTATCGTTGTGGCTGATGGTATTGAGCAGTTCGGTGTTGATCGCGGCCGGATAGATCGTTGCGGTGCGGATGTTGGTCCCTTCCATCGCGGATTCCATGCGCAGCACTTCCATGAAGTCGCGTACGAACCATTTCGTCCCGCCGTACACCGCCCCGCCCGGGTAGGCTTTGAGCCCGGCCACCGACGAGGTCGTGATAACGTGCCCGGACCTCTGCTCGGTGAACGTCGGCAACACGGCCGCGACGCCGTTGAGGACACCCTTGATGTTCACGTCGACCATCCGGTGCCAATCCTCGGTCTTGAGCGCCGAGAGCGGGGAGTTCGGCATCAGACCCGCGTTCAGGAAAACGACGTCGATACGGCCAAATGTTTCCTTGGCGAGTTTGACGATGTTGTCGTTATCGGACTGTTGGGTCACGTCCAGTGTCTGGTAGACGGCCTGACCGCCGTTCTTCTCGATTTCGTCGACGGCCTGCTTCAGCTTGTCTTCGCGCCGCGCGCCGAGGACAACCTTGGCGCCCTTGCTCGCGAGCAACCTGGCGGTTGCCTCGCCAATTCCGGATGATGCGCCGGTGATGATGACGACTTTGTCTGCGATATGGTCATTCATGTCATTGCTCCTGAATAGGATTGACTTGCGTCCTCAACAGCTTGAACGCATTGATTCCAATGCCCGCCGGTATAGGCGGTGATGATCCAGATAATGGCGGTGGCTTCGAGGTCGTGCGAAAGCTCGATGCCACCCACATCAATGGGATTCCAGCCGACGTTGGTTCTCAGACGTTTCCGCCGATTTACGCCAGGTTGGTGCGGAAGAACGTCGTCAGCTTGTCAAATGGGATCACGTCCACGCGGTCGTACAGATCGGTGTGAACAGCGCCCGGGATGATCATCAGTTCCTTTGGCTGGGCCGCAGCCGCATACGCGGTTTCGCTGAAATACAAAGAGTGCGCGTTTTCGCCGTGAACAAAAAAGATGGGCCGCGGCGAAATCTCCTTGATGTAGGTCAGGATCGGCATGTTCATGAACGACAGCGGCGTCGTAATCGTCCAGGCGTTGCCTGAATTGACCGCGCGCGGATGGTAGCCGCGTGGCGTCATGTAGTAGTCGTGATAATCGACCAGGAATTGCGCCTCGCCGCCTTGCAGTTCGTTGTAGGGCGGCTGATAAGCGGGGGACCCGTTCGCGGCGTCTTCCCAACGCTGCCGGCTCAGTTGCTCAAGCGTCTGCGTGCGTTGTTCGAGGGTCATGCTGTCGTTGTAGCCCTTGGACATGACACGCGTCATGTCGTACATGGTGCTGGCGACCACGGCCTTGATTCGCTTGTCCACGGCAACGGCATTCAACGCCATGCCGCCCCAGCCACAGATGCCGATGAGGCCGATGCGTTCACGGTCAACGGACGGTTGCAGGCCAAGGCAATCGACAGCGGCGCTGACGTCCTCGGTGTTGATGTCCGGTGAGGCCACATTGCGCGGCTCGCCACCGCTCTCGCCGGTATGCGAGGGATCGAACGCCAGAGTGACGAAGCCGCGCTCGGCCATGGTCTGCGCATACAGACCCGAGGCCTGCTCCTTCACGGCGCCGAACGGTCCGCAGACGACGAGGGCCGCCAGGTTGGCGCCGGCGTTCTTCGGCTGGTACAGGTCTGCCGCCAGGGTGATGCCGTAACGGTTCTGGAAGGTAACCTTCCGGTGATCTACGTTTTCACTCTTGGAGAAGGTTTTGTCCCATTCCTGCGTGAGTTTCAAGTTGTTTGCTTCGCCCGCTCCGGCAGTACCGTTGCTGTTGGAGGCCGCGACTGCGGGATAGCCGAGGAACACGGCCGAGCCGGCAGCAAGCGCTGCACCCTGGATGAAGCCTCGACGGGAGATCGAGGGGTCGATGTTCATGGTCTTTCGGGTGGATTCGTTCATGGGGTTCTCCGTTGTGAGGCCCGCGCTCATGCCGCGGCCGAGAGGATGGCGTTGTCGATCACGAGCCGGTATTTGACGTCGCCTTTGGGCAACGCAGTGGGTCTGCAAGCATGGTTGCTGGAGATTCAACAATTGGCATCAGTGGGCAACATCGACGGTGATGGACTGGCCCTCAAGTTTTTCAAGCTTTTCGGGCGAAGCCTGGTAGGTGCCAAGATGGATCGTTTGGTCCGAGTAGCCGATGCCGGCGGCGTTGTAGTAGAAGCCGAGGTTGCCCCACGGAACGAAATAGATCAGATCGCCGTCTTCGGGATCGGAGCCCGGCGATCCGCGATACTTGAGCTTGCGCGGCAGGTCGCCGATCTTCTCCCGCCCGTTGAATTCCTCCAGTGTCAGCGTGAACGGCAGCATCGAGAGAAAATCGCGGGCCGCCGGGGTGTCCTGGTCGATGGTGACGTCGACAGACGTTGATCCGGCAGTGAACCGCACCACGGTGCCCGTGACTTGATTTGCCGTTTTGTTTGGCATAGCGGCCTCCGTAGCGTTCGCGTTCGCATAACCCGCGATGAAGCCAGTTGCGAGTATCAGCACGGTTATTCGATAACGGCGTTTAACCATTGCTTTATGCCCTCCTGAGAAGCCGCTTGCCGGAGCCGACCAGCAGGAGAGCAACACCGGACAGGGCCGCGCTGCCAATAAAGGTCGCGCCAATGCCGAAATGGTCCAGCAGCGTGCCGCCCAGGGCGGCACCGGCAAGAATCGCCGCTTGGATGGCCGCGACTATCAGGCTGCCCGCGGCCTCCGGCGCGTCGTCCACGTTCTGTGCAATCCAGGCCATCCAGCCGATCGACATGGCCGTGTTCATGGCGCCCCAGATCGCCAGCAATACCGCCGCCGCCGCCACGAGTTGGCCGAAGCCGAGCAGGCCCAGCGTGACCAGACCCATTACGGCGGGTATGGCCTGCAACAGCCGTATCACGTGGTCGTTGGCCAGGCGGCCGCCCACCCAAGTGCCAATGAAGCCGGCGCAGCCCAGCACCAGCAAGAGCAAGGACAGCACGGCCACGTCAACTGCGGTGACAGTTTCGAGAAACGGCCGCAGGTAAGAGAACATGGCGAAGGCGCCGGCGAAGGTAAAAATCACGGCTGCAATGCCCCGGGCAAAATACGGGCGCTTCAGCACGGCCAGCAGGGAACCCAACGATTGGCGCTTCTCCGCCGGCAGTGACGGCAACGCCAGCAGCAGCCAGACCAGGTTGATGGCCACAATCGGCGTCAACACCCAGAACACGCCGCGCCAACCGATGATGCCGCCCAGCCAGGCCCCGATCGGCGCGGCAAACGCGGCGGCGATGGCCTGGCCGGTATACATCACCGCCAGTGACTTGGAGACGCGGTCAGCCGGCACGAGCCGCATGATCACCGCGGTCGCCAGCGCCCAGAAACCGCCGATGCAGATGCCGAGCAATGCCCGGGCCAGCATCAGCACCATCAGGTTGGGGGCGGCGGCTACCAGGACCAGTGACAGCAACATCAGGAACGTCGTAGTGACCAGCACCCATTTGCGATTGAGTCGCCCCGCCACGGTAATCAGGGCCAGACTGGACACCACGGCGAAAAAGCCGCTGATGGAAATCGCCTGTCCGATCTGGCCCGCGCTGGCGTCCAGGCCAGCAGCCATGGGCGTCAACAGGCTCACCGGCATGAACTCGGAGGCAATCATCATGGCGACGCACAGCGACATGGCAAGCACTGCGCTCCAGGCGCTGGTCTGCGCCGGGGCTGTCAGGGTCGAGGTACGAGCGGTCATAGGTATTCCTGCGGTAGCAAAATGTCTGCACGGGCGAAAAGTCATCGAGTCGCGAACAACACGCCGATGCCCCGTGACGGGTCGATTGCTATGGTGCTGCCGTGCCCCTATTGGACGATAGAACGATCTGGCAGTTTTATTGCCTGATCCTCCGAGGGCAGGGATGAATGTTCGACAGCGAAAGGTTGAGCGGCCTATCATCCGGGCAACACGGTTCGAGAGGCCGCCATGCCAACCCAAAGCCACCACAACAGCACGCTCGACGCCCTACACGCCGACCTAGCGGATGCCATTGGCCGGCGGACGGTAGGCGAAGAAGACCGCACGACAGCGATCGGCAACCTGGCGTTATTCCGACGTGAGGCAATCGCCGAACCCTGCGCCTGCGTGGTGGAACCCAGCATCGTGCTGGTCGTCCAGGGTACGAAGCAGTTACTGATTGGTGATCATGCCTATACGTATGATACCGAGCGTTTCGTGCTCAACTCGCTTGATCTGCCGGCCAAGTCACAGGTGCTTGAAGCCAGCGCCGACCAGCCATGTCTGGGGTTCGTGTTCAAGCTTGATTTGCGGGTTATGGCCGAATTGATTTCGCAAACCAGACTGCCGGTTCCTCGTGAGAGCGCCTGTGATGCCAGCACCGCACTGGGCACGATTACGCCGGCTTTGCTGGAGCCGTTCACTCGCCTGTTCGCCTTGCTCGATGAACCAGCGGATATCGCGGTGCTCGCGCCGCTCATCGAGCGTGAGATCCACTACCGCCTGCTGAAAAGCGATCTGGCCGCACGCCTGTGGCAGATTGTCTCGGTGGGCAGCCAGAGCCAGCGAATTGCCCGCGCCGTCGACTGGCTGAAAGCGAATTTCGCCCAGCCGTTGCACACCGCCGAACTCGCCGCACACGTACAAATGAGCTCATCGAGCCTGCACCACTACTTTCGCCAGCTCACGACGATGAGTCCCTTGCAGTATCAGAAGTGGCTGCGGCTGAGCGAGGCCAGGCGCTTGATGCTCAACGACAATCAGGACGCGGCGAGTGCCGCGTTTCACGTCGGTTACGAAAGTCCCTCGCAATTCAGCCGCGAGTACAGCCGTCTGTTCGGTGCGCCACCCAAACGCGATATCCAGGCCATGCGGCAGGCTGGTGAGGTTTAGCACCCCAGCACCAACGCCAGCGTAAACGGCAACGACACATTCGGCAGGAGGCCGGGGCCTCATCAGCCTCGCGAATTGCCCTTCACGAGCAGAAGCGCTTGATTGAAAATCAACCAGATTTTCCGTTGGGTGCAGGAAATCTGTTGATGAACACCTACGAAGGGATCAACCAGAAATTCCGGATACCCATTTATAACAGGTTCATCGCGAACTGGCGGTAAAGTGACGCTTTTTTTGGGAGACGGGATGGAGAAGCTAGAGTAAATCCGATGAAGCCGATATTCACCGAAAACGGATGCTGACGGACACTGCCGCCGTCACCATGGGCATGAACTCGGCCTTCGCTCTCGAGATGATGACCCGGTGCCCCAGCGCCGAGGGGGCTACGGGCGCTTCCATGGATCAGGTGCATGTCGACCAGGACAGCCAGTGGCGCGACGACAAGCTAATCAATAGCGGCCTTGGGGTCCTGCAGCGTTTCCCGGCAAGGTGCGATGAATCAAAAAAAACCCCTGCTGAAGCAGGGGGCAAGGTCGCATCTGGCTGGAAATGATGAGGGAACAGGCACCATTCAGCCGCGACGGGGAACACATGAAGACCACGTTACGCCATTACTGCTGGTCGCTGTCCTGAGCATCGGGCATCGCGGCGTCACCCTGACTGTCTGACCGCGCTTCCGGTTGCTCACCGTTCGGCATGGGATCCATGCCGCCGGCGAAGCCGCTATCCTCGGCCGGTGTACCCGGTTCGGCCCGGGTCTCGGGGTCAGTGAAGACATCTTCATCCGCTGCAGACGGCTGTGCCGGGGAGTCGGCCTGCTGGTTGCCATCCAGGCTGTCTTCGGCTGTCGTCGCGGGCGCCGGATCGGCGCTTGGCGCGTCATGCATATCGGCGAAAACCAGTGGGCTGGCCATCAGTCCCGCGGCAAGGCCGAGAATGCCGGCCTTGTTGAGGAGTCTCTTCGCAATCATCCTTCCATCCTCGCCATGTGGATTGCCACCTGGTTCGGCAGCATCCGAGGCGCTCCTGTGCACCCCGGATGCTGGCTGGTCAGGGTTATGACTGGCCCATCTCCTGGACGCGCTGCATCAGCTCGGGGTCCTGCTGGATGGCCTGGCCGATGGCATTGAAGGTGTCGACATCAAGGCCGCTGTCCTCGACCTCCTCGACCATCTTCTCGTTGGCCTCCATGCGGATCTCCTGCTGGGCTTCTTCGCCCTCGGCGGACTGCAGGCGCTCGGTATACTCCTGGGATACCGTGGCGATCTCCTGGGAGGCATCGGCAAACTGCTGCAGTTGCTGGTCGGAGAAATCCTGAGCCGGGGCGGCCGACTGGGGCTGTCCGGTGGTGGCGGCAGGATCCTGCTGGGCATTGGCGGTGGACACCATCAGGCCGGCACTGAGCAGGGCGGCAGAAAAGAGGGCGGTGATACGCAGCATGGCTATCTCCCGTTGGTGTGGCGCGTGGCGCCGAAGGAATGTGTCCCTGTGATGGCCATGTGGCAGTCGCGTTCACCACTTTCCTGTAACGGTTTGTAGCATGAATGGCTCAGGCCACCCTGAGTCGCTTGCCGAACATCAGCCCGCCCCAGGGGAGCCGGTTGGCGACCAGGTTCCAGGCGATGGAGCCCGCCAGGCCCACGGCGGCCAGCATCGCCACATAGAGGGGGAGCGGCAGGCGTTCCCCTCCGTCGAGCAGGTCGACCAGGTTGAAGAACATCGGGTGGGCCAGGTAGATGCCGAAGGAGAACTCGTTGAGGCGCTTGACCACAGGCGGGGCCGGCCGACTGCGCAGGTGCGCCATGATCCAGAGGGTAAACAGCAGGAACAGCGGAACCACCCACACCTCCTTGGAGGAGTACGCCAGCCAGCCGGGCAGCGACAGCAGGACAACCACGCCCAGCATGGCGACCAGCCAGCCAGGATGGGCCAGGCGGACCAGCCAGGCCGGTCGCCTGGCGGGTGGGGCGTGATAGTGCTGAACCAGCACCAGGGCCAGGAAGAACAGTAGAGCCAGCCGAGCGGGGCGATCCAGTGCAGGTAGCCCGGGGGAAACTCGCTGCGCCACTGCCAGTACCCCCACCAGCCCATGCTGATCAGGCTGCCGATCGCCAGCCAAGGTGTGCTAGGCAGCCAGCGGCCAAGATCGAAGCGCATGTAGAGCCAGTAGAAGGCATAGAACTGCGCGGCGATGATCAGGAAGTAGCCATGCCAGCCGGCATAGAGCAGGTACTCACGCAGCACCTCCAGCAGGCTGGCGTCGGTATTGGCGCTGCGCTGGCGCAGGAATTCGGCCCCCGAGTAGGCGAGGCCATAGACTGCATAGGGCACCAGCACATACTTGATCCGACTGGAGAGGAATCCCGCGGGGATATCGCGCCCGTAGCGCATGGAAAACAGGAAGATCGAGATGAAGATGAAGATCGGGGTGCCCAGTACCGTGGGGATGCGGGCCAGATCGGTCGCCAGGGTGTCCAGGCGCTGGTTCAGGTGGTCGAGCAGGTGGAAGCAGAACACCGCCAGGCAGCCATAGGCGCGTAGCCAGTAGATCTCCTCGATGCGCTGCATCCCGTTCCCCTTCTCGCCTCGCCTGAGTGAACACCGTCGACCTGAATGTTGTCGGACAGCGACAGGTCACAGGGATTCCCTTATGGGAGCAGACATGTCAGCCGTGCCACGCTGCGTAATCACATTTCTCCTGCTGTTGCTGACCTGGCCGGCCCTGGCTGGCCAGGTGTCTCACCACCAGTTTCCTTCGGCCACCCTAGGGCGGGATTACCCCTATACCCTCTACCTGCCGGATGGCTACCATGATGCCGGGCTCGACTACCCGGTGATCTATCTGCTGCACGGCTCCTTCGGCAGCGACCGGGACTGGGTGGGGCGCGGGGCGCTGAAGCGGATCGCCGACCGCATGATCCGCCAGGGGCGCATCCCGCCTGCGGTCATCGTGATGCCCGGCAGCAGGAGCTGGTGGGTGGATGGTCACAACGAACAGGCGCGCAGCGCCTTCTTCGAGGAACTGCTGCCCCATGTGGAAGGGCTGTGGCGGGTGGTGCCGAAACGAGAGTGGCGCGGCATCGCTGGCCTTTCCGCCGGCGGATTCGGCACCGTGAACTTCATGCTCGAGCGCCCCGAACTGTTCGCCGCCGCGGCGGCGCTGAGTCCGGCCAGCTACTATCCCCTGCCCCCGGCGGACTCCACTGCCAGAAGGCATCCCGCCTTCCTGACGGCCGACAACCGGTTCGATGCCGATCTCTGGCGGCGGCTCAACTATCCCGCCCATCTGGAGCACTACCTGGCTCAGGAGCGGGTGGTCCCGCTCTACCTGAGCGCGGGCAGCCGAGATGCCTACGATGCAGTGACCCATGCCCGCCGCCTGCAGGCTGCGCTGCAACCCCATCAGCCGGGAGAGGTGCGGCTGGAGGTGTTCCCCGGCGGTCATACCTGGCGGGTGTGGCGTGCCAGCCTGGAGCCGGCACTGGCGTTCATGTTCCGCTATCTCAAGCCCCCGCTACCGGCGGAAGTGGCCGCTGCGGAGGACCCCGTTCAGGCCAGTCGTGCCACCAGGTAGCCGGCGCCGATCAGTGCCAGGGTCAGTGCCACCAGGCCCACGAAGGCGCCCTTCCAGGCCGGGGTGGCCATACGCAGGTTGAGGTAGACCATCAGCAGGCGCTGGGCCTTGAAGCCGGTGGCCAGGATCACCAGGGCCGCCGACCATAGCGGCAGCGCCTGCCAGTCGTTGGCGTCGAAGAGCGCCGAAACC
>Ga0075011_10002203_pt1 | contig 10577 bp, 8 predicted proteins | sample TARM_MetaG_T_14_FD_72354 | JGI IMG/M metagenome (GOLD analysis project Ga0075011, IMG submission 72354) | Freshwater microbial communities from Pennsylvania, USA, analyzing microbe dynamics in response to fracking - TARM_MetaG_T_14 | ecosystem: Environmental > Aquatic > Freshwater > River...
GTTGTTATTGGCACCCTTTTTAATATCCATAATATTTTTGATTATCAGTAAATTATTTATACACGATGTCGATCATATAAATATTAATGAGTATGAACACTAAATTTCGAAACACTTTGGACATACTCCATAGCACCAAAGCAAAATGTACGTACATACATGAGGGGGCAAGATGAAAAATTCCGGAATATCCATCCATCTATTGCTTATCGCCAGCGTCCTTTGCTCCTTTCCAGCCAGTGCCATGGCCGGAAACAAAAATTTCAACGTCCAAGACGGGCACACAAAGACGATTGAAAATCAACATGTTGCATCCAGGGAAGCAAAACAGCACTTGGAAGGCGGGCGCAGACTTGAGCGGGAGCGCAATTTGCCGGGTGCGATAGCCTCGTATTCCAAGGCCGCCAGCATCGCCCCGGAATCGGCGGAAGTCCATTTCGCCCTCGGCGAAGCCCTGGCAAAAGCCGATCGCTTCCAAGAAGCCCTAGTCCGGTATACCTTGACCGTGACCATCGCGCCTGGGCACCGGGAAGCCCTCTACGCCCGATCGCAACTCTGCCTGCGCATGAGGCTTTACGCTCAGGCCTACAAGGATTTGAGCCATCTCATCGATCTCGTGCCGGGAGTCGCAGACTATCATTATCAACGCGCGACAACGCTCATGAAGCTCAAGAACATCACCGAAGCCTACCACGACTTCCTGCGCGCCCACGAACTCGACAAAAAGTACCCGCGACCGACGTTGCAGTGGAAAAAAAACTCCGAGGCAAAGAAAGTTGTTTAAGCGAGATGGGAATTGGATGCGTACAGTGTCAGAGGATAGCCATCGGGTACAAAAAAAAGCGGGTCACAGACTTTTGTCTGTAACCCGCTGATTTTCTTGGTGCGCAATGCAAGAATCGAACTTGCGGCCTTTAGCTCCGGAGGCTAACGCTCTATCCAACTGAGCTAATTGCGCACGGGGAAAGACTGTCTATGCAGGCGTCCCGCGCTTGTCAAGCATTCGTGTCTGATATAGCCGGATGGCCCATACTGAAATTTTCGAGGTGATCCATGACCATTTCAAAACGCATCATTCTAGCCATATCCGGGGCCAGCGGCATGGCGTACGCCAGCCGGCTCGCCAGCTCCTTGAGCCAGGTGCCGGGGCTGGAACTGCATGGAATCATCTCCGACGGAGCGCGGGAAGTCTTTCGACACGAGTTGGACTCGGACCCGCAGGACCTGCTGTCTTACTTCCATTTCCTGCACGATCCCGCCAACATCGCGGCCCCTCCGGCCAGCGGCTCCTGGGAGCACTCAGGCATGATCGTCTGTCCGTGTTCCATGGCCAGCCTTGCCGCCATCGCCACCGGGGTTGGCACCAATCTTCTGCATCGCGCCGCTGACGTGACCCTGAAGGAACGTCGCCCGCTGATCCTGGTGCCGCGAGAGACCCCCTTAAGCGAGATCCACCTCAAAAACATGCTGCGCGCCCATCGCGCCGGGGCCATGATCATGCCGCCCTGTCCCGGGTTCTACCATCGCCCCGCTTCGATAGATCAGCTGGTGGCGCAGTTCACGGGCCGCATCATGGAACAGCTCGGATTGCCCCACGACCTCTACGCCCGCTGGAGTTGAAAGAAGTTGCCCGCCGGGACGCTTGATGATAGCCCCAGCCAATGTTCGACATAAGCCAGACCCTCCACCACTTTTCCATCATCGCCCTGCCCTTCTTTCTTGGCATCACCTGCCACGAATTCGCGCACGGCTACGTGTCCTATTTGATGGGCGATCCCACGGCCAAGAATGCCGGCAGATTGACCCTGAACCCCCTGAAACACCTCGACCCCATGGGCACCCTGGTCCTGGTCCTGACCCAGCTCATCGGCTGGGCCAAGCCCGTGCCCATCAACCCGGCCTACTACAAGGACTACCGACGCGGAATCCTGTATGTGTCCCTGGCCGGTCCCATGGCCAATTACGCGGTGATGATCTTCTTTGCCATCCTGCTCAAGATCATAATCATCGTGTCCCAGAATCCCGGATCCGCCGAATACGCGTACATCCTGCGGCCCATGATCAACATCGCCGCGGCCGGAGTCTTCATCAACGCCATTCTCGGCACCTTCAATCTGCTGCCCATCCCGCCACTGGACGGCAGCAAGATACTGGCCTGCCTATTGCCCGGCCACATGGCCGCGCGCTTCATGCAGCTTGAGCGCTACGGCTTCATCATCCTGCTTCTGCTGGCCTTTACCGGAGGCCTCGGCATGATCCTGTCCCCGATTTCGGCCTTTGTGCAAAACATGATCATCAAACCCATGCTTTAAGGTCCCGACATGAAGAAAATGACCGTCCTGACCGGAATCACCACTTCCGGCACGCCACACCTGGGCAATTACGTCGGCGCCATCCGCCCGGCCATCGAGGCCAGCCGCGATGAAAACGTCAACTCCTACTATTTTCTGGCCGATTTTCATTCGCTGATCAAATGTCACGACCCGGCCCGCATCCATCAGTCACGCCTGGAAGTGGCCGCCACCTGGCTGGCCCTGGGCCTGGATACGAACAAGAGCACCTTCTACTGCCAGTCCGATATCCCCGAGATCCCGGAGCTGACCTGGATTCTGACCTGCATGACGGCCAAGGGCCTCATGAACCGCGCCCACGCCTACAAAGCCTCGGTGCAGGAGAACGAGGACAACGGCAGCCCTGATCCGGACAAGGGCATCACCATGGGGCTCTACTCCTACCCCATCCTCATGGCCGCCGACATCCTCATGTTCAACGCCAACATCGTGCCCGTGGGCAAGGATCAGACCCAGCACCTGGAGATGACCCGCGACATCGCCCAGCGCTTCAACCATCATTTCGGCGAGCACTTCGTCATGCCCGAGGCCCGCGTGGACGAGTCCACGGCCGTGCTGACCGGCCTTGACGGCCGCAAGATGAGCAAAAGCTACAACAACTACATCCCGCTTTTCGCGCCGGAAAAAAACCTGCGCAAGCTGATCATGAAGATCACCACCAACTCCCAGGCCCCTGAAGAGCCAAAGGAGACCGAAGGCTGTGCTCTGTTCGAAATGTACCGCGCCTTCGCCACGCCGGAGCAGGTGGCCGAAATGCGCGTCAAGTTCGCGGCGGGCATCGGCTGGGGCTATGTCAAGCAGGAGCTTTTCGAGGTGGTCAATGCGCAACTGGCCGAACCGCGCGAAAAATACACCGAACTGATGCAGAATCCGGCCTACATCGAGAAAGTGCTCAAGGAAGGGGCTGAAAAGGCACGCACTTACAGCCGCCCCTTTCTGGATCGCATCCGCCAGTCCGTAGGGATCAGGACGCTCACGGCCTAAGCCGGGGCTGGTCTTTGGGGCTTTTTTTGATTACGAATATTTTTTTGAGTCACGGAGGAACAGCATGGGCGCAGCCAAAAAAGTCGTTCAATTGGACAGCAAATCAAGCAAGAAGGAACCTGCTCGCAAAGCCAAAAAGGTCGAACTGACCGAAGTCGTCAGGGAAAAGAAGCCAAAGCCCGCGTCATTCACGGAGTACGCGGACCTGGCCAAAAGCCTGACCCGCGAAAAATCCCTCAGCCATGACGAGGTTGAAGCCGCGCTGTGCGCCGAATCCGCGCCCGGGACCGAGCAGCCCGAAGTCACGCGGTTGACGCCCCCTGAGACTGATGCGGCCGATACGCCCGAAACCTCGGGCATGCCTCCTCGCCGCGACCTGAGCAAGATGGCCTTGTTCGCCTCACTGGCGGCGGTGATCCTGCTGCTGGGCTTCTATTTCAACCTGAATCAGAACATCAAGCATCTGACCCAGCAGGTGCAGGACCTCTCCGTCATCAAAACCGCAGTATCCAGCCTGGACACCAAGGTCGGGACCATGGAATCCAAGGTGGCGGAGCTTGAAACCCTACCCGCCAAGACCCGCGCCGCGCTGATGAGCTCCATCCTGCAGGAGATGACCCAGAAGACATCCTACATGTCCACCCAGCTTCAGTCCCCTGAGCAGCAGGAAAAGCTGATGAAGGCCAAGGAGCTGATCCAGCAAGTGCAGACCGAACTGAACACCTTGAACTAGGCCCGGTACTCCGGGCCTTTTGTTTCACGCTCCCAATGCGGACTTGAACCTCAACTTGTCCGCTCCCTCCGATTTTTGTACACTTTAGCCACCACCGCAACGATCCATGCCAAGGACTGCCATGCACGAGTCAAATCCCCTGCTGAGCTGGGAACTGTATCCCGATTTTCCCTCTATGACTGCCTCTCATGTCGTACCGGCCATGCAGGAGGTCATAGCCAGGAGCCGCGCTGAGCTTGAAGCCCTGGAGCAGGCCGCCCCCCGGACCTGGCATGGTCTGCTGGTGCCGCTAGAACGCCTGACCGACAGGGTGTCCAAGGCCTGGGGGCTGGCCACGCACCTGCACAACGTAAAAAACTCCCCGGCCATGCGTCAGGCCTACGCGCAGACCCAGCCCCTTGTCGTGGAATTTTACAACCGCCTGGGGCAGAGCCGCCCGGTCTACGACGCTCTTGTCGCCCTGCGGGATAACCCGGAATTCGGGTCCCTGAGCCAGGCCCTGCAACGCGCCATAACCCTGCTCATCCGCGACGCCGCCCTGCAGGGCGTGGGGCTTTCTCCCGAAAACCGGGATCGCTTCAACGCTGTGAGCCAGGAACTGGCCGAACTGTCCACCCGTTTCACCAACAACGTCCTTGACGCCACCCAGGCCTATGCCCTGACCCTGACCACAAAAGACCAGATCACCGGCCTGCCGGAGGACTCCCTGCGCCTGGCCGCGAGCATGGCCCGCGCGCGCGGACAGGAGAATGCCACGGCGGAGGACGGCCCCTGGTGCGTCACGCTGGATCTGCCCTCGTTTCTGTCCTTCATGCAGCATTCCTCCCGCCGCGACCTGCGCGAAGAGGTCTACCGGGCCTACATAACCCGCGCCGCAAGCGGGGAGAGCGACAACCTTCCGCTCATCCGGCGCATCCTCGAACTGCGCCGGAAACTGGCATCTCTGCTCGGCTTTGATAATTTCGCCGACGTAAGCCTGGAGCGCAAGATGGCCCCGGGAGTTGATGGCATAGAAACGCTTCTGCGCACCATCCAGGAGGCGGCCACGGACCCGGCGTTGAACGACCTCATCGACCTGGGCGAGTTGGCCCGGACCCAAGGCCAGACCGAGGACATCCAGCCCTGGGACGTGATGTACTGGGCCGAACGTTTGAGGGAGCAGCGCTTCGGCCTGCGCGATGACCTGATCCGTCCCTATTTTCCCCTGCCCGCCATCCTGCAAGGTCTTTTCGAGCTCATCGAGGAGCTCTTTGAGGTCCGCATTGAAATACAGGCCGATGTACCGGTCTGGCATCCGGATGTGAGCTACTACCGGGTCAGGAACCGCGAAGCCGTTGAGATCGCCGGATTTTACCTCGACCCCTACGCCCGGTCCGAAGAAAAACGCGGCGGTGCCTGGATGGACGAACTCTGCGGCCGCAGCACAGTCTGCGCCCCGCCCGGCCAGACCGTGCGTCTGCCCGTGGCCTACGTGAACTGCAACCAGCGCCCGGGCCTGGACAATGCGCCGTCGCTGATGAGCTTTCAGGAAGTGACCACGCTCTTCCACGAGTTCGGCCACGCCCTGCAGCACATGCTGACCACGGTGGAACACGGCTTTGTGGCCGGGATCTCCAACGTGGAATGGGATGCGGTGGAGCTTGCCAGCCAGTTCATGGAGAACTGGTGCTACCACCCCGAAACCCTGTCCGGCCTGGCCCGCCACTACCAGACCGGCGAGCCCATGGATGCTGCGCTCCTGGACAAACTCCTCGAAACCCGCACCTTTCGGGCCGGCTCCAACGCACTGCGGCAGGTCTGCTTCGCCCTGACCGATCTGGCCCTGCACACGGCCGATCCGGATCAGCTCGACCCCATAGAGATGGCCCAGCGCATCGCCCGAGAAATCCTCCCCCTGCCGCCCCTGCCCGAGGACCGCTTCCTGTGCGCTTTCTCGCACATCTTTGCAGGCGGCTACGCGGCCGGGTATTACAGTTACAAATGGGCCGAGGTCCTGAGCGCCGACGCCTTTGGGGCCTTCGAGGAGGCCGAAACCCACGATCCGGCCCGCAGACGCGTGCTGGGACTACGCTTCCGTGACACGGTCCTGGCCCTGGGCGGCAGCCGTCATCCCATGGAGGTCTTTCGCCTTTTCCGTGGTCGCGAGCCCGACCCTCACGCCCTCCTGCGCCAGGAAGGTCTTTTGTCTGCAAACAAGGATAACTAGATGTCCATCCAATGGTTTCCCGGCCACATGCACCGGGCCAGAAAACAGATTGCCGTAGTCATGGCCAAGGTTGACGTGGTCATCGAAGTACTCGACGCCCGCCTGCCCGGATACAGCGAGAACCCCTTGCTGCGTGAACTGCGTGGCCCCAGACCGTGCCTCAAAGTCCTGAACAAGAGTGATCTGGCCGACCCGGCCGTGACTGCCGCGTGGATGGATTTCTACCGCGAGTGCGGCACCGTGCCCATGGAAATCAGCGCCACCTCCCCCAAAGAAGCCAAACGCATCCTGTCTGCCTTGCCGGGCATGGTCCCGCCGCGCAATTTCCTCATGCAGCCTGTCAACTGCCTTATCGTCGGCATCCCCAATGTCGGAAAATCCACGCTCATGAACACCCTGGTCGGACGCAAGGTCGCCCGCGCCGCCAACCAGGCCGCCATCACCACCAAGCAGAAGCGGGTCCATATCGGCGACGAGCTGACCCTCTACGACACTCCCGGCGTGCTCTGGCCCAAGATCGAGAGCGCCACTGCCTCCTACATGCTGGCCGGCAGCGGCGCGGTGCGCGAGACGGCCATGGACAACGCCGAGGTCGCGGCCAAGGTCGGGGAATATCTCCTGCGCGAATACCCGGACCTGCTCACGGCCCGCTACAAGCTGAACGAAATGCCCCAGGACGGCCTTTCTCTGCTGGAAGCTCTCGGCAAAAAACGCGGCTGCCTGATCAAGGGCGGCGAGGTGGACGTGACCAAGGCGGCGGGCATTCTTCTGAATGAACTGCGCGCCGGACAGATCGGGCGCATCAGCCTGCAAAAGCCACCTGCGCCCAAGGTGGCCTGAAAAAGTCCTTTCCCGCGCAACAGGCCAGCCCGCTGGTCATAAGCAGGCCGATTCTGCGATCTCCTACGGGCAGACGTGACTTTTTACTTTCGAGTTCCGTCGAGGTGACTGATCACGGTTCGGGCCTGGGCCTGTCGCATGGCGTAGCCTTGTGATAGGGCAGAATAAAACGAATCCTCCACGGATTGCTCTGTGCATACGCCCAGATACGTGTCCGTTGTATCATCGAAGGGCTCAAAATTTCGGATCAGGTCATCAAAATGGATCAGCCGTGCGTCGGACTCCCCGGAATTTGCCTCCCTCTGCGCCAGCCTGGTTTTGATGGTGAGAGGTGAACAGACGCAGTGCACGAAAATCAGCCCTGCATTTTGATCCAATGCCAGCCGCATGGCGGACTCGCGCCATTCCCTGCTCGAAAACGTGGCGTCCAGGGCCACGGAGCGACCCCGGCGTAGTTCGTCCTGCGCCAGATTGAAAAGCTTGGCGTAAACCCGGCCGCGCATCACAGGCCGATATGCGCCGGTGTTGAACGCCACCACGCCATCGTCAGCAAAATCATGGTCCTTTTTTCTGACACTGTCGGAAGCGAACAGACGCATGAACAGCGACTTTGCCACTCTTTGCGCCAGGGTCGACTTTCCCGACGCGGGCAGGCCACAGAAGACCCACAGCACCGGCCTGCCGAATGTCACGGCGTAGCGGTAGGCCTGGTCCATATAACCGCGTATCTCGCCCGCAACGACCGCCCGCTCCTCAGCGTGCTCAATGGAAAAACAGGCCACCTTGAGGCGCACAAAGGCGCGATAGGCGGCATAGAAGTCCATGAGCGCGTATACCTCCGCATCACTGGACGCCGAAGCGTAAACCCGCATCAGTTGTTGGCCGACCTCCGCGAAGCCCAGGCGGTCCAGGTCCATCACCAGAAAAGCCAGATCCAGGGCGCAATCGCCGTACCTGAAACGCTCGTTGAACTCGATGCAATCGATGACCTGCACGCCGTGGTGGAAATAGACGTGCTCTGCCCGCAAATCCCCGTGCCCGTCCCTGATCCTGCCTTCCCGCACCCGGTGCATGAACAGATCGCCATGGTTGTCCGCAAACGAGCGGCAGACCTGCCGGAAAAACTCCCATTTCTGCGGGTCGAAATGATCCTGCGCGAAGGGAAGGACCTGCGTGAAATTCTCCTCCATGTTGAAGCGGACATGCTCAAGGTCTCCATAAGCGTCGATGTCGTGCCCCCGCTCGGCCCTTTCGTGAAAAGCGGCCAGGGTTTCGCCCAGGCTTGTAATATGCTTCTGAGTTACCACGCCCCTTTGCAACAGGGCCTCAAGACTGGCTTCGTCCGGCAATCGTCTCATCTTCACGACATATTCGAGCGCCCCTTCCACGGGGCCAAAACACAGACCAGTCCGGCCTTCCTGAATGCCCAGCACCTCCTGATACACACCAAAGCTCAAGCGCTTGTTGAGCTTTATCTCCTGCATGCAAAAATGAAGACGACTGACAGGGTCGCGAAAATCAAGAAATCCAAGCTCTTTGTGTTTTTTGAGTTTGTAGGCCCAGTCTCCGGCCAGAAACACGACGGAGATGTGGGTCTCCCTGCGTTCGACACCGGAGAGGGGATGTGGATAAAAGGCGGGTTCGGACATGGCCCGGCAAATGTCATCGAATCGTTCGGCGGAGTTCATGAGCATGCTCCCGACAAAGTTGTATATGGAAGCTAGCAGATCCGCCGCCTCGTGTCATGTCGCCCCCGCAAACATTTCCTGATGAAGGGCACGCCAAGAGTTTTAATGGTGGTCTGCCCGAAAATTTGCTGATATTGACACATATACCTGACTGTCCACGGAATTATCCTGCCGAATTGCCGAAAATCCGGGTACGTGAGGAAAATGCAAAACGGAGCCCGAATGCTTTCAGATGACCAACCGACCCCTCATGGCATTTCGCGCACCCTGCTCCACGTCACCCTGTGGACATTTCTGCTGGCCGTTCTTTTCTCTGTCAGCCGCCATAATTTCCTCCTCTTCCACACCCTGGCCGAGCTCTTCGCGGTGGCTGTGGGCTGGAGCGTTTTGCTGCTGGTCTGGAACACGCGCGCCATTCTGCGCAACGACGCTCTGCTGTTCCTGGGCATCGCCTATTTTTTCATTGCCCTGCTCGACCTGACCCACACCCTGTCCTACAGTGGAATGAACATCTTGGCGGGCGTAAAGGACGCAAACCCGGCCACACAGCTCTGGATCGCGGCCCGAGGGCTGGAGGCGGCCAGCCTCTTTGCCTACAGTCTGATGCTGGGCCGCAGTCTTTCCCTGTGGGCCATGCTCGCGGGCCTCTTTGGCGTCACTGTCATCGTGCTGCTCAGCATTTTCGTCTGGGAAATTTTTCCGGTCTGCTACATTCAAGGACAGGGACTGACGACGTTCAAGATCGCGGCCGAGTACGTCATCTGCGCGGTGCTGGCGGCTGCCATGCTCAATCTGACACGGCAGCGCGACAAGCTCGAACCCGGCATCTATCATCTGCTGATCATGTCCATGGCCCTGACCATCATGGCTGAACTGGCATTCACCTTTTATGTGAGCGTGTACGGCATCTCTAATGTCATAGGCCACTTTCTGAAGATCGTATCCTTTTTCCTGATCTACCTGGCTCTGGTTCGCTTTGCCCTAAAACGCCCCTATCATACCCTTTTCAAGCAACTCGCCCAGGAACGCGAAGCGTTGGTGCGCTCGGAAGAAAAATGGCGAAACATTCTGCTGCACACGCCGCAAATCGGTATTTCTCTGGATCCCAAAGGGCGGATCATCTTCGCCAATGAATATTTTCTCAAACTCACCGGATGGAAAAAAGAGGAGGTGCTCGGTCAGGACTGGTTCGAAATGTTCATTCCTGCGGAAAACCGCGAGTCGATTCGGGCATTTTTCGTTTCAGCCATGTCTAGTGGGCATACGCTGGCCTACTCCACGCACGAGAATGAGATTCTGGACAAAAACGGTGTTCGATACATCATTGGCTGGGCCAACGCGTTGACTTTCGATTCAGCGGGTTTGCCCACCGACGTGACCAGTCTTGGCATCGACCTGACGGAGCGCAAACACGCCGAAGAGGTGCTCATCGAAAGCAGGAATCTTTACCAATCTTTGGTGGACAATCTCCCGCTTTCGATCATGACTTTCGACCGGGAAGGAAAAATCAATTACGTCAACCAGTTTCATATAGACAGTTTCACCAGAGGAGAGCTTGATAAGGAATATTTTCTGGACCGTGCCCTGCATGAGTTGCCCGGCTTGGTCTCGGCCGGGATTGGTCCCGACCTTGAACAGGTCTTTCATGGCCGCCCTGTCAACCTGCCTAGCCTTTTGATACCTCGTCTCGCTGCCGGCGGTTCAGCCTGGCAAAGCGTCAAGGCCATTCCCCTGTTCAAGGACGGGGCCTTTTCCGGCGGCATCCTCATGCGTGA
>Ga0075011_10002205_pt1 | contig 10574 bp, 8 predicted proteins | sample TARM_MetaG_T_14_FD_72354 | JGI IMG/M metagenome (GOLD analysis project Ga0075011, IMG submission 72354) | Freshwater microbial communities from Pennsylvania, USA, analyzing microbe dynamics in response to fracking - TARM_MetaG_T_14 | ecosystem: Environmental > Aquatic > Freshwater > River...
TAGGGATAAACACCGTTACATTTTTGCCCGCAGGCAAGCCCTTTCGATTTGAGCTAAATGATCAATCGAAACCATGGAATATGGTCTGGTTGCTTCTTAATAACGTGGAAAGATGGAATAGCGTTGCCAAGTCATATCGTCCAGTTATTAATTTTGATTCAGCCGAATCTGTTTGGTCTCTGACTTCTTTAATTCATAACGAAATAGATGGTAGATCTGCGTTTAGAACAATGATGTTAAGTGAGCTAGTAAAACTTCTTTCTAACGTTGAGATAGACCTGTCTGATACACAAATGCGAGTATTAAGCATGTTGAATACAATGGAATCACAGCTCCATCTTGATTGGAGCGTTACAGACATTGCGGCATCTGTGTTCTTAAGTACTGAGCAACTCAATAGAGTTGTAAAGCAGATTGTGGGGATGACACCTAGAGAATACTTGATTCATTTACGAATGAAGAAGGCTGCGGACTTATTAGGAAATAAAGACTGGTCGATAAAAATGATCGCGCTTAGATTGGGATATCAAGATCCTAATAACTTCACACATCGATTTCGCAAATTCTATGGAATATCTCCTCGTAGATATCGTGATAGTTTAAATCTCAATTCGTAACGTTTCGATTTGGTTGTTTTGATACATTTTGAGCGTTTCATCACATTTAACAACTGCTTCATATATGGGCTTTGATCACAAACAAACTCGATATAGAGGTTTGTTTATTGATCGGTTTCACATTAAACCTATATGACAGTATTGAGTGATTGCTATGACAAAATCGTAACGTTAAGATTTGCGTGTAAATGAGATGAATCAGTTCAACCAAAATCTAAATTTAAGGATGGCTGGTTGGATATTTTTTGGGAGCTTATATGTTTAACTTGACGTTAAAGCAACAGCAAAGGCTAATCATCGTTATGTTCTTAACGATTCCGCTGACGTTGCTGTTTACTTTCTCTTATTACCCAGCAAGCCAACTCTTCTATATGAGTGCGACAGATTGGGATGGCTATGCACCAGTTAAGAACTTTATTGGACTCGACAACTACACGTATTTGTGGGAAGAACCAGACCAACTAAACCCATTATTAGTGACTCTTTACTATTTTGCTGGTGCAGTTATTCAGTTAGTACTCTCGCTTTGGTTTGCTGTACTTGTAAACTCCAAACTCGCAGGTCGAAACCTATTTAAAACACTACTTTTTATCCCATTTGTTCTAAATGCTGTAGCGGCATCTATGGTGTTTCAGATTTTTTATCAGGTAGATGGTGCATTAGATAGTTTCTTGATACTGATTGGTTTAGAGAATCTTATTCAACCATGGTTAATGGATCGTGATGTCGTCAATTGGGCGCTAGTTGCAGCATCAATCTGGCGTTATCTAGGTTTCAACTTAATACTGTTTTACGGTGTATTACAGTCAATTCCACAAGACCAATATGAAGCCGCTAGAATTGAAGGCGCATCAGGTTGGCAACAATTTCGTCTAATCACATTACCGTCAATTAAACTCGTTATTGGCTTACAAGTGCTTTTGGCATTTGTTGGTTCACTCTCGGTTTTCGAAATACCAATGATCATTACAAAAGGTGCAAACGGCACTAAAACATTTGTAATGGCTACTCTGGAAACAGCATTTAATTTCAATGATTTCGGTCTAGCGTCAGCAATGGCTGTGCTACTTCTAATGATTGTTGTGTTGTTTATGATTCTTCAAAAAGTGTTGTTTAAAGAGGAAAAGTAGTATGTCAGATAAAACGTCAACTATGACCTATGAAGAGCAGCTTGTAGTAAAAAAAGTAGAGCGCTCAAAACGTTTAATTCGAAAAGCACGATTTAAAAAGAATTTGTCTAATCCGTCATGGGTATTCTGGGCACTATTTAAGTATATGACATTGATCCTAGCGTCATTTGCTGTGTTAGTACCTCCATATTCCGTATTGATGGCTTCATTTAAGACATTAGATGAGTACTACAACACGAGTAAGGTAGGTATTCCCGAAACATTCTTGAACTTTAGCAATTACATCAAAGTATTCGCTGATGGTGATCTTGGGCTAGCATTCCTAAATACAGGTACTATTTTGCTAGTGTCGCTGTTCTTCACTATCGTGTTCGGTACTCAAGTTGCATATGTATTGTCTCGATTTGAATTCAGAGGAAAAAAATTAGTCTTGTTGGCTTACGTTGTGGCTATGGTAATTCCAGCGGTTACAACTCAAGTTGCAACTTTTGAAGTGATTAAGAGTTTAGGGCTAATTAATAACAAAGCGTCGGTAGTTCTGTTATACATTGGTGCTGATGTTGTAATGATTTATGTATTCCTCCAATTCATGAAAGGTATTCCTGAGGAGTTAGATGAAGCTGCGAAGATGGAAGGTGCCTCTTATTTCCTCATCTACAGAACCATAATCTTACCTTTGCTGAAGCCAGCAATTGCGACAATTATTATTTTGAGAACGATCTTTATCTACAACGATTTCTACTTTCCTTTACTTTACTTGCCTGAATCATCGCAAGTGACAGTGTCAACTGCACTCTATAAGTTCACTTCTGTGTTTGGTACTGAGTGGACAACGATATCAGCAGGGATTGTAATTATCTTAGTTCCATCAATCGTTATATTTCTTACACTTCAGAAGCAAATCTATTCTGGTGTAACTAATGGCGCAGTGAAGGGGTGATTAGACTATGAATTCGTCCTCACTTATTAATGCTTGTCATTGGATCACTCGTTTAGCATGGTTAAACGTAATCTGGTTCTTTTTGTCTTTAATCGGTGGGGTAGTGTTTGGTGTTCTGCCTGCAACAGTCACAGTGTGTTACCTAATACGAAAATATTTAAACGGTGCTGCGAAAGTTACGCTAAAAGACGCGTGGAATACGTACCGAGCTGAGTTCTTTCGTAGCAATAAAGTAGGGTTAGTATTGTTGTTACCAACGATATCCTTTCTTTGGTACATACATTGGGCAATTTTAAACCTTGAAGGGATCTCAACAGTTATCATGTTATGTGGCTTGCCAATAACAGTACTGATGATTGTTTTGACTTATTGCACATTAGTCCAAATGAGCATTTATGAAGCTGATAGCTTGAAAGATGAATTAAAAAATGCCGTCGTATTACTCGTAGAAGAAAAGCGAGTAGTCCTGTTTACGTCAGTGGTTTTTCTAATATGCATCATTTTGCTTCTAGTAAATCCGATAGTTGGAATGTTCTTTAGCGTCTCTCCTGCGTTATTTTGCACAATAGGATTGTTGTGGATGAACAAGAATGAACTTAAAAATTCCTATGCTGAATTATAAAAATATTTGCGAGAAAACAATATGTTAGATTTATTTAAGATAAAAAACAGCATAACTGAAGAAGCTACAAGCATTCTTGATTTTTGGTTGAGTATGCAAGACAAGAATCTGGGTGGCTTTTATTGTTACGCAGACTACACGGGTAACATTGATACTGAACATGAAAAATCAGTATTGCTACATTCTAGAATTCTTTGGACATTTTCTTCTGCATATCGAGTGCTTGGAGACAAGCGTTATTTAGCCGCAGCAGAGCATTGTTACAAATTCATGGTTGATAAAGCTCTAGATTCTTTGCACGGCGGTGTATATTGGCTTTTAGATAAAAATGGTAACGTTACGGATTCTCAAAAGCACGTGTATAACCAAGGTTTTGCTATTTACGCTCTTAGTGAATATTACCTGGCTAGTGGTGCGGAAGATGCATTAGACGTTGCAATGAACTTGTTCTATTTAGTAGAAGAGCATGCTTATGATGTTACTTACGGTGGCTATCGTGAAGCGTTTGATAAGAATTGGAATCCGATTGAGAACCAATTGGTATGTGACACAGCAGAAGGAATTCTCGCTGAAAAATCAATGAATACACACCTACATGTACTTGAAGCGTATACAGTATTGCATCAGGCTACTCAAAATGAGTTAGTTGAACGTAAATTGAGTGAGCTGTGTAAACTGATGTCAGAAAAAGTCGTTGATGGCACTCTACATTATGGGCTGTTCTTTACTAGAGACTGGCGCTGTGTTTCTGGAGACGTTTCATACGGTCATGATATCGAGGGTACTTGGTTAATGGATGAAGCAGCCAAGCAGATTCATGATAAAGCACTAGCAAATAAAGTGTTCGATCAAAGTTACGATATGGCTTGCATAACTAGTGTTGAAGGTGTGGATCGTGATGGTGCTGTTTTCAACGAACTTAGAGAAGGACATTTGCTAGACTCAGACCGCATTTGGTGGGTTCAAGCAGAGGCAATGGTTGGTTTTTTTAATGCTTACCAAAAGAAAAATGCGGTAATGCTGTTGGATAACGCTGTTGGTTGCTGGAACATCATTCAGCAGCAGCTAAAAGATAAGTTAAATGGTGAATGGTATTGGAAAGTTAAGCGCAATGGACAGCCTTATAAAGGCTTACCTAAGGTCGAGCCTTGGAAATGTCCTTATCACAATGGACGCGCGTGCTTAGAGATGATCAAGCGTATTGACCTATCCAACAGCCAAACAACAACTAAATTTAAGAATGTATAAACGAGGATGGCAACATGCATGCTGTAGAAGTAAAACAATTAAATAAATCTTTTGGTAAAACCGTCATCCTTAATGACATTGATTTAGAAATGGAAGCAGGTGGCTTTACTGTATTGCTTGGTCCTTCAGGTTGCGGCAAGTCGACATTATTGCGCTTGATTGCAGGTTTGGAAGATGTCACTTCAGGGCAAGTTATCATTGGCGGAAAAGATGTTACTTTGGCAGACCCGAAAGACCGCGATATCGCTATGGTGTTCCAGTCCTATGCCCTTTTCCCTCATATGACAGTTGCAGAGAACATCGGTTTCGGTATGAAAATTAATAAGAAGCCAGCCGATCTTATAGCGAGACGAGTTAAAGAAGTATCTGAAATGCTTCAAATTGAACATTTGCTTGATCGTACTCCAGCGCAATTATCAGGGGGACAGAGACAGCGTGTTGCAATCGGTCGAGCACTAATGCGCCAGCCTAAGGTGTTCTTATTTGATGAACCTTTATCAAACTTAGATGCAAAGTTGCGTGGAGAGATGAGACTAGAACTGAAGAAGCTACATGCAAACCTAGACTCAACTATCATCTATGTTACACACGATCAAATTGAGGCAATGACACTTGCTACAAAAATCGTGTTATTAAACAAAGGGATACCTCAACAAATAGGTACACCTTATGAAATCTATAACCAGCCAGCGAATATTTTCGTAGCGAAGTTTGTGGGTGCTCCTCAAATCAACCTTCTAAAAGGTACATTACACAAGAAAGATGACTCATGGGGCGTACTCGTTAACAACACATGGATTCCGGTTAAAGACTACAACTTCACTTCAAAACCAGTTGAAGATAGAAAGGTTATTTTTGGTATCCGACCTGAACATGTCACACAATCACCGCTAAATAGTCACTTTGAACTAAATCTACCTATTAGTGCCTTTGAGATGACTGGGTCAGAAACTCTTGCTGAGTTCGATATGTTCGGAATGCCTTTGAGAGCGAAGTTAGATGCGAATATTCAGATTCGAAATGGAGACAGATTAGACCTTCATTTGAATTTACAGAACGTTTCGATTTTCTGTGCAGCAACCGAAGAGAGAATATAGTTGTTGAATAAATTAAAAAAAACAGGCTACAACAGCCTGTTTTTTTTGACTTACTTAAAATTTATGTGTCTTGCACTTGAGTAAGACATATATCAGTGAGACACTTTCTTAACGTTACGAATTTAGCAATCATGGAACCCTATGTCTAAAGCTACCTTAAAAACAATAGCTGAATATACAGGATTGTCTGTTACAACTGTTTCTCGCGCACTGAAAGATGGTGACGATGTAAAGCAACCGACAAAAGATAAAGTAAAAGCGGCTGCTACTAAGTTGGGCTATAGACCAAATCTATCCGGAGTAGGGTTAAGAACTGGTATCAACTACAACATTTGTGCGATATTGCCAGTGACAAAAGCTGGAGATATTGTTGGTGATGTTGGCACGTTATCACTGATCGCTGGCTTAACTGCGGGACTAGACGGCACACCATTTCACCTTACTGTTTTACCATTAGAACCAGATCAAGACCCACTAGAACCAGTTAAATACGCGGTTGAAAACAATTTGGCTGGCGGGATCATTTTCAACTTAACACTGACGCAAGATGAGCGAGTCACTTATCTTCATGAGCAAGGCATCCCTTTTGTTACCTTTGGTCAAACAGAGATGAGCATAGAGCATGCTTATGTTGATATAGATAACTACGATATTGGCTATAGGGCTGCGAGTTATCTATACGATAAAGGTTGCAAGAGAATCCGCTTACTTAGTTCTTCTCAGATTTATACTTATGCTTGGCATAAGTATTACGGAGTGAAGAGAGCATCAATGGAACATGGTATCCAGTTCTCAAAAGATAGAGACATTATCTTTGACACAAATGTGGATAATTACCGAGAGTATGCTCGAAAGATGATGGAGTCGGACGATGCCCCTGATGGTGTTATTTGCGGGTCAGAAATTAGCGCATGTGGCATGATTGCTGGTATCCAAGACGCAGGTAAGAAAATTGGTGAAGACGTACAAGTTATTGCTGTTGAAACTTGTGATTTACCGAGTTTCTTCACTCCTCCTGTACCTGGCTTAAGACAAGATTTTCATAGTGTAGGAAAGATGCTATCTCGCTATATCGTCCAGTGTGTTGAAGGGGCTGATCCAAAAGAGCTTCAGTACGTAGAGAAGACAACTCTCTACCCTAGATAACATTCTTTAATTTAGAAATCGTAACCATTTCATTTAGAGCCAGTGATTTTACACTGGCTTTTTTATGTCCCCCCAATATTAGAAAGTTAAAACTCAATATACATCACACTTATAGCCAAAAATCTCAAGATATCCTTGAAAGGATCTGTGAAAAAAATAAAATGGTAACGTTACGATTTTGAGGGTTGGAAATGAAAAAGTTAGTTCAAGCTTTTAAAGCTTACGACATCAGAGGAAAGTTACCTGACGAGCTTAATGAGGATATCGCTTATAGGATTGGCAGAGCTTGTTCCGAGTTTCTTTCTGCTAAGAAAGTAGCTGTCGGTTTTGATATTCGCCTAAGTAGTCAATCATTAGCTCAATCTTTACGCGAAGGGCTAATTGACGGTGGTTCTGAGGTTTTAGACTTGGGATTAGTGGGTACTGAAGAAGTTTATTTCGCAACAAGTCACCTTAAACTTGATGGCGGTATTATGGTTACAGCAAGCCATAATCCTAAAGAATACAATGGGATGAAGCTAGTTCGTGAGCAGTCGAAACCAATCAGCGGTGATTCTGGCTTAAATGAAATTAAGGACTTAGTTGAGTCTAGAGACTATGTTAAGTCAAATAATGCGTCTTTATACACAGAAAAATCGCAACGTTACGATATTTCTGGCGAGTACACGGAACATTTGCTGAGTTACTTGAATCGAGAGTCGTTGCGTCCGCTACGAATTGTAGTAAATGCTGGTAACGGTGCAGCAGGTCATATGATTGATAATATTGAAGCAAACCTGCCGTTTGAGTTCATTAAAGTAAATCATAACCCAGATGGTAACTTCCCTAATGGAATTCCTAACCCTTTACTGCCAGAAAATCGTCAAGCGACAATAGACGCTGTCATTGAGCACAACGCTGATTTTGGTGTCGCATGGGATGGTGATGTAGACCGATGCTTCTTATTTGATGAGAACGGTCAGTTTATCGAAGGCTACTACATTGTTGGTATGTTGGCAGAAGCGTTTTTAAACAAAGAGCCAAAGGCTAAGATTATTCATGATCCTCGATTGACATGGAATACTATCGATATTGTTTCGCAAGCAGGTGGTGTTGCAGTTCAATCAAAAACAGGTCATGCGTTTATCAAAGAACGTATGCGCCAAGAAGATGCAGTTTATGGCGGTGAAATGTCCGCGCATCATTACTTCAGAGATTTCGCTTATTGTGATTCTGGAATGCTACCTTGGCTATTAATTGCAGAACTTGTTTCTACCAAAGGGCTAAGCCTTTCACAATTTGTAGCTAAAGCTCAGTCGCGTTACCCAATTTCGGGTGAAATTAATCGCCATGTACTTGATGCAAAGAGTGCAGTACAGCGTGTATGGGATGAGTTTATTGATACCGCAGTTGTAACTGATATTACTGATGGCATAAGCATGGAATTTAACGAATGGCGATTTAACTTACGTTCATCAAATACAGAGCCTGTCGTTCGCTTAAACGTTGAATCGCGTGGTAATCCAGATTTAGTTGAAACGAAAACAAAACAAATTTTGGCATTGCTTGAAGCGTAGTGCTTATAAAAATTTAATTTTAGATATTAACCGGAGTACAAAATGTCTGTGAAAATTATTGGTGACGCGATTCCTAACATGCCTTGGCAAGAGCGTCCAGCAACTGAAAAAGGCGTAATGTGGCGTCATAGCGAAAACCCGATTATCGATTGGAACCCTTTCCCTGCGGCAGCTCGTGTTTATAACTCTGCGGTTGTTCCATTTGAAGGTTCATTTATTGGTGTCTTCCGCTGTGATTACAAAAATGGTCGACCACATCTACATGTAGGTCGTTCAAGTGATGCATTAAACTGGGAATTTGAACACAACCCTATCGAGTGGAAAGACAAAGATGGTAAGCCATTTCAACCAACTTATGCTTATGACCCTCGCGTAGTTAAGATCGAAGACATCTACTATGTAACTTGGTGTACTGATGACCATGGAGCGACTCTTGGTGTTGGTATGACTACAGACTTTAAGACATTTACACGTCTTGAAAATGCTTGTGTACCGTTTAACCGCAATGGTGTTCTGTTCCCTCGTAAAATTAATGGTCAGTTTGTTCTTCTAAATCGCCCTTCAGATTCAGGTCATACTCCATTTGGTGATGTTTTCCTGAGCCACTCTAATGATATGGAATACTGGGGTAAGCATAGACACGTAATGGGTAAAGGTGGCAACGGTTGGTGGCAAGGTACTAAGATCGGTGCTGGTCCGATTCCAATTGAAACTTCAGAAGGTTGGTTGATGATTTACCACGGCGTATCCGGTACGTGTAATGGTTTTGTATATAGTTTTGGTGCTGCACTACTTGATATCGATGAACCATGGAAAGTTAAGTACCGCACTCGTGACTACATTTTAACGCCAGAAAAATCATATGAAACAACAGGTTTTGTACCAAACGTTGCTTTCCCATGTGCAGCGCTAGCCGATGCAGATACAGGTCGTATTGCTGTTTACTACGGTGCTGCTGATACCTATTCGGCAGTAGCTTATACAACTGTAGATGACTTGATCAATGAGCTGAAAAGCAACTCAGAAGTATTTTAATACTGTACTAATTAATTTAGGTGATTATCGTAACGTTTCGTTTATCACCTAAATGATTGTATAAAACAAAATATATTCTATTTATTAGAATTTAATTTAAATATTAAAGGTTTTATATGTCAATTTTTAATGAAAGACTCTCATTATTGAAATCTGAGTTTAAAAACAATACTGAATATAAGAATGCTCCAGTTAAGCCTGGTAATGGTTTATTTTATCGATATGAAAAACCAGTTTTGACGGCTCAACATGCTCCTTTAGCATGGCGTTATGATTTAAATTCTGAAACAAATCCATTTTTAATGGAGCGTTTAGGAATTAACGCAGTTCTTAATCCTGGTGCGATTGAACTGAATGGAAAATTCTATTTGGTAGCACGTGTTGAAGGCTATGACCGCAAGTCGTTTTTTGCTGTAGCTGAGTCAGCTAATGGTATTGATGGATTTGAATTTTGGGAAAAGCCATGTGTGATCCCTGAAACTGATAATCCAGATACAAATGTCTACGACATGCGCTTGGTGAAACATGAAGATGGCTACATTTATGGTTTGTTCTGTACAGAGAGAAAAGACCCAAATGCAGCTCCTGGTGATGAATCTGCTGCCGTTGCACAGTGTGGTATTGTACGAACTAAAGACTTAGTGACATGGGAACGCCTACCTGATCTAAAAACACGTTCTGCACAGCAGCGAAACGTAGTCTTACATCCTGAATTTATCGATGGTAAGTATGCATTATACACTCGCCCTCAAGACAGCTTCATTGAAGCAGGTACTGGCGGTGGCATCGGTATGGGCTTTGCAAATTCAATGGATAATGCCGTTGTAGAAGAAGAATACGTTATTGATCCAAAAACTTACCACACAATTAAAGAGTCAAAGAATGGTCAAGGTCCTGCGCCAATAAAAACGGATAAAGGCTGGCTGCATATTGCTCACGGAGTACGTAACACTGCGGCAGGTTTAAGATATGTTCTGTATAGCTTCATGACTTCACTTGAAGATCCTAAGAAAGTTACACACAGACCTAGTGGTTATTTCTTAGCGCCAGAAGGAAATGAGCGTGTAGGTGATGTATCAAACGTTGTCTTTTCGAATGGTTTGATTGCTCGTGAGAATGGCGAAGTCTTTATTTATTATGCGTCTTCCGATACTCGTTGCCACGTTTTAACTACTACCGTAGA
>Ga0075011_10002207_pt1 | contig 10573 bp, 10 predicted proteins | sample TARM_MetaG_T_14_FD_72354 | JGI IMG/M metagenome (GOLD analysis project Ga0075011, IMG submission 72354) | Freshwater microbial communities from Pennsylvania, USA, analyzing microbe dynamics in response to fracking - TARM_MetaG_T_14 | ecosystem: Environmental > Aquatic > Freshwater > River...
ACGCTTAAACCTCACCTCGCGGCTTCGGCTCCAAGGACTCGGTACCGGCTGTTTGCTAGACTCTACCGGACTGGGAGTTACACCCAGCTAAACTACATGCACCGAACTGGCGCACTCCCAATCTTCTTCATTATAGCATCCCTTCTATGGACTTTGAACCGCAGAAAGGAATATTTTGTAATCATTTACATCCCCTTTGAAAAAAACAGGCAGTTTCCTGCCTGCTTCAAAAAGGGCTATTCCAGGGCTTTATACGCCCTTGACTGACATTAGTTCTCAGGCAGCGGATTCCCCTGGAAGGACTCCTCTTTCTTCTCAACCTTTTCTTTCTTCTTTACAGCTTCCATCACAGGGACCTCTTCATGGGTCCTTTTGGTAATGGCACCTGTGGTGAAGAGCTCTTCAAATTCTTCTGCTTCAATTTTTTCAAACTCTAAAAGTTTTGTGGCCAAGAGATGCAGTTTATCCATGTTCTCGGTGAGAATTTCTTCTGCTTTTTTATACGCACTGTCCACCAAAGTTTTGACTTCATCATCGATGAGTTCGCCCATCTTTTCAGAGAAGTTCTTAGACTTGGAAAAATCTCTGCCAAGGAATACTTCCTGATCCTCTCCGAAGGAAATGGTCCCCACCTTATCACTCATGCCATATTCTGTGACCATACTTCTGGCAATGCGTGAAACACGATCGATGTCATTTTTTGCCCCAGTGGAGATGTCTTTGAGCACCAAAGACTCTGCCACACGTCCACCCAATAAGGAAACCATCATATCCTGCATTCTAGAACGGCTCATGTAGGACCGGTCTTCTGTGGGCATGTGCATGGTATATCCACCCGCCATCCCCCTGGGGATGATGCTGATCTGATGAATAGGGTCCATGTTTGGCAAGACTCTTCCAATGATGGCATGGCCTGCTTCATGGTAAGCGGTGAGTCTCTTTTCATGGTCTGACACCACTCTAGATTTCTTTTCGGTACCTGCGACGACTCTGGTGATGGCCTCATCTAGCTCTCGCATGGTGATGAACTTCTTATTGGCACGCACCGCAAGGAGCGCCGCTTCATTGGTGAGGTTTTCCAGATCCGCACCGGTGAAGCCTGTGGTCATCTTGGATAAAGACTCCAAGTTCACATCTTCGCCCAAGGGCTTCTTTCGCACATGGACTTTCAGAATCTCTTCACGTCCTTTGGCATCGGGATACCCTACAGAAATCTGACGATCAAAACGGCCAGGTCTTAAGAGGGCATTGTCTAAGATGTCTGGTCTATTGGTGGCAGCTACCATAATGATGCCTTCGTTGATGCCAAAACCATCCATTTCTACCAGCAGCTGATTTAACGTCTGCTCTCTTTCATCATGTCCACCACCAAGTCCTGCACCTCTTTTTCGTCCTACGGCATCAATTTCATCGATGAAAATGATACAAGGCGCATTTTTCTTGGCCTGTTCAAACATGTCACGTACTCTAGAGGCACCCACCCCTACAAACATTTCCACAAAGTCTGAACCAGAAATGCTGAAGAATGGTACGCCCGCTTCTCCAGCTGCCGCCTTGGCCAGAAGGGTTTTACCTGTACCAGGAGGGCCTACTAGGAGAATCCCCTTGGGAATTCTTGCCCCCACATCTAGATACTTCTTGGGGTTCTTTAGAAATTCCACCACTTCTTGGAGCTCATACTTCTCTTCTTCTGCCCCAGCCACATCTTTAAAAGTGACGGTTTTGTTGTCTGGGTTGGCCATTTTGGCACGGCTTTTACCAAAGTTCATGGCATTTCTATTACTAGAGCCCATATTTTGATTTTGTCGGTTCATAAAGAAGATGAAGAACAATACGCCTCCTAATAGGAGCACTGGTGTCAAAATACTCCAAATGGAGAAATCCGAACGCGGTGCATAGCGCTCAATGACCTTGTCATTGCTCTCTTCATTTAAAAACTGCGCCAGCCTTTCAGGGGCTGCCACGGTGGTGAAGGATGACCCATCGGTCTTTATCCCTTTGATGGTCATGCCATCACTGGCAATACTAATCTCTTGTATGCGGTCTGCTTTGTATTCTTGGGTAAATTCATTAAAGGAAATGGAATTTAGTTGTGCATCCATATCACTAAAGAAAATCATGGCTACGATGAGTAGCATGATCACCGCCACAAAGCTGAATAAATTAGGTCCTCTTTTACTTGTATTCATCACTTTATCAGGCAAATAAATTTGCCTGCTCCTTTCTCTCTTCGCTTACTTTTCTTGACGATCCCCGTCAATTAAATTGTATGCTATTCATTATACAGGAAAAACCTTAAAAGAAACCATGAAATCTTTTATTTTTTGTAAACTTCATCTTTCAAGGAAGCTACATAAGGAAGATTCCGGTACTTCTCGGCATAATCAATGCCATAGCCGATGATGAATTCATCTGGCACTTGAAACCCTACATAGGTCACAGGAATATCGTTGGTTCTTCTTTCCTTCTTGTCCAAGAGACACACGATATCAATCTTTGCTGCTTTTCTAGCTTTCAAGTAATCCACCAGATAACTTAGGGTAAGCCCTGTGTCGATGATGTCTTCCACGATGAGAATATGCTTCCCCGTGACATCTTCATCTAGATCCTTGATGATTTTCACCACCCCAGAGCTCTCTGCCCCAGTGCCATAGCTGGATACTTCCATGAATTCAATATTGCAAGGCAAGGTGATTTCTTTCATCAGATCTGTCATAAATACCACAGATCCTTTTAAAATCCCTACCAAAACCAGTTCTTTCCCTTCATAATCTTTGCTGATTTGGGCCCCAAGCTCTCTACACTTCTCCGCCAAAACCTCTTTGCTAAATAAAATTTCCTTCACATCATTTGCAATCATCCTATTTTTCCTCCTTGTATAAACCAATCTTGTATAAACCAATCTCTAATACTTTTTCTGTACTTTCCTTCACTTTATAGTCTTCGCTGATCATCATCCCACCAATGTAGATGACGTCTTTCTCATACTGAAAGACCAGAAGATCCTCTCGATCCTCTCGACTGATTTTTCGGTCGATGAGGATATTTTTCAGCTTCCGATACCCCTTCATCCCAAAGGGTCTCATGCGATCTCCCTCTTCACGATGTCGAAGGATCATAGGGCCTTGAAAAAGATCTCCATTAAAAAACCGAAGGGCTTTCTCTTTTTTCATCTCTTCTTTGGAGATATAACGAAGTGTGATGCGATGACCAGAAACCTCATAGGTTCCTGGAATAGTCAGTTCCTCGTGAAGCATGTTGTTCTTCCTTTCTGTGGACTGATTTTTCTGTTCCATGATCAAGTCTCCATAGTCGTTGCGACCTTGAATCCCCGCTTTTATGTCTAACACTTTTCCCGTTTCCAGGTGAAAGAGCTCTTGTAAGAGATGAAGATGCACCTCTTCAATATCCTTGACGTCTCCCTTCACCATGAAGATGGCTGCCAGAAGAAGTCTCATTTTTAAAGCCTTGGGAAGCTTTGCCGCTTCTTTTAAGACCCTCACACGAAGCCCTTCTTTTACGAGATACTGCGCTTTGACTCCCTCCACTTGATCCTCTATATAGGTCAAATCCTCTCTTAAAAGATCCGACATCCGCAGAATACTGCTGCTAATATCTTTGTTAAAGTGCGTAGCTAGATAAGGAAGGAGTTCATTCCGCACCCGATTTCTCTGGAAATCATTTTCTTCGTTGCTCTCATCCATCACATAGGGGAGACCCTGTTTCTCCACATAGGCCAAAATTTCTTTTTTGGTCATGAAGAGTAGTGGTTTCACATAACGCCCTCTTTGAGGATCCATTCCTGTGAGGCCTTTTAGTCCTGTCCCCCTGAAAAGATTTAGGAGCACCGTCTCCACCTGATCATCAGCATGATGAGCGGTGACACAAAGATCATACCTTTCTTTTGTGAGGATTTCTTCAAAGAAATCATACCGAGCAAGCCTTCCTGCCGCTTCTATGGAGAGGCCTTCATCCTTGGCCATGGCCGCCACATCCACCCTTTTGATATAAAAAGGTATGTTTCTTTCTACGCAGAACCCATGGCAAAAAGCTTCTTCCTTCTTGGCACTCTCCCGGAGACCATGATTGAGATGACAAGCACCCAAGGTCAGGGACATCTCCTCTTTTAATGCTTCAAGAATACTAAGCAGTGCTACAGAATCTGGGCCACCTGAAAAAGCCACCAGAATCTTTTGGCCTTTTTCTAGCAGCTGTCTATGATTTCCTTCCTCGAATAAATTAGACAAAAGCATAGTTCTCCTCCACTTAGGTGAATTCCTTCTAATAGTTTACCTTCTTTTGTCTTTCAGTTCAATTGAAAAGGCAAGGATTTCCTCCTTGCCTCTCTGAAAGTGCGAACATTTTTTCTATATTAGATCAAAATCATCGGGTCTATTCAAATCTACCACAGTATCTGCCTTGCGGGAGGGATCCTCCACGATGTCTTGCATGCCCCGCATGGTATTGATGGATTTACAGCTTTGGCACTCATATCCTTCTTCCACAGGGACAAAATAAGTAATCTTCTCACAGTTTACACAGTAGGCATCCTTTGCTTCCAGCATTTTTTCCATCTCCTTTCCACTACTCTGATAGGTTCATTATACCTTAGATAGAGCCCTATGTGCATGAAATCTATCCAAATAGTTTGTTAACATTAGCCCTATAAAAGTGTCCATAAACCCTTACCCTTTAAGGATTCTTTCTTCCAGGGTATCGTGGCAAATTTACCTTCCATGAGCTTGTCCACTTCATGAATCCACTTGAGTTCCCCTTGCTGTTTTTGCTTCACAAAAACATCCTCTTCTTCATACCCAGTGAGTACTTGATTCAATAGCCAAGCATGGACAGAAATGCCCGCTCTTTGAAGATCTTCCATGAGTCTTTTGGCTTCGAAAAAGGGTGTAGGTTCTGCCAATGCCACGATGAGCACCTTGGTTTCTTTACCATTTCGAAGCCTCGGCAGAAGGTTTTGCACTTCCTTTGGAATGTCTCCTTGGCTTCTTAGGACTTCTTTATGATAGCTCTCGGTGCTATCTAGTAAGAGGAGCGTATGTCCCGTGGGGGCTGTATCGATGATAACCAGATCTTCACCTGATCCTTCTACAATTTTTGCAAACTTCCTAAAGATGGCAATTTCTTCGGTGCAAGGACTTCGAAGGTCCTCTTCGATGTAGTCCAGGTCTTCCTTGGATGCACCTTTCGCTTTAGCCAACACTTCTTCTCTATAATTTTTCAGCTCTTCTTCTTCATCGATGGCAGTGACACGAATGTCTGACTCATCTTCTAAGATCCCTGCTAAGTGATTGGCAGGGTCTGTGGTGGTCAGGTGTACCTTTAACCCTTCTTTCGCCATATATAAAGCTATGGCCGAAGCCATGGTGGTTTTCCCCACCCCGCCTTTACCCATGGTAAAGAGCACTTTGGTGCCATCTTTTTTGATTTCCTCTAATAGGGTTGCCATATCCATGGAGTGGGCCAAAGCTTCCTGTGCCTCTTCCACTTGACCTTCTTCGCTATGAAGCATGACCAAAATATTCTCCAAGGAGTTCATCGCATAACTTCTCAAGGGTATACCAAAAGTTTCCATGGAGGTAAGTATCGGAGGCATTTTCCCCAAGGCTTCTTCTTGTTTCTCTTTCATGGCTGCCAAAACCCCTTGGGGTTTTTCTTCTTCAATAAGACCATTCATGATTAAGGCCAAGTTATGAACGCCCAGTTCTTTCAGTTCCTTGGCTGCCCTGGCGGCTTCTTTCATGGGCGCTTCATCTGCCTTGGACACCAAAACCATCTTGGTCTTTTGTTCATCTCCTAAAACATCCATGGCCCCTTTATAGATTTCTCGATTTTCTGTAAGCCCTGACAATTGTCCTAAACAAGAAGCCCCAGAGGTATTGTTGTCTAGAAAACTGGTCCAAGCGGAAGGCAGTTCGATCATTCTTAAGGTATGACCTGTAGGCGCCGTGTCAAAAATCACATGGTCATAGGTCTCCACCAAGGTCTTGTTGGACAAAAGATTGGTGAACTCATTAAAGGCTGCCACTTCCACAGTACAAGAGCCTGATAGCTGTTCTTCCATATTCTTAATGGCAAGCTCTGGTAGAACCCCTCGATAGGGCGCTACCACGGACTCTTTGTACCGTTCTGCAGATTTTAAAGGATCTAAGTTCACCATGAACAGATTGTCCACTTCTTGGATGGCTACGATCTCCTCGGATAGGTCCACGTTGAATATGTCTTGCAAGTTAGATGCTGGGTCTGTACTCACCAGGAGCACCTTTTTTCCAGCCTCCGCTAAGCCCACTGCCGTGGCGGAAGCCGTGGAGGTTTTCCCCACACCGCCTTTTCCAGTAAAAAAAAGAAAGGGATACGCTTGGAATACTTGTGGTGTATAACGAATCATTTGGCCCTCCTATAAGGTCAGTACTTTGTCGCTGCTTCCTTCTAAGTCTTGTGAAGAGATCCCTGTCCAAACAGAAAGTTCTTGTGTGGTAGGATAGGTCCCAGTTTTAACAATTTCACCGTCTAAAACCGTCACCGGTAAAACGTTCATCCCTTCCTCTTGCATCAGCCCTGTAATCTCTGGTACCTTGGTAAATTCTAAAGGATGCATGGATAAGTTGTATCTTCTTGCCCCAAAGCCTTTCTTATTTAAGCCCCGGACCACCGCTGTAATCCTAAGAAGCTCTGGGTCTACCCCTGGTCCACATACCCCAGTTTCACAGCACAGTGCCTTTTCATAGATTTTTAGTTCTTTTTGATTCATTTATATGACCTCCTCATTTACGTTTAAAAAGAGCAATACATTTTCTTTGATGTCGTCACAGCCCAGTCCATGGTCTGTGTACTTCTTCAACTTCTTCAGGTCTTCTTGATAGATGCCTTCTTTGACCAAAGTCTCCATCACGGTTATTAAATAAGGTGCTTCTACCAAGGCCTCTTCTCGTATGCGATAGTAGCTATACTTGGCATCCTTTCTAAACACCGTCACTTGGGCTTCATTGAGTTTTGCCAAATGCCTTGAGACATTGGACTGGCTCATGGACAGTATTCCTTCCAGTTCGCAAGCACAGAGCTCCCGATTCATCAAAAGCTGCACAATTCGAAGTCTGTGTTCATCTCCAAGAGCCTTCAATACCTTTATGGTTTCTATGATCTTCCCCTCCTCATATTCTCATATTCAATTATAATCATATGACACTTTCTCTTTCCTGGCAAGGAGTTTCTCATTTTATTTTTATACGTGGAGATACCTCTTTCTCTGAGTGATCAACCAAGAAATGCACACGCCTTTATAAAAGGTATACAAGAGGTTTTTTTCCTTGATTTTTCCCCTTGATTGTTTTCATCCCATGAGCTATAATAAATAATGTTCATCGGGGTGTAGCGCAGATGGTAGCGTGCTAGACTGGGGGTCTAGAGGTCGCAAGTTCAAGTCTTGTCACTCCGACCAAAAATAAGAGCCATGAGGATTTCCACTATGGATTCCTTATGGCTCTTTTGTCATTCATAAACATCCAAACACGGTGAAACCTGACTTCATCCAATCCAATAGTATCCATCCACCTCAAAAAACACATGAAACATGCAAGTAGATTATGCACTTACTCTGTCATCTTTTCCTACCAATGAATCTATGATACGGTGAACCGTACCACAAGTAACGGCGTAAATTTTGCCGATAGGTATGGTACGGAATCACTTACCATCACTATCGGCATACTTTTTTCATGAGATTCTCAAACACCTTGATTCTGTTGATGTATACCATCTCCAGATCACCATTTTATATGACCATATTTTAGAGTGCTTTTTCTCCTGCAGCGATACCCATTGATTCTCTTAGTCTTTCAGCATCAAGTAGAAGATTGAGATCCGTATCATATACTGCAGTTTTTTATGCCTATTTCTTCTCTACTGCTTTTTCTGCAGCCTTGACTCCTACCGTTGCAGCTAGCCCCAGGAACATTCCAATGACAAACTTTACCATGTTTCTCCCTCCTTACTTATTGGTTTTGATGATTTTGTACAGTGTGACTCCGAATATTACGCCAGCCTTTAGCATCTCTAGTGGACTCATGATCTCACCCCCTTTATATTCCGACCTGAAAGTCATAGGTCTGTGGTTCCAAACTGTTTTTGTAACGTAAAAGAGGACTACCTTCTGCAGGTAATCCTCCGTTTTCAGTGATGTAATCCACTAGGGTTTTATTGAATTTGACGACCACATTCTCTGGTCTTTTGGCATTTCCCACCTTGATTTCCTCTATGAGGAGATGGAGAAGAGTCTTTCTTTCCTCATTGGATGTAGTTGCTTCTAATAGCTCTCCAAACTCCGATAGTGTTGCTTTGACAAGGTCAAAGGGTACTTCCGGTATATCCCCAATGGTGAGATACTTCTCTTGATCCAGCTTGTTCTTTTCGAGCAATGCAATCTTATCAGCGATCTCTTGAAACTTTTGCAGTAGAAGCGTTTCATCTATAGCCCTTTTCTCCATGAGCTTGAAATACATGTCCCGATTGCTGGTGAGTGTCTGGATTTCCTTCTCAATGTTTCTTATGTTGTTCTCTGCAGGTACGGAGACTTCTTGTCTTTTCTTATTGACCTTAGAGATGGTTGCCTTGAGGAATGGATCGCTTGTTAGAAGGCGTTTTAGCTTGACGTAGACATACTTCTCTACCTCGTCGGCCCTGATGCCATTTGACCTGCAAACTGCTGTTCCCTGATTTCTCCATGCTCCACAGTAGTAGTATCTGGTTAGCTTCTTACTCCCATCCTTGTAGGTATAGGACACTCTGCCAGCCACCATACCTGAATTGCAGACTGGACACCTTAGTATCCCTGTGAGCGGATATGACCCAGTGAATACCTTGTTGGGTTTTCCATTCTTAGACTTTATCAGCTCTTGCACCTTGTCAAACATCTCTTCGGTGATGATGGGTTCATGGATTCCTGGTACCAATACCGGATTGGGGTTTGTCCCTTTTCTCCTCTTAGCTGACCAGTTAGACCGAACATCATATCTGATCTTTGCACAATAGATGGGGTTCATGAGGATATCTCTGATGGCATTTACAGAGAATGGATTCCCCTTCTTACTCCTATTGCCTTCCTTGTTGATCTGATTGGCTATTGCCTTGTAGCCTTTACCATTGTAGTACATCTGGAAGATTTTCTTGACGAGTGTACCTTCTTCAGGGTTTATTACAAGCATCCTGTCACTTCTTTTCTTATTAGAATTTGTAACATCCGCGAGGTCATATCCTAGAACAATACCACCGTTCCATCTGCCTTCTTTAGCTCTGGCTTTCATTCCCATCTTTACGTTCTCAGAAATCTGGCCTCTTTCAAACTCACCCAAACTGCTCATGATATGCAGATGGAGTCTTCCCTCAGGTGTGTTCATCTCTGTTTTCTCTGTGATGCTCTTCAGTTCCACATTGTTATAGCTCAGCTTTTCTACGATCTCTAGTGTGTCTTTGAGCTTTCTGGAGAGTCGATTGAGCTTCCATACCAGTACGATATTGAATTTTCCTAATTCCGCATCTGCAAGCATTGCTTGTATTCCAGGTCTTCCTTTGATGGACTTGCCACTGATTCCTTTATCCGAGTAAACCATATGGACAGGATAGCCCAACTCTGCACACTTTTGCTTCAAGAGCTTTTCTTGCTCTTCTATGCTATATCCTGCTTCCGCTTGTTCTCTTGTGCTGACTCTTGTATAGATAGCCGCTGTTATTTTTTCCCTTAACATGCTTTCACCCCTTTCATTATCCTGACTATAATATATGCTTGACCACAGTGATGATCTTAGACTATGGAGAAGGGAGAAGATTACTCCTCTCCCTGTTCATTTTCTGCCATAAGCTTCTTGAGAAGCAAAGACGCAATTAAGTCCAGTATCATACTGAGATCTCTGTCCATTAACTCACCTTCCTCTATACCAACTTGATGAAAACTGCTTTACGGCGATTCGCTGTAGTGTATTCCATCTCAGAAAATTTCAATGAACCCTTTCCATACTTCAGATTGAACTCTTTGGTTAGTTCTTCTACCAGTGGACTTGAGCACAGAGTATACACGCCTCCATGCCTTGTTATCTCAAAGAATCCGTCTATATTTTTGTTGGCACTAAGCACTTTACCGAGAATCACACCCTTTTCTGTAATCCCAACTTGGATTAACTCAGAAAGTCTAGCCTTCTCGACAATTTCTGCTGGAATCATAATCTTTTTACAACCTGAATGGCTTAGAAGTAATATACTTCGGTTCGAAGTCCCCTACTATCATTCAAAAAGAATCAGCGATTTTGAAAAATTCAAACTGCAAATGACTAATCCCGGACCCTTTAGAGCGAGAAATGTGTATTTTGATTTAACGGGTATCGGTAGAATTTAAATATTGTAACGAAAAATCCATCTTTAAGGCATTTTATAGCCCGGATTATTCAAGAAACTAATTAATAACGTGATCTTCCGATTTTAAACTACTTGTTATCGGCTCTATACTGTCCATCAAACAACAAATATTTAGATTTGAGTACCTTTGGACAGTCTTACTCAAAAATTTCCA
>Ga0075011_10002208_pt1 | contig 10570 bp, 9 predicted proteins | sample TARM_MetaG_T_14_FD_72354 | JGI IMG/M metagenome (GOLD analysis project Ga0075011, IMG submission 72354) | Freshwater microbial communities from Pennsylvania, USA, analyzing microbe dynamics in response to fracking - TARM_MetaG_T_14 | ecosystem: Environmental > Aquatic > Freshwater > River...
GTGGAGATCGGCTCGGGCATGGGGGCCGCGCGCAAACTCGGCAGCGAGAACAACGATCCCATCGGTCCGGATGGCTTTTTGTCCAACAACGCGGGCGGTATCCTCGGCGGCATCTCGTCCGGCCAGGACGTCATCGCCAGGGCCTACGTCAAGCCCATCGCGTCCATCCTCCAGGAACAACAGACCGTGACCACCAAGGGGGAACCGACCTTCATCATGGTCGGCGGCCGCCACGACATCAGTGCCATCCCGCGCATCAACCCGGTACTCAAGGCCATGATGGCCTTGACCATTGCGGACCTCTTGCTGCTCGACAGGCGGTTGGGCGTACGCGACTAGTGCAGGAAAAACAATTTTAAAACAGAAGGGCCGACGCACTCAGTGCGTCGGCCCTTCTGTTTGCAGTATTTTTAATCTTGGTAGCATGGATCACCCCGCGCCGGAGGCGAAGTCATTCGATTAACGCCGTGAAGCGGCCATCAAATCCTGATTTCCTAACTAAACCGGCGTTCAGGTTTGATCCGGGAAAAGAAGAACAGCACCAGGGCGGTGACCGCGCCCAGCGTGTCGCAGAGCATGTCGGACTGGGCGTCCCAGATGTCGCCCTGGGAGCCGAGGAATTCGATGCCTGCCTCGCCGCCCGCGGTCACGGCGTACCACCATTCGATGATCTCGTATCCTGCGGCCAGGGCCATGATGGCGAACAGGCCGAAGAGATAGGCCACCACCGGGTGAGCCAGGTTTTTGCGCGTCAGGAACTCGGCGATGGGGAAGGCGTAGAAGCCGATGGAGTAGTGGCCGAGGCGGTCGAAGTGGTTGCGCTCGAAGCCGAACAGATCGGTGATGAAATCAAAGGGCACGTTGGCAAAGGTGTAGTGCCCGCCGATGGTGTGCAGAACCAGCCAGCAGGCCATGAGCGTATAGGCCAGGTTGGAGAAGCGGAAGAGCCGGTAGGTGCCCACCAGCAGCAGAAAGACCGCCATGATCGGGATGTTCTCGGCCCACCATACGTCGCGCATGACCGGGGTCACGGCCATGATTGTCCAGAACGCCGCAAAGGCGATGGCCAGGGCGTGGGGGACCCGGCCGGACAGGGCGGACTCGTTTTGCATGGCCTACTTGAGCTTTTTCATGCGGACGGCCGTGCCGTAGCAGGAATAGTACTTGTCGCCCTCGGGATGGAAGGCCACGGTTTCGCGGTAGCCAACGATGGCGTCCGCGTTGACGTCCACGGCTTGGGCCATGAGTCCGTAGAAGGCATTGTCGAAGACGTAGCTGCGGCAGACGATGAGCCCGAAGGCGGACTGGATTTCACGGCCCGGAACGGCTTCGGTGGTGACGATCTTCATCTTCCCGGCCATGTATATATCCTTGGCCAGTGTCTGCCGGTGGTCGGTGCCGACATCGTCCTTGTTCGTGGCCTGCTTCCTGGGCGAACCGAATATGAGCGCCATGCGTCTCCCCTCGATATGAGTAACTGAAAGTGTTGCTCAGGATTTGTAGCGCACCACAAGGGCGGGGGCAAGCCCCGAGGGGGAATGCCTCCGGCGGCCAGAGGGGGAAACTTTTGAAAAAGTTTCCCCCTCTGGACTCCCCTTTCCAAACTTTTTGTGTGCCTTTGGCAGGGCCATGCATTCGCGGTAAGACGTCCTGCAATTTAGAGCGCCAAATGTTCGTGCGGCGCCAAAAAGTTTAGGAGGGTAGAGGGGGAGGCAAAAAAAGAGCGGGCCGGTGCAACCGGTCCGCTCTTTTGGTGTCATGTAATCGTTCGATCTAGGGGGTGACCTTCATGAGGTACGCCTTGTCCGGGGTCAGGTACTGTTTGACCATTTCCTGAATCTCGGCGGGGGTGACGGTCTGCGCCCGGTCGATGAGCTGCCGTTCGTAGTCGAGGTTGAATCCGCGCACCTGGAGGCTGGCGGCCTCGCGGCTGCGCGAGAGCAGGGACTGGTGTTCCTGGTAGTAATCGCCGGTCAGGATGTTCCGGGCGCGGTCGATTTCGTCCTGGGGCAGAGGGGTGTCCTTCAGGTCGGCCAGGACCTTTTTGAAGCCGGTCAGGGACTGATCGACCTTATCCGGGCCGGTGCCGATGTACAGGGCCATGAACCCGGTATTGCGACTCTGCCAGAGCATGGCGGTGACCGTGTAGGCCAGGCCTTGCTTGTCGCGCAGGTCGCGGAAGAGCAGGCCGGACTGGCCCGCCAGGGCGGCGCGCAGCAGCTCGAGCTTGGCGGTCGTCTCCTGGTCGATCTTGCCCGGGGTGGGGAAGATCATCAGGACATGCGCCTGGTTGCGATCGGGCAGATGGAGGTCGTCTTCCCTGGCCTTGCCCCATTCGGGGGTGGTGAAGGCGTACTTTCCGGTGGGCGCGGTCAGGGTCTGGGCGATGTTGGACGCGAATTTCTCCATGGCTGCCTGGTCGAAATCGCCGCACACGGCCAGGGTGAACGGGTGCATGGACTGGCGGCTCCAGAAGCGGATGATGTCGGCCGTGGTGAACTGCTCCACGCCCTCGGGGGTGCCCGTGTGGAGCAGGGCATAGGGGCCGGTCTTGTACAGGAACGGGAAGAGCTGGCGGAAGGCCAGGCCGAGAGGCCGGTCCTCGCTCTGTTTGATACCCGCGATCTGGTCCTGCTTGGCCCGTTCCATCTCGGTCTGGGTGAAGGCCGGACCGGTCAGGGTTTCGGACAGGACCGGCAGAACCTTATCCGTGAACCGGGTGGGGAACTTGGCCTCCACGGCAAATACGTTGCGCCCCGCGGTGGAGCCCAGGCTGGCCGCATGGTCGGACAGGAAGTCCTGTAGCTCGGTGGCGGACATTGTGAGGGTCCCGCGCGTCAGGGAAGCGGCCGTCAGGGCGGCCAGCCCCTGCTGGGACGGTTCGAGTTCACCGTCGCCGCCGGTCCAGTACATGGACATGGCCGTGTAGGGCAGGGTGTCGTCGGGCAAGAGGATCAGCTTGGACCCGCCGGGCAGGGCTACCTCGGCCGGGCCTGCGGCCTGCTTGGCGGCCTGCTGGGCCTTGGCCGCCTTTTTGGACGGCCAGTTGGTCTTGGTGATGTCGGTCAGGCCTTCGGCCGAGACCGGAGCGTCTTCGGGGGTGAGCACGGCCAGGGTCAGCCGGTCGGGCCGAATGTATTCGTCGAAGAGCCGTCCCATCTCGTCGCGGTTCACCTGGCTCAAGGCAAAGAGATAATTCTTCTCGGCCTGTTCACCGTTGTCGAGGAACTGGAAATAGCCGAGCTTCCCGGCCAGTCCGGACAGGGTTTCCTTGGCCAGGAACAGGGAATTTTCGAGATTCAGGCGGGCGCGTTCGATCTCGCGATCAGTGAAGTCCGCCGGGTCGAAAGAGGCCATCTCCTGATTTAGTTCGGTCCAGAATTCGTCCACCTTGTCCGCGTCTAGTACGGCGTGGACGTAGAGCATGCCGCCGCGCTCCAGGGAGAGCGGGGAAACCGAGATGTCGTCAACCAACTGTTTGTCGTACTTGAAGGTCCGATACAGACGTGAGGTGTCGTCCCCGCCGAGCAGTTGGCAGAGCATTTCCAGGCCGGGGATTTCGGCCGAGGTGCCGTAGGGGATGGGGAAGGCCGCGCCCATATAGACCTTGTTCCACTTGCCGGTCAGCTTGACCACGCTGGGTCCGTCGCCCGCCTCGGAAATGGGCAGGGGCGCGGGCGGGGTGAAGGAACGGGTGTTGACCAGGGAACCGACCAGTTCGTTGGCCTCGGCCAGGATCTTGTCGGGATCGACCTTGCCGACCACGGCCAGAAGCATGGATTGCGGCTGGTAGTGGTTGGCGATGTACTGTTTGATCTGCGGCCGGGTGATGCCGGACACGGTCTCACGGGAGCCGATGATCGGCCATTCGTAGCTGGTGTCCTTCCAGACCCTGGATTGCAGGGTCTTGAAAAGTTTGCTGGTGGGCGCGTCCTCGCCGCGTTCGAGTTCTTCGAGCACGACCTTTTTCTCGCTTTCCAGTTCCTTGGGGTCGATGGTCTGGTGGAAGGCCATGTCCGTGACCACGTCCATGCCGAGCTTCCACTGGGTCTCGGGCACTTCCACATAATAGACGGTGTAGTCGAAGCTGGTTGCCGCGTTCAGGTTGCCGCCCACGGATTCGATCTGCCGAGCGGTTTCGCCGGGGCCGCGTTTGTCCGTGCCCTTGAAGACCATGTGCTCGAGCAGGTGGCTGATACCTGCGATGTCGGGCGTTTCGTAAGCGCTGCCCGCGTGCACATAGAGGCGGACGTTGACCAGCGGAAACCGGTCGTCCTCCTTGATAAGCACGGTCAGGCCGTTCTTGAGCTTGACGATGTGGGGGGCCGCCTGGTCGGAGCCGTCCAGGGAGGGGAGGGACGCCGACTTGGCGGTTGTCTGGGCCGGAGCCGGTACGGTTTCGGTACGGTTATTCATGGATGCTGTTTTGCAACCGGCGAGGAGCAAAGCGAGCCCCGCAAGCAATAATAGTTTTCGTAACATGGATAGAACTCCATAAAGTGGTCTTTCTCTCTATTTTCGACATCAAGATGCTGTTCAGTGTGGTAAACAAGGTAAGTCCGATTGCCGGGCTGGCAAGCGGTTCCGGGGTTTCGTGGCCTAAACGGTCAAACACCCTAACCGAGGCGGCCGTAAATGGAAACCCGAAAAGCGGGCGGCGGGATCGAGCAATCTGATCCCATCTCAATTCCGAAGGGGCGTTTTTTTGAATATTCGCGAGGAAAAAGCGGATCGGCCCCACGCCCTTGTTTGACTGCGTAATCAATGCTTTTTCCTTGTGATGGCGCGGGTTGCAGTGGAGGTAAGAGTAATTGAGATGCGCTTGGAGATATTGACAGATTTCTTTTTACAAGACTACGTTGTCATACGATTGTCCAGGGTGCTTCTGTGTTCAACCAAACGGAGGAATGAATGTCCATAAGTTACGCCCCAGCTGGCAAAGCCGGCAAGTGGGATGGCGCGATGGATTGGCTGCAAATGCTGTCCGGCGTCAGCCTGATTTTGTTCATGTGGTGTCACATGCTGCTGGTTTCCAGCGTCGTCATCAGTCCGAGGCTGATGAATGCCATCGCCGAGTTCTTCGAGGCGACCATGATGGCCCAGGTGGGCGGTCCGCTCATCTTTCTCGTCTTTCTGTTTCATTTCATGCTGGCCGCCCGAAAGATTCCCTTCCGCGCCGAAGGCCAGAAGACCATCTGGCAACACGCCCGGATGATGCATCACGGGGATACCTGGCTTTGGGTGATCCAGGTCGTCTCCGCCATGCTCATCCTGGTCATGGGCTCCATCCACATGTGGGTGGTCCTGACCGATCTGCCCATCACCGCGGCCAAATCCGCCGCCCGCATCCAGAGCGGGTTCTGGGCCGTATTCTACTTTTGCCTGCTCCCCCTGGCCGAGCTTCATGTGGGCATCGGCTTCTACCGCATCGGGGTCAAGTGGGGCTTCATCAAGGACCGCGAGCGTGGCAAGTTCAAGCGCGGCGAGAACCTGCTGACCGGCATGTTCATCGCTATCGGCCTGATTACCCTGGTCCGTTTCCTGTTCTTAAGCGTCAACTAACGGAGAATTTGCCATGCAGACTATCTACACCGATTTTCTTGTTGTCGGAGCGGGTCTGGCGGGCGAGCGCGCGGCCGTGGAAACGGCCGAAGCCGGATTCTCCGCCATCTGCCTGAGTCTGGTACCGGCTCGGCGGTCCCATTCCTCCGCCGCACAGGGCGGCATGCAGGCCTCTTTGGGCAACTCCGTCATGGGGGAGGGCGACGGCCCGGACGTCCATTTCGCGGACACGGTCAAAGGGTCGGACTGGGGGTGCGACCAGGAGGTCGCCCGTCTGTTCGCGGACACCGCTCCCATCGAAATGCGCCGTCTGGCCCATTGGGGCGTGCCGTGGAACCGCGTTGTCCCGGGCAAGTCCATTTATTACAAGGGCGGCAAACAATATGAAAAGGTCGAGGCCGAGGAAAAGGAAGGGTTGATCATGGCCCGCTCCTTCGGCGGTACGGCCAAGTGGCGCACCTGCTACACCTCGGACGGCACCGGCCACGCGGTCATGTGCACCATGGACAACCGCTGCGCCGAGAAGGGTGTGGAGGTCCACGACAAGACCGAGGCCATAGCCCTGCTCCAGGACGGGGAGACCTGCTTCGGCGTGGTCGCCCGCTGTCTGCGCACGGGCGAACTGCGCGTCTATCTTTCCAAGGCGATCATGATCGCGGCCGGAGGTTTCGGGCGCATTTACCCGAACACCACCAACGCGGTCATCTGCGACGGCGGGGCGCACACCATGTGCGTAGCCACCGGCCTGGTGCCCATGGGCAACATGGAGGCGGTCCAATTTCATCCCACCGGTATTGTTCCCACCGACATTCTGGTCACCGAGGGGTGCCGGGGCGACGGCGGCACGCTGCTCGACGTGGACGAGAAGCGTTTCATGAACGTCTATGAGCCGGAAAAGGCCGAGCTGGCCTCGCGCGACGTGGTCTCCCGCTGGATGACCCATCACATGCGTGAGGGCCACGGCGTGAAATCCCCATATGGCGAGCATCTCTGGCTCGACATCCGCCACCTGGGCAAGGAACACATCACCGGCAAGCTGCGCGAGGTCTACGAGATATGTACCTCGTTTCTCGGCGTGGACCCGATTCACCAGCTCATCCCGGTGCGCCCGACCCAGCACTATTCCATGGGCGGCGTGCGTACCGACAAGGACGGGGTCGCCTATGGCCTCAAGGGGCTGTTCGCCGCGGGCGAGGCCGCTTGCTGGGACATGCACGGCTTCAATCGGCTGGGCGGCAACTCCCTGGCCGAGACCGTGGTCGCGGGCGGCATTGTCGGCCGCAAGATAGCCGAGTACCTCGAAGGCTGCGAGACAGAGTTCAAGACCGGGCTAATCAATGACGAGGTCAAGAAACAGCAGGCCCGCATCGACGCGCTGATCTCCGGCGCAAATGGTTCCGAGAACGTTTACAAGGTCCGTTCCGCCATGCAGGACGCCCTACACAAGGGCGCGAATATCTTCCGTACCCAGGAGGGGCTGGAAAAATGCGTGGCAGACCTGCAGGAGACCCTGATCCGGGCCAAGAAGGTCGGGCTGCGCTCCAACGGCAAGGGAGTCAATCCCGAGCTGACCGCCGCCCTCAAGCTTGAAGGCCAGGTCAAGCTCGCCCTGATGGTCGCCTACGGCGCGCTTATGCGTACCGAGTCGCGCGGCTCCCACAACCGCGAGGATTTCCCCGCGCGTAACGACCGCGATTGGCTGACCCGGACCCTGGCTTATTGGAAGAAGCCGGAGGACACCCTGCCGACACTCGAGTACGAGCCGTCCACCGCCGTGGTGGAGATTCCGCCGGGCGACCGTGGCTATGGTCATTCGGAAATCATCAGCGCCGACGACAAGAAGGAATAGACCATGTCCAGATTACTCAAACTCAACATCTTCCGGTTCAATCCCGAAGACGAGCTGTCCGCGCCGCACATGCAGGAGTTCGTCCTGGAAGAGACGGACTCCATGACCCTGTTCATTGCGCTCAACCGCATCCGCGAAGAGCAGGACCCGTCCTTGCAGTTCGATTTCTGCTGTCGGGCGGGCATCTGCGGCTCCTGCGGCATGGTCATCAATGGCCGCCCCGGCCTGGCCTGTCATACCAAGACCCGCGACCTGCCCGGAGAGATCACGCTCCTGCCCCTGCCTGTATTCAAGCTGGTCGGCGACCTGTCCGTGGACACCGGCACATGGTTCCGCGAGATGTACACCAAGACCGAGTCGTGGATTCATACCAACAAGGTATTCGACCCCGCCGCTCTCGAAGAGCGCATGGACAACAAGGACGCCGTGGCCATCTACGAACTGGAACGGTGTGTGGAATGCGGCTGCTGCATCTCCGCCTGCGGCACCGCCCGGCTGCGCGAAGACTTCATGGGCGCGGCCGCGCTCAACCGCGTGGCCCGGTTCCTCATCGATCCACGCGACCAGCGGACCGACCGCGATTACTACGACATCATCGGTAACGATATGGGCATTTTCGGCTGCATGGGGCTGCTGGCCTGTGAAGATGTCTGTCCCAAACACCTGCCGCTGCAAAACCAACTCGGCTTCCTGCGACGTAAAATGGGCATCACTTCCCTGAAGCGCTTGTTCAGCAAGTAGCGCCCCCGGCCCCCCATCCTCTCTCCCTTCCCAAACTTTTTGGGCCGCTTCGCGGGGGGAGCAGGGTGGGAGGTCGGGGTTTTTCAATAGGCAAGAATGAGGTTGGGTTGAACGCGCTCACACGACTTCGAGCGAAGCGAGCGATAAAAAGTTTTGGAGAGTCCAGAGAACCTTTTTCAAAAGGTTCTCTGGTCCCGCCGAAGGCGACCCCCGGTAGGGCCGCCGGAGGCATTAATCGGAGGCTAACCTAATGAGAGAGATTCAAGGAAAGGACGTGGTCGAGGCCGTGGCCAGGATGTGCATGCGGGGCAACACGGAGTTGCCCGGCGATGTGCGCCGAAAACTGGAGCGGGCAATGGCCGAGGAGGATTCCCCTTCGGCCGTGGAGGTTCTGCGTCAGTTGTTGGAGAATGCGGATTTGGCTCATGATACCAAGTTGCCGTTGTGCCAGGACTGTGGGCTGGCCGTGTTGTTCGTGGAGGTCGGCGACGACTGCAAGGTGGTCGGCGGCAATCTGCGTGATTTGATCAACGAGGGCGTGCGCAAGGGGTACGCGGACGGGTATCTGCGCAAGTCCGCGTGCGACCCGTTCAGCCGGGCCAACACCGGCGACGGCACCCCCGCGATCATCCATTTTGATCTGGTTCCTGGCGACAAATTGAAGATCGCATACATGGCTAAGGGCGGCGGGGCCGAAAACATGTCTCGCGTGACCATGCTCGCTCCGGCCCAAGGCTGGGAGGGCGTCAAGAAGTTCGTGGTTGAACGGGTGGCCGAAGCCGGCCCGAACCCGTGTCCGCCGACCATTATCGGCGTGGGCATCGGCGGGACTTTCGAGCACGCGGCCAAGATCGCCAAGCGCGGCCTGTTGCGCGAGCTGGACGACGTTCACTCCGACCCCGATGTCGCGGCCATGGAAAAGGAACTGGAAGAGGCCATCAACGCGCTGGGCATCGGCCCCATGGGGCTGGGTGGCAAGACCACCGTGCTCGGCGTGAAGATCACCATTGAACCGTGCCACCTGGCCAGCCTGCCGTTGGCTGTCAATGTCCAGTGTCACTCCCAGCGCCACGAGGAGATTATACTGTAATGGGCGAATACAAGCTGAACACGCCGCTGAGGGATGAGGACATCGAACAGCTCAAGGCTGGGGACGTGGTGTTCCTGACCGGAGTCATTTATTCCGCGCGCGACGCGGCCCACAAGAAACTGGTGGAGCTGCTGGACGCGGGCAAGGAGTTGCCTTTCGAGCTCGAAGGCTCGGCCATCTATTATGTTGGCCCGAGCCCGGCCCCTCCCGGACGTCCCATCGGCTCGGCCGGACCGACCACTTCCTATCGCATGGACACCTATGCTCCGAGGCTGCACTCGCTGGGCATGAAGGCGTCCATCGGCAAGGGCAAGCGCTCGGACGAGGTCAAGTCGGCCATGGAAAAGTACAAGGGCGTGTATTTCGGAGCCACGGGCGGCGCGGGCGCGCTATTGTCCAATTCCATTGTGGAGTCCACAGTCATCGCCTTTGAGGAATTGGGCCCCGAGGCCGTCCGCGAAATGAAAGTCAAGGATTTCCCGCTGCTGGTCATCAACGACTGCCACGGCGGGGAATTATACGTCAAACCGAGGCTTGACACTACCGGTTAATTGATTCACGAAAGGGGCGGGACGCAAGTCGTCCCGCCCCGATTTGCAGACCGCGTCGGGGTGGTTAAAGTCCAGGATATCAGAGGTTTATCATGGAACATGCATACTTCGAAAACGCGGAAAACCACGAAGAAGCCAACAAGAACGAGAACATCTACACTCCGTACCCCGGTGCGGATGAAAAGTATGATGACGGTTCTGACTGGCGTCTCTACAACCCTGACAAATATCGCGACCCGAACTGGTCTCCGGATAAGGAATAATACAAAAGGGGCCGCTTGGCCCCTTTCTCCATTGTCCCATATCTTCCCGGTTTGGCAGACTTTTTTCTAGTCTTTTCCAGCGGAAACTCCCTTGTCGCTTACTCGGCGAACATCTTGTCGAATCGGCTCAGGCCATGCGGGCCCGTGGCCTTGATCTTTTGCAGTGCCCTGTTGAGCCGATGGATCAGGCTGTCGTCGGTGTCGCGGCTGAAGGCAAAGTACAGGGGCTCCTCGTCAAAGGTGAAATAGACGGTAAAGTCGTCCGGGGGCAAGCCCATACCCGCCAGTTGATAGGCCGCTCCGAGCTCGGTGGACGCGAACAGGTCCACCTCGCCGTTGTCGAGTTGGCGCAGGGCCTGGACGTGGCTCGGACTGCGCAGCAGCTCCTCTTCTTTCATGCCGCCCGACAGCAGAGTCTTCTCCGGTCTGCTCCAGCGTACGGTGGCGATCCGGTAATCCTTGAGCTGTTCCCTGGTGGGGATGAAGAATTTGTCACGTTTGCGGCCGAGGAGCA
>Ga0075011_10002213_pt1 | contig 10560 bp, 10 predicted proteins | sample TARM_MetaG_T_14_FD_72354 | JGI IMG/M metagenome (GOLD analysis project Ga0075011, IMG submission 72354) | Freshwater microbial communities from Pennsylvania, USA, analyzing microbe dynamics in response to fracking - TARM_MetaG_T_14 | ecosystem: Environmental > Aquatic > Freshwater > River...
CCGGCCCCGCGCTCACGGACCCCACCTCCGCACGAGGCGCTCCCAGGCTCCGGCGTCCCTGATCTCCGCGGGGCGTGCACCATCACCGTCCCACCACGCCGCGGGTTCCACGTGGAACCCCGCACCGTCGGGCCCGCGGCCCACGACCCCGATCGCGCCGACGAAGCGGCGGCCGCCCAGGCGGCGGACATGCAGCACGACGTCGACGGCCGCCGCGGCCTGCGCGGCAACCGCGTCCCGCGGCATGCCGGCGAGCGCCGCCAGCGCCTCCAGCCGGGCCGGGACGTGCTCGACGGCATTGGCGTGCACCGTGGCGAGTCCGCCGTCGTGGCCCGTGTTCATCGCCAGCAGCACCTCGCGCACCTCCGCACCCCGGCACTCACCGACCACCATTCGGTCCGGCCGCATCCGCAGCGCGGCCCGCACGAGGTCGCTCAGCGAGACGGCGCCCGCTCCCTCGACGTTCGCCCGCCGGGTCACCAGCGGGACGACGTGCGGATGCACCGGCGCGAGCTCGCGTGCCTCCTCGACCGTGACCACACGCTCGTCCGGCGGCACCAGCCCGAGCAGGGCGGCCAGCAGGGTCGTCTTCCCGGTACATCGCTAATCTAGGTCGTATGAGGAACCAGGGAAGCACGAGGGCTGTTGGCCTGTACGCGCGCATCTCGCAGGATCGGGACGGGGACGAGCTTGGAGTCAAGCGGCAGTTGGCGGACTGCCGGGCGGAGGCTGAGCGTCGAGGTTGGCAGGTGGTTGGCGAGTACGTGGACGATGATGTGTCGGCGTCGTCGTTCGGGCGTAAGGAGCGTCCGGAGTACCGGCGTCTGCTGGCTGACATTACGGCGGGACAGGTGACGGCGGTGATCTGCTGGCACATCGACCGCCTGCACCGTCAGCCCATCGAGCTTGAAGAGTTCGTCAAGACGTGCACCGCCGCAGGGGTTTCTGACGTGGTGACCTTGCATGGTGATTTCAACCTCGGCACCGGAGACGGCCTACTCGTCGCCCGTCTGTTGGCGGCTGTGGCGGCGAATGAGTCGGATGCGAAGTCGCGCCGTTCGGCTCGGAAGATGCAGGAGCTTGCCGAGGCGGGGCGCCCGCACGGCGGTGGTCCGCGTCCGTTCGGGTTCCAGGCCGACCGGATCACCCACGATGAGGTTGAGGCGCAGGTGATCCGTGACCTGACCGCGCGGGTGCTTGCCGGGGAGAGTGTCGGGGCGGTGGTGCGCTGGTTGCAGGAGTCCGGGGTCAAGACGGTTACCGGGGCGGTGTGGCGTCCGCCGTCGGTGCGGGACATGCTGCTCTCCCCGCGGTTGTATGGGATGCGTACCCACCGGGGCAAGATCATCGGGCCGGGCGTGTGGAAGCCGATCATCAAAGCCGAGGACGGCGAGCGGCTGCAGCTGCTGCTGACGGACCCCGCTCGGGTGAAGAACCGCTCCGCACGCCGCTACCTGCTCTCCGGGTTGTGCCGGTGTGCGCTGTGCGGGGCGGTGCTGCTGACGGGTAAGGCTCATAACCGGCGCACCTACCTGTGCCGTCGTGGGCCGTCGTTCTCCGGCTGTGGGGGTATCTCGATCACCGCCGAGCGGTTGGAGGACGCCGTACGGCAGGCTGTGCTGCTGCGGCTGGATTCCCCGGAGCTGACAGCCGTCCTCGATGGCACCGACGACCCGGCGACGTCGGACGAGCAGGTGGCGGGGTTGCATGAGCAGATCGGTGCGGACACCGCCAGGTTGCAGGAGTTGGCCGAGGCGTGGGCAGACGGTCACCTGACGGCGCCGGAGTGGAAGGCCGCCCGCGCTCGCATCGACGCCCGCCTCACCGAGAACCGTCGCACCCTCGCGGCGCTGCGGGGTCACCAGGACGCTGCCGCCCTCGCCGGACAGGGTGCCGCCCTGGGGGCGGAGTGGGAGACCCTGGCGCTGACGAGGCGGGTGGCGATCATCAAGACCGTCCTTGACCACGTGACCATCGGCCGCGCTTCCAAGCCCGGAACACGTGGCATCGACCTGTCGCGGGTCAACCTGGTCTGGCGCACCTGACGACGAGGGCCCCGGCACCTTGCGGTGGAGTCCGGGGCCGTTGTCACGGGGGCGTCAGGCGGGTGCCAGTTGACGGGCGCTGGTGGTGGCGTCCAGGCGCGGGAAGGCGGTGACGTCCGGGATCGACACGTGCCCGGCGTCCCTTCCTCGCTTGCAGACCATCAGGTGCGTCTTGTTGTCGTAGATCATCCGCATCACCGAGTGGTGCCCGTTGCCCTCGCACCACGGGCAGTCCGCCGTCAAGGTCACGAAGTGAATCTGCCCGGTTGCCGTGTCGCGCGCTACCGCGAACGCGGTGCCCGGCAGCGGGTACGGGTCGCCATCTGCTGTCTTGTACCGCACCCAGCCCCAGGCCCCGCCCACCAGCGCGGGCACGACCAGGACGAGCGGCACGAACCACGGCAGCGCGTGTGCGAGGACCACCGAGACGATGGCCGCTACCGCGCCGACCCCGCCGACAGCGACCCCCACCATCATCGAGGGCATGGGCAGCAGTGCTCCACCCTTGATGTGGTGATCGGCACGCACCCGCCCGAGGTTGTCGTCGGGCGCGTTGTTGATGATGGTGGTGTTGTCACCGTACTTGCCACCGGCCACGTAGTCCCCGCCGTAATCGCCTCGGGGTGCGTGTACCACACCGCCATCCCCGTCAGCGCTGATCCGAACGCCGCCGCCACCATCAGCGTGGTCCGGGTCCCCAGCTGCGGGATCGTCGCCGTTGAGCGGGCTGGCGCACTTGGAGCAGAAGTCGTCCCAGATCGTCATCGTCTTGCCACACCGGCACGTCACCGACAGGGCATTCTCGTCATCGTTAGCACTGATGTTCGAACTCATGGCTTCAACGCTGGACGCCCCGAGGGGCACCCGTCGAGGCTTGGCCGCCCGATTGGCGCGAAGACTTGTGGCCGCGTGTCGTCGTTTTGCTTCTGGCGGGTGCTTTCCCGGTGAGCAGGGTCGCGACCTGGGTCAGTACTGCGGGGTCAGAGACGGCCAGCGGGAGCCCTTGGGCGGTGCAGGAGGCGTGGACCCACGCGACGAGTTCTTCGCGGCTGATCCCGGCAGAGCCCGGCGCGGGCACCGTCGTCGTGGTGGTCATCGCGCGCCGCCTTCCGTCGGCCGGTTCTGGTCGTCGCGGTGCTCGTCGTCGTGGTGGTTGTCGCGGCCTGGTGGGTCGATGTAGGCGGCGCGGTCGCGTTCGGCTCGCGCCCTGTCACGGGACTCGATACGTCCCTGAGCGTGTTCGGTGGCACGGCCCATCACCCAGGCGGCTTCACCAGGGCTTGCCCATCCGATCCCGACGAATGCCCACTGCCCGACCCGCACCAACTCGTCATCACGGAAGGTGTCGGAGGCGGCGTTGCCGGTCTGGGCGGCGGCGCCTGGCGCGTGGCCGGGGGCGGTTGGTATTGCCGGAGCCGGCGTAGCGTCCACAACGGCAGCGGCCGGTGTCACGTCGTCCTGTGTGGTCTGCTTGCGGGCGTGGGCGGCCCGTGCAGCGCGCAGGGCGCCGAGGGTGGTGGAGTAGGCCCGTGAGCGGGACACGGGGCGGGACGGGTATCCGACGCCTTCGGTTCGGTCTGCCAGGCGCAGGTGGGCCAGGTCGTCACGTGCGCCCAGGCGCAGGCAGGTGGCGGCCAAGCGCGCCCAGTGCTCACGGGCGGTGAGCGTGGCGGGCGCCGGAGCGTGAGCAGCCTTCGCGAGCGGGGCGTCAGCCCACCACGACGGCGCGTCGTTCTCGACGGTGTCCGGCTCGTCGGTCGCCGTCTGCGCGTTGGCGCCGGGTGTGGTGGGTAGGGACTTGGTGACGTACTTGGCCAGGTAGTTCGCCACCGCCAGCACGGTGCGCTCATCATCGCCGCCGTCGTCTCCGTCGCGGGTGGTGACGATGCGCACGGCGGACTGTGGCCCCCACGAAGCAGTGCCGTCGAGCTCGGCAGGGGCGGGGACGGTGGTCTTGGCGATGGCGGCGGTGAACGCGGCAGCCAACAGGGCCGGGTCGTCGTACGGGGCCAGCGGAGCCGTCACGGTGCCATCGGTGGTCCGGGCGTCGAGGCGTGCGACGGCGTGAACATGAACCGCGCCGCGTGCTTGGTGCTCGGTGACCTTCGTGAACGACAGCCGCACGGCCTTACCGGTGGCCCGGATCGTCGTGCCGGTGGCAGCGGCCAGGCGGCGGATGACTTCGGTCTTGGTCCGGTCCCACAACTTCGGTGCCAGCGCGTTGAAGATCACCACCGCGGCGTAGTCGAAGCACTCGACACACAGCGCGGCACCAAGGCGCGGGTCGTCGCCGTCATGACGGACGATGCACGTCGTGGGGCGCCCGTGAACGCACGTGCGCGGCCCGGCAGGGTTCGGGTGGCACAGGCCCGAACTGTCGGCGCGGTGGACGGTCCCGAAGCCGGGAGCCGTCGCGGTGACAAACACTCGAGGATGCGCGGCAACCGACGTCGGGATGCCCTTGCCGCCAACGAGCCCAGCGGCCACCAGATGCCAGGTGTCGGCCGCGTACGTTGCGGAGCAGGGCGGGCACTTGACCGCGCGGCGGTTGCGGCACCCCATCACGAGCACCCCGTCAGGCTCAGCCCCGGTGCTGTAGGCGGTCGAGGCTTCACCGGTGGCGGTGTCCACTTCCAGGATGCGGCCCGTGATCCGCACGGGCGCGGTGCAGTACCCGGTTTGGCGGGCGAGGGCCGTGAAGCGGTCCCACTGACCGCGGGCGGTGCGGGCAAGGACGGCGCCGACCACCGGACCCAGCCCGCCAGCCGAGGACAGTGCCTGTGGCCGATGCGCCCGTCCCTCTCGTGTGGTCGGGGTGCGGGACCGGTGGTCGGCGTGCATCAGACCATCACCTCCCGAGCGGTCTTGGCCTGCTCTACGAGGGTGGCGATGTGCTCGTCTGCCAGGTGGAACCCCAGCAGCCTCGTGGGGGTGTCGCCCTCGTGCAGGAGGAACCCGACACCGGGGGTGGCGGGGTCGATGGTGGCCGCGTCCGCGCCCTGGGTGGCCCACCCGGCACCGAGGATGGTGTCGGAGGCTTGCGGGGTCGCGCACCGAAGCGCCCACTTGAGCGTGAACAGATCCCGCAGCGACGTGGGCACCACCGTGGAGTCGGGCTTCTGCGTGGCTGCGATCACGATGACCCCAGCCGCCCTACCGCGGGCCACCAGATCACGAAGCAGGCCCGTGAACCTGGTGTCGGCCTGCTTGTCACCACTGGCGACGTAGAGCGCGAGCTCGTCGACGACGACCACGTGCACGTCCCACCCGAACCGCACCGCCAGATCAGGGGTGACCTTGCGGACCTTCGCGGTGAGCAGGTCGTTGTAGCGTGCCTCCATCAGCACCCGCAGCCCCTCCAACGCGCGGATCGCCGCCTCAGGTTCGGGACCGACGAACGTATCCGCCAGCTCACGCCAGGCAGCGAGCTCGACCAACTTCCCGTCGAACAAGTGCAGGCGCACCGTGGGATCGGTGGCGGCTGCTGCGATCAGACACGACAGCGCCACCGACTTACCAGCCCCCGGCAACCCGCCCACCAGGACGTGGTTGTACGCGATCGCCAGGTCCACGCTGTTGCCGTCCTCGTCCACCCCGACCGGAACCGGAACCCACACACCCGCCGAGTGGCCCGGCCAGGGAGCGGGCTCGTTGGTGTGGAGGGGGTCTCGGCGGTGCACACGCAGCACCGCCGTAGAGGCATCCTCGCGGGCACGGCGAACCGTGACGGACTGAACCCGCAACGCGGTAGCGATGCGCTCGGTGTTCTTGCTCAGGTCCTCCCAGCAAGCACCAGACGGCACCTTGACGGTGACCGTCCACCCGGCAGGAGTCGAGACGACCCCGATCACGGGCAGGTACCGGCCGCGCATGGACGCGATATCCATAGCGCGCATGGCACCGCCGAGGCGGCGCCGCCAGTGAGCCCGACGCAGCACCCGAACCAGGGCACGACGTACAGGCGGGCACACCCACATCAGGACGTACGAGGCGGTGACGACGACCGCCGCCAGATGCCCGTGCGTGTTCACCGGCCACAGGAACCGGATCAGGGTCACCCAGGAGGCTGCCGGGGCGAGGATGAAGAGCGTCAGCTCGACACCGAACGCCCACAGCAACCCCCCGAACGCCATAGCGAGGTCGTCGCCAGCGGAAGCACCCTGGGAGGTGCGCGGGGCGTTCACGAACCACTCCGCTGCTCACGACCAGCACCCGCACCAGCAGGCGCAGGAGCCGGGGCGGGTGCGGGGGCGCCCGCTGCGGGGGTGATGGACGCGGCACGGAAGGCAACGCCGGAGCGGCCGTTGTTCTCCCACGTGATCGCGACCAGGTCCGTGATGGTCAGCGGGGCGCCGATGGTCAGGGCCGGCACCGGGCCGGGGACCTTGACCGAGGCGACCTCGGGGCGACCCTCCGCGATCAGAATCACGGGGACCGCGACAAGGGGCGCACCCGTGACCGGGTCCATCTTCGGTGCGCCCGTAGTGAAATCAGTGACGGGCTCAGGAGTGCCACCGCACAGCAGTGCGTACCCGTCAGTGCGAATCGGAAGCGTAGCCATGACGCCCTTTCCATGGGTTGGTTGGATCACAACCGAGAGCAGTTCTCCCGGTGCTGACTCCAGACCACCCCAGAGGCGCGGCGACCTTCTACCTACCTGTGACCGAACTTCCCGCCACTTGTGGTGACTTTCTGCCTACTATTCTCTGACCTGCAAGAACACCGAGCGTCACGCCCGCATCAACGGCGGGGACGCCCCCCGCGAGACAGGCTCAGGGCCGGTTAGCGTCCAGCCATGAGCGCTGCGAAGGTGACCGCCGAAGACCACGAGCCCGGCCCCGCCACACCCGATGACCCCGACGCCCCGAGGCGTAACGAGAAGGTGGCAGCCGCCGTCAAGGAGCACGCCGCATCCGTGCGGCAGTTCGCCCGCATCGTCGGATACAGCCCGCACATGGTCAGCAAGTGGATCAACGACGACAGCGTCGGCCCGCACCGATCGAACCTGCCCCGGATCGCAGAAGGCGTCGGGCTCTCGGAAGCCGAAGTCATGAGCTGGTTCCCGAAGTTCGACACCCAGCCCCGCCCAGCCCGGCGCACCACGTTCACCGGCTGGCAAGCCCAGGGCGAAATCCCCGCCCACGAATGGGCCGCACTCCTCGACGGCCAAGACAACGGCACACCCTCGCGGGTGTGGGTCTTCGACTACGCACCCACCACCATGCTCGCCGCCATCGAAGACCTACCCGACCGGCTGGCAGCACTCCACGCGAACGGCGCGGACGTGCGTGTGCTGCTCGCGGACCCAGCGAGCCGCGCCCTGGCCGACCTGCAACGCCACATCCAGTCACCGGACAAGATGCCCGACCGTGCAGCCCGGGCAATCGCGCAGCTACGGCCACTGCATGGCACCGGGACCCTGCGACTCCACGTGGCGCCCCTACCCACCACGAGCATCGCCGTAGACGGCACCTGGTGGACCTCGACAGCGATCCTCACCCGCTCACCAGAGGCATGGCCCGTCCACGTCCTAGACGAACGCCACCACACCCTGACAGACGCGCACGAAGCCATCTTCAAGGCCCTCTGGAACAGCGCCGTCCCCATCTGAACAGCCCCCGACGACGCGCCTTCGAAGTCGTACACGACGCTGTGACGCACTCCCAAGGACGGCGAGCACACACCCGCACCAAGGAAGCGTGGTCACCAAAGGAGAACGCCCCGCCAACGATCTACAAGGGATGTGAGGACACGAGGGGACACGAGCACGCGTCCAGGGCGTCAACACACTTGGACCCAGATGACAAGGGAGGGGAGCCGCCACCAGGACCGGGAAGAAAAAGAAGAAGAGGCCGGGACGACTCCCCATCAGCAGACAACAACCCCCTACACACGAGTACAAGAGGAACGAGGAAGCGGGACGGGGCCTACGGGCTTCGCCCTTCGACCCCGCCCCGCCATCACCAGATCACCAACCACCAGCCACGACCAGACCCCGACGACCCGCGTGTGCGTAAATCGTCTTTACTACTTCAAGCGGGAACCCAGACGCTTGTACACGTCTCAGTTCACGAACACCTCCGCGCCGTCAAACATCTCGACAGTAAACCTCTCGGAGAACTGTTCGCACTGCACTGGGATCGTGGTGTAGCCGGATGGACTCTCCTCCATTGCGCCGCCGAGGATCACGTCATCACCCAAGCTCAGCTCAAACGGCAGGCCCTGAGGTAGCGAGAACACGGGGAGTACAACTTCTGACTCTGTCTCGATGACGAGACAGCCGTCGCGGTTCGCTACCCGACCCACGAGGCTTGCTGTCCGGACCTCGATATGGTCCCCTCTCGGTGGTGCGACGACCGTCGCAAAGTGGAGTCCGGCGTCCGTTATGTTGGAGTTGCTTGCTGGGGGAGTTGGTAGGCCCTCGCTAGTGGTTTGACGCGGCGCGGCCGAGCATGCCGTCAGAATCACAGCGGCCACTACTACAGCCGCGCCGCGGCGCCTAGTGAACAATCTGGGACGCCCCTGGAAGGAACCGGAGGCACGAGACCGTGGAGTAGTGCACGCCGTTCACCGTCCCGATCGAGGTCATGATGCCGACCGGGGAGTTACCGCTGACCCAAGGGCCACCGCTATCACCCTGCCGGGACTGCGTCCTCACCCGAATGAACGACGAGTTGCAGAGAAGGTTGTCGCAAATGTTGTTCGGCGGCCGGTGGCTCACAGTTGAGACCTGTCCGCAGCGCCAACCGGATACACGCCCCCGGGAACAGAGCGTCTGCCCCACAAGAGGCCGCGCGGGCCCGGTGCGGATAGCTCTTCTGGAGGCGCTGTTGTCGGTGAAGATCTCGGCAACGGGCGTGTGATCTGCCGCGATGTTGAAGAAGGCGATATCTGCGTTTCGGCGATCCGAGCGTGCAGTCCGCTGGGCCGTGCGGTTTGTTCCGGTCTGACCCACCGTTGACCAAACCGTCTGGTTTACACCGCAGTGATCGGCGCCAACAAATCCGCGCTGCCCCACGGACGGGCGGCGTGCCGTGAAGCCTGCCGTGCAGTTGTTTGTTCCCGCACCGCCTCGAAGCAGGAATGACGGAGCCTCAGCAGTGGAGGAGTGGATCGTCACATCATCAAATCCCGTGAGCGCTTCCAGCATGTGTGTCGAACGCTGCCTGCCAAGCGGCGCAGACGAGAGCACGTTAAGCGAGCCGTCTTGAACACTGACGTACATGCCTTCGTACCCGGGGATGACCTGCTCTGCGATGCGTGCGAACGAGTCTGCGTTCGGGTCTGGCAACTGCTCCCTTAGCGGCGCTTCGTCGACGAACCGGATAGCGGTCTGCGTAGAGAGTTCGAGACCTGAGAGCGCCTCACGTGCGTTAGTGTCGAGCGTCCGCACGAACAAGACCTGCGCCTCGCCCTCTTGCTCAATCCAGAGATCGGGGGCGCCGTCGGGGTCCGGCCAAGTTAGCGTGACAAACTCGGCAATGATTTGCTGATCCTCAACACGGTCTCTCGAGTATCCTGGCGCGACTCCCTCGGAGCGTGCCAGGTAGTTCGCTGCCGCGACAGTCGCGTCGTGTTCTTCTGCCTCGCTCGCGTGCGCGCTCGGCTCACCTGACATTGAGCCGGCTGCCGCGGGTGCGGCGATGCCCATAGTCACTGCGACTAGGGCCGCACCAAGCGCGAGCTGGGGTCGCCTGCTTACGGTGTGATCCATCCTTGACGATTTTCTCGTTAGCTTCACTGCTACTCTCCAACGCCGTGGGTGAGATGGCCCAGCGTGCGTGCGGCAATGCACGCGACCGCTGGCATTTCGATCGTTCAGGAGATGTTCAGAGGCCGTCAAGGACTCGCATGTCGCCTGTCCGCCATTGCTCCAGGACTTGGCCGCGCAGCCAAGGGTCGAAGGTCTTCGTGGCAACCTCTCGCCCGCTCAATCGCCTCGACCTCCTGGGTTTGCGACTTGCGGCCTTCCCGGTCCCGGTCCCACCCGACACCAGGACGTTCGCCCGCCCGGCGACCAGGCTGCGCAGCAGCGGCTCCCACCCGGGCGAGACGGCTCCGCCCGCCACGAGGGCGTCGAGGCCGAGCGTGGACTGCCGCAGCACCCGCAGGGACACCGCGGCCCCCGCCGACGCGACCGGCTCGACCACGGCGTGCAGCCGCTCCCCGCCGGGCAGGCGCCCGTCGCAGATCGGTGCTGCGTCGTCGAGGCGCTGACCCGCGAGCGCGGCGAGGCGCACGGCGAGGGCTCGCACCGCCGCCGGGGTGCCGAGGTCCAGGTCGGCACGCTCGAGACCGTGCCCGCGGTCGACCCACACGTCGCGCGGCCCGTTGACCAGCACGTCCGTGACGCCCGGCAGGTCGAGCAGGGGCTGCAGCGGCCCGGCCCCGGCCAGCTCGGCCCGGGCCGAGCGGGTGAGCTCACGCAGCGCGTCCGAGCCGAGCACTCTCCCACCTGCCGTGAGCGCGGCGCCGATCGCGGCGTCGTCCACCGGCTGGGTACCGAGCCTGCCGC
>Ga0075011_10002214_pt1 | contig 10558 bp, 15 predicted proteins | sample TARM_MetaG_T_14_FD_72354 | JGI IMG/M metagenome (GOLD analysis project Ga0075011, IMG submission 72354) | Freshwater microbial communities from Pennsylvania, USA, analyzing microbe dynamics in response to fracking - TARM_MetaG_T_14 | ecosystem: Environmental > Aquatic > Freshwater > River...
GGGCGCGGCCAGCGCGACCGGCGATCAGGGCGCGGCCAGCGCGACCGGCTATCAGGGCGCGGCCAGCGCGACCGGCGATCAGGGCGCGGCCAGCGCGACCGGCTATCAGGGCCGCGCCTCCGGAAAGACCGGAAATGCCCTGTTCGCAGTCGAGCGTGAGCCATATCCATCCTACAAGATCATGTCGGTAGCCTGCGGTATCGTGGGGCAGGACGGCATCGAGCCTGATCGCTGGTACGCATGTCGCGATGGTAAGCTGGTCGAGGTGGCGGAATGACCCGCATCCATACCCCGATCCCGTCCATGCGCTCGTGCCGCACCGGCACCGCGCACCCTCCACTCTACGCCGTTCCCAGCATGGCAGAGTGGGCCGCCCAACACCATGTGCCGCGCCGCCACTGGCTGGCCCGCATCCTCTCCACGCGCGCCTCGCAGGCCTCTCCCTGTGCGCTCAACCGCGTCCCAGCCATCGAGGCTGGTCGGGATGCCAACCGGGAGGACCGGTCGTGAATGCTCATACCAAGATCGAATCTACCAAGCCGACTGGCCTTGCCCTGCTGCGAGAGCCGTTCCCGGCAAACCTCATTTCAAAGCTGCCGAAGCCGTACAAGAAGGATGCGCAGAAGGGCCGCTGTGGCGAATGCGGTGGATGGCATGGGCTACCTGCCGCGCACCTCGACTATGTCGGCCACGCCGCACTGACTGATCGCCTCCTCGATGCTGACCCGGAATGGAACTGGGAGCCGATGGCTCACAACCAGGACGGAAGCCCGGCATTCGACCAGGCCGGTGGCCTCTGGATCAAGCTCACCGTCTGCGGCCAGACCCGGCTTGGCTATGGTCATGCTGATGGCAAGCGTGGCGGCGACGCGATCAAGGAGGTGATCGGCGATGCCCTGCGCAATGCCGCTATGCGCTTTGGCGCGGCCCTCGACCTCTGGCACAAGGGTGACCTTCATGCCGACGAGAGCGAAGATGGCACGCAGGCATCGCAGGGCGACCAGCATAAGGCCGAGAAGCCCAAGAATGCCGCCAGCAACAAGTCTGCGAGTGGCATGCCCGATCATGCCTTCGCCAAGTTGCAGCAGCTCCTGGCAGCTACCAGCACCACGCCTGACATCCTCTGCGGTCACTACAAGGTCGATCATATTGGCCAGCTCACCGAGGCCCAGTTCAACGATGCTGTGCAGGTGATGGAGAACCAGCTCGCAGAAAAGGCAAAGCGCCAGAGCGATGAGCGCGCCAGTCGTGAGCAGCGGAACCGCAAGAACGAATTCGCCGGGGCTGATCTGGGCGACACCAACTTCTGAAAGGCAATCCAATGACCACGATCTACAAGGGCTCGCGTGGCCCTGTCGAAATTGCCACCATGAACGGAAAACATGCCGCGACCGCTGCTGCCAAACTGCGCCGCGAAGCGCCGGAGCGCGTGGCCGAGATCGAAGCGCTCGAAGCGCACGCCGCCCGCATGGCCGTCGAACACGCGCCCGCATCGATCGGCGACAACGGCGGCCCGCCGCTTGAAGAGCCAGCCAAGCTCTCGGGCCGCAATGCGGTCGAGGTCCATGTTGGCGATCTGCTCACCGAGGCCAGCAATTGGGCCGATGGGGTTCCGCTGGAATCTCAGGAGCAGGCTGACCAGGTGGCCAAACTGGTGCGCATGCTTGAGCAGGCTGGCAGGCAGGTCGATGCTACCGCCGACGAAGAGAAGCGCCCGCACAACGACGCGCTGACCGAGATTGGCAACTGGCGCAATGCCTGGATGGCCAAGGGGCTCAAGCGGACGCCCGATGGCAAGATCACCACCGCGCTCGCCGCGCTGGGCCGGCTGTCGACCGGATGGCTGGTAAAGCTCGACAACGAGCGCAAGGCCCGTGAGGCCAAGGCCGCCAAGGAAGCCGCCGCCGCTGCTGCCGCTGCGCTCGCTGCCCGGCAGGAAGCCGAGGCGACCACTGACCTCGCCGTCGTCGAGGACGCGCAGGACAAGATGACCGAGGCCATGTCGCTGATCAAGCAGGCCCAGAGCATCGGCAAGGCAAAGGTCAAGGTCGGGGGAGGGGAGGGCTTTCGCGCGCAGACTCTGCGCTCGACCTGGTCGGCGATCCCCACCGGCGAAGAAGGCGCATGGCCTGCGGCGCTCAAGGCACTTCTGCCTGATGAAGCCTTTGCGGCCGACCTGCGTGAACTGATCCAGCGCCACGCGAACCGCCTGGCGCAGACCGAGGCCGGGCGGGGCAAGGGGCTGTCTGGCTTCACTTTCCACGAAGAACGAAAGGCAGCCTGATGGCCAGCGTCAACAAGGTGATCCTGATCGGCAATCTCGGGGCCGATCCTGAGGTCAAGTCCTTCCAGAACGGTGGCCGCATCGCGAACCTGCGCATCGCCACGTCCGAAGCGTGGAAGGACCGCCAGACCGGCGAGCGCAAGGAGCGCACCGAGTGGCATAGCGTGTCGATCCAGTCGGAGGGCCTTGTCGGCGTGGCCGAGCGCTACCTGCGCAAGGGGAGCAAGATCTACATCGAAGGCCAGCTGCGCACCCGCAAGTGGCAGGACCAGAGCGGGCAGGATCACTACAGCACCGAGATCGTGCTGAGCGGCCCGCGCGCGCAGCTGGTCATGCTCGACGGTGCCCAAGACAATCAGGGCGGTAGCCAGCGTGGCAGCGGGCAGGGCTGGGGCGATCAGCGGGATGAGCGCCAAGGCGCCGCGCGCGGTGGCTGGGGTAACCAAGGCGGGAATTTCGCCGATGATTGCCTCGACGACGAGATTCCCTTCTGATGCTGCCCGCCCGCCTCCCCAAGAAGCCAAAGCGCGACAGCCGATGGCGTTCGCAAGCGCACCTGGCGTTTGTCCGGTCGCACCATTGCAGCGTGGCCGGATGCACCGGCATGCCGATTGAGGCCGCTCATGTCCGCCTCGGCTCAGGTGCCGGTATGGGCCAGAAGCCTGACGACTGGCATGCTGTCAGCCTTTGCCGCGACCATCACGCTCGCCAGCACGAGGTTGGAGAGCGCACGTTCTGGGCTGGCATCGATGTCGAGGCCCTGATCGACGCCTTCTGCCGCGCCAGCCCGCGCGCTGCCGAAATTCGCCGTACCCGCAATGAAAGGTCTGCCGCATGAGCACCGCCGACCGCCCGCCGCTGCTGTTCAAGTCTCACTTGGGCATGCTTCGCCCCGCCAATCGCGCGGCCGAGGAAGCCATGCGCGAGATCAAGGGCACCGTCCGCTGCGAAATCAAAGGTGGCATCGCCAACCAGCGGCGTCGCAGCCTGTATTGGGCGGTCGCGCATCTGGTCGTGCCGCTGCTGAACGATCTGCACGGCATGACGCTGGACGAGCAGGATCTCCACGATATCACCCGCGCCAAACTGCGCATGTGCGATGAGTTACGGCTACCCAGCGGGGAGGTTCACCGCAAGCTGTGGTCCACCAGCAACCGTGCGATGAACGAGGCTGAACGGGCTGCCTTCACCGACAAGGCGCTGGCGCTTTGGTCGACATGGTGTGGCGTGGACGTGATGACCTTGCGCGCCGAAGCGGAAAGGCTGGCGGCATGAGCTGGTCCCCGCAACAGGAGCAGGCGATTGCTGCCGTGCGCGCCTGGCTAGCCGATCCGAGCGGCGCGCAGGTGTTCCGCATGTTTGGATATGCCGGTACCGGCAAAACCACGCTGGCGAAGGAGCTGGCGGGCGAGGTCAAGGGTGCCGTCCTTTACGCAACCTTCACCGGCAAGGCCGCGCTCGTGCTGCGCAAGAAGGGCTGCGAGGGCGCATCGACGATCCACTCTCTGATCTACCGGGTGGAGGTGGACGACCGGACTGGTGAAGCCGACTTCATCCTCGACCGCGATTGCGCGCTGGCGAATGCGGCTTTGCTCATCGTCGACGAGGTGTCGATGGTGGGTGAGGATCTCGCCAAGGATCTGCTCAGCTTTGGCCGTCGCATTCTGGTCTTGGGCGACCCTGCACAGCTACCGCCGGTCAAGGACGAAGGGTTCTTCATCAAGGCTGATCCCGACATCATGCTGACCGAGGTGCACCGGCAGGCGCGCGATAACCCGATCATCCGCATGAGCATGGACATCCGGGCCGGAAAGCCGCTGGCAGCGGGCGCCTATGGCGACAGCCTGGTGATCGGCCAACGCCAAATTGACCGCGACGAGCTGGCCCAGCGCGTTCTCGGCGCCGACCAGCTGCTATGCGGCCTGAACCGGACTCGCACGAACTACAATGCCCGCATTCGCCAGTTGAAGGGCCTGCACGGCCGCAATCAGCATTGGCATCCGGCAGCGGGCGATCGGCTGATCTGCCTGCGCAACAACAGCGACAAGCATCTGTTCAACGGCGGACTGTGGGATGCCGAAGACGTGACTGATCTGGGCGGCAAGCTGTCAGTGATCGCGCGATCGCTCGACGAGAAGCGCGACCCGGTCGAGGTCACTGTCTTCGAGCAGTTCTTCAACGGGTCCGAGAAGGACATCCCGTGGCAGGAAAAGCGCGGGACGCATGAGTTCACGTTCGGATGGGCGATCACCGTGCACAAGTCTCAGGGCAGCCAATGGTCGAATGTCATCGTGTTCGACGAGAGCGGCGCCTTCCGAGAAGCGCGCCGCAACCACCTCTACACCGCCGTCACCCGCGCTGCCGAGCGCGTCACGGTGATCGTGTGAATCACGGAGCCACCATGACCACCGCCACCCTACTGCGCCTGACCGATCCGGCTGCTGCCGAGGCGACCATGGCCGTCATCGTCAACCGCCACCTTGAGATGAAGCGCACCATCACCGCAGACGACACGCTCGCTGACTTGGGCATCATCTGCGAGGCGCACCTGATCAGCATCCAGTGCGACGTGGAGGAGCAGTTGGTCGGCGATGAGCTGCCCCATGGCGCCGTGCGCGCCGACATGACGCTGGCTGATCTGGTGGCGCTGGTCGAGAGCACGCTGGGGAGGGCGGCATGACTATGACTTATGGCAGCATCTGCTCGGGCATTGAGGCGGCCAGCGTGGCTTGGCACGCGCTCGGATGGCGCCCGGCCTTCTTTTCCGAGATTGAGGCCTTTCCCTGCGCCGTTCTGGCGCACCGCTTCCCCGCCGTGCCCTGCCATGGCGACTTCACCACCATCGGGGCCGATCAATATGGACCAATTGACCTTCTTGTCGGAGGAACCCCCTGCCAGTCGTTCAGCATCGCAGGCCTTAGAGGCGGACTGGACGACAGCCGTGGCAACCTCGCGCTTGAATTTCTGCGCCTTGCTGATCGCAAGCGCCCCCGATGGCTGGTCTGGGAGAACGTCCCCGGCGTCCTGTCGTCGAACGGAGGACGGGACTTTGGTTCCATCCTCGGGGGCATGGTCGAACTCGGGTATGGCGTCGCCTACCGAGTCCTGGACGCTCAGCACTTTGGAGTTCCACAGCGGCGCCGTCGCGTCTTCGTTGTCGGATATCTTGGAGACTGGCGCCGTGCCGCAGCAGTTCTTTTTGAGCGCCACAGCCTGTCGGGGCATTCTGCGCCGCGCCGCCAAGCGCGGTCGGCAGTTGCCGCCCTCACTGCAAACGGCGTTGGAACATGCGGCGTAGATGACAATCAAGGACAGGCCGGGCACCTGATCCCCGATATCGTAGGCCAAGCAATGAGCGCAAAGTGGGCCAAGGGCACGGCAGGGCCGGCAGGGGACGAGCACCACAATCTGATACCGGTAGCGTTCCCTGCTGAAATGTCCGGCACGCAATGCGCCTCTGCCGTAGATCGATCTCCCGCGCTGTCTGTCACGCACACGATGGCTGTGGCCTACCCGCTCCAAGAAGTCGGCAAGCGTACTGGCGTGAGCACTGATGACCATCGCGCAGGTATCGGAATCGGCGGTGAGGCTGATCCCATGTTTACGCTGCAAGCCGGTGCACAGCATGGTGTTGGTACTGCCCATGCCGTCCGCCGCCTGACGCCCACGGAATGCGAGCGCTTGCAAGGCTTCCCCGATGGCTGGACCGACGTTCCCCATCGAGGAAAGCCTGCCGCCGACGGCCCACGCTACAAGGCGCTGGGTAACAGCATGGCCGTGCCCTGTATGCTTTGGCTGGGCCAGCGCATCCAACAGGTCGAAAATCTTGCCAGGGAGACGGCCTATGCCGCGTAGTCCCGACGAAGTGCGCAAGGCGAAACGCGAGTTCATGGCCCGCAAGCGCGCCGAAGATCCCGATGGCGCGCGCGCCTACAGCCGGAACTATCACCAGCGCAATCGAGAAAAGCAACTCGACAAGATGCGCAGCTACTACGCCCGCCGCTTTTTTTGGGGACGGGCCATGAAGTTGCGTGGTGCGGGGAAAGCTTCGACCGCAGATTTGGCGCGGCTTTGGAAGTTGCAGCGCGGTCAATGCGCCATGACCGGGCGCCGTCTCACGCGAGACACAGCCCATCTTGATCACATCGTTGCGAAGGCACGTGGGGGGACAGATGCGATCGGCAATCTTCGTTGGGTTTGCACAGAGGCCAACCTCGCCAAGCGCGAATTGAGCGACGCTGAGTTTCTGGCGCTGTGCTCTGACGTCATGGCTTGGATCGGAAACCGTATCGCGATGGTCGAGGCCATCACGGATGCGGCGCGAAAAGTCGTCGCATGAGCTTGGCCATGTGCCTGGAACGCCTGCGCAGCGAGACCTTTCCGGGCCTCGCCGACGCGATTGCGGAGCAGTGGGGGGCTTTGCTGCTCAACCCTGCCCAGCCCGATTTTTTCGAGAGGTTCGCGGCATGACGATCTTGGCTTTCCTTTCCTCGAAATCTCCCAGCGAGCAGGTGTGGTGGGACTTGAACAAGTCGCGTTCTTTCTTGCGCGAGCGATTGGATTGGAGTTTTGGCATACAGAAAAAGCTCCGGTTTAAGGGGCTGTCCAATCCCGCTGCCTGCGGTTTTGCAAGGCGGCCTTGGAGGGCTCCCCGCTCGATGGCGCCTTCTGTCACGGGTTTCCTCGTGCGGGATTTCCGGAGAGGGCTGTCCGCATGACCTGGCCCTTCGGCACCCTGCGCCCACTGTCCTATGGCGCAATCATCGCGGACCCTCCCTGGTACTTCCGCAACTACAGCGCCAAGGGCGAGGTGAAAAACCCGGTGGCCCATTACGACTGCATGGGGACCGCCGACATTGCCGCGCTGCCGGTTCACCAGCTGGCCGGGCCGGACTGCGCGCTGTTCATGTGGGCAACCGCGCCGATGCTGCCGGATGCCATCCATCTGATGCAGGCATGGGGCTTCACGTTCAAGTCGGCCGGCGCCTGGGCGAAGCAATCGAGCACGGGCGAGCGCTGGGCATTCGGCACCGGCTATTGCTTCCGCTCGGCCGCCGAGTTCTACCTGCTCGGCACGATCGGCAAGCCCAAGGTCAGGTCGCGATCGATCAGGAACCTGATCGTTGCTCCGGTGCGCGAGCATAGCCGTAAGCCTGACGCCTTGCACGCCGACGTCGAAGCGCTTTACCATGGCCCCTATGCCGAGCTGTTCGCGCGCCAAGCGCGGTCCGGGTGGGAAGCATGGGGTAACCAGACCGATCTTTTTCCAAAGGAAGCAGCATGACCCAGCTTCTGACTGAGGCTGAGGCCGCCCGACGCCTGCTTATCAGCCTGTCGAGCCTGCGCGAGATCCGCAGGCGCGGCGGCATCCGCTATGTTGCCGTCTCGACCCGTCGAATCGCCTATCGACCCGAGGACTGCGACGATTATGTTCAGGCACATGTGCGGATCGAGCCGTCGCGGATGAACGAGAAGCCCAAGGGGAGGCAGAAGTCTGTCAGCGGGGCGCGGCCCGAGGCCAATGTCGTGCCGTTTAGCCAGCGAAAGAGGCAAGTGCGGTGACCATCTACCGGCCCAAGGGCAAGCCCTTCTACCACTACGACTTCCAGATGAAGGGCATCCGTTATCACGGATCGACGCACTGCGTGTCGAAGCGCGACGCGGAGCGTTACGAGCGCGACCTGCGCACCGAGATTGCATCGGGCCGCCGGGAGAAGCCGACGATCACCCTCGACCTAGGGGCGGGGCTCTATTGGGACGACAAGGGCCAATTCGAAGCGAACGGCGCGACCACCGAATACCAACTGGGCAACTTGGTGCGGCTGATCGGGGGGACAACCTTGGCCCACGACATCGACGATTTGACCGTCAGCCGGTTCGTTGCTGTGCGCCGATCAGAGCGCAAGCGCCGCGGCGTGCGCAAGGTCCGGCGCGTGAAGAAGGGTGAGCAACCTTCGCCACCGCCGCCCCTCGTGTCGAATGCGACCGTGAACCGCGAGGTTGAGTTGCTCAAACGGCTGATCCGGTTCCTGTCCGGCCGCTATCGAATCGGCGAGATCGACTGGAAAAAGCACAAGCTGGCGGAGAAGCAGGAGCGCATTCGCGAGGCATCGCCCGAGGAGGAAGATGCCCTGTTTGCCCGCCTGCGTGCGGAAGATGCGGACCTTGCCGACCTGGTTGAGTTTTCCTTGCTCTCAGGCCAGCGCAAGAACGCGATCGTGACGCTGCTATGGTCGAAGATCGACCTCAAGCGCGGTACTGCCTCGGTCCACACCAAGGGCGACGTCTGGCACACCTTCCCGCTGACCCAGCGCATGAAGGAGATCATCGCCAACCGCCCCAAGAAGGACAGTGGCGGCTTCGTGTTCAGCTATGTCTGCAAGCGGCCACGCCCTGAGAAGCCGGGTAAGCCTCAACGCCTGGCCGGTCACCGCTACCCCTACAGCAAACAGGGCTGGGACCGGACTTGGCGGCGCATGCTCAAGGAGGCAGGGATCACCGATTTCCGCTTCCACGACCTGCGCCATACCAGCGCCACGCGCCTTGTACGATCAAGCGGAAACCTCAAGGCAGCGCAGAAGCTGCTCGGCCATGCGCGCATCGAGACGACGGCCCGATATGCCCATGTGACGGGCGACGATCTGCTCGAAATTATGGAAAATGCACACCACTCCCGACATAGTCCCGACCAAGGGCAATTGGGTGAGGTGGAAAATCTAGCGAAACCAACGCTTAGGCGGGTAAAGTGAAGGCTGCTCCCAAAGCAGATGCGCTACCAGGCTGCGCTACTCCCCGACACGGCCTTGCCCTTAGGTCTGCGCAGGGAGGCGTGCAAGAACAAACTTGGCGTGAGGCGCCTCAGGCGGCCACGCTGAAGCGGGTGGCGTAGCGCTGGGAGATCTGTTCGACCGGCAGGACCACGCAGACATCGACCGTGTTGAATGCATGGTCGATGAAGGCGCCGTCGCCAAACAGGGCGCCGCACCGCAAATAGCCTTTGACCAGTGGCGGCAGGCGCAGCATCGCGCGGCGTTCGTCGTAGCTGCCCCGTGCGAGGCGTTCGAGCGTGACCGCCTGATCGGGCCCGAGTTCCCCGCGCAGGCGGGGGCGGCGTTCGGCGGGGGCCAGGCAGGTGTGGGCCAGCAGCGAGAGAGCCTGTGCATGGGCGTCAGGGTCGGTGCCGGGAAACGAGGCGCAGCCGAACATCAGGCCGATGCCGTGGCTGGCGATGTAATCGGCAATCCCGCGCCAGAGCAGCGAGATCGTCGCGCTCGTGCGCCAGGCCGGGCGCACGCACGAGCGGCCCAGTTCGAGCAGTTCGCCACCCGGTCGGCTGCCGGGCGCCATCAGCGGAGAAAGATCGAATTCGCCAGCGCTGTAGAAGCCTCCGGCCCGGTGTGCGACGCTTTCGCGCAGCAGGCGATAGGTGCCCACCACGCCGCCTTCGGCCAGATGGGTGCCCGGCTCGTCGGCGTCGATGACCAGCAGGTGGTCGCACAGGGCGTCATAGGGGTCGGTGTCGAGGGTGTGCAGCACATCGTGCGCCTGCGCACCCATCTCGGCGAAGAAGACATCCCAGCGCAGGGCCTGGACGGCGGCCAGATCCCTGTCGTCACGCGCCAGCCGCACTGTCAGGCGGCGTTGTTCCCTTGGCATCGTGCCTGCGTGTGTCATGCGTGTGTCGCCTCCGTTCGGACGGCTCTAGCGCATCACGATGACACCGGTTTTGCACAACGATGATGGTTGCGGGTCAGTTCGCCGCCACCTGTCGCCGTGTTGTCGCATGAAGGGAGGGGGAAGGGGGGTGGTAGGCCCGGCAGGAGGATAATAAGCTATATTGGTCAATGCATTGGCGTGTCTAGCTGGCTTATTCTTGACAAGATGGAATCGCGAGTCTCGTCGGGAGATGGCTAACCATTTTGCGCAGATTTCCCCGGGCGGGGAAAACCCGACCTCGATCAATCCTCACAAGTTCACTTCATGCACCCCTTAAGCAGCGCCAGCGCCTTGCTGAGCACCACTCAATGCCACCGATGGGCCAGTTCCAGCGATATCAGATAGGCCCCAGCGTCCCGCCCATTGACCGTCACGCGCGCAAGCAACCGACCGTAATGATCGCGGCCGACGGGTTGGAGTAAGAGCCCAGCGATGCTGGAAGCATCGTGGCGAACAGCCGATGCTGTGGTGGCGCAAAAGACCCGCCAAATTGACCCGCAGGACTTTTGAGTCGGGCTCTAAGTGTCTGATCCGAAACTATCGTTTCGGATGGTTCGG
>Ga0075011_10002215_pt1 | contig 10558 bp, 9 predicted proteins | sample TARM_MetaG_T_14_FD_72354 | JGI IMG/M metagenome (GOLD analysis project Ga0075011, IMG submission 72354) | Freshwater microbial communities from Pennsylvania, USA, analyzing microbe dynamics in response to fracking - TARM_MetaG_T_14 | ecosystem: Environmental > Aquatic > Freshwater > River...
ATCATCGAGCTCCACCGACGCCTGGCCCGCGGGTTCCGCAACCGAGACAACTATCGACTCCGCATGCTCCTCGCCGCAGGCGGCCTCACAACCTGACCCCTACCGGATGTCCCAAGAGCCAGATTTCCCGGTTGCGCGCCTGCTGGGCGAAACGGGCGTCGCGCTCCTCATGAGGCAGGTCGGCCGACAGCAGACGAGGGGCGATCGTGGCCATGATCTCCTCCAGCGGACCCGGGGTCCGCACGAAGGGCACCGCCTCCGGCAGGTCGGCGTGCGCCCCACCCGGCGCGGGCTCGGGTTCGGGCACGACGGGTGCCTCGGCGGCGGGATCGTCGAGGGGCACCGTACCGTCCGCGCCCGCGGAACACCCCGTGAGGCCCAGGGCGGCAAGGCCGGCGAGGACGAGCGTGAAACGACGGTGTCTCATGACGCCCATCATCGCTGCTTGGCACCCGCACCGTTCGGCAGGCGGCCGAATCGGACCGGTGCGCGGAGCGACCGGAGGCGCAGGGTGACGGGCGGCGCAGGAGGACCGGCGGCGCAGGAGGACGGAGGGCGCCCGGGAACGACGCAGCCCGGTCACCCCGCGCGGGGTGACCGGGCTGCGGTCGGCTCAGGCTGCGCTGATCAGATGATCAGTTGCCCGTGAGCTTCTCGCGCAGAGCGGCGAGCGCCTCGTCCGAGGCCAGGGTGCCCGCGGCCTCGACGGCCGGGGCGGCCGACGAGTACGACGACGCGGCAGCGCCGGCACCCGTGTCCGCAGCGGCGTCGGCGTCGGCGGCGTAAGCCGCACGCACCTGCTCACGGTGAGCCGCCCAGCGCTCGTGCGCCTTGGCGTACTCGGCCTCCCAGGCCTCGCGCTGCGTCTCGAAGCCCTCGAGCCACTCGTTGGTCTCCGGGTCGAAGCCCTCGGGGTACTTGTACTCGCCGTTCTCGTCGTACTCGGCGGCCATGCCGTAGAGCGCGGGGTCGAAGTCCTCGGACTCCGGGTCCACGCCCTCGTTGGCCTGCTTGAGCGAGAGCGAGATGCGGCGACGCTCGAGGTCGATGTCGATGACCTTGACGAAGACCTCCTGGCCGACCGTGACGACCTGCTCAGGCAGCTCGACGTGACGGACAGCAAGCTCCGAGATGTGCACGAGACCCTCGATGCCGTCCTCGACGCGCACGAACGCACCGAACGGGACGAGCTTGGTGACCTTCCCCGGGACGACCTGACCGATGGCGTGGGTGCGGGCGAAGGTCTGCCACGGGTCCTCCTGCGTCGCCTTCAGCGACAGCGAGACGCGCTCGCGGTCGAAGTCGACGTCCAGAACCTCGACGGTGACCTCCTGGCCGACCTCGACGACCTCGGACGGGTGGTCGATGTGCTTCCAGGACAGCTCGGAGACGTGGACGAGACCGTCGACGCCGCCGAGGTCCACGAACGCACCGAAGTTGACGATCGAGGACACGACACCCGGGCGCACCTGGCCCTTCTGCAGGGTCTGCAGGAAGGTGGAGCGAACCTCGGACTGCGTCTGCTCGAGCCAGGCACGGCGCGAGAGGACGACGTTGTTGCGGTTCTTGTCGAGCTCGATGATCTTGGCCTCGATCTCCTTGCCGATGTACGGCGCGAGATCGCGGACACGACGCATCTCCACGAGCGAAGCGGGCAGGAAGCCGCGCAGACCGATGTCGAGGATGAGGCCGCCCTTGACGACCTCGATGACGGTGCCGGTGACGACGCCGTCCTCCTCCTTGATCTTCTCGATCGAGCCCCAGGCACGCTCGTACTGAGCACGCTTCTTGGACAGGATCAGGCGACCCTCCTTGTCCTCCTTCTGGAGAACCAGGGCCTCGACGACGTCACCGAGGTTCACGACCTCGGACGGGTCGACGTCGTGCTTGATGGAAAGCTCGCGCGAGGGGATGACACCCTCGGTCTTGTAGCCGATGTCGAGGAGGACCTCGTCGCGGTCGACCTTGACGATCGTGCCCTCGACGATGTCACCATCGTTGAAGTTCTTGATGGTGGCGTCGATGGCGGCAAGAAGGTCGTCCGCGGTGCCGATGTCGTTGATGGCAACCTGAGGGACGGACTTCGTGGTGGAGATGGTCATGAAGGAAAGGCTCCGATGCGGACAGGGAAGTCGTGCGGATAGGGTCGGTTGGTGCTGAGCCCGCCTGACCGCAGGCAGAAAGCACCGTCGTCCACCTTAGTGGTAGACGACGGAGCCGGTCAATCAGCTGGTGCGCTCGCAGGTCGTGCGCCGGGCGCTCAGGCGAGCGCCCGGGCGACGTCGAGCAGCTCCGTCGGGACCAGCTTGTTCTTCCCGGCGACCTCCGACAGCGGGACAAGGACGATCTCGTCCCCGCGCAGGGCCGTCATGACGCTCGACTCGCCGCGGGTGATCGCGTCGATCGCGACCACGCCGAAGCGTGAGCCCAGGATGCGGTCGGCCGCCGTCGGGGAACCACCGCGCTGCACGTGGCCGAGCACCGTGACGCGGGTGTCGAAGCCGGTGCGGTTCTCGATCTCGGCCTTGAGGCGCTCGGTGATCGAGCCGGCCACGATCTCGCCGAAGCGGCCGAGCTGCGTCTCGTACTGCATCGAGCTGCCCTCGGCGGGGACGGCACCCTCGGCGACGACGACGATCGAGAAGCTCGCGTGCGCGCGGTGGCGGTGCTTGAGGAACTTGACCACGCGGTCGATGTCGAAGGGCTGCTCAGGTGCGAGGACCACCTCGGCGCCGCCCGCGATGCCCGCCGTCGCGGCGATCCAGCCGGCGTGCCGGCCCATGACCTCGATGAGCATGACGCGGTTGTGCGACTCCGCCGTGGTGTGGATGCGGTCGATCGCCTCGGTCGCGATGGTCAGCGCGGTGTCGAAGCCGATCGAGCGGTCGGTGCCCCACACGTCGTTGTCGATGGTCTTGGGGATGGCCACGATCTTGATGCCCGCCTCGGCGACCTTGGACGCCGCGTGCAGGGTGCCGTCACCGCCGATGCAGATGAGTGCCTCGATGCGCTCCGCCTCGAGGGTCGCCAGGACGGCGTCCATCGAGCCGTCGTCCCACTTCGGGTGGAAGCGCGCGGTGCCGAGCAGGGTGCCACCGGTCGGCAGCACGTTGCGGATGTGCTGACGACCCAGCGGCAGGACGTCACCCTCGGCGAGCCCCTTCCAGCCGTTGCGGAAACCGACGATCGAGTGACCGTGCTCGCCCTCGCCGCGCTTGACCACGGCCCGGATCGCAGCGTTCAGACCGGGAACGTCCCCGCCACCGGTCAGCAGTCCGACTCGCACGCATCCTCCAAGGGTGTGTGTTTCGCTCCCAGCGGGAGTGGCGCGCGTCACGCACGCCGCAGCGATCGTAACCCTGTGGCCTGTCCACGCCCACGTCCCTGTCGTCCGGCGTCGCCGTCGGCGTCGGCCGGGCAGGATGGCCGCGTGATGTCGGCCGGGCAGGATGGCCGCGTGAGGTCGGCCGGGCAGGATGGCCCCGTGGACGATATCGAGTCGGTCGGCTACCTGCGGGTCCCCGATGCCGAGGGCGGGGGCGCCGCGCGGCGCTGGTGGGACGCCAACGCCGCGCAGTACCTGGACGAGCACGGCGACTTCCTCGGCTACGCGCTCTTCCGCTGGGGCCCCGAGGGCCTGACCGAGGCGGAGGCCGGGCTGCTCGGCGACGTGACCGGGCGGCGCGCCCTCGAGGTCGGCGCCGGTGCGGCGCAGTGCTCGCGGTGGCTAGCCACCCGCGGCGCCCACGTCGTCGCCACCGATGTCTCCCACGCCATGCTCGCGGGCGGCGCACCGCTCGACGCCGCCACCGGCGCACGGGTGCCCGTCGTCCAGGCCGATGCGCGCGCCCTGCCCTTCGCCGACGCCAGCTTCGACGTCGTCTTCACCTCCTTCGGCGCCCTGCCCTTCGTGCCGGACGCCGTCACCGTCCACGCGGAGGCCGCCCGGGTGCTGCGGCCCGGGGGCCGGTGGGTCTTCTCGGTGACGCACCCGCTGCGCTGGGCCTTCCCCGACGACCCCACCCTGCGCGGCCTGACCGCGCACCGCTCCTACTTCGACCGCAGGCCGTACGTCGAGCAGGACGCCGCCGGGCGCGTGCTCTACGCCGAGTACCACCGCACGGTCGGCGACCACGTGCGCGACGTCGTCGCCGCCGGCCTGCGGCTCGTCGACGTCGTCGAGCCGGAGTGGCCCGCCTGGAATGAGCAGGTGTGGGGCGGGTGGGGACCCGAGCGCGGGGCATACCTGCCCGGGACGGCGGTCTTCGTCACCGTGCGACCCTGAGCCAGGCCTGCCGGGGACGACGGAGCGCCTCGCCCTCCGTCGTCGGAGGGCGAGGCGCTCGCGCGAGGATGGCTCAGCGCTTCTTGGGCGCGCTGGTCAGCGCCGGGACGGCGATCGCGCAGAAGGTCAGCGCGACGGCGACCAGCGCGTTCACGGCAGGGTCCTGACCCCGCAGCGCGTCGATGATCAGGCCGCCGGTGATCTGGCCGGCGATCAGCGACAGGGCGAGCAGCAGCGCGCCGATGCGGTGCACGACGGCGGCAGCGGTACCGATGAAGATCACGCCGAGAATGCTGCCGGTGTACATCCACCACTCGCCCGGGAAGTCGGCCGTGGGCAGACCCTGGATGGCCAGGGCGACGGCCGCGGCGACGACGAGCGCAACGGTGCCGACGAGGGAGTTGACGAACGTCGCCGACAGGGCGCCCGGGATCCGGTCGACGCGCGGGCCGAACGGGGCGTGCGCGGCCGTCGTCTCCACGCGGCCGTTCACGGCGTGCTGCGCGGCGACGCAGATGCCGGCGGCGACCGGCAGGACCAGCAGATAGAGCTGGCTCGTGTTGCCGAAGGTGCCCCAGCGGGCGACGACGACGGCGCAGACGGCCAGCAGCGGGCCGATCGCCCGGTCGATCGTGATGGCACGCCTGCCGCCGGGCGCGAAGCCGAAGCGATCGCAGAACAGCGAGGAGACCGACTGGCCCGCCGTCGTCGCGACAACGAACATCGCCACGCCGATCGAGCTCACGGTGATGGACTGTGCGGTGACGAAGAGACCGCCCGCCGCGCCGCCGATCACCTGGAACCAGCGCAGGCGGCCGATGCCGGCGACGCCCGGATGGATTGCGCGGATCGCGTCCGGGGCGTTCTTGCGGCCGGCGCGCAGCGAGGCCACCACGCGCGCCATGCCCTTGCGGGCGCGCGGCGTGAACGCCACCACGAGCGCGAGCAAGAGCGTGGCCGAGGTGAAGGCGATCGTCGCGACGACGACGCCGTTGCGGAGGGCGGGTCCGCCCACCCCCGCGTTGAGGTACGCGGTGAACGAGCCGTTGACGTGGCTCTGGACGGCGGAGACGAGACCGGCACCGAGGGCTGCGGCGACGCCCACGGCCTTCAGACGGTCGAGACGGCCGGCAGAGGCCTCGGCGGGGGCGGCGGCAGCGCGCTCAGTCGTGGTGGTCATGAGCCTTCACGGTATGCGCACGACGCCGCCGCCGACGGGTGTGCGGCGGGTTGCGCGCGGAAGGTCGGCCCACAGCGGTCCACCGGGCGGCAGGTTCGGGGCGCAAGGCGCCGCCGCGGGCTGGGCGCCGGTGACTCGAGCACCGGCCGGTCAGGAGCGCCGGCTGGTTCAGGAGCGCAGGATGCGTTCCATCTTCTTGCCCTTGGCGACCTCGTCGACGAGCTTGTCGAGCCAGCGGACCTTCTGGTGCAGCGGGTCCTCGATCTCCTCGACGCGGTACCCGCAGATGACGCCCTTGATGAGCGCCGCGTTCGGGTTCATGGCCGGGGCCTTGTCGAAGAACTGCGGGAAGGTCCGCTCGTCGGCCACCGCTTCGGCGATTCCGGCGTCGTCGTACCCGGTGAGCCAGGTGATCACCTGGTGCAGCTCACCGACCGTCCGGTCCTTGCGCTCCACCTTCTGCACGTACATCGGGTAGATGCTCGCGAAGGTCATCGTGGCGAGGCGGGCCGAGGTCTGTTCCGTTGCCATGGTGAGTCACTCCCCTGTCGCGCGGTCCGGACTCACGGGTTCCTGGTGAGCTCGGGCTGCGCCGTCTTGTACTTCGCCTCCATGATCGCAGTCCACAGGCCGATCGCGAGACCGACGGCGAAGATCACGGCGGCCACGACGACCGTGCCCGGCCCGACGCCCGTGTAGTCGATGGCCTCCTCGCTGTGCGTGGGCACCACGATCAGCACCGTGCTGGCCAGCACCAGGCCGATGATGAAGTGGTAGACGCGCGAGTGGTACCGGTCGATCAGGCGCTCCATCAACCGGGAGAAGAGCAGGATCACCGCGACGGCGCCCAGCCCGATCGGCACAAAGGTCCCGAGTAGGTCCCGGTCGCGGAAGCCTTCGAGCATCGGCGAGAACAGGCCGAGGATCAGCAGGAGGTTCGACGGCGAGAGTCCTGGCACGAGGACACCGAGCGCGATGAGGGCGCCGGCCAGGACGAAGCCGGCGAAGTTGGCCGGGACCGTGCCGGCCACGGCCGGGAGCAGGTACAGCACCATGCCGCCGACCAGGAACGCGCCCAACAGCCAGGCGACGTCACGCGAGTCCCGCCGCTTCTTCGCGACCGACTCCCGCAGCAGCGCGGGCAGGGTGCCGAGGATCGCGCCCGCGAAGCCCCACAGCACCACGACCTGCCAGCGCTCGAGCACGTACTCGAGCGGGCTGCTCAGCAGCACGAGGCCGAGCACGCCACCGATGCCGACGGGCAGGAAGTACAGGAAGTTGGCCCTGAAGTCGCGCCGCAGGTGCGCGAGGAAGCGCAGCATCCGCTCGTAGATGCCGAGGATCGCCGCGAGCACGCCACCGGAGACGCCCGGAAGGATGAACCCCAACGAGATGACGATGCCCTTGACAACGCGGATGAACCAGTCCATGAGCCCGGGACCCTATCAGCCTCTCAGTGTCCTGCGTCGCGTTGCCCCGCCTCGCACTGCCTCGCCTCTCAGTGGCTCGCCTCTCAGTGGCTCGCCTCTCAGTGCCTCGCCTCTCAGTGCCCCGCGTCGTGCCACGTGTCACCCGTGCCCACGGAGACGTCCAGCGGGACGTCGAGCGGATAGGCGGCGCCCATCTGCGTGCGCAGCACCTGCTGCGCCTCGGCGTGCTCACCGGGGGCCACCTCAAGCACGAGCTCGTCGTGGACCTGGAGGAGCAGCCGGGAGCGCAGGCCGCGAGCGTCGAGCTCCTCCTGCACACGCAGCATCGCGAGCTTGATGATGTCCGCCGCGCTGCCCTGGATGGGAGCGTTGAGGGCCATCCGCTCCGCCATCTGCCGGCGCTGGCGGTTGTCGCTCGTGAGGTCGGGCAGGTAGCGGCGGCGGCCCAGCACCGTGGCGGTGTAGCCGGTGGCGCGGGCCTCCTCGACGACCGCGGCCAGGTAGTCACGCACGCCGCCGAAGCGGGCGAAGTAGTCGTCCATGAGGCCCTGGGCCTCGCCCGCGCCGATGCCGAGCTGCTGCGAGAGGCCGAACGCGGAGAGGCCGTAGGCGAGCCCGTACGACATCGCCTTGACCTTGGAACGCATCTCGGCGGTCACGCCGGCCGGCTCGACGCCGAAGACGCGCGAGCCCACGTAACGGTGCAGGTCCTCGCCGGAACGGAACGCCTCGATGAGGCCCTCGTCGCCCGAGATGTGCGCCATGATGCGCATCTCGATCTGCGAGTAGTCGGCCGTCAGGAGCGTCTCGAACTCCGGACCGACCCGGAACGCGCGGCGGATCTGGCGGCCCGCGTCCGTGCGGATCGGGATGTTCTGCAGGTTCGGCTCGGTGGAGCTCAGGCGGCCCGTCGCGGCGATCGTCTGCTGGAACGTCGTGTGGATGCGGCCGTCCGGCTGCACCGACTTCAACAGGCCCTCGACCGTCACGCGGAGCTTGGCGGCGTCGCGGTGCGCGAGCAGGTGCTCCAAGAACGGGTGCCCGGTGCGCGCGTACAGCTCCTGGAGGGCGGCGGCGTCGGTGGTGTGCCCGGTCTTGGTCTTCTTCGTCTTCGGCATGTCGAGCTCGCCGAAGAGCACCTCCTGGAGCTGCTTCGGCGAGCCGAGGTTCACCTCACGGCCGATCGCGTCGTACGCCTCCGCGGCCGCGGCGGCGACCTGGTCGGCGAAGCCGCGCTCCAGCTCGGTGAGGTACCCGAGGTCCGCCGCGATGCCCGTGGACTCCATGCGCTGGAGCACGCTCGACAGCGGCAGCTCGACGTCCGTGAGGAGCTCCGTGGCGGAGCGGTCCGCGAGCTGACCGCCGAGGGCGACGGCCAGGTCCGCGACGGCGGCCGCGCGCGTCGCCTCGCGCGCCAGGTGCGACGTGCCGGAGCCGTCCAGGTCGAGGTCGAACGCTCCTTGCGCAGCGTCGTCGGTCTCCACCTTGAGCTCGCGCCCGAGGTGCCGGGCCACGAGGTCACCGAGGTCGTAGCCGCGCTGGTCCGGATAGCTGAGGTACGCGGCGAGCTCGGTGTCGAACGTGACGCCGTTCAGCTCCAGACCGCGGGCCGCGAGCGCGTGCCAGGCCGTCTTGGCGCCATGCAGCACTTTGGGGCGCGAGGCGTCGGCGAGCCAGGCAGCCAGCGCCTTCTCGTCCTGCGGGTCGATCTCGGCGAGGTCGTACGCCACCGCCTCCTCCCCCTCGGCGAGCGCGATGCCCCACGCGTCGCCGCCGGCCGGTGCGCCACGGCCCGAGACGTCGACGCCGACCGGGCGCTCGCCGCGCGCCGCCAGCCAGCCGGCCAGGCCCCCGGGCGGGAGGTCCAGCACGTCGAGGTCGAAGCCCGCCGCCGGACCGTCGTCGGCAGCGGCGTCCTCCCCCGCGGGGTCGACGGCCAGCAGACGGTCGCGCAGCGCGCCGAACTGCAGGGTGTCGGAGACCCGGTGCACTGCCTCCCGGTCGAAGCCCTGGAGCAGCAGGTCGTCCGGGGTGAGCGGGAGCTCCACGTCGCGCAGCAGCGCGTTCAGCTCGCGGTTGATGCGCACCTGGTCGATCGCGGCGCGCAGGTTCTCCGCCGCCTTTCCCTTGAGCTCATGAGCGTGCTCGAGGAGCGGCGCGAGGCCGCCGTACTGGGCGACCCACTTCGCGGCCGTCTTGGGGCCGACGCCGGGGACGCCCGGGAGGTTGTCGCTGCTCTCCCCCACCAGGGCGGCGAGGTCCGGGTACTGCTCGGGCGGCAGGCCGTACTTGTCGAGGACGGCGCCGGGCGTCATGCGCGTCATCTCCGAGACGCCCCGGATCGGGTACAGCAGCGTGACGTCGTCGTTCACGAGCTGGAAGGCGTCCCGGTCCCCGGAGCAGATCAGCACTTCCATCCCCGCGGCGGCGGCCTGGCCGGCGAGGGTGGCGATGATGTCGTCGGCCTCGACGCCCTCGCGCTCCAGCACCGGGACGCGCAGCGTCTCGAGGACCTCCTTGATGAGCGGGACCTGGCCCTTGAACGGGGCCGGGGTCTCCTTGCGCGTGCCCTTGTACTCCGGGAACCGCTCGGTGCGGAACGACTGCCGCGACACGTCGAACGCGACGGCGAGGTGCGTCGGTTGCTCGTCGCCGAGCATCTTGACCAGCATCGACGTGAAGCCGTAGACGGCGTTGGTGACCTGGCCCGACGTCGTCACCATCGTGTCCGGAAGCGCGTAGAACGCGCGGTACGCCATCGAGTGGCCGTCGATCAGGAGCAGGCGGGGCCGTGAACTCTGCGTCGGCGCACTCGGCGTCGGCGCACTCGGCGTCGGCGCACTCGGCGTCGGGGAACTTGGCGTCGGGGGCGTCACGGGGCCAACCTACCGTCCATGACTGACACGACCCTGATTGACCGGATGGGCATCGCGCTGCTCGCTGTCGCGGCGGATCGCACCACCGGCACCATGCCCGTCGCGGGCAACGTCCAGCCCACCGGCATCCTGCACGGCGGCGCGTCGGCCGTGCTGGCCGAGACGCTCGGCTCCCTCGCCGCGCAGGCGTACGCAGGGCCGCAGCGCACCGCCGTCGGCATCGAGCTGAACGTCACGCACCACCGCCCGGCGCGTGAGGGGGTCGTCACCGGCGAGGCGAGGGCGCTCAGCCTCGGCCGCAGCCTTGCCTCCTACGAGATCGTCGTCACGGGTGAGGACGGCAAGCGGGTCGCGACGGCGCGCCTGACCTGCATGATCCTCGACCGGCGGTGAACCGCCACCGACGCGCCAGCAGCGAACCGCCACCGACGCGCCCATCGCCGGACCCGCCACCGACGCGCCCATCGCCGGACCCGTCGCCGACGCGGACAGCACGGCACGCATCGTCAGCCGTCGCCGTACGGCCGCCGGGGTGGCGCTGATACCTTCTCGGCGATCCACCCCTTTCACGGAGCCCACGAGACGATGATTCCCCGCATCTGGTAGTGCCCACGAGCCCGACGGCCTGACGCCCCGCGCGACCCCGCGCCCGCGTCCGCTGCGTCGTCGGCTCGTACGAGCCGTCCCTCGTCACCACGCACCACCACGGAATCACACATGAACACCTGGAAGCTCCGCTTTGCCATCCTCTGGTCCGGGCAGGCGATCTCGTTCCTGACCAGCACGG
>Ga0075011_10002216_pt1 | contig 10557 bp, 7 predicted proteins | sample TARM_MetaG_T_14_FD_72354 | JGI IMG/M metagenome (GOLD analysis project Ga0075011, IMG submission 72354) | Freshwater microbial communities from Pennsylvania, USA, analyzing microbe dynamics in response to fracking - TARM_MetaG_T_14 | ecosystem: Environmental > Aquatic > Freshwater > River...
GCACGGTGCTGCGCACGCTCGTCGTCGAGGGTGACACTGTGGCACGCGGGCAGGCACTGGCCGTCGTCGCCAGCCGCGACGTGATGACCCTTTCGGCCGATCTGGCGCGCGCCAATGCCCGCGCCGGGGTCGCCCGGTCGAGCGCGGCGCGCCTCAACCAGCTTTCGCGCGAGGGAATCATCGCCGGGGCCCGGGCCGACGAGGCCCGCGCCCTTGCCGCCGAAGCCGGGGCCGATGTCGCCGAGAAATCGCGCATCCTCCGCCTCGTCGGCAGCAACCGGGGCGGGGGCACCTACACGCTCACCGCCCCCATCGCGGGCCGCGTGACCAAGGCCGACATTCAGGCCGGCATGCCGCTCGACGGCACGACCGCGCCTTTCGTGATCGACGCGGCGGGCCGCTACGAGGCAACCGGGCAAGTGCCCGAGCGCCTGATCGGCCAGATCCGCCCCGGCATGACTGTCCGGCTTGGTCAGGGTACCAGGGGCCAGAATACCGGGAGTCTGGACGCCGGAGCCGTGCGCGGCACGGTCACCGCGGTCGGCAATGCCATCGATCCGGCCACCCGCTCGGCCATGCTCAAGGCCCAGTTGCCCGCCAGTCCGGGCCTCGTTGCGGGCCGGGTCGACACCATCACCGTCTGGGGCCCGGCTACGACCAACACCACGGCCAGCGCCAATACCGGCGCCAATACCGGCGGGGCCATCACCGTTCCCGAGGCCGCGGTCACCACGCTGGGCACCGATGACGTGGTCTTCGTGGCCAACCCGCGCGGCTATGTCCGGCGCATCGTCCACCGGCTGGGTGCCGCCGACGGGCAGGTCGTCGTGACCGGCGCGCTCAAGGCGGGCGATGCCGTCGTTGTCCATGGCACAGCGGCGCTCAAGGCGCTGGCCCAGGGCAACTGAGGGGCGCCCGGCAATGTTGCGCAAGCTGGTCACCCTTTCGCTGTCCTACCGGCTCGTCGTGCTCGGGCTTGCGCTGGCCGTGGCGGTGCTGGGCACCTGGGCCTTCCTCGGCCTGCCGGTCGATGCCTATCCCAATATCGCCCAGACCCAGGTCAAGATGATCCTCAAGGCGCCGGGGATGACGCCCGAGGAAGTCGAAAGCCGGGTCATCGCCCCGATCGAAACCGAAATGCTCGGCATTCCGGGGCAGGCCGTGCTGCGCTCGTCGGCCAAATATGCGATTGCCGACATCACCATCGACTTTACCGACGGCACCGACATCTACTGGGCCCGCCAGCAGGTGGCCGAGCGCCTGTCCGGGGTCATGGCCAATCTGCCCGCCTCGGTCTCGGGCGGCATGGCGCCGATCTCGACCCCGCTGTCCGATGTCTACATGTTCACCATCGAGGGGCCGCTCTCGCTCCAGCAGAAGCGCGAACTGCTCGACTGGACGATCCGCCCGGCCCTGCGCACGGTGCCCGGCGTCGCCGATGTCAACGCACTGGGCGGCTATGTCCGCACCTATGAAGTGCGCCCCGACCCCACGGCGCTGGCCGCCGCGCACTTGTCCATCGGCGACATCAAGGCCGCCATCGAGAGCGGCAACCGCAACGATGGCGCCGGGCGCCTCGTCAGCGGCGAGGAAACCCTGATCGTACGCACCGTCGGCGCGATCCAGACCAATGCCGACCTTGGCGCGCTGGTGATCGCCAGCCGCGCCGGGCCGAGCGGCGACCCGCGCGTCGTGCGGCTGGCCGACGTGGCGAGCGTGAGCACCGGCAGCCTCACCCGCTATGGCGCGGTCTCGCGCAATGGCGGAAGCGAGGTCGTCGAGGGCCTCGTGATCGCGCTGCGCGGGGCCGACGCGCAGAAGGTCGTCGCGGGCGTCAAGGCGCGGGTCGAGGAATTGCAGCATGCGCTTCCCGCCGGAACCTCGATCCATGCGTTCTACGACCGCTCCGATCTGGTCGGCCGCGCGGTCGGCACGGTCGAGGAAGCCCTGCTCGAAGCCACGGTGCTGGTCATCGTGCTGCTGGTGGTCTTCCTGGGCGACTGGCGCGCGGCGGCCATCGTGGCGGCCACGCTGCCCATGGCCGCGCTGATCACGTTCCTGTTCATGCACCTGTTCGGGCTGACCGCCAACCTGATGAGCCTGGGCGGCCTTGCCATCGCCATCGGCATGCTCGTCGATGGCGCGGTCGTCGTCGTCGAGAATGTCGTCGAGCGGCTGAGTCAGTCGGGGCATGGGGAGAAGGACGCCCTCCCCCGCCTCAACCTCGTGCTGCGCGCGACGAGCGACGTGATCGTGCCGGTCTCGGCGGGCATCGTGATCATCGCGCTGGTGTTCCTGCCGCTGCTCTCGCTTCAGGGCCTCGAAGGCAAGCTCTTTGCGCCGGTCGCGCTCACCATCGTCTTTGCGCTGGCCGGGTCGCTGCTGCTTGCGCTCACGCTGGTGCCCGTGCTGGCCTCGTTCGGCCTCAAGCAGGGCCATGATCACGAACCGCCGGTCATGCGCTGGCTCGCCCCGCGCTATCGCCGCCTGCTGGCCGGGGCCTTTGAACGCAAGACCATGGTCTATGGCGTGGCGGGCCTGGGCCTCGTGCTGGCGGGCCTTGCCTATGGCGCGGTGGGCAAGACCTTCATGCCCACGATGGACGAAGGCTCGGTCATCGTGCAGCTCACCAAGCTGCCCACGATCAACCTCGACCAGTCGCTGGCCATCGACCGCGCGGTCGAACGCGCGATCAAGACCGTTCCCGAAGTCGACCAGGCCATCGCCCGCACCGGCTCGGACGAAATCGGCCTCGATCCCATGGGCCTCAACGAGACGGACACTTTCGTCGTGCTCAAGCCCCAGTCGGAATGGCGCGGCGACAAGGACTTCGTGGTCGAGCAGATCCGCCACGCCGTCGATGGCCTGCCCGGCGTGCAGACCTCGTTCACCCAGCCCATCGAAATGCGCGTGTCCGAAATGCTCACCGGCGCGCGCGGCGACCTTGCGATCAAGATCTTCGGCCCCGACACGCGCGTTCTGGCCGATCTGGCCGGGCGCATCCAGAAGACCCTGCGCGGCGTGCGCGGGGCCTCCGAAGTGCTGACCGTGGCCAATGACAATGTCGACTATCTCCAGCTCGACGTCGACCGTGTCGCCGCCGGACGGCTGGGCATGCCGGTCGACCAGTTCGAAGACACCCTGCGCGCCGCAGTCGAAGGGATGCCTGCGGGCATCGTCGCGGAAGGCCAGCGCCGCATCCCCATCGTGATCCGCGGACAGGACGCCCTGCGCGACGACCCCACCCGCTTTGCCGACATGCAGATGGTCACCCCCTCGGGCGTGGTCGCCCGCGTGGCCGACATGGCCCATGTCTCGCGCCGTCAGGGCCCGGTCAAGCTCGACCACGAGAACGCCTCGCGCTTCGCCCTCGTCCAGGCATTCGTGGGCGGGCGCGATCTGGTCGGCTTCGTCGACGAGGCCAAGGCGCAAGTCGCCGCCAAGGTGCCGCTGCCGACCGGCTATCGCATCGTCTGGGGCGGGCAGTTCGAGAACCAGCAGCGTGCCGCCGCGCGGCTGATGCTGGTGATCCCGGTGGCGCTGCTGCTGATCTTCGGGGTACTGCTCGTCACCTTGCGCTCGCTGCGCGCTGCCGGGCTGATCGTCGCCAACATTCCCTTTGCGATGGTTGGCGGGGTGATCTCGCTGTGGGCTTCGGGCCAATACCTGTCGGTGCCGGCCTCGGTCGGGTTCATCGCGCTGCTGGGCATCGCGGTGCTCAACGGCCTCGTGCTGGTGGCCTATTTCCGCCAGTTGCGCGAGGAAGGCCTGCCGATGGAACACGTCGTGCGCGTGGGGGCCGAGCGCCGCCTGCGCCCGGTGCTGATGACCGCGAGCATCACCGCCTTCGGTCTCGTGCCGCTGCTGTTTGCCACCGGGCCCGGCTCGGAAATCCAGAAGCCGCTGGCCATCGTGGTGATCGGCGGCCTCGTCACCTCGACCCTGCTCACGCTGATCCTCCTGCCGATCCTGTTCGAGCGGCTGGGCGAGAGCAAGGCCGAGCAGGAAGACCAGACCAACCCGCTGCGGGAGCCTGATCATGCCTGATACCACCGCTCCTGCCCTTCTGGTCAGCTTCGCCTGCGGACTGGCCGATGCCGAGCCGCTCGCCCTCGCGCTGCGCGAGGCCTGCCCGGGCCCGATCCACTGGCGCGAGGAACGCGTGCTGGGCCACGACTATGGCGATGCGGACACCGGCGAGCTGGTCGAAGGCCTGCTGCGCCGCGCCGTGCTCGACCTGATCGCACCGGCCGACCAGCTGGACCGGCTCGTCGAGACCGCCCGTTCCGCCCGCTGCCGCGCGCCCGTGCGCTGGCATGCGGTTCCCGTTCACAGCCGGGGCAGGATCGCCTGATGCACCCGTTTCGCATGTCCGTTTCGGCGCTGGCCCTCTCGGCGCTGGCCTTTTCCGCCCCCGCCCTGGCCGCGACCGAAATTCCCCCGGCCAACCTCCCGCCCGAGGCTGCCGTTGTCGCCGCGCTCGACAACCACCCGACGGTCGAGGCCGCCGGGGCCCGTGTCGATGCCGCCCGTGCGGCAGCCCGAATGCTCGCCAAGGGCACGCAGGAAGTAACCGTCAACGGCAGCGTCCAGTTTCGCACGGCCTATGACGAGCAGTTTCGCGGCACGAGCAGCAACCAGACCTTTCCCGAATTCGACGGCTCGGTGCAGCGCCCGTTCCGCCTGCCCGGCAAGGGGCGCCTCGACCGCGAGGCCGGGGCCCTGGGCATCGAGGTGGCGCACAACCGCATGGAGGACAGCCGCCATCAGGCCTCGCTGATGCTCGTCCAGCTCTGGTTCGACTGGCTGACCGCAGGCGAACTGCATCGCACCGACATGGCCAATCTGGCCGTGCTCGACCGCGCGCTGGCCGCCGTCACCCGGCGCAAGGCCCTGCGCGATGCGGCCGATCTCGATGTCGACCAGGCCCGCGCCGCGCGCGATGGCGCACAGGGCGCGGCGGCGATGAGCCAGGCCGATGTCGATCAGGCCCGCGTCCTGCTCGCCGCCAACTTCCCCGACCTGCCCCTGCCGGTCGAACCGCCCGCGCTGGGCGACATCCCGACCCCGGCCACCGACCTTGTCACCTTGCGCGATCTGGTGGTCAGCCGCAGCCACGAGATCGGCGCTGCCGACCGCGAGGCCGCGCGGCTGGGCACGCTCGCCCGCCGCGCGCAGCGCGACCGCATCGCCGACCCGAGCCTTGGCCTGCGCGTGTTCAGCGAACGCGGCGGCCAGGAACGCGGGGCCGGGTTGACGCTCTCGATTCCGATCGGGGGCGGCTATCGCAAGGCCGCCGCACAGGAAGCAGGCGCACAGGCCAGCGCCGGCATGCTCGATCTGGTCAATGTCCGCCGTCAGGTCGAGGCCATGGCCAATGGCGACCTTGCCAATGCCCGTGGCCGCCGCACCGCCTGGGAAGGCATCGCCGCCTCGGCCCGATCGACCGCGCAGGCTGCCGAGCGCACCGCGCGCGGGCAGGAACTGGGCGCCATCGATCTGGCCGATGCCCTGCTCGCCCGCCGTCAGGCGCACGACGCCGCCCGCCTCGAAGTGGCCGCCCGCGCCGAAGCGATCCGCGCAGTGATCAAGCTGGAAATCGATTCCCACGTGATCTGGGCCGACGAGGACGTCGACGAGCATCCGAATTGAGAATCTGATCCGGAAATTCGCCCCTTACCGGCGCCCCCCTACCGACGATAGAGCCGCCAGATCAGCGCGTGGCGCACATGGGCCACGCGCGGCTGGCGCAGGGCGGATGGCGCCCAGATCAGGTGATAGCTGATCTTGCCATGATCGGGCTGGCCATAGTCCGTCTGGCCGGTATGGAGCTGAGGGGCAGGAATTTCGGCCAGCGCGCCGGATTCGAGGCGGTCGCGGCACAGGTATTCGGGCAGCACCGTCCAGCCATGGCCATCTTCGAGCAGCCCGCGCAGGCTGCGCACATCCTGCCCGACCAGCGCGGGCGAAACATGGTCCTGGCTCACCCCGTGGCGCCGCAGCCATTCCTCGATCAGCGGATGGTCGAGGCCATAGGACAAGAGCGGCAGGCCCGCCAGAAAGGTGGGCAGATCGCTCCCCGCCGCCAGTGCCGTGCGCAGGCGCGCGACGACGGAAGGCGCGGCCACGGCATGGACGCCTTCCTCGCGCAGTTGCTCGCCGCGCAGGCGCCGGTCGGTCACCGGGAAGCTCGACACGCCCAGATCGGCCTCGCCATGGATCAGCCATTGCTCGATCTCGGTGCGGCTGCCCCCCTGAAGGCGCACGCGGATGCCGCTTTCGAGCAAGGGGCCGAGCTGGGGCGCGACCACTTCGGCGAGGAAGTCGGGATGGCCCACGATCTGGATCGACCCGGCCAGTTCGGCCGAGCGCGCGCGGGCCTGGGCCAGCGCGGCCTCGGCCTGATCGAGGCGGTCGCCGATGTCCGAGGCCAGATCGCGCGCGGCCCCGGTGGGCACCACCCCGCGCCCGTGCCGCTCGAACAGGGGGCGGCCCACGGTGGCTTCCAGACTGGCGATGGCCTGCGAGATCGCCGGTTGCGACAGCCCGAGGTTGCGCGCCGCCGTGGTGAACGAGCGCTGGCGATAGACCTCGACAAAAGCACGCAGGCGGGTGAGCGACATGGCCCAATCCATAAGATAACTTATGGCTGATGGCCAGAGTCCTTCTTGGATTGTTGCACTGCACAAGATTAGATCGGGACCATACCAACCCGACCGGACGCCCCGCCCGTGCGACCCGAGGACTCTGCCCCATGTTGACCGCCCCGATCTATGAAACATCCGCCACCGCCACGGGTGGCCGCGAAGGGCGCGTGTCCACGGCCGACGGCACGTTTCACGCCTGGCTCGACCTGCCCGCCGATCTGGGCGGGCGCGGCCATGGCAACAATCCCGAGCAGCTGTTTGCCAGCGCCTATGCCGCCTCGTTCCTGAGCGCGATGCGCGCGCTGCGCAGCCAGGGCCATCCGGCGATCCCGGCAGAAAGCACGGTCACCGCCAAAGTGGGCATCGGCCCGCGCGTTGCGGGCGGGTTTGCGCTGACGATCGCCCTCGAAGCCTGCCTGCCGGGCATGGAGCGCGAAACCGCCCAGGCCCTGATGGCCGCCACCCATGCCCAGTGCCCCTACAGCCATGCCGTCCGGGACAATGTAACGGTGACCTTGTCGGTGGCCTGAGGCAGACGTACACAAGACCACGTTTCACAAGATTGGCCATCCCCATGTCGTCGCGCCGCCCTTCCATCATGCCTTTTCTTATGGAACCAAGCCCTTGCCGGTAAAGCTCCTCTCCTCGATCCGGCCTCCGAACTTTGCGCAGCTGATGTTCGCGTTCAAGACGGTGCTGGCCGCGTTCCTGGCCTTGTGGATCGGGCTGTGGGTCGGCCTGCCGATGTCGTTCTGGTCGATGACCACGGTGTTCATCGTCTCCAATCCGCTCGCCGGGGCGACCCGTTCCAAGGCGATCTTCCGCGTGATCGGGACATTCGCAGGCGCAGCCTTTGCCGTGGCGGTGGTGCCGGGCCTGTTCGAATGGCCGCTGCTGCTCTCGGGCGTGCTGGCGGCGTGGGTGGGGCTGTGCCTGACGATCTCGCTGCTCGACCGTTCGGCGCGGTCCTATACCCTGATGCTGGCGGGCTATACCGCCGCGATCATCGCCTTCCCCAGCACCAACAATCCTTATGGCGTGTTCGACACCGCCGTTGCCCGCGTGACCGAAATCACGCTGGGCATCGTGGCCGCCACGCTCACCCACAGCATCATCATGCCGCTGTCGGTCTCGGTCCCGCTGGGCGGGCGCCTTGAGCGCTGGATGCGCGATGCCGAGACCTGGCTGGCCGACTGCCTGACCCGCGACGCCCCGCGACGCACCCCGCGCGAGCAGCAGCAACTGGCGGTCGACGTCGTCGATTGCGCGCTGATGACGACCCATGTGCCCTTCGACACCTCGCACTGGCGCGAGGCGACCGGCACCGTGCGGGCGCTGCTCGAACGCATGGTCCTGCTGCTGCCCCTGCTCTCGGGGCTGTCCGACCGCCGCGCGGCCATCGCCGCCGTGCCCGAAAACCCCGACCCCGATCTCGACCGTGCGCGGATGGCCGCCCAGGACTGGCTCGCGGCAGGCAGCCCGAGCGATGCCCTGCCCGATCTCTCGATGGCCGACAGCACGCTCTTTGCCAATGCGCGCACCGCCGACTGGCACGACCTGCTGGTCATCAGCTATCGCGTGCGCCTGGCCCAGGTCGTTGCCCTGCTGGGCGAATGCCGTCAGGCGCTCAATCACCTGCGCGACCCCGATGCCCCCATTCTGGCCTCGTTGCGCAGCCCGCGCGCGGCCTTCCGCCTGCATCGCGACTTCGGCCAGGCCCTGATGGCCGGCATCGCGGCGGCGGCGGCGGTGTTCGCCTGCTGCGTGATCTGGATCTATTCGAGCTGGGCCGACGGCGCCGGGGCGGCGGCGATGACCGCCGTGTTCTGCTGCCTGTTCGCCTCGCTCGACAATCCGGTCCCGATGATCCTGCGCTTTGGCGTGGCGATCTGTCTGGGCGTGCCGATGGCGGGGGTCTATGTCTTCGCGATCCTGCCCATGGTGCACGATTTCCTCGCCATGGCCATCGTGCTCTCGCCCCCGCTGCTGGCCATTGCCTATTGCGTGGGCAACCCGCGTCTGGCCGGTCAGGCCACGGCCATGGCCATGGGTTTTTGCGCGGCGGTCAGCATCCAGGAAACCTACCAGCAGGATTTCGAGCATTTCATCAACGCCAACATCGGGCAGGTGCTGGCGGTGATTCTGGCGGCGGGCTTTACCGCAGGCCTGCGCAATCTGGGCACCGACGTGGCGATCAAGCGCCTGCTGCGTTCGCTCCAGCGCGACCTCGTGCGGTTGTCGGCCAGCCCCGTCGCGCCCGACCCGTCACAGGTTCTGGCCCGCGTGATGGACCAGACCGCGCTGCTCACCCAGCGCCTGAGCACCGACACCGAAGGCGTCCTCACCGCGCAGGAAGGCCTTCGCGAAGTGCGTCTGGCGCTCAATCTGGTGGCGATCCAGCATGCCCGCACCGGCGCGCCCCTGCGCCAGCAGCGCGCGCTTTCGATCCTCCTGCGCGAGGCCGAACGCTACTTCCGTTCGTGGCGGCCCGACGCGCCGCCCCCGCCCGACGAGCGCCTGCTCCACCGCATCGACCGCGCGCTGCGCCTGATCCTGCGCGATGGCATGGACCTCGATCCCCAGCCGCTGCCCTTCGGCCATCCCGATGCACGCGACCGTCCCCATGCCGTCGCCGCGCTGATCGCCTTCCGTCGCAATCTCTTCCCCAATAGCCCCAGCCCCGTGCTGCATTTCCCAACGACTGGCCCGGCGGAGCTTCCGGCATGACCTTCTCCCCCGCTTTTTCCGAATTCAACTTCGGTGAATTCTTCATCGCGTCGGCCCCGGTCACCGCCACCATGGCGCTGATCGTGGCGCTGGTCATTCACCGCGTGCTGATGGCCTTGCGGTTCTACCGCTGGGTATGGCACCCGGTCCTGTTCGATACGGCCCTGTTTGTGGCGTGCTGGGCGCTGCTCGTGCGCTTTCCCCAGTTGATCAATGGATGGTTGTGATGCCCAATTCTGCCTCTCCTGCTCTTCGCAAAACCATCCAGATCGGCGTCACCGGCGCACTGGTGGTCGTCGCCGCGCTCGGCTCGCGCCTGCTGTGGAACCACTACCAGGCCGATCCCTGGACCCGTGACGGGCGCATCCGCATCGATGTCGTTCAGGTCGCGCCCGACGTTCAGGGGCTGGTGACCCGCGTGGCGGTGGTCAACGACCAGCCGGTCCACAGGGGCGACGTACTCTTCGAGATCGACCGCTCGCGCTATGAACTGGCCCTGCGCGATGCCGAAGACGCCATCGAAAAGGCCAATGCCGGGATCGAGAGCGCCAGCGTATCCCTCGCCGAGGCCCAGCGCGAGGCCAAGCGCAACCACGCGCTGGGCGATCTGGTCCCGCTCGAAGTGACCCAGCAGAGCGACACCCGCGTCGCCGAAGCCGAAGCCGCGCTCGCGCAGGCCAACACCGCCCGCTCGATGGCGATCTCGGCGCGCGATCTGGCCAAGCTCAACCTCACCCGCACGGTCGTGCGCGCCTCGGTCGACGGCACGATCTCCGACCAGTCGCTGCGTCCGGGCAACTATGTCTCGCCCGGCAAGGCGGTCATGGGTCTGGTCGACAGCGGCTCGCTGCGCGTCGAAGGCTATTTCGAGGAAACCAAGCTGCCCCACGTCCGGGTCGGCCAGATCGCCACGATCCGCCTGATGGGCGAGCACCGCCTGCTCAAGGGCCATGTGACCTCGATCGCCATGGCCATCGAGGATCACGACCGCACCGGCAGCGCCAACCTGCTTCCGGCGATCAACCCCAGCTTCTCGTGGGTGCGCCTGCCCCAGCGCGTGCCGGTGCGTATCGCCATCGACGAGCATCCCGCCGGGGTCGCGCTGATCGCGGGCCGCACCGCCTCGGTCACCCTCGCGCCCGACGACGTGCCGCTGTTCAAGCCCGCCTCCACCCCCATCGCC
>Ga0075011_10002221_pt1 | contig 10543 bp, 6 predicted proteins | sample TARM_MetaG_T_14_FD_72354 | JGI IMG/M metagenome (GOLD analysis project Ga0075011, IMG submission 72354) | Freshwater microbial communities from Pennsylvania, USA, analyzing microbe dynamics in response to fracking - TARM_MetaG_T_14 | ecosystem: Environmental > Aquatic > Freshwater > River...
CTGGATAAAAGGCTTTCTGCACCGAGAGTGGCCCTTTTCGCTGAGTGCGCGTCAGCTGCGTGCCCACCGGGGTATCGCTGAATTCCAGCATTAAATGCGCCAGCCATTGGTTTTTGGGTGGTGCAGCGAGCGTCGTTGCTGTGGTGACAGTGGTTAACATGGTTAAACTAATTATCCTTATTTAATATCAACGCGTTTTGCTGAGGTTATACCGCTAAGTATTGGCCGACAAGCTGGTCGGTGAGTGCCGCCATTTCGCCTGAGGCGATAACCTGACCTTTTTCCATAAGATGGAAATATTCACCTACCGCGCGGGCAAAGGGAAGTTTCTGCTCAACCAGAATAATGGTCATTCCCTGCTCTTTATTTAACTTTAATAACACATCGCGGATCAGCTGCACTATATTAGGCTGGATCCCCTCATTGGGCTCATCCAAAATAAGAATATCGGGATTGAGCACCAATGCGCGGGCAATCGCCAGTTGCTGTTGCTGCCCACCGGAGAGATCGCCACCGCGGCGATTAAGCATCTCTTTTAGCACAGGAAATAGTTTAAATATATGATCCGGTATGGTTTTACTGGGTTGCCGCGAACAATTTAAGCTGATTTTTAAATTTTCTTCAACTGTCAATTGCGGAAAAATATGCCGCCCCTGCGGGACATAACCGACACCGATTTCGGGGCGTTTTTCGACGCTGCTTTTACTCATCTCCTGACCGTTAATCACTAAGCTGCCTGAGCTTATCGGCAACAAACCCATAATGGTTTTCAGTAGGGTGGTTTTACCGACTCCATTGCGCCCCATAATGCAGGTGCGCGATCCTTTTTTAATATTAAGGGAAAGATCCCATAAGATCTGCGTGCCTCCATATTTTTGATCTACCGATTTTAATTCAATCATAATTACGCTTGCTCCTCACCCAAATAAACTTCCCGTACATCTTTATTGGCCTGAATTTCATCCATTGTGCCTTCAGCCAGCACTGACCCTTGATGCAGCACAGTAACCGTGCGCGCAATAGAGCGCACAAAAGCCATATCATGCTCAACGACAACCACCGAATGTTTGCCTGCCAGTGAGGTTAATAACTCGGCAGTACGCTCGGTTTCCTGCGCGGTCATACCGGCAACCGGCTCATCGACTAATAACAGACGCGGCTCGGCGGCAAGCAGCATGCCGATTTCCAGCCACTGCTTTTGCCCGTGCGATAAACGCCCAGCAGGGTAGTGGCGCTCGGCAACAAGGCCGATGGTGTACAGCACTTCATCTATTTTATCTTTTTGCGCGCCGCTGAGTTTATGAAACAGCGCGCTGTAAATGCCTTTATCACCTTTAAGACTAAGCTCGATATTTTCAAACACGCTGAGCGCTTCAAAAACGGTGGGCTTTTGAAATTTACGGCCGATACCGGCGCGCGCAATCTGCGATTCATCAAGCTGCAGCAGATCTATCTGCTGACCAAAATTGACTTTACCTGTATCGGGGCGGGTTTTGCCGGTAATAACATCCATTAAGGTGGTTTTACCGGCACCGTTGGCACCGATCAGGCAGCGCAACTCGCCATCTTTGATATATAAGTTGAGATCATTGAGCGCTTTAAAGCCATCAAAACTGACACTGACCCCCTCCACATATAAGATCATGCCGTGGGAAATATCCGGGCTAAGCGATGCTTTTGAAGAGAGTGGTGAGCCGTGTTTATCTACTATCATTATTTACTCTCCGCAGCTGGGGTTGACGTGACAGCGGGTGTTGGCGATCTGTTTTCTGGTGCGGGTGGAGAGAGTTTATCCATTAAACTGGCAAGCAGACCGGCCAGGCCTTTGGGCAGTAACAGGGTCACTAAAACAAACAGGCCACCCAGTGCAAACAGCCAGGCTTCGGGCATAATGGCGGTAAAACGGGTTTTCGCATAGCTCACCACCACAGCGCCGATAATGGCGCCGTACAGGGTGCCGCGTCCACCTATGGCGACCCAGATAACCATCTCAATGGAGTTCAGTGGCGAAAATTCGCCGGGATTGATGATCCCCACCTGCGGCACATAGAGTGCGCCCGCCAGACCTGCAAGCATTGCCGAGACCACAAAAATCCATACTTTGTAATGCTCTGGTTTGTAACCGACAAAACGGACTCTGTCTTCGGCATCGCGGATGGCGGTGACCACGCGGCCCATTTTTGAGTTAACAATAAAATGGCTCACTGCATAGCCAAAAGCCAGTGCCACGGCGGTGGCGATAAACAGTGCCAGTTTGGTTTCAGGGGATTGCAGTGAAAAGCCAAAAATCTCTTTAAAATCGGTTAAACCATTGTTACCGCCAAAGCCCATTTCATTGCGAAAGAAGGAGAGCAGCAGCGCATAGGTCATCGCCTGGGTCATAATCGACAGGTAGACACCGCTGACCCGGGAGCGAAATGCCATGCTGCCGAAAATGTAAGCCAGTAATCCCGGGCCGGCAAAGACCAGTAATATCATCAGCATGACGTTATCTGATCCCGCCCAGTACCAGGGCAGTTCGCTCCAGTTTAAAAAGACCATAAAATCGGGCAGCTCCGGATTACCGTAGACGCCGCGATCGCCTATCTGGCGCATCAGGTACATACCCATGGCATAACCGCCGAGGGCAAAGAAGGCGCCGTGGCCCAGGCTTAAAATGCCGCAATATCCCCACACTAAGTCCACCGCCAGGGCGAGCAGGGCATAACAGAGGTATTTGCCCAGTAAACTGACGGTATAATCACTGACATGCAACAGCGTGCCCTGTGCAAAAAACAGATTACACAGCGTCACATAGAGGGTTGCGATAAATAAAATCGCAATCACAAAATGTAAACTGCGCAGTTTTTTAAAACGCTCACAATGAAGTAAATTTTTCATTATTCAACCGACCTCCCTTTTTGAGGAAACAAGCCTTTAGGCCGTTTTTGGATAAACAACACTAACCCGACCAAAACGATAATATTCGCCAGCACAGGTCCCATCCACGGCTCCAGGAATTTATTAAAAGTGCCCAGTGTCATGGCGGCCACTAATGTGCCCCATAAGTTACCGACACCGCCAAATACCACCACTAAAAAGGAGTCGATAATATAGGCCTGTCCTAAATTCGGGCCGACATTGGTCAGCTGGCTTAATGCCACGCCTGCGATACCGGCAATACCCGATCCCAGACCGAAGGTTATCGCATCCACCCAGGCGCTTTTTATACTCAGCGCGCGGGCCATATCGCGGTTTTGCGAAACTGCGCGCACATGCAGACCCAGCGAGGATTTTTTCAAAATCAAAAGCAGTGAGAAGAACACCATCAGGGCGAATAAAATAATATATAAACGGTTATAGGTTAATGAAAAGAGGGGATTAATTTCCAGTGAACCGCTCATCCACTGCGGCGCTTCTACCTGACGGTTAAGCGGCGAGAAAATTGTCCTCACTAATTGCTGTAAAATCAGGCTGATACCAAAAGTTGCCAGGAGGGTTTCCAGCGGACGTCCTTTTAAAAAGCGGATCACGCCCCGCTCAATTAAAATACCGACTAAGCCGGAAACCACAAAAGCGGCGGGCACGGCCATCAGTAGCGAGTATTCAATTAAGCTTGGAAAGCTTTGCTGGATCACATAGGTGGTGTAGGCGCCGAGCATCATCATTTCGCCGTGCGCCATATTAATGACCCCCATTACGCCAAAGGTAATAGTCAGACCAATCGCGGCCAGCAATAAAACTGACCCTAAACTTAAACCAAAAAAGAGATGTTCAAGCAGCTGGTAGAAATCCCCATCCTGCTCCATTTTGCCTATGGCGTTATTCAGTGCCTTGTAAAGTTCGCTATTTTCCTGCTGCGCAGATAATTTATTAATCTCTTTGACCAGCGCATTTTTAACCGCCGGCTCCAGTCTGCCTGTTAACTGACTAATCGCCGCGATTTTTTCAGCTAGCGCGCCGTTAGCTAACTGCTCAATAAGCAGCACTACCGACATCAGTTCGCGGATATCGCCTTGCTGTTCTTTTTTTATTAATCGCGTAACACTGGCAATGCCTGTTTTATTAGGGTTATCTAAAAGCTGCTTAACGGCCTGCATGCGCACCGACGCAGATTTGTCGGATAAATCGATATTGGCCAATAGCTCGCGAATTTGCCCGCGGATCCTGTTGTTGGTTCTGATTTTCTTGAGTGCATAAATAGTGACGGGTGCTAATTCGCCGCCGTTTAACACCGCCGTTAAATCATAGCTTTGTTGCTGATTTTGCTGCGCATAGACAAGCTGTTTAGTCGCTTTCAGGTAATACAGCTCTCCCGCCATCAAGTGCTGCAGCAGCTCAGGGACTTGTGGTGCCGATTGCGCGGCAATTTCATCCACTAAGGGCGCCATTTTGGACAATTTTGTTGTCGGTAACTGTGCAATCAGGGCTGCGAAAGTGGTGTCGCGCTCAACCGTCGTCGCATCGCTACTTGCAGCAAAAGTATGCAGCGACAGGAGAGATAAAAACAGCAGGGGAAATATTCGTAACATTAATATTTGTAACATTAGCTTTTCCTTAATGTTAAAGAATCTGCTTCTTATAAAAAAAGAGAGGTATCGCTACCTCTCTGATAATCATTTTATGTTAATTGACTGGGGTTATTGACCTGAGCATTTAGCTGTTTTGATATTAAAGTTACCGCAGCTAACGGGGGCCGTCCAATCTGAGATGAGATCTTTAGAGCTGGGTAAAAAGTCTGACCAGGCATCACCGATAACTGTATCCGGCGTTGACCAGACCACTTCAAACTGACCATTTGCCTGAATCTCACCAATTAAGACGGGTTTAGAGAGATGGTGGTTTGAGTTCATCACCGCAATACCGCCGGTTAAGTTAGGCACGGCAATGCCGATCATCGCCTGCTCTACCGCATTGACATCGGTAGTACCTGCTTTCTCAACCGCTTTCACCCACATTTTAAAGCCGATATAGGTCGCTTCCATGGGATCGTTGGTGACCCGTTTATCATTACCGATAAATTTTTTCCAGCTGGTGATAAATTTGTCGTTTTCTTCTGTTCTAACACTTTGGAAGTAGTTCCACGCTGCCAGGTGACCCACGAGTGGAGTGGTATCAAAACCAGAAAGCTCCTCTTCACCCACAGAAAAGGCCATTACCGGAATATCTTCAGCAGAGATCCCCTGATTACCTAACTCTTTGTAGAAGGGGATATTGGCATCACCGTTGATGGTTGAAACGACGGCTGTTTTTTTGCCCGTTGAGCCAAATTTTTTCACATCAGCAACAATGTTCTGCCAGTCGGAGTGACCGAAAGGGGTGTAGTTGACCATAATATCTTCCGCTTTGACCCCTTTTGCCAACAGGTAAGCTTCTAATATTTTGTTGGTGGTGCGCGGGTAGACATAATCTGTGCCCAGTAACACCCAGCGTTCTGCGCCGATATCATTCATCAGGTAATCAACGGCAGGAATCGCCTGCTGGTTTGGCGCCGCGCCGGTGTAAAACACATTTTTAGAGGACTCTTCCCCTTCATACTGCACCGGGTAGAACATCAGTCCGTTGAGCTCTTCAAGGACAGGCAGCACAGATTTACGTGATACCGAGGTCCAGCTGCCAAAAATGACATCGACTTTGTCTTTGGCTAAAAGCTCACGTCCTTTTTCGGCAAACAGCGGCCAGTTTGATGCCGGATCAACCACTACTGCTTCAAGTTTTTTGCCGAGCAGTCCGCCCTGCGCATTTTGGTCCGCTATCATCATCAGCACAGTATCTTTGAGCGTAGTTTCGCTGATAGCCATAGTGCCGGATAAGGAGTGTAAAACACCGACTTTGATGTTCTCTGCCGCATAGGTTAAATTGGTCATTAATCCCGTTGCAACAATTGAGCTTGCAACAATAAGCTTTTTAAATTTCATAGTGAGTCCTTGTCTTTGTCATTAGGTGTTAAAACTTTTTAGCCTGTTAAAAAGTTTTAATCACAACCGTATTCCGAGTGACTTCAGTATCGCGCAATTGCGGCAAGCATAAAATGCGCAGAAACGCGCAACAGACTAAGTAAAACTACGTATATAAATGGCGCTGCTGCTGGTATAAAATTGCGGACTATTTGCCCAAAAACCAAGCCGACTAAGTAAAACTACGTAATATAAATGGCGCTGCTGCTGGTATAAAATTGCGGACCATTTGCCCAAAAACCAAGCCGACTAAGTAAAACTACGTAATATAAATGGCGCTGCTGTTGGTATAAAATTACGGACCATTTGCCCAAAAACCAAGCCGACTACTGCCCAAAAACTAAACCGACTACGCAAATCTACGCATATAAATAGCGCTCTTAGTGGTGTAAAATAGCCAGTCTTTTACCCAAAAACCAAGCCGATTCACCTAACGCCAAGTCGTCTCTATGATAGCTAATCAGAAAATAATCAAAGCACGCCGCACCTACAATAAGCTCGTGGCCAATGAGATGATGGAGGATTTCGCGCTCCGTTTTACCGCTAAACGAGCCAGAAAATGGTCATTAAACCGTATCTCTGTGACCGCATTAGGGACTGTCTCTTTTCTGGTATTAGAGGCGATTGGCGGCGCTATCACCCTTAACTACGGCTTTGAAAATTCGGCCTGGGCGATTCTGGCGGTGACCCTGATTATCTTTTTTACCGGCCTGCCTATCAGTTATTACGCGGCAAAATATGGAGTGGATATCGACCTGCTCAGCCGCGGCGCGGGATTTGGTTATATCGGCTCAACCATCGCCTCCCTTATTTATGCCTCTTTTACTTTTATCTTTTTTGCCCTTGAAGCCTCTATTATGTCGATGGCGCTGCAGATCCTCTTCGGCCTGCCCTTGTCACTTTGTTATATTATCAGCGCTTTGCTGGTGCTGCCTTTAGTGACACACGGCATCACCTATATCAGCCGTTTTCAGGTCTGGACGCAGCCTTTGTGGATTGCATTGCAGCTGCTGCCGCTGTTTTTTGTCTTTCGCCATGCTGACAGCCAGCTTCAGGGCTGGCTAGCGTTTACCGGCAGTAGTGAATCCGGCGCGTCATTTAACCTCTTACTGTTCGGCGCGGCATCTGCGGTATTGCTCTCTTTAGTGGCGCAAATAGGCGAGCAGGTGGATTTTTTGCGTTTTTTACCTGAAAAACCGCAACAGGGGGCGTGGCGCTGGTGGCTCGCGCTGATTGCCGGCGGGCCGGGGTGGATTATTTTTGGCGCACTGAAACTGTTTTTAGGCTCTTTTCTCGCCTATTTTGCCCTGCAGCAGGGGGTAGCGCTGGAACTTGCCGGCGATCCCGCGCATATGTATCAGCTTGCTTACAGTTATGTTTTTGCTAATCCTCAAATCAGTTTGATTGTTGCCTGCTCCTTTGTGGTTATTTCGCAGTTAAAAATCAATGTCGCCAACGCCTATGCGGGATCGCTGGCGTGGTCGAACTTCTTTTCGCGGGTCACCCAGAACCATCCCGGGCGTGTGGTGTGGATGTTATTTAATGTCGCCATCGCGCTGTTGCTGATGGAGCTGGGGATTTATCAGACCATTGCCAGCATGCTGTCGGTTTATTCTGTGCTTGTGTTAGCCTGGCTGAGCTCTGTGGTTGCCGATCTGGTTATTAATAAGCCGCTGGGGATAAGCCCTAAACATATTGAATTTAAACGCTCCCATCTATACGATATTAATCCGGTTGGTGTGGGATCTATGCTGATCGCCTCATTGGCGGGCTTTAGCGCGCATCTGGGCTGGTATGGCGAAACCATCCGGGCGCTGGCCTCCTTTATTGCCTGTTTTTTACCTTTTATCACAGTGCCGCTAATAGGTTGGTTAACTAAAGGCAAATATTATTTAGTGGCGGGTAAGCAATCCTCTATTGATAAACCCACCGCCTGTCATATCTGCGAGAATGAATTCGACCCTGAAGATATGACCTTTTGCCCCGCCTATGGCAAAGCTATCTGCTCTTTATGCTGCAGTTTAGATGTGCGCTGTGGTGACAAGTGCCGCCCCAATGCCACCTTATCTAAACAGGGGCATGATTTTTTCAGCCGTTTTTTAAACGCGCAGCTGCTGATAAAAATGACCACACCTTTGAGCCAGTTTATCGCGCTGACCTGCGCCTTGAGTCTGGTCGGTGCCGCCATTTTGTTTCTTATCTATCTGCAAGTCCCTGTGGATGCTCCGGCCGTGAAGCAGGTTTTTGCCAGCACTCTGGTAAAAATATTTTTTCTGCTGCTTATTATTATCGGTGTGGTGAGCTGGCTGTTTATTCTGGCGCGCAGCGGTAATAAAACGGCATTAAAAGAGTTACGCTCGCAGACCAATGCGCTGGCTAAAGAGATCAACGCCCATGAGCAAACTTCCTCTGCGCTGCAGGTGGCCAAAGAGGTGGCGGAAGCGGCTAATGAAGCAAAAAGCCGTTATCTGGCCGGATTAAGTCACGAGCTGCGCACACCGCTCAATGTGTTGCTCGGTTATGCGCAGCTCCTTAGCCGCGATCAGGCGCTGCCCTTAAAACAGCGTGAAATTATCAGCATTGTGAAACGTAATGGCGAGCATCTGGCGGATCTTATCGAAGGTCTTCTGGAGATATCGAAAATTGAAGCGGGGCGGGTTAATCTGCAGCGCGATGAATTTAATTTAAAGGCGATTTTGCAGCAGCTGGTGGATATGTTTCAGATGCAGGCCAGTAAAAAAGGACTTAAATTTCATTACCTTGCCAGCCCAAATCTGCCTGATTATGTGGCCACGGATAAGCAGCGCCTGCGCCAGATCCTGATTAATTTAATCTCCAATGCGATTAAATACACAGAGCAGGGGTCGGTTACCTTTAAAGTCACCTATCGCAGTGAAGTGGCCCATTTTAGTGTGATTGATACGGGCACCGGGATCTCTAAAAGTAATCAGGCACTGATTTTTAAACCTTTTGAGCAGATTCGCACAGCGCATACGCAAGCTATTAAAGGCACCGGGCTGGGGCTGACTATCTCCCGCTCACTGGCGGAGCTGATGGGCGGGGAGATAAGTGTGAGCAGCACTATCGGCCAGGGCTCGACCTTTAATTTTCGCCTGATGCTGTTTAAATTACATAAAGATCCCAAAGAGCCTGAGTTTAATAAATTTCAGGTGACAGGCTATAGCGGCAGGAAACAGACTATTTTAGTGGTTGATGATGATATTAATCAGCGCGCCTTAATGTCGGCACTGTTAGAGCCCATAGGTTTTGAGGTGTTGCTGGCAGAAAACGCGCAGCAAGGCTATATACTGCTGGAAGAGCGCGATATCGATCTGCTGCTCTTGGATGTGCGCATGCCGCAGGTCAATGGCTGGGAGATGGTTAAGCGCTTACGTGAAAGCCATTATACTATGCCGGTGCTGATGGTCTCGGCCAATGCCCGTGATGCGGAATATAATTTACAGGCGGAAGGTTATCATAGCGGCTATATTGCCAAACCGGTCAATTTAGATGCCTTGCTGGGAAAAATAGCGCAATTATTGGATCTCCACTGGTGCTATAAAGAGAGCGAACAAAAACAGGCACCGGCTATTTGCAGGAAGGATAAACCGGCCGTACCAAGGGACCAGTATCAGGCTTTAATCGCCCTGGCTGAAATTGGTTATCTTTCCGGTTTTAAAGAAAAATTTGCCGAGATAGAGGCGCAATACTGCTATCCACCAGAGAGCGCATCGCAAATCAAGGAGTATGTTGAAGTGTGTAATTTCCCGAAGATCATTGACTATTTAAGCGAGTTAAATCATGAAGCATGAGAGCAGTGATATTGTTTTAGTGGTCGATGATTCCCCTGAATCCTTAGGAATGCTCAATGTTGCCCTTAACAGTCACGGATATACCGCACTGGTTGCTCTTAATGGCCTGCAGGCGCTGGCTATCGCTGAAAAAGTGCCGCCCGATGTGGTGCTGCTCGATGCTATGATGCCGGAAATGGATGGCTTTGAAACCTGTCGCCGCTTGAAACTGATTTTACCTCAGACTCCGATTATTTTTATGACCGGATTAACTGAGGTTGAAGATATAGTCAAAGGTTTTGCCGCCGGTGGCGCCGATTATGTCACTAAACCTATTTCCCCCGATGAGGTTATCGCGCGCATTAAACGTCATATTGAAACGGCAAAATTGGCCTTAAGCGCCCAGAATGCCCTCGATCATGCCGGTAAAAATGTATTTTGCGTCAGCGAATCAGGACGCCTCTCCTGGGCTACGCCGCATGTGCATGCTTTAATAGAGAAAACATCCCAAGACTGCCCCAGTCCGTGGGCAAGTATGGCGCCGCTTATAGAAAACTGGTTGAAAACCGACAGGGCAGAAAATCTGAAAATAGACTGTTTTTCAGAGCCGATAGAGATCTATTACGAACGCCAGCAGGAAAAAATGCACCTCTTGCGCATTGTCCAAAAAACCGAGCAAAAAAATCCGCAAGATCTGCAAAATAATCTGCCCATCACCAAACGGGAATCGGAAGTTCTGTACTGGGTCTCTTACGGTAAAACCAGTTGGGAAATTTCCCTGATTTTGGCCATGAGCCCGCGCACGGTGAATAAACA
>Ga0075011_10002223_pt1 | contig 10537 bp, 7 predicted proteins | sample TARM_MetaG_T_14_FD_72354 | JGI IMG/M metagenome (GOLD analysis project Ga0075011, IMG submission 72354) | Freshwater microbial communities from Pennsylvania, USA, analyzing microbe dynamics in response to fracking - TARM_MetaG_T_14 | ecosystem: Environmental > Aquatic > Freshwater > River...
ATCTATTCAGCCGCCGACATGTTCACCGACCCGCAGTACCTGGCCCGCGAAATGTTCCTCAACGCCACCCTGCCCGACGGCAAGCCGTTCAAGATGCCGGGCATCGTGCCCAAACTGTCGGACACCCCCGGCAGCGCCGAATGGACCGGGCCAGCACTGGGCGAACACACTGACAGCATTCTGCGCCAGCTTGGCTACGACGAGGCACAGATTGCCGAGCTGCGTGGGCGCGGGGCGATTTAGCAGTACATAAGCAGAGCCCCACAACACACTTGTCGCGCCGTCTGAGTGATCGGACGCAGAGCGTCCGGACAGGCGCTCCCACGCAGAGCGTGGGAGCGATCAGCAACTTGCAACGTGCTCGAATGGTGGAGTGCGCACCCGGGTTTCGTCCCGTTTACGCGGGCGAGTAGCGCAGATTTATCGGGAAAAAGAGTCATAGGCTGTCTGAGGAGCGCAGCGACGAGTTTTATGACTCCCCGATAAATCGAGCAACGCAGCGAACCCGAAGGGCCGCGTAGTCGGGTGCCCCGGGGGATCGCTAAGGGGGGCCGGGCAAGCGGCCCCCCTTGGCTCGCCGTAAAAGGCGAAAAGCTGATTTGGCAGTCGCACTCATGCTGTAGTCGGTTCGCTGCGACTGATGGTTTACACGCTTTCGCGAGCACGTCACTTCCGACTGGTCTTGCTCTCCGCCACCGCCCCCTAACCAGAGCGGATCTACCCAGTTTCAGGTTCATTGCTATTGGGCGAGCGAACAAGAATGCGTTGCTAATTCCCGTCTATTGTTGTGCGTGGGCATAAGGCTTTTGTCCCGCAGGCTGGGTGACAATGGCCGTTGTCATCGCCGCCCATCGCGGCAAACACAATAAAAAGGAGTTCAGCATGGGTCTGGTACTGATTCTGGTCGCCCTGATTGCCTTTATCGTTCTGGCGACATCGCGCCTCAAGTTACACCCCTTTCTTGCCTTGCTGGCGGCGGCGTTGCTGGCCGGTTTCGCCTATCAGGTGCCGACTATGGAGATCGTCAAGACGATCACCGGTGGCTTTGGCGGCATCCTTGGTTATATCGGCATTGTCATTGTGCTGGGGACCATCATCGGCGTGATTCTTGAGCGCAGCGGCGCGGCAATCACCATGGCGGAGACGGTGATCAAGCTGCTCGGCGAGCGTTTCCCGACGCTGACCATGTCGATCATCGGCTATCTGGTGTCGATCCCGGTGTTCTGTGATTCGGGCTACGTCATCCTTAACTCGCTGAAGAATGCTCTGGCCGCGCGCATGAAGGTCTCGGTCATCGCCATGAGCGTGGCCTTGGCGACCGGCCTCTACGCGTCCCACACCTTTGTGCCGCCGACCCCCGGCCCGATTGCCGCGGCCGGTAATCTGGGGCTGGAGAACAACCTTGGTCTGGTGATACTGGTCGGTCTGGTGGTGTCGCTGGTGACTGCCTTTGCCGGGATGTGGTGGGCCAATCGGTTTATCGGCAAGGACATCCCGCTGGAAGACAACGGCACCCACGTGATGGACGCTGAAGACTATGCCCAGATCCGGGCCAAATACGGTGTGTTGCCGAGCGCGACCAAGGCCTTTGCACCGATCTTTCTGCCGATCGGCCTGATCTGTCTGGGCACCCTCGCCAATCTGCCGGCCAAGCCGGTGGGTGAGGGCTTCGTCTACACGCTGCTGGCCTTCCTCGGTCAGCCGGTTGTGGCGCTGGCAGTCGGTCTGGCGCTGGCCTGCACGCTGTTGCGCGCGGACAACAAGCGTCAGGAGTTCCATGACCGCGTGGTGGAGGGTATTCAGGCCGCCGCTCCGATTCTGCTGATCACCGGTGCCGGCGGTGCCTTCGGCGCCATGCTCAAGGTGACGCCGTTGGGCGACTATCTGGGGGCGACCCTGTCGGCGCTGGGTATCGGGCTGTTCATGCCGTTTGTGGTGTCTGCTGCGCTGAAGTCGGCGCAGGGTTCAACTACCGTGGCGCTGGTGACTACCTCGGCGCTGGTTGCACCGCTGCTGCCGGAGTTGGGGCTGGATAGCGAGATGGGCCGGGTGCTCTGCGTGATGGCCATTGGGGCCGGCGCGATGACCGTGTCCCACGCCAACGACAGCTTCTTCTGGGTCGTGACCCAGTTCAGCCGCATGAGTGTCGGCACCGCTTACCGTGCGCAAACCCTCGGCACCCTGATGCAGGGCATCGCCGGCATTATCACCGTCTGGCTGCTGAGTCTGGTACTGCTCTGATGAAACTGGTTATCGCCCCCGATTCGTTCAAGGAAAGCCTGAGTGCCCGCGCTGTTGCTGAAGCCATCGCGGCGGGCTGGGCGCGGGTTTATCCCGATTCTGAACTGCTGCTCTGCCCGATGGCTGATGGCGGCGAAGGCACGGTTGATGCGGTATTGGCCGCGACCGGGGGCGAGCGGCAATGGACCGAGGTCAGCGGCCCGCTGGGTGATCCGGTAACCGCCAACTGGGGATTGTTGCCGGGGCGTCGGGCTGTGATCGAAATGGCCGAGGCCAGCGGACTGCATCGGGTCGAGCCGGCGCGGCGCGATGTGCTGAGGGCGAGCAGCTTCGGCACCGGCGAGCTGATCCGCGCGGCGCTGGATGCCGGAGTGCGGCGGATCGTGCTGGGCCTCGGCGGCAGCGCAACCAACGATGGCGGTGCCGGTTTGCTGTGCGCACTTGGTGTGCGCCTGCTGGATGCCGATGGTGGAGACCTGCCACCGGGCGGCGAGGCGCTGGCGCGGCTGCGCCATATCGACCTGACCGGACTGGATACCCGGCTGGCGCAGGTTGAAGTGCTGGTTGCCGCCGATGTCGACAATCCGCTCTGTGGGCCACGTGGCGCCTCGGCGGTATTTGGCCCGCAGAAGGGCGCGACTCCAGCGCAGGTGGACCAACTGGACGCCGCGCTGGGCCATTATGCCGATGTTATGGCGTCGACTCTGGGCGAGGATCTGCGCAACCTGCCCGGCGTTGGCGCTGCTGGCGGGCTCGGTTTTGCAGCCCGCGCGGTGCTCAAGGCAGGCTTTCGCCCCGGTATTGAACTGGTGGCGGAGCTGGCCGGGCTGGCCGAGGCCGTGCACGGTGCCGATCTGGTGATCACCGGTGAGGGTCGGCTGGATGGCCAGAGTCTGCACGGCAAGACGCCCGTCGGGGTGGCGCGCATTGCCCGTGCCGCCGGCGTGCCGGTCATTGCTCTGGCTGGCAGTCTCGGTGAAGGCTATCAGCGCCTCTATGCCGAAGGCATCGGCGCGGCCTTCAGTCTGGCACCGGGACCGCTCAGTCTCGAGCAGGCCATGCAGCAGGCCGCCGACCAGCTCAGTGCCCGCGCCGCCGACCTGGCGCGGTTGTGGCAGATTGCGGGCATGGCTGCCCGGCGCGTCTGAGGGCGGGCTATACTCCGGCGCAGAGACGCGGGAGGGATGTGGATGGAGCAGGGCGGCAAGTTGGTGAACTGGAACGACGCCAAGGGCTTCGGTTTCATTCAGCCCGATGACGGCAGTGAGCGGGTGTTTGCCCATATTTCGGTCATGCGCGGTGACGCCAGGCCGGTGACCGGTATGGCGGTGCGCTTTGTGGCCGTCGCCGACGAGCAGGGGCGACGACGGGCCGAGCACATGCGTGGTGAGGGGCTGGCGCTGGATCGCCCGGCCATTCGCCGCAAGCCGCGCGAGCGCAGCGCGCTGACGCCGACCCGCGGGGCCGCGCTCCGTACCGGGCGGCACCGGCACCGGGTACATAATCGGGGTGCCAAGCTGGTGGTGCTGGCGCTGCTATGCATACTGCCACTGTTCGGCAGCCTGCAGCTGTGGCTGGAACAGGGTCAGCCCTGGTGGCTGTTGGCCTACGCCGTGGTCAGCGTCGTCAGCTTTGTTCAGTATTGGCTCGATAAACGCAGTGCCGAGACGGGGCGCTGGCGCACGCCGGAAAAGACTCTGCATCTCTCTGCGCTGCTGGGCGGCTGGCCAGGCGCGCTGGTGGCCCAGCAGCTGCTTCGCCACAAGACCCGCAAGGCGTCCTTTCAGGTGCTGTTCTGGCTGATTGTTGTCCTGCACCAGCTGGCCTGGCTCGACCTGCTGGTGTTCGACGGCAGCCTTTTGGCGCTATTGCCCTTTGTATCGCCCTGACGGCGAACCGTCAGATCAGACCAGCACGCCCTGACTGCGCAGGTAGTCGTCGTAGCTGCCGGAGAAGTCGGTCACGCCATTTTCCGACAGCTCGATGATGCGGGTGGCCAGCGAGCTGACGAACTCACGGTCGTGGCTGACGAAGATCAGCGTGCCCGGGTAGTTCTCCAGCGCCAGGTTGAGCGCTTCGATCGACTCCATGTCGAGGTGGTTGGTCGGCTCGTCCATCAGCATGACGTTGGACTTGCCGAGGATCAGCTTGCCGAACAGCATGCGGCCCTGCTCACCACCGGAGATCACCTTCACCGATTTGCCGATCTCGTCGTTCGAGAACAGCATGCGGCCGAGGGTGCCGCGCACCAGCTGTTCGCCGCCCTGGGTCCACTGCGCCATCCATTCGAACAGGGTGCAGTCGTCCTTGAAGTCGTCGGCGTGGTCCTGCGCGAAGTAGCCGATGTCGGCGCTTTCGGCCCATTTCACCTCACCGGCCATCGGTGCCAGTTCACCGACCATGGTGCGCAGCAGGGTGGTCTTGCCGATACCGTTGGGGCCGATGATGGCGACTCGCTCGCCGGCTTCGATCTGCAGGTTCAGGCCCTTGAACAGGGCTTCGCCGTCGAAGCCCTGGCTGACGTTCTGCAGGGTCACCGCCTGGCGGTGCAGCTTCTTGAACTGCTCGAAGCGGATGAACGGGCTGACGCGGCTGGAGGGTTTGACCTCTTCCAGCTGGATCTTGTCGATCTGCTTGGCGCGGCTGGTGGCCTGCTTGGCCTTCGAGGCGTTGGCCGAGAAGCGGCTGACAAAGGTCTGCAGTTCGGCGATCTGGGCTTTCTTCTTGGCGTTGTCCGACAGCAGCCGCTCGCGCGCCTGAGTGGCGGCGGTCATGTACTCGTCGTAGTTGCCGGGGAACAGGCGCAGTTCGCCGTAATCCAGGTCGGCCATGTGGGTGCAGACCGAGTTCAGGAAGTGACGGTCGTGGGAAATGATGATCATGGTGCTGGTACGCGCCTTGAGTACGTCTTCCAGCCAGCGGATGGTGTTGATATCCAGGTGGTTGGTCGGTTCGTCCAGCAGCAGCACATCCGGATCGGAGAACAGCGCCTGGGCCAGCAGCACACGCAGCTTCCAGCCGGGGGCGACTTCGCTCATCGGGCCAAAGTGCTGTTCCAGCGGAATGCCGAGACCGAGCAGCAGTTCACCGGCACGGGATTCGGCGGTGTAGCCGTCCATTTCCGCGAACTCGCCCTCCAGTTCGCCGACTTTCATCCCGTCTTCTTCGCTCATTTCCGGCAGCGAGTAGATGCGATCACGCTCGGCCTTGACCTTCCACAGCTCCTCGTGACCCATGATCACAGTGTCGATCACGCTGAACTCTTCGTAGGCAAACTGGTTCTGACGCAGCTTACCCAGACGCACGTTCTGTTCGAGCATGACCTGGCCGCCGGAGGGTTCCAGCTCGCCGCCGAGGATCTTCATGAAGGTCGACTTGCCGCAACCGTTGGCGCCGATCAGGCCGTAGCGGTTGCCGTTGCCGAACTTGACGGAAACGTTTTCGAACAGCGGCTTGGGACCAAACTGCATGGTGATGTTGGCGGTGGCGATCACGGGAGAATCCTGGCTGAGCAAAGAAGCGGACTGAAAGGGCAGCCGCGAGGGGCGGCGCAAAGCCGCGCATTGTAGCGGTTGCGTTGACGCGGCGACAGGGCCGCGCCGACCGAAGGTCGTTTGCTTTGCAGTGCTCTGATGCAGTATTTTTACAGGTGCAAACAATTATCGTTTGTAACGAGGCGCGCCGTGCAAGCATTTCACCCCCACATTCTGGCTATCGAGGACGACCCGGTTCTGGGTCTCCATCTGAAAACGTCGCTCGAGCGCGCGGGTTTCGCCATCACCGTTGCTGCCGATGGCGACAGCGGCCTGACCCTGGCGCAGCGGACAGCCTACGACCTGATTCTGCTGGATGTGATGCTGCCCGGCATCGATGGGATGGAGCTGCTCAGGCGTTTGCGGCGCCAGCACGCCACACCGGTGCTGATGATGTCTGCCCAGGGTGATGAAGGGCACCGTATTGCCGGGTTTGACGGCGGTGCCGATGACTATCTGCCCAAGCCGTTCAGCACCCACGAGTTACAGGTGCGGATTGCCGCCATCCTGCGTCGGGTGGCCTACGAGCGGGAGCGCGACTGCGTTGTGCCGCCGGCAGCCAACGACGATCTGTTGGCGTTTGATGAGCCTGCCATGCGCGTGCGTTGCGGGGATTGCTGGTTGAGTGTCACACCGACCGAGTTTCGATTGCTGCAGGTATTGTACGAACAAATGAATGAGGTGCTGACCAAGGCCTTTCTGTACCAGCAGGTGCTGCGCCGCGGCTACGCCCGGCATGACCGGGTATTGGACATGCATATCAGCAACCTGCGTCGCAAGCTGACTCAGGCCGGAATACACAACCTGCGGCTGGAGTCGGTCTGGGGGCAGGGTTATCTGCTCAGTTGGCTACGCTGATGCCGGGGCAGCGTTCGCTATTCTGGCCGCTGGTGATTCTGGTGGCTGGATTCTGCCTGAGTCTGATCAGCGCGACCCATTACCTGAGCGCACGTATTGATCGTTATCTGTCCTTTCTGCCGGACCGGGCACTCAGTACCCTGCAGGGCTATGCCGCCGAGGCCGCGCAGGCGCTCGCTGAAGGGCCCGACGCACTGGAACGCTGGCGCAGGCAACGCATTGAGGTGTCGCCGGAGTTGCTGGTGCTGGTGGACGAGGATCGACGACCGCTGGCAGGGCAGGCATTGACCGAGCGGCAGCGGCGCATGCTCGGCTTTGTCCGTGACTATGATGGGCTTATGAGCCGCCGCGGCGATGGTCGGCCGACCATCCGGGTGCCTCTGCCGGATCAGTCTCATTACCTGGTTCTGCGTTTGCCTGAGGCACTGGCACCCTGGGGGCAGCGCGCGCTGCTCAATCTGCTGCTGCTGTACGTGGTGCCCGGGTTGCTCGCGGTATTGTTCTGCGTGTTGCTTTACTGGCTGCTTATCTCGCCGCTCGAGCACTTGCGTCGACAGGCCAACGCGATGCGTGCCGATCCCTTGCAAAGTCTGCTGCCGGCATCGCTGGCACGGCGTCGTGACGAACTTGGTGAGCTGGGGCGCTCGCTGGAGTTTCTGACCCTGCGCCTGCGTCAGTCGGTCGCCCAGCAGCGCCAACTGATGCGAGACCTTTCCCATGAGTTGCGCACCCCTCTGAGTCGGCTGGGTGTGGCAGCCGAAACCGAACTGCCGTTGCCCGAACTGCGTAACAGACTGGAGCGCGAAGTCGGCAACATGCGAGAGCTGGTCGACAGTACGTTGGAGCTGGCCTGGCTCGACAGCGTGCCCGGGCGGCTGGATTGCGACGCGGTTGATGTCAATGCGCTCTGGGATGTATTGCGCGAGGACGCCCTGTTCGAGTCGGGCTGGCAGCCGGAGCGAATCGTGGCCGCCTTGCCGCAGGGCTGCCAAGTGCTGGGTAATCTGAACGCGCTGGCGCAGGCGCTGGAAAACGTGTTGCGCAATGCCATTCGCCACTCACCGCCGCAGGGGCGGGTCTTTTTCAGTGCCGAGCAGGCCGACGGCTGCTGGACCCTGTGCCTTGCCGATCAGGGGCCTGGCGTGGCCGAGGCGGATTTACAGGTTATCTTTCGGCCCTTTGCCCGACTGAACAAGGCCCGGCCGGATGGCGACGGTTTTGGTCTTGGGCTTGCCATTGCGCAGCGTCAGATCAATCTGCAGCAGGGCCATATCTGGGCGGAGAACGGCGAGCCTGGCCTGCGTGTGTGCATTCAACTGCAAGCTGTATAGTTTGTAAATGCGCTTTACTCTCAAATAGGAATGATTAGCATTTGTCGCGAATCGAGCTCTGCCGTCCTCTCTCGCGAGGTCGCAGCGCAGGGAATGGCTCGGTGACTGTCTGCTGAATTCTGTCATAGGGGAGTGAAGTGCATGGGAATGTTCAAGCGCCAGCAACTGGCTCTGGCGGTGGCAACGGCCGCGCTGGGTTTGTCGGTCAATGCGGTAGCCGAAGAGACGACGAATGAGGAGCTGGTCGAGCTGCAGCCCATTACCGTGGTGACCGCCGCAGGCTACGAGCAGAATATCGCCGATGCGCCGGCCAGTATCTCGGTCATTACCCGCGAGCAGTTGGAGAAGCAGTCCTACTCCGACGTCACCGATGCGGTACGCAACATTCCCGGCGTGTTTGTCACCGGCGGCGGCAATATGCAGGACATCAGCATCCGCGGCATGGACGACACCTACACCCTGTATCTGGTCGATGGCCGACCGATCTCCGCCGGCCGCATGGTCAATACCAACGGTGCCGATGGCGGCAAGCAGATCGGCCTGCCGCCGATCTCGATGATCGAGCGGATCGAAGTGATCCGCGGGCCGATGTCCTCACTCTATGGCTCGGAAGCCATGGGCGGGGTGATCAACATCATCACCCGCCGCGGCGGTGACGAATGGGCCGGCAGCATCTCGACCGAGTACACCGGCGCCATGAACGATATCAGCAGCGACTCGCAGCAGGCTGATTTCTATCTGGCCGGCCCGATTATTCAGGGCCTGCTCGGCGCGCAGTTCACCGGCACCTACGTCGGCACCGACGAGAGCGACTACATCGGCGGCGGCGATGCCGCCGCCAGCATGCCGGAGAGTACTCGCAAACAGGGCGGCGCCGAGTTCTACCTGACGCCCAACGAGCAGAATCGCTTCAGCCTCGGCTACACCGCATCCGAGCTGAAATATACCCACACGCCGGGCAAGAGCATCGCTGCGGACGCTGATCCGTCGACCTATCGCTATGAAAAGGACGTCTATGTCTTCAGCCATGATGGCAATTATGGCGACCTGATCATCAACAGCTTCCTGCAGCACGATGTGTCCGACAAGCCGGGTACCGGCAGCACCAAGCAGGAGGAGGTCAGCCTGCTCAATACCCAGGCAAGCTACTTCTGGGGTGATCACGTGGTGACCTTCGGCGGGCAATACAAGCAGGAGGAGTTTGTTGATGAAACCAACGGCCTGCTGACCTCCAACATTCCGGGAGCGGTAAAAAGCGTCGATCGCTGGATTGCGGCGCTTTACACTGAGGTGGACTGGGCTCTCACCGACGATCTGTCTGTGACCACTGGACTGCGCTACAACGACGACGAGTTGTTCGGCGGCGAGCTGTCGCCACGGCTCTACGGCGTCTACCGGCTGAACCCGGAGTGGGTGATCAAGGGTGGGGTGTCTACCGGCTACCGTCAGCCGACTCTGTCCGATGCCACCGAGGGCTTCGGTCGCGGTACCGGCGGTGGCGGCTCGCCGGCCCCGCATCCCCGTGCACTGATCATCGGCAATCCGGACCTGAAGCCGGAAACCAGCACCAACTACGAGATCGGTTACGTCTACGACAACGCCGAGCTGGGCCTGAACACCAGTGCGATGCTGTTCCATACCCAGTACAAGGACAAGATTGCCGAGGATCGGTTTTGCGAAAGCCCGAACGGTGATCGCGGCGATCCGGCGACCTGGACCTGCGGGTTTGGCGGTAACAATTACTACTTCCTCAGCACCCGCAAGAACATCTCCGAGGCCGTTATGCAGGGCGTCGAGCTGACGTTCGACTACCGCTTCCAGCCGAACTGGAACCTCTCCAGCAGCTACACCTTTACCCGTTCCGAGCAGAAGTCCGGCGAGTTCAAGGGCGAGCCGCTGAACCGGCAGCCGCGCCATATGCTCAACGGCCTGCTGGAATGGGACGTCAATGCGCGCCTGAACGCCTGGCTGCAGGGTAACTATCGCAGCAAAACCTCCGATTACATGGGCCGCACCAGCATGTCGGACGGCACGCCCGGATACGGTTTTGTCGATATCGGCGCGGGCTATCGCCTGACCGACAACGTCAACGTCAAGGCCGGCCTCTACAACGTCGCCAACAAGGAAGTGACCAACGACAGCTACGGCGTGGTACTCGATGGCCGCCGGTTGACGGTGGGCATGACGGTCGATTTCTGATCCGCCGGTCAGACTGTCTGTCAGCCCGCCCGCTGAACCCGCTTAGCGGGCGGGCTGCGTTTTGCGTCAGGGCCCTCGCCCTGCAGGAGTGTGTTGGATGAATAAGCTGGTTTTCTCGACGACAGCGGTGTGGCCAAGGACCCTTGGCCGCCTTCTGCTGGCTGTTCCGGGCGGTTACCTGTTCGCCTACAGCGTGACCGCAGCTCTGGCCCGGTTGCTGCCGCTGGAGCGGGTCGATGCACTGATCAGCGCGACGCTGCTGTCGTTTGCGGTCTACACCTTGTTTGTGCTTTGGGTATTTGCCCGCCCGTTGCGGCGCGCGCTCTGGGCGCTGCCGGTGACGCTGGTATTGCTGCTGATCGGCTTTGGCCCGCA
>Ga0075011_10002224_pt1 | contig 10536 bp, 9 predicted proteins | sample TARM_MetaG_T_14_FD_72354 | JGI IMG/M metagenome (GOLD analysis project Ga0075011, IMG submission 72354) | Freshwater microbial communities from Pennsylvania, USA, analyzing microbe dynamics in response to fracking - TARM_MetaG_T_14 | ecosystem: Environmental > Aquatic > Freshwater > River...
TACTTGAACAGATTGCGAAAGAGCAAAAAGAGCATATTGAAGAGGAGAAAGTAAAAGAGCGAAAAAAAACAAAAAATGAAATTTCTTTACAAGAAGCCGAAGATACTTTAGCAGTTAACAAAAAAATACTTGGGCTTATTGACCCTAAAGGTAGGCTATCTTTACTTGTCGAAATCAAAAAATTAGGGATTGAAGTAGGAAAACTAAAACTAGAACGTTTAGATTTAGAAGATCCTAATTACACAAAAGCAAATGATGCTTTAGAGCGTATCTATAAAGAAAAGTTTAATTTTGTTGTTGGTGGGGAAGAAAAAGAAGCGCTAAAAAAAATGGCATCAGAACACAATATTAGTTTCCAACGCATTTGGGAAGAGATTGATGACGGTATTACGGAGCAAAATAAAAAAAAGTTGCCCGCCTCGGAAGATGGGCAGAGCAAGTAGCCAAGAACGGCGAAATACCCCCTTCCGTAGAAGGGCTTGATGCAAAGACACTCGCCCTTTACAAAGAGAGAGACGTCGCAATTTTGGAAGATGAGTATGAGCAGTTTCTTGGATCTTTATTTCTGCGTGCAATTGATGCAGGAGAATACGGATATAAAATAAATTTTGAGATCGTAAAGCTTACATGTAAAAGAGTAAAACTCGATGAATTAGAGGCGTACGACATCTTAAATTATATGTGTGCAAAAGCAAATAAGGGAAAATAATGGGTGTAGAATCTAAACTCAGCATAATCATAAACTCTTCGCTTACAGGCAAAGGCTTTGACGATGCTACATCCGCCACAAGTAGATTAAAAAAAGCTACAAACTCACTCTCTATCAATTCGGGAATTAAAACTCTTGAAAAAGAGGTTGGTAGTCTTATTTACCCTTTTAATGCTTTGCAAGTTGCCATTGTTGCGGCTGTCGGCAGTGCTTCCAAAATAATATCTGTAGCCGATAGCTACAAATTGATAGAAGGTCGTCTCTCCTTAGTAACGGAAAATACTAAAGAGCTTGTTTCTGCGCAGCAAAGTCTTTTTTCGGTTTCTCAAGATACGCGGCAAACCTATACGGATACCGCCGATCTATACACAAGAATTGCAAAATCCACCCAAAATTTAAATAAAACTCAAAAAGAAAATCTTACCGTAATCGAAGGTATCAACAAAGCTCTTATTATTTCAGGGTCAAGTAGAGAGAGTTCCAATGCCGCCCTTGTCCAACTTGGGCAGGGGTTTGCTAGTGGAACGCTCAGAGGGGAAGAGCTTAACAGTGTAATAGAGCAGACCCCACGAGTTTCACAGGCAGTTGCTGATGGGATGGGCGTTACTATAGGAGAATTAAGAAACCTTGGAGAACAAGGAAAGCTTACTGCTGAGGCTGTTTTTGATGCCTTATTGAGTCAGCAAAAAGTATTAAATGAAGAGTTTTCAAAAATGCCTTTAACGGTAGGACAATCTGTAACGCTCACATCAAATTCATTCCAACTTCTTATTGGAAAAATGGATGAGGCAACAGGAGCAACAGCTGCCCTTTCTGCTGAAATAAAATCTTTTTCACAATTCCTTGATCAAAACTCGACTGAACTTATTGCAACATGGCAATTTGTCTATGCAACAGGATCACGCACAATTGATGTATTTAACTTAGTATATGAAACCATTGAAAATATAACGCAAAGAGTTGTCGGGTATGTAAACCTTACTGTGTATGGATCTTTAGAAGTTATTTTAACAATGCTAACAAAAGTTACAGAAGGGCTTAATACAATAGGTTTGGCAAGTGATAAAGGGTTGAAAGAAGCTTATGCCGACTTAGAAAGTGTTCATCAACTTGTTATTAGCTCAAACAATATGATAGCCGAATCTTACACGGATCTTGACGCTGCTATTGAAAAATTAAGTCCAACAATTGAGGATAGGATTAAAGAGTATAACCGACTTAAACAAGCCGCGATAGAAGCAAAAAGCAGCGAAAGCGATATTTTAAAAAAAGACCTTCCCGATCGTTTTACAAGATCAACGGCTTTAGATGATAAATATTGGGAAAACCTTTATGACCAACAAAAATCGAGCTATGACAAAAGTGTTCAAGACGCTAAAAAAGCAATACAGGATAAGAAGAAACTTGAAGATGACTACTACGACTACATCGCTGATCTTGCCAAGAGCTCAACAGAAGATAAAGTCGATCAAGAAATTTTAGCGGAAGCCTACAAGTACCAAAAGTTCCTTGATGAGCATAAGCTTAACCTAGAGCAAAAAACAGCGCTTGAGAAAGCGTTTACGGGGACAATAGAACGCATCCAGTTAGATGGACAAAAAGAGAGCCTTAAAAAACAACAAGACGCACTTTTGGAATACTACAAATCTGTAGGCAACACAACCGCGGCTGCGGAGATAGAACTTGCCAAATACAAAGAGTCTATAAACGATTTGAGCTTGGGAGACATGCAAAAAAAAGAGATGATCGCGACGATGGAAAAAGACCTAGAGCGCGAAAAACTTCTCAAGCAGCTTGACTTTAACGAAGAGTATTACAAAGCTGTTGGCGATATGGCAAACGCCAACGCCATCGCTCAAGAAAAGTACGCGCTACAGCTTGAAAAACAAGGCTACTCAAAAGACAAAATAGCCAAAATGGCGTATGGCTCCAACTCGCAAAAAAGCAATTATGACACGATGTATTCTTCTGTGGGGATTGATACAGGCTTAGCAGGGCAAATGCAAGATCGCCTCAAATCGATTGATACTTTCCAAGAGACGGAACGAAAACGCATTGAGGCTTATTATGCACTTTTAGAGCAAAATAACGAAAACCACCAAGCCAAGATGGCAGAGATAGACCAGATGCAGTTTTCATCTCGCCTTGCTACCGCCTCAACGGGCTTTAGCTCTCTCGCCTCTTTGTCAAAGATGTTTTACGATGCGAGTGATGGCCAGAACAAAGTTGCCCTAAGAACCTACCAAGCGTTCAGTGTGGCGCAGGCGATGATCAACACTTACACTGCCGCATCCAAAGCACTCGCAACCGGTGGTCCTTATATGGGTCCTGCGATGGCAGCCATAGCCGTGGCACAAGGTATGGCACAAGTCGCGATGATCAAAGCACAAAAATACCACTCCGGTGGTTTCGTAACGGGCACGACCGACGAAGTACCAGCGATCTTGCAAAGAGAGGAAGGCGTACTGAGTCGTAAGGGTATGAAAAACCTCGATGCGCTCAATCTTGGAACGGCGAGCAGTTCCTCCAGCGGATCGCAACAGATCACGATCGTTAACAGCATAGACCCTGCGATTATGGAGCAGTATGTTACATCACGTTCGGGTCGAAAAGTTATCAAAAATATTATGAACGGGAGCTAGAAAATGGCATTTTACAGCGGTACAGTGACAGGCGCTTACAATCTTCTTAATATTATAAAAACCCAAGCCGTAGCAAACGGTTGGACGCTTTTGCGCGGTACCACGACAGAGCTTATTTTGTATTCTGATGGCATGGGTGGAGAAGATAACATCTACATCGGTTTTCAGCTTTTTACCAATGGTGATGGTGTAAACATGCGTTTAAGTTCGTTTACGGGCTACGCCAACACCGGCACCTTTGCAGAACAGCCCAACTACACCGCCAATGTCTTTCTTTATCTGCATAGTGGCGATGAGCCGTACTGGTTAAACATTACAAAAAAACGTATCTGCGGTGCGGTTAAGATTTATGAGCCCCTCGACGACCTTCAAAAAAACCCTGTGTACCAAATCTTCCATAACGGTTGGTTAGACGCGTATGGAGCACCCCAACATCTCCCTGCACCTTATGCGCTCGTAGGTGGAGGAAACACTAGCACCCTTCGATGGAGCAGTGTCAATACAGACCTACCAGCGCGCCCTATCGTCTTTACGCCTTTCCCAAGATGGGTTAAAGGCATGTCACTCGTGCAAGGCTTTACCAATACAATGCCCTATGCGGCAGACCCAGAGGGTAATCTGTTCGCTATGCCGGTTACGATCTATACAAATTACACCAACGCTACTGATCCGTATAGCGGCACTACAAACGTAACCGAGAGATGTCTCATCGGCGAATACGACGGTCTTATTAAAGTGCTCGCCACGGGGGGCATTAAAAGCGAAGATACAGTCACGATAGACTCGGTAGATTACATTGTAATTCAAAATGGTCTTAAAACCGAATACCAAGAATATTTTGCCATAAGGAAAGCGTGATGACCTATTCGATTATAACCCCTGCGGATAACGCGGACTTCTTTGCGCAGTTTAAAACCTTTGTCGTAAGTGTAGGCTGGACGATAGACGCGCAAAGCGAGAGTGAGCTGTATATCCATAGTGGGGATAAATATTTAGGGTTTAGGCTTGGGAATATAACTTACAATACCTCTTCCAACGCCGTTTTTTTTACGTGTGCCATTAATACCGGATATGACAGCACAAAAGATTGGTTTAACCAACCAGATTCCTCTATTAGTAATTTAAATTCTAGTTACCTTCCAATGTATTCATCAACGACTTATACAAGATATTTACCATGTATCTATTGCCCAAATGGAGATATTACAACTGCCGTATTCGTTGGAGATGCCGATAACCTTGTTATAAAAATAAAAAGAGGAACCTATGTCCACGATGCTTTTGTTATAACATGGCTAAATAAAAAACATACTTTTATCGGCGGCGCAGTTATCGCCTCTTCCTCTTTTATGTTGGGTACGACAAGTGCAACAACAGGATGGAGATTTGAAGCGGCGAGTAGAGATGTGCGAAGTGGCTTTCTTTTTTCGTGTGGGCAGGAACGAGGGAGATCTGCACTCCCTGGCTTGTTATTTTCTGTTGGGCTTTCATTTGCTACTGTTATTAGCGCTACTAATTTTATTTTAACAAATATCATTAGCAACGATTCTACCTCGATAGCTACGGCTTTGATTGTTTTTTCTCCAAAACCTCTTATTGACGAAATCTCTCCTTCTTCTTATACAGGGCTTTCTGCGCTTATATCACCAGAATTTTTTTATTTAAATGACTCTAAATATTGCTACGCTGGGAACATCTCTAAAATTAAAGTTATATCCAAAAAAGGTTTGATTGATCAACAATTATTAACCTATGGAGATAAACAATATTTAATTTTAAGAGTAATGGACGGGGATATTTTTGCAAAAAATACGGCACCAGTAGGCACTTCCAATTTAATTGCTGTGGAGCTATAATGTTAAGTACAATCTCTGCAATCGCTCAATCCGAACAAAAAATGCGCTACCTAACAGGCGTGGCGCAACCCAATACCAACCTTGTTGCCGATGTTACAGGCACATCAACATCCCCTGTTATCCCAGCATCTACCACAACGACAGCAAATCTCCCCAAAACAGAAATGAGCCAACTTTTTGACGGAGATCTCTGGGTTATCCCCTATACCCATTCGTACGATTTTGGCGTTATTACCACACCCGTAACCTATAGTTTTAATATCTATAATAGTGGAGATACAGCCGTTACGCTTAATTCCATCTCTGCTTCCAATGCAGAGGGAACGGTCGTAACAGGTACCGATGTACCTTATACTTTCCCCGCCAATGCTACGCGTTCTTTTACCATAAGCGCGACTGTAGAAGGTGATCTTAACTTGGACGGTTACTACACATTCGTGTTTGATATGCAAACGATCATCTTTGCCATTGCAGGCACACGTGCCATCATCTTATCGATCCTTCCCACACAAAACTATACCGAAAGCGAAAAGTACGAAACCAACATTTTTAGCGCTCAAGACGGTACAGAAAACCGCCAAAAGATCGTCGATACCCCTAAGCGTTTTATAGAGTACGACATCATCCCCGACACAAACCAAAAAGTAGAATTGTTGGAAGAGATTATCGCCTATGCGTTGCGCTTCTATTGTCTTCAACCACTTTGGTTTTCCTATACGCAAATCACTACGGCTCAAAGCGCTTATACCATTAACTGCGACACAACCGCGCGTGATTTTACCGTAGGCGGTTACGCGCTGATCCGCAAAGAGTTTGATGATTATGAATTTGCGGTTATCGACTCTTTTACAAGCAGTTCGATTACCTTTACCAAAAGTGTATCGGTGGACGCAGGCGACATCATCGTCCCTCTTTTACGATGCACCCCTGAAAGTTCAAATTCGTTTACATTTTACAACTCGGATGTCGCTGAATTCAAATTCAAATTTAAGGAGCTCTTATGACCTATAAAGGCTATGAGCTCTTCCCTTATACGCCATTCATCGACGGGCAAAACAACATTATTTCCAACTCGTTTGTCGAGGTGGGTAAGGAAACCAAAAAGCAAACTAAAACCATCCTGACACCAACCAATCGAAGTTTCCAATGGACATTTAGCGCTAAAACACTAACAGGGGCAAAAGCTTTACGCACCTTTTTTGAGAGCAAAAAAGGAAGGCTAACACCCTTTTGGCTGCCTAGTTTTAAACGAGACATTACCCTTATAGCGCAAGCGAATAGTGGGGCAATGGCACTTTACGCCAAAAAAGCGCTGCGTAATTTTGGTATGTATGGGCAAAAGCGCCATATTTACATTCCCTCTTTGAGCTTTGCCGCAAAGATCGAAGCCGTTACGCTCATTGATGCGACCACGCAAAGCGATGAAATTTTGACACTAGACACAGCCCTAACGAGCAATGTTGAGACGCAGATGATCCAGTACCTTTACCTAGTGCGTTTTAACTCTGATGAATTCGTACTCGAAAAAGACGGTGTGCGATTTAAAACAACGTTTAACTTTATCGAACTGCAAGGAGAGACGCCGTGAAAGAACTTTACATTTTTACCATCGGAGATGAGACATTTCGCTACAGCTCTGCCGAGAGTGATGTTGTCTATGGCGGTAACACGTACAGCGCTGAAAGCATCGTGAGAAACGAGATAAGCCGAGAATTTGAAAGCGCAAGTGCGAGCATAACGCTTCCCTATACGCTAGAGCCTGCTCCTCGCTACCGCGTGCTGAACCCTTCGACTACCGTATGGGTTACCATCTTAAAAGACACGGGGGCGGTGCTATTTTATGGACGCGTTGGCGGATGCAGTTTTGATATGCAAAAAGCGACAGCGACTTTAAAACTGGTCTCTTTGCAAGGGATGCTCAAAACAAAGATTCCTTCGCGCGTCTATTCAGCGGGATGCAGTTTTGAACTATTTGATGATGGGTGCGCACTCGTAAAAGAGAGCTTTCGCAAAGCACTTTTACCCACAACGGCAACCGTAAGCGAAGATGGACTGACTGTAACGGCTTCGGCACTTGCAGAGGAAAGCAATGGCTACTTTACAGGCGGATACGTTCAAAGCGGATACGAGGCGAGCTATATCATCGCTCACGCTGGAAATACGATAACGCTTTTGTTCCCATTGCAGAGCTTTAATGGCTCCTTAACCATCTATGCGTACGCAGGATGTGACAAGCTTCTTGCTACATGTAAGAGCAAATTTAACAACGAAAAGAACTTTGGAGGCTTTCCTTATGTTCCTACTACTAACCCAACAACGGAAGGATTTTAAGATGTTTTTACTTGGTCTCACGGTTGTGCTTTTAGCCGCAACCTATATTTTTATGCCTACTGCGAGTACCTCTAGCACGACGGCAAATAGCATGGATGATTTTACCTTCCCAACCAATTCCAATACTACGCCTGTGGCGGAAGTCTTCGGCACGGTAAAAATCGGTGGTAACATCATATGGTACGGCGATCTTTCCACTAGCCCGATTAAAAAGAGCAGCTAATGGGTGGAAAATCTACTAAAACCTATACCGTAGGCTACGCTTATTTCTTGGGGCTCGTGTATGGCTTTTGTTCCAAAATCGATGAATTTGTAAGCTTTTGGAAAGACGGCGAATTGGTATCTACGGTAAATCTTACCAGTGCAGGAAGCTTTAGCGCACGTACAGGCGATAACAGCGACATTAGTGGGAGCAGCTATAGTGACAGTACGATCCGCGTCTACTTTGGAAATCAAACTGAACCTGATAGTTACCTAACAGCACAGACAGGCTCCCAAATCGCCTATAAGAATGTCGCCTATATGGTCTTTAGTGGTTTCATCGGCGACAACGTCAGCGCAGCGCCCAGTTACGGTGCAGTCGTGCGCCGCACCAACTTGATTGACGGGTGGGCAAACCAAAATATAAACGGCGACTGCAACCCTGCTGTTGCGCTCTACTACATCTTAACAAGCTTGGCAGGCTATAGCGAAGATGCTGTAGATGCCACAAACTTTAAAGCCTGTGCGCAAACTCTTTACAATGAGGGTTTTGGGCTAAGTTTTAAGATGAAAAGCGCAAAAGAAGCGAGTGATTGGTGCGAAGAGATCTTAAAAAGCATTGATGGTGTTTTACAAGTAGACTACACTACTGGGAAGATCAAACTTAAGCTCCTGCGAGATGACTACACATTAAGCGCTTGCCCTGCTATAAACGAGAGCAATAGTGCCGATGTCATCTTTGATCGTAAAAGCTGGGAAGATACATACTCCAAAATTACCATCACCTATGTCGATCGAGAAAACAGCTTTACAGAGTCGAGCGTGACAGGCATTAACACGGCGACACGCCTCATCTTGGGCTACGAAAAAGCCGAGAGCTACGACTACCTTGGCATCTCCACGGCGACCAATGCTAACATCGTTTTAAACCGCCTGTTTAAAAAACTCTCTTACCCACTTGCCACACTTAAATGCACCGTATCGGTTGCCGCGTTTTATGGTCTAAACATCGGCGATGTGGTGCAGTTTTCGAACGATGTGTTGGGCATATCGAACATGGCGATCCGCATTACCTCCATCGCTGCGGACAAAGAGGATGATCAGAGTATGGAGATCGAGGGGGTCGAAGATATATTTGCCCTTGGCGACATGGTCGTAACCTCCGAACAGCCAAGCGAATGGACGCCGACAGACTACACCATCGGCGAACTTCTGTACTACACGGTTAAGAACGCAAAGCCTGAGATGAGCTCAGATCGTGCAGTTATTCCTATCGTAGTGTACCCCAGTGGATACGTGCAAACAATGTCTGTTAAAGATGGCACTACGGGTGCAGAAGTTAACGTCGATGGGTGGGGCTATGCAACACTTAAAACAGTGTACCCAATTACAGATGTTTTGGACTTAAGCACAGGCTTTTACATTACGCCGATCGCAAATATTTGGAATGCAAGCGGTACACGTGCAGGATGGCAACGCCTTAAATTTGTAGCATTTGTCGAAGATGAACAGATCTGCTATCAATACCGACAGTTGCAAGAGGATGGAAGCTACTACTGTGACCAGATCATACGAGGGCTTAATAACACGGCTATCGTTGCGCATCCAGTGGGAGCTAAGGTATGGTTTGCTAGTAGCGATGCAAACGACATCGAAAACTTACCAATCATCTCTCCAACACCGACCATCACCTTCACACCAAAAAATTTTAAAAATACTGGTGTGACTAAAAGTCTCTCTTTTGCTTACGATTACAGTATTGAAACGCCTTACCCACCATCAAACCTCCAAGCAACACGTAGCGATACCACGGTAACCCTTACATGGCGAGCCTGCGTGCGACTTGCTGGGGCAAATTACCGTAATGCAGACAATATCGTAGGTGGAGAAGATGAGGGAAAAACAGAGGGGGAATGGCTTATAACATGGAGCGGTGGAAGTGCAACGGTAAGTACGCCTAGCTTTAGCAGAACAGATGCGAGTGTGCAAACCTATACGGTTAAAAGCATTTTAAACGGGTACTCCTCCACGAGTACATCAATTACAATTTAAAGGATAAATATGAGCCTTTTAGCAAATGGAATCGAGCTTATAGAGTTAGGTGCGACAGCGTGGAGAGATATATGTAATGCAAATTTTTCTAAGTTTTTTACAAAAACGGAAGTAAACGCATTAATCACAACTGTTAATACTACAATCGATGCGCTTAAAGATGTACCTCAAAGACTTTTTACAAGTCCTCACACTTTAGAGCTAGTAGACAGAGGAGTAGGTGTCGATACAACGGCAAACGTAACGATCCCACTAGCCAGTACCGTTGCATTTCCTAACGGTAGTGTGATTTCCGTAACAAACATGAGTGTAGCCCCTATTAGTATTTTGACAACAAGTGGTGTAACGCTACGCATAGCAGGCACCGCAGACACAGGAGATTGCACGCTTGCACTATACGGCATGGCGACTATGCGAAAAGTAGCTACAAACACTTGGCATATCTCAGGTGCTGGCGTAGCACTAGCGGAGGTATAACATGGCTGGAATGCACAACATGTTCTTAGGACTGCAAGTAGGAACAGGCGGAGGCGGAGGGGTGATTAGCACGGTTGATCTTGTCGACCCTTTTGGGGATGGAAGTGGTATAGCCCTTTATAAATTTAATGGAGACGCAACCGATGCCAGTGGAAATTATAATGGTACGGCTACTGGTGTAACGTACGAGACTGGTGTTTTTGGGCAAGCAGGTGTGTTTAATGCTTCGAGTATTAATAATCGTGTTAATTTAAGTTCAAAACCAATA
>Ga0075011_10002225_pt1 | contig 10525 bp, 6 predicted proteins | sample TARM_MetaG_T_14_FD_72354 | JGI IMG/M metagenome (GOLD analysis project Ga0075011, IMG submission 72354) | Freshwater microbial communities from Pennsylvania, USA, analyzing microbe dynamics in response to fracking - TARM_MetaG_T_14 | ecosystem: Environmental > Aquatic > Freshwater > River...
GTCTGCCACGATCCGGTAGGGCACCCGGTCGCGTTCGGCCGGGTCGACGCGGATGGCCTTGTCGCTGGGCGGAAACGCGCGCTGGTCGCAGGTGTCGCGCGGGCAGGTCCGGCACGAGGCGCCGATCCGCGCCACGGCATCCTCGCTCGTCAGGTTGAGGCCGTCGGCATAGACGAATTCGCTCGCCAGCGCCGCCTCGCAGCCCAGCGCCACCGCATAGCGGCGCGGCGGGCGGTAGTAGGAGCCCGAAGGCTTCACCAGTCCCTTGGCAATCGAGACATAGCGCACCTTGTCGGGCATTTCGGCGAGCTGGACATGGATGCGGTCGGGGATGGCGACGGCCTCGTGGACGATCCACAAAGGGCAGGCCCCGCCATAGCGGCCAAACTGGAGCCGGGTGGCCGAATGGCGCTTGGTCACGTTGCCGGCCATGTCAACGCGGTAGAAGAACACCGGAATGCCGCGCGCCTGCGGGCGTTGCAGGGTCGAGAGGCGGTGGCAGGTCTGCTCGAAGCTGGTGTGGAACGGCTGGCGCAAGCGGTCCACGTCGTGGCGCAGCGCGCGCGCGGCCTGCCGGAAAGCCTCGTAGGGCATCGTGAGCGCGCCAGCCGCATAGTTGCCGAGCCCGACCGCAAGCAGATGGCGCGCGGCCTCCGAACGCAAGGGGGCGGCATCGACGATGGAGGCGATTTCGTCGGCCAGCGCCGTCACGCAGACCTGATAGGCCAGCTGGAACCGGCTCGATTCAAGCGGCTGGATGGAATCGAGCGTGAGCACGCGGCGTTCCGGGTCGTAGCGGCGCACGGGGCCGCCCCCGCGCCAGACCACCGAGACGCCTTCCCCCGAAAGCCAGTGCTGCATTTGCGCGATGTCGGGCGAGGGTTCGCCCCCGCCGATCCGCGCGGCCAGTTCCTCGGCCCCGCGGTCGATCGTGTCGACATAGTTGTTGGCCTGGTGGAACCAGTCGCGTGCTTCCTCCCACGGCAGGCGTCCGCCTGCGGCCAGGCTGGCGCCGATGGTGTCGTCCATCATGTCGAGGCGGTGGCGGGTCTGGGTATAGAGGCCGTGGAGCTGGACGACCTGACGGGCCAGATCGGGGAACTGGCGGGCAAGGCGCTCGATCTGCTCGCTTGGCGGGCCGGTCAATGCGTGTGGGGCCGAGGGGTTGGAGGCCGCCAGATGCGGGTCGGCCAGCGCCGCGCGCAGGGCCTCGGCCAGTTCGTCGGCCGCCGGAGGGGCCAGATCGGCCCAGTCGACCGGGAACGTGGCGCCCAGGGCATCGACGAGTCCGGCAGTGAGCGGACGTTCGTCGTTCTCCAGTTGCGAGAGGTAGGAGGCGCTGATGCCCAGCGCCTGGGCCATATCGGCCTGGCGCAGGGCGCGGCGGGTGCGCAGGGCGCGCAGGGCCTTTCCGGCAAAGAGGGGGTGGCGAGCCATGACCGGCCAAGGGCTATCACGAGGCACCGGCTTTGCAAAGCAGGGCTTCGCAACTTTGCAGATTAACATTGGACAGCACCGGGCGGGCGGTGCATCGCGAACCATAATTAGCAAACTTGCAAAGCGGGAGATGCGGGGTGTCAGCGAACATTGCCGAAATGGAGCGGCGGCGCGCAGCGGCGCGCCTTGGCGGCGGCCAGCGGCGGATCGACGCGCAGCATGCCAAGGGCAAGCTGACGGCGCGTGAAAGGCTCGATGTTCTGCTCGACGAGGGCAGCTTCGAAGAAATCGATGCCTATGTCGAGCATAATTGTGTCGATTTCGGTATGCCCGAAACCACCATTCCGGGTGATGGCGTGGTGACCGGCTCGGGCACCATCAATGGCCGTCTGGTTTTCGTCTTCTCGCAGGACTTCACCGTCTTTGGTGGCGCCGTTTCCGAGCGCCACGCGATGAAGATCTGCAAGATCATGGACATGGCGCTCAAGGTTGGCGCGCCGGTGATCGGCCTCAACGATTCGGGCGGCGCACGCATCCAGGAAGGCGTTGCCTCACTGGGTGGCTATGCCGAGATCTTCCAGCGCAACGTGCTGGCCTCGGGCGTGGTGCCGCAGCTTTCGCTGATCATGGGGCCTTGCGCGGGCGGCGCGGTCTACTCTCCGGCGATGACCGACTTCATCTTCATGGTGAAGGATTCCAGCTACATGTTCGTCACCGGGCCCGACGTGGTCAAGACGGTGACCAACGAGATCGTGACCCAGGAAGAACTGGGCGGTGCGGTCACGCATTCGACCAAGACTTCGGTGGCCGACCTCGCGCTCGAAAACGATGTCGAGGCCCTGCTGGCCGCGCGCGAGTTCTTTGATTTCCTGCCGCTCACCAACCGTACCGGCGTGCCCGAGCAGCCGACTTCGGACCCGTGGGACCGTCTCGACGAAAGCCTCGACACGCTGATCCCGGCTTCGCCCACGCAGCCTTACGACATGCACGAGGTGATCGCCAAGGTCGTGGACGAAGGCGATTTCTTTGAAATCCAGCCGGGCCATGCCGCCAACATCATCTGCGGTTTCGGGCGCATCGAGGGCCGCACGGTGGGCATCGTTGCCAACCAGCCGATGGTTCTGGCCGGCGTGCTCGACATTGCCTCGTCGAAGAAGGCCGCGCGCTTCGTGCGTTTCTGCGATGCCTTCGAGATTCCGATCCTGACGTTCGTCGACGTGCCCGGCTTCCTGCCCGGCACCGCGCAGGAGCACAACGGCATCATCAAGCATGGCGCCAAGCTGCTGTTCGCCTATGGCGAAGCGACCGTTCCCAAGATCACCGTGATCACCCGCAAGGCCTATGGCGGCGCCTATGACGTCATGGCCTCCAAGCACCTGCGCGGCGATCTCAACTATGCCTGGCCGACCGCCGAAATCGCGGTGATGGGTGCCAAGGGCGCGGTCGAGATCATCTTCCGCGGGCTTTCGGGCGAAGAGCAGGCCGAAAAGACCCGCGAATACGAAGACCGCTTTGCAAACCCGTTTGTCGCGGCGAGCAAGGGCTTCGTGGACGAGGTGATCCACCCCCATTCGACCCGCCGTCGCATCGCGCTCGGACTTCGCAAGCTGCGTGGCAAGAGCCTCGAAAATCCGTGGAAGAAGCACGACAACATCCCGCTCTGAGTTTCCGAGCCCGGAGCGTTCAGGATAAGGTTGCCAGGGAAAGTTTCGCATCATGAAGCTGGGCCGTTTGAACCATGTGGGCGTGGCCACGCCCGATCTCGATGCCTCGATCGCGTTCTATCGCGATGTGATGGGGGCAACCCACATCACCACGCCTTTCGTGCTCGAAAGCCAGCAGGTCCGCGTGGCCTTCGTCGATACGCCCGGCGAGGGCGGCACGGCGGGCACCCAGATCGAGCTGATCGAGCCCACCACCCCTGACAGCGCGGTGGGCAAGTGGCTGGAAAAGAACCCGCTGGGCGGCCAGCATCACGTCTGCTTCGAAGTGCCCGACATCCATGCCGCCAAGGCCTGGTTCGAGGCGCAGGGCAAGCGTGTGCTGGGCGAACCGCGCATCGGCGCGCATGGCACGATGATCTTCTTCGTCCACCCGCGCGACATGGGCGGGCAGCTCACCGAGATCATGGAAGTGCCCGCCCACGACGGGGCCCATTGATACCTTGAAGATGCCTTATGCGCGTGCCGAACCCCCCGCATGCGCATGATCTGGAGAGGGGGCATATTCGGTCCACTGTCCCCTCTCCAACCCAGTTTGTCCCCCTCGGTGTGTTCCTGAGCGGGGCTTGAGGATGGCCTGATGACACAAGAGAAAAAGCCCGGAATCGACGATTGGGCCGCGCTGGCCACCCGCGAGGTGAAGGGCCGGGATCTGACCTGGCACACCCCCGAGGGGATTGCGGTCAAGCCGCTCTATACCGGGCAGGACGTAACCCACGATCCGGGGCTTCCGGGCTTTGCCCCGTTCACGCGCGGCGTGCGCGCGAGCATGTATGCCGGGCGCCCGTGGACGATCCGCCAGTATGCGGGCTTCTCGACCGCCGAGGAATCGAACGCGTTCTACCGCCGCAATCTGGCGGCCGGGCAGAAGGGCCTGTCGGTCGCCTTCGACCTTGCCACCCATCGCGGCTATGACAGCGACCACCCGCGCGTGGTGGGCGACGTGGGCAAGGCAGGCGTGGCCATCGACAGCGTCGAGGACATGAAGATCCTGTTCGACGGGATTCCGCTCGACCAGATGTCGGTTTCGATGACGATGAACGGCGCGGTGATCCCGATCCTGGCGTTCTTCATCGTCGCGGGTCAGGAGCAGGGCGTGCCCACCGAGAAGCTGGATGGCACCATCCAGAACGACATTCTCAAAGAATTCATGGTGCGCAACACCTACATCTATCCGCCCGAGCCCTCGATGCGGATCATCTCGGACATCTTCGCCTATACCAGCGCGAACATGCCCAAGTTCAACTCGATCTCGATTTCCGGCTATCACATGCAGGAAGCGGGCGCGACGCAGGTTCAGGAACTGGCCTTCACGATTGCCGATGGCATGGAATACGTGAAGTACGGCATGGCCTCGGGCCTCGACATCGACAAGTTCGCCGGACGCCTGTCGTTCTTCTTCGCCATCGGCATGAACTTCTTCATGGAAGTGGCCAAGCTGCGCGCCGCGCGCGTGCTCTGGCACCGGGCGATGACGCAGCTGGGCGCGAAGGACGAACGCTCGAAGATGCTGCGCACCCACTGCCAGACCTCGGGCGTGTCGTTGCAGGAGCAGGACCCCTACAACAACGTCATCCGCACCACGATCGAGGCCATGGCCGCGATGCTGGGCGGCACCCAGTCGCTCCACACCAATGCGCTCGACGAAGCGATTGCCCTGCCCACCGACTTTTCCGCCCGTATCGCGCGCAACACGCAGATCGTGATCCAGGAAGAGACCGGCATGTGCAACGTGGTCGATCCGCTGGGCGGCTCGTACTACATCGAGGCGCTGACCGGGCAGCTGGTCGATCAGGCCTGGGCGATCATCGAGCGGGTCGAGGCCGAAGGCGGCATGGCCAAGGCGGTTGCCGCCGGCTGGCCCAAGGCGATGATCGAGGAAGCCGCCGCTGCGCGTCAGGCCCGTGTCGACCGGGGTGAGGACGTGATCGTCGGCGTCAACAAGTATCGCCTTGCGCAGGAAGACCGCATCGAGACCCTCGAAGTGGACAACCACGCGGTGCGCGAGGCGCAGATCGCCCGGCTCGCCGCCGTGCGGGCCGCGCGCGACGAGACCGCCTGCCGCGCCGCGCTGGACGCGATCACCAAGGGGGCCACGGAAGGTGGCAACCTTCTGGCCCTCGCCGTCGAGGCCGCGCGCCATCGCGCCACGCTGGGCGAGATTTCCGATGCCATGGAGGCCGTGTTCGGGCGCCATGGCACCGTGCCGACCCCGGTCAAGGGCGTCTATGGCGCGGCCTACAAGGATGATTCCCGCTATGCGCAGGTGCTGGCCGGGGTCGAGGCGGTGACCAGCCGTCTGGGCCGCGCGCCGCGTCTGCTGGTGGCCAAGATGGGCCAGGACGGTCACGACCGCGGGGCCAATGTGATCGCCTCGGCCTTTGGCGACATGGGCTTCGACGTGACTTCGGGCCCCTTGTTCCAGACCCCGGCGGAAACCTGTGCGCTCGCGCTCGAAAAGGGGGTCGACGCCATCGGCGCCTCCAGCCTGGCTGCCGGACACAAGACCCTGATCCCCGAACTGATCGCGCGCCTGCGCGAAGCTGGCCGGGGTGACATCAAGGTTATTGCAGGGGGGGTCATCCCGCCGCAAGATTATGAATTCCTGCGCGAAGCGGGGGTCCAGGGCATTTACGGCCCGGGCACCAACGTGGTCGAATGCGCCGCCGACGTGCTGCGCCTGCTCGGCCACAACATGCCACCGCTTGACGCCTGAGGAGAGGCAACGATGTTCAAGAAGATCCTGATCGCCAATCGCGGCGAAATCGCCTGCCGCGTGATCAAGACCGCGCGTGCCATGGGCATCAAGACGGTGGCGGTCTATTCCGATGCCGATGCCCGCGCCCCGTTCGTGGCCATGGCCGACGAGGCCGTGCATATCGGCCCGGCCCCTGCCGCACAGTCGTACCTGATCCCTGAAAAGATCATCGCGGCCTGCAAGGCGACCGGCGCCGAGGCCGTTCACCCCGGCTATGGCTTCCTGTCGGAACGCACCAGCTTTGCCCAGGCGCTGGCTGAAGAGAACATCGCGTTCATCGGGCCGCCCGTCGGCGCGATTGCCGCGATGGGCGACAAGATCGAATCCAAGAAGCTGGCCAAGACCGCAGGCGTCAACGTCGTGCCCGGCTATGTCGGCGAGATCGACGATACCGACCACGCGGTGCGCATCGCCAACGACATCGGCTATCCGGTGATGATGAAGGCGTCGGCTGGCGGCGGCGGCAAGGGCATGCGCCTGGCCTACAGCGAGCAGGACGTGCGCGAGGGCTTCGAGAGCGTCAAGCGCGAGGGGTTGAACTCGTTCGGCGACGACCGCGTGTTCATCGAGAAGTTCATCGAGAACCCGCGCCACATCGAAATCCAGATCCTGGGCGACCAGCACGGCAACATCGTCTACCTGAACGAGCGTGAATGCTCGATCCAGCGTCGCCACCAGAAGGTTGTCGAAGAAGCGCCTTCGCCGTTCGTCAGCCCCGAAATGCGCAAGGCCATGGGCGAACAGTGCGTCGCGCTCGCCCGCGCGGTCGGCTATTTCTCGGCCGGCACCGTCGAACTGATCGTCTCTGGCGCCGACAAGACCGGCCAGTCGTTCTACTTCCTCGAAATGAACACCCGCCTTCAGGTTGAACACCCGGTCACCGAAGCGATCACCGGGATCGACCTTGTCGAGCAGATGATCCGCGTCGCGGCCGGCGAGCCGCTCGGCTTCACGCAGGACGACGTGAAGATCGAGGGCTGGTCGATCGAAAACCGCGTCTATGCCGAAGACCCCTATCGCGGGTTCCTGCCCTCGACCGGGCGTCTGGTCCACTATCAGCCGCCGGTGGCGGGCTGGACCGACGATGGCGCGGCCCATGGCCGTCGCGGGATCGACGGCGTGCGCGTGGACGACGGCGTCTATGAAGGCGGCGAAGTCTCGATGTTCTACGATCCGATGATTGCCAAGCTGATCACCTGGGGCGAGACGCGCGACGAGGCTGCCGACAAGCAGGTTGCCGCGCTCGATGCGTTCCAGCTCGACGGGCTGGGCCACAACATCGACTTCCTGAGCGCGATCATGCAGCACCCGCGCTTCCGCTCGGGCGAGCTGACCACCGGCTTCATCGCCGAGGAATATCCCGAGGGCTTCCATGGCGCTCCGGCTTCGCCCGAACTCCAGCGCGCGCTGGCCGGGATCGCCGCGTTCATGGCGACGGCACGGGCCGACCGCGCGCGTCGCATCGACGGCCAGCTGGGCCGCCGCCTGCGTCCGCCGGCACACTGGGCTGTTACCTTCGACAAGACCACGTTCGACGTGGCGCTGACCGCCGATGAAGTGACCGTCGATGGCACGGCGCTCGACCTGTCGCTCGAATATACCCCCGGCGACCGTCTGGTCGAGGCCGAGGTCGATGGCGTGGTGCTGAGCGTCAAGGTTGTACCCACGCGCAGCGGCTTCGTGCTGACCACGCGCGGGGCGATCCACAAGGTGCAGGTCCTGCCTGCCCACGTGGCGCCTTATGCCAGGCACATGATCGAGAAGATCCCGCCCGATCTCTCGCGCTTCCTGATCTGCCCGATGCCGGGCCTGCTGGTGGCGCTCCATGTCGGCGAGGGTGACGCGGTCGAGGCCGGGCAGCCGCTCGCCGTGGTCGAGGCGATGAAGATGGAAAACATCCTGCGCGCCCAGAAGGCGGGCCGGGTGAAGACGGTGAAGGCCAAGGCGGGCGAGAGCCTTGCGGTCGACGCGGTCATTCTGGAGATGGAATGATCGACCGACACCGGTCCACACGTTGACGTTTACGTAAGCGTGAAATACAGCCTGTCGTGATCCGTACGGCGGTCGGTCCTTTTCGGGGCCGGCCGCCGAACAACGAAAGGCATGGACACATGAAAGCCCTGGTCTGCGTGAAGCGGGTGATCGACTACAACGTGAAGCCGCGTGTGAAGGCGGATGGCACGGGTGTCGAGCTTGCGAACGTCAAGATGAGCATGAACCCGTTCGACGAGATCGCGGTTGAGGAAGCCATTCGCCTGAAGGAAAAGGGCGTGGTGAGCGAAGTGGTGGTGGTTTCGGTGGGGCCTGCCAAGGCGACCGACACGCTGCGCACGGCGCTGGCCATGGGCGCGGATCGCGCCGTGCTGGTGCAGAGCGACGACGAGGTCGAGCCGCTGGGCGTGGCCAAGATCGTCAAGGCCGTGGCGGATGAAGAACAGCCGGGCCTGATCATCACCGGCAAGCAGGCGATCGACGACGACGCCAACCAGGTCGGCCAGATGGTCGCCGCGCTGCTGGGCCGTCCGCAGGGCACGTTCGCCAATGAAATTACGGTCGAGGGCGATGCGCTGATCGTCAAGCGCGAGATCGATGGCGGCCTTGAAACGGTCAGGCTGGCGCTGCCCGCCGTGGTGACCGCCGACTTGCGCCTCAACGAGCCGCGCTATGCCTCGCTCCCCAACATCATGAAGGCCAAGTCCAAGCCGCTGGCGACGAAGACCCCGGCCGATCTGGGTGTCGATGTGGCCCCGCGTCTCAAGACGCTGAAAGTGGCCGAGCCGCCGGTGCGCGCGGCGGGCGTGAAGGTCGCCGATGTCGACGCGCTTGTGGCCAAGCTCAAGGAACTGGGAGTCGCATGATGACCAATACTCTCGTCTGGGTTGAACACGAAGGCGGCGCGGTCAAGGACGCGACGCTTCACACCGTGACCGCCGCTGCGCAGATCGGCACCGTGACCGCGCTGGTGGCAGGGCAGGGCGTCGATGCCGTGGCCGCCGCTGCCGCGCAGATCGCGGGCGTTGCCAAGGTTCTGGTGGCCGATGACGCCGCCTGTGCCCATGCCCTGCCCGAAAACGTCGCGCCGCTGGTGGTGGGCCTGATGGCTGGTTACGACGTGTTCGTGGCCCCGGCCACGACGACCGGCAAGAACATCGCCCCGCGCGTGGCCGCGCTGCTCGATGTGGCGCAAGTCTCCGAAATCCTGTCGGTCGAAGGCCCCAAGACCTTCACCCGTCCGATCTATGCGGGCAATGCCATCGCCACGGTCGAGGCGAGCGACGCCAAGCTGGTGGTGACCGTGCGTGCCACCGCCTTCGACAAGGCCGGCGCGACCGGCGGTTCGGCGGCTGTCGAAGCCGTGGGCGGCGCGGGCGATGCCGGGCTGTCGAGCTTCGTGGGCTCCGAAATCGCCAAGAGCGAGCGCCCCGAACTGACCAGCGCGAAGATCATCGTCTCGGGTGGCCGCGCGCTCAAGGACGCGGAAACCTTCGCCGCGACGATCACCCCGCTGGCCGACAAGCTGGGTGCGGCCATCGGCGCGAGCCGCGCGGCGGTCGACGCGGGCTATGTCCCCAACGACTATCAGGTCGGCCAGACCGGCAAGATCGTGGCGCCTGAAGCCTATATCGCGGTGGGCATTTCCGGCGCGATCCAGCATCTGGCGGGGATGAAGGATTCCAAGATCATCGTCGCCATCAACAAGGACGAGGACGCGCCGATCTTCCAGGTCGCCGACGTGGGCCTTGTCGCCGACCTGTTCGAGGCCGTGCCCGAACTGGTGGGCAAGCTCTGATGTGAGGAAGGCGCGCGGGGGCTATCTCCCGCGCGCCTTTTCCTGTTTCTCCAGAACTTAGCGAACCGCGTGGTGGCCCATCGGGCCATTCCCGGCGCCAAAGCCCGGCGCGGCCAGCAGCGCGGCGCGCACGAAGGCGCGGGCGCGCTCGATGGCCTGTTCGAGGTCTGCCCCGCGCGCCAGTTCGGTGGCGATGGCGCTCGATAGCGTGCAGCCGGTGCCGTGGGCATGGCGGGTTTCGATGCGCGGCGAATGCCACAGGCGCACGGGCGCGCCGGGCACGACCAGCCGATCCTCGACCACCGGCCCATGCGCGTCGCCGCCCTTGGCCAGATAGGCCACCCCGCGCGCGGCCATCGCCTCGTCGCCACCCAGCGCGACCAGTTCGGGCACATTGGGGGTGGTGAGCGTGGCGAGCGCCATCAGGCGCTCGAATCCGGCAATCGTGGCCGGGTCGGCCAGCGCCGCGCCATTGGTGGCGATCATCACCGGATCGAACACGACCGGAACCTTGAGCGCTTCGATCCGGTCGGCCACGACTTCGGCGATGGCGGGTGAGCCGAGCATCCCGATCTTGATCGCGTCGATGCCGATGTCCTGCGCGCAGGCGTCGATCTGGGCGGCGACCATCGCCGGGTCGATGGCCACGACCGCGCTGACGCCCAGCGTGTTCTGGGCGGTCAGCGCGCAGATCGCGGTCATCGCGAAGCCGCCGAGCATGGTGATCGTCTTGATGTCGGCCTGGATGCCCGCGCCGCCGCCCGAATCAGAGCCGGCGATGGAGAGCACGCGAGGGGGGGAGAGCACGCGGAGGGGGGC
>Ga0075011_10002226_pt1 | contig 10524 bp, 8 predicted proteins | sample TARM_MetaG_T_14_FD_72354 | JGI IMG/M metagenome (GOLD analysis project Ga0075011, IMG submission 72354) | Freshwater microbial communities from Pennsylvania, USA, analyzing microbe dynamics in response to fracking - TARM_MetaG_T_14 | ecosystem: Environmental > Aquatic > Freshwater > River...
ATTCTTACTGGAAAAGCCTAAAGGGCAGTTCAAGGGTGCGTTTTAAAATATTGTAAGGACTCAAAAGCGCATCTTGTAGCACCTGCGTGGTAACCTCGGGGTTTTCGAGTTTGCCGTGGATTTTGACGGCTGTGGCGATGCTTTGGTCATCCCCGAGAATAATATGATTAAGTAAGGGGATGTGGCTTAGGGCGCTGCTGATGTCTTTAAGGGTTTTGAGTTGTATGTTTACATGTAAAGTCTCATCTTTTAAATTTACCACCCCTTGGCCTAAGATGTCCGCACTTGTGCCTTGAAGATGAATGGCATGCAAGGTGAGCACGTCCCCTTCTTGTGAAAAAATAATTTCCCCCTCTTTTATTTCGTACCCTTTTTCGTTAAATCCTGGGCCTTTAAAAAGAGCTAAAGAGGGGATGGTGTTCAGTAGGGCGATGAGGTTATTGTAGGCAACCATCTGCTTTACATGGGCATTTTGAATGGAAAAAGAGCCAGAAAAATGGTGTGTGTCTTTTCCGCGCAAGAGTAACGCGAAGGTGCCTCCATCAAAAAAGTTCTTTTTGGCCAAGTGGTTCATGAGTTCATCATCAAGCTCAGAAAGGGTAAATTCAAAGGTCTGTGGTGTTTGTAAAAAATGCAAATTCCCTTTGTAAAAATCACCAACGAGCTCCGTTTTTTCTGATGAAGTGTAAAGGGTGTAATCGGTAAAGGGGAGGCTCCGGTTTTGGTCTTGGAGCAACAGATGGCTTCGGGTGCCTTTTAGAAAAAGAGGGGCAGTGCTGTGGGTTTGTTGTGTATTGAGTCCAACGTCTATATTTTCCAAATGCACTTCTCTGCCTTGGCTGTCGTGCTGAAAAAAGAGCCCATCTGCACTTCCTAAGGTTTTGTTGGCGTCCACGTGAAGGGTGAGATGGAGCTCTTCAAGGGGTTTTTCTTGCTTGTAGAGCAAGGATCGAAGAGGAGTGATGTCTAGGTCAATGGCGTAGGTTTCAAAATCTTTGGTTAGTACGGTTGCTTTTCCGCCCATAAAACCATTGTCTTGAAGTAAGGGGGAGTAGGGGTAAAGCAGGTCAAGGCGGTCTAGGATGATGCGGTTTTCTTTCTCCCCAAGGCTGACATGGGCGGCAAGCCTGGGCAGAGAGAGCAGAAAGTCTTTGGAGGAAAAATCCAACTTTAAGGGTGTCTGAAAATTTTCCAAAGAGAGAATGATGTCGTCTTGATGGGCAAGATAAAAATGTTTCAATGTTCCATTTCCTTCAAAAGTCCCTTGGGTGGTTTCAAGTACTCCATCGGCATTGAGGGAAAAAAGATCTTCATGGTGAAGGTGGGCATCACGAAAAGTAAGCGTGGTGTTGTCTAGCAAAAGAGTTCCCTGCGGGGCATAAAAAGGGACATCCGCAATCAACAGCTTTGCCTTATGGAGATGAAACACGCCCTTTGCGTCAAGGCTGTAAGGTAGAAAACGAATATCAAGGGTTAATGCTGCGTCTGTTAGTCCGCCCGTTTGGATAACGGGAATATGAATATTATAAGCGCGTAAAATGCGATGAATGCGCGCATCAAGCAAGGTTTTAGTCTTCAGGGCAATTACAATGCCATTTTTTTCTGTAAGCAGATTGTAAATATGCACCTTGGAATCACTCACATCGACACCCTCGTACGAGGCATTTTGGATGTGAAAGATGAGCTGATTGTTAGAAAGCTCAACTCCTAGATTTTGAATGATGGCAGGGGGCAGGGTGGGTTCAAAGGTGACTTCCACATCCCTTGCAACCGCTGTTCCTTTCATCTCGTAAGGAAAAAACTCTCCGCTTAAAAGGTCAATTCTTCCCTCTAGTGCATCGATACGGTAGGAAGAAGCAATAATTTTTTTATAAATCCATTCCCCAATCTCTTCTTCCAGCTCCACGGCCACACTAAGGGCATCCATAAAGGGTTCCATGGATGCAAAGGTGGTGGTTTGGACCACATAGGAGAGTTGCATCTCTTTGAGTCTAAGTGCTACGTTTCCTTGAATGCCGTGGGTGAGAAAAGTACCTTGAAAAAAGCCCTCCTGTGAGAGAATATCTAAATCCAAGGTGCCCTCAAGAGCAAGGTTAAAATCTTTTAAAAAGAGAGTTTTTACATGTACGCCAGCCCCCCGCTCCTTGGCATTCATGGAGATGTCGATGACCATATAATCTGAGTCTAAAAAGAAATGATCATCACGATAATACAGGGTAATGGTTTCATCTTCATAAACGATGCGCTCTAGAGCAATAGAGCTAAATAGGCGATTCATCCAAGGTAAATATTGAAGGATTTTAACAATCTCTTCGCGTGAACTTTCTTGGGAAGAAGTGCGGTCAAAACGCACTTCTTTGGCACTTACAATCAGTTTTTTATGAAGTTTGATGTACAATTTTTCAATATACACCCCTCCAAGAGAGAGCGAATCAATCCGAATTCCGTAGAAAAGAGTAGTTAGGAAGACAATGCAGCTTATAAATAAAAATAAAATAGGTGTCCAGACACTTTTGATTGTCTGCGATGTAATACTTATCATAATGGTGTCGCTTTTGCTTTATTTGACGCGTCCGGTGAGCACCACAAGTGTAGTGTATATACCTAATGGGACAATAGGGCAGATTATAACATATCTAGAACAACGCGGGTTTAACGTTTCTCCCAAAATTGACAAGTATGTGGTGGCTTTTTTGGGATGGCCTCAATCTGGATGGATAGACATTGGCCAAACCCGTTTAAGCCGTGCAGATTTTTACTACAAGCTCACAAGGGCGAAGGCTGCCATGGTGGAGGTAACGCTCATTCCTGGCATGACAACAGAAATCTTTTTTAACTACCTTGCAGAGTACTTTGGCTTATCGCCAGCGCGTCTTAAAGAGGCCTATGGGAGCTTTACGGAGTATCCCGAGGGGATTTTGTTTCCTGAAACCTACCACATCCCCAAGGGCATTGGTGAGCGCCAGTTGGTTTTTTATCTGGTCTCTCTTTCTAGGGCCTCCCACGAGGCTTTAGCAAAACGCATTTTTGGAGAATACAATGAGCGCCGATGGTATCGGTACCTGATTATCGCTTCTATTATTGAGAAAGAGGCCGCTTCGGTGGAGGAGATGCCTCTGGTGTCTTCGGTTATCTACAACCGCTTGCGCAAAGGCATGCGATTGCAGATGGATGGAACCCTCAATTACGGCCCCTATGGAAACACAAAGGTAACGCCCCAGCGTATTCGTGAGGACGATTCGCCGTACAACACCTACAAACACGCAGGCCTTCCGCCCCATCCCGTGGCAACGGCCAGTAGAGATGCTATCCGTGCAGCTATTTTTCCTAAAGAGACAGATTACCTCTATTTTGTGCGCAATGCAACAGGAAAACATACCTTTACTAAAACCTATGCTGAACACCAAAGGGCTATTGCCGGGGGAAGATAAATACCTTTACATGTAAAAGATTAAGCCAAGGGGTTACTTTGGCTTCTTAGTGGGATTTTTACCTCAATCATGCTAGTATCGCCGCTAAAGAGTTGTGTGCAACCTTTCGCTACTTGGGTTGCATTATTGAAAGTCCAATTTTTCACCAAGGAGAATACTGTCCATGTCCAAAATTGTTTATACCAAAGTCGATGAAGCGCCCGCTCTTGCCACCTACTCACTCCTTCCACTTGTAAAAGCTTTTACTTCACTAGCAGGCGTAGAAGTTGTCACAAAAGACATATCCCTTGCAGGAAGAATTCTTGCCAGTTTTCCTGAAATCATCTCTTACCCTGATGACTTAGCAGAACTTGGTGCGCTCACAAAAGACCCCGAGGCCAACATTATCAAGTTGCCCAATATTTCTGCTTCCATCCCCCAGCTAAATGCCGCCATTGAAGAGCTTCAAGCACAAGGGTTTAAGATTCCAGATTACCCGCAAATGCCGCAAAATGCCCAAGAAGAGGCCATTAAGGCTCGCTACGCCAAAGTGCTTGGGAGTGCTGTTAATCCTGTGTTGCGTGAAGGAAATTCTGACCGTCGAGCTCCGTTGTCGGTGAAGGCCTATGCTAAAAAACATCCGCACTCCATGGGGGCATGGGAAAAAACATCCAAAACCCATGTGGCGCATATGGAGAAAGATGATTTTTATGGAAGCGAACGTGCGCTCTCTTTGCCTCAGGCTGATGTTCTTCGTATTGTGCTTGTGCGTAAAGAGGGTGAGGTGGTGTTAAAAGAGGGGTTGAAGGTGCAAAAAGGTGAGGTGATTGATGCTTCTTGTTTGCGTCTTGAGAGCTTAAAGAGCTTTTTTCAAACCCAGATGCAAAAAGCCAAGGAAGAGAACGTATTGCTCTCACTGCATCTAAAAGCCACCATGATGAAGATTTCCGATCCCATCATGTTTGGCGCGGCCGTGCGTGTCTATTTTGAAAAACTTTTTGTTAAATATAACCATGTTTTTGAAGCCTTGCATATTAATCCCAACAATGGTTTTGGCGAAGTGTTGAACAAGATTGAGCAGCTAGATAATGGGCAAAAAGAGGCCATTAAAGCCGATATCGCGGCTATTTTAGAAGAAAACGCCTCGCTAGCAATGGTGGATTCGGACAAAGGAATTACCAATTTACATGTCCCAAGCGATGTGATTGTGGATGCTTCTATGCCAGCAATGATTCGTAGTTCTGGAAAAATGTGGAACAAGGAAGGAAAGCTGCAAGACACCAAAGCACTGATTCCAGACCGCTCTTACGCTAGGGTTTATCAAGCGGTGATTGAAAACTGCAAGGCCCATGGCGCTCTGGACCCTGCCACTATGGGAACAGTGCCAAATGTGGGATTGATGGCTCAAAAAGCCCAAGAGTACGGTTCTCACGATAAGACCTTTCAAATACCCCACGAGGGTGTGGTGCAAGTGTGCAACAGTGCCGATGAGGTACTCTTTGAGCATGCGGTGGAGAAGGGAGATATTTGGCGCATGTGTCAAACCAAAGATGCGCCTATTCAAGACTGGGTAAAGCTCGCCGTGACACGTACGCGCCTAAGCGGTATGCCTGCTATTTTTTGGCTTGATAGCAACCGTGCCCACGATGCGGTGTTGATTGAAAAAGTGAACACGTACCTTAAGGACCACGACACAACAGGGTTGGATATTCAGATTCTCTCTCCCGAGGAGGCTACAAGGGTAAGTTTACAGCGTATGCGCGAAGGGAAAGACACGATTTCGGTGACGGGCAACGTGCTGCGGGATTATAACACGGACTTATTTCCTATTTTAGAGCTTGGTACCAGTGCTAAAATGCTCTCCATTGTGCCGCTCATGAACGGCGGTGGATTGTTTGAGACAGGAGCAGGTGGGTCTGCGCCCAAGCATGTGCAGCAATTTGTGCAAGAAAACCATTTGCGTTGGGACTCTTTGGGCGAATTTTTAGCGCTAGGCGCGTCGCTAGAGCATTTGTCTCAAACCCAAAACAATCCTAAAGCAGGTGTGTTGGCAACTTGCTTAGACCAAGCTATTGGTATTTTTTTAGAAGAAGACCGCTCTCCTTCGCGCAAATGCGGCGCCCTAGACAATAGGGGAAGCCATTTTTACCTTGCCCTGTATTGGGCAAAAATGTTAGCCCAGCAAACGCAAGACAAAACAATGCAAGAGGCTGTGCTTGGCTTTGCAAAAGCACTAGAAGCCAATGAAGAGAAGATTCTTGGGGAGCTTAACGGCGCACAAGGGGGCGCGGTTAATCTGGGAGGGTATTACCGTCCTGATGATACACTTGCTGCCAATGCAATGCGCCCAAGCCAAACCCTCAACGCCCTTCTTGAAGACTTTGTGCGAGGCGTATAATGGGTAAAGTTGCTATTGTTGGAGCGGGAAACGTAGGGGCGAATGTGGCTAATCTTTTGGCCATGCGGGAGGCGTGTAAGGAAGTTGTTGTTTTAGACCTTGCTAAAGAGCTTACCGAGGGCAAGGCGATGGACATGTTCCAAGCTGCGCTACTTTCCCGTTCTGCTACCCGCGTAGTAGCCGCTTCGGACTATGAGCAGATGAAGGACGCTGCGGTGGTAGTCATCACCGCAGGTAGCCCCAGAAAACCAGGAATGACCCGTGAGGATTTGTTGCTTCTAAACGCTTCGATTGTGCATTCTGTAGCCAAGGAAGTTGCCCGCGTTGCCCCAGAGGCAGTGGTGATTGTGGTGTCTAACCCTTTGGATGCAATGGTCTATATGGCGCTAAAAGCCACAGGCTTTCCCAAAGAGCGCGTGGTTGGCATGGCAGGAGTGCTTGATAGCACGCGCATGGCCCATGCTATTGTTGAGGTGGCGGGGTTTGGTGAGGGCCAAGCCCAAGCCTTGGTGATTGGCGGGCATGGTGACTCCATGGTTCCTTTGCCCCGCTTTTCCTCTTTGGGGGGCATTCCCCTTCCTCTTCTTTTGCAACCAGAACAGATTGCCACTGTGATGGAGAAGACGCGCCATGGAGGTGCGCGCCTTGTTTCACTTATGGGCACATCAGCGTACTACGCACCTGCCACAGCGATTTTTCAGATGATTCACTCCATCTTGGGAGATTTTCGTATGCTTCTGCCTTGCGCGACCCTGCTGGAGGGTGAATACGGATGTTATGATGTTGTTAATGGCGTGGTAGTAGCTTTGGGAAGCCAAGGAGTTGCTCGTCATGTGGAACTTCCTCTTAACGCAGAAGAACTTAGGGCCTTTACATGTAGTGCCCAAGAGGTTTCTGAGCAGATTATGTTACTAAAATCCCAGTTTTCCTTTTAGAATGTCATGTCAAACCAATAAAATTGAAACAATTATGAAATCTTGTTATACTTTTTTATGAAACTATTGTTGTTCTTTATGTGTAATTTTAACCTTAAATTTGCACTAAATTCTCCATGTAGTTGTCTTTTCTATCGTTTTTAATAGACAAGTCGTACTAAAGTTAACGGCAATTTAGCCCAAGGTCTTCCAAAGCGGGCTTTTTAGGAGGTTTGATGAACATTCACGAGTATCAGGCAAAAGAAATCTTCCGTCGTTTTGGCGTACCTGTTCCAAAAGGTTACATTGCTTTTACAGTGGAAGAGGCAGTGGCCAATGCGAAAAAACTGGGCGGATTGGTTTGGGTGGTGAAGGCGCAAATTCATGCAGGCGGACGAGGATTGGGTGGGGGTGTTAAGCTAGCCCGTAGCCTCGATGAAGTCAAAGCCCACGCGCAAGCTATTTTAGGCATGACACTTGTGACGCATCAAACTGGCCCTCAAGGGAAAGTGGTGGGAAAGGTGTATATCGAAGAGGGTGTAGATATTGCCGATGAGCTGTATCTGGGTATCGTTCTTGACCGTGCCAAAGAAATGCCTGTCATGATGGCTTCGACCGAAGGGGGGATGGAAATTGAAAAAGTTGCTGCCACTTCCCCTGAGAAAATTATCAAAGTTGCCATTGACCCTAGTATCGGTTTTCAAGGCTACCACGGCAGAGAGCTCGCTTTTGGCTTAGGCCTCCCTAAAGAGCATATGAGCGCTTTTGTTAAGTTTGCCTCCGCACTGTATGCGTTGTACATGCAAAACGATGGAGAGATGATCGAAATCAATCCTTTGGTCAAAACAGGGGCGGGTGAGTTTATTGCCTTGGACGCAAAAATGAGTTTTGATGACAGTGCGTTAAGTCGCCATCCCGATGTTGCTGCTATGCGTGATATTACCGAAGAAGACCCAGCTGAGCGAGAAGCGGGCGAGTTTGGATTGAGTTACGTAAAGCTTGACGGAAGCGTGGGCTGCATGGTAAATGGCGCAGGTCTTGCCATGGGAACGATGGACACCATCAACTATGTGGGAGGAACGCCAGCAAACTTTTTAGACGTGGGCGGTGGAGCCAATGCGCAAACCGTTGCCAAAGGATTTGAAATTATCCTCAAAGACCCCAATGTAAAGTCCATCTTTGTAAACATTTTTGGCGGCATTGTGCGATGTGACCGCATTGCTAACGGTATTTTGGAGGCAACAAAGCTGGTGGATGTTAGTGTTCCTGTGGTGGTGCGGCTTGATGGCACCAATGCCCAAGAAGCCGCCACCATTCTTAAGCAAGCCAATATTGCCAATATTATTACCGCCCGCGATTTAGAAGACGGGGCCAAAAAAGCAGTGGCCGCTGCCAAAGGGGAAAACGCATGAGTATTTTGGTCAACAAGGAAACACGGGTAGTTGTGCAAGGATTTACGGGAAAAGAGGGCAGTTTTCATGCGCAACAGTGCTTGGAATACGGCACACATATTGTAGGGGGTGTGACGCCTGGAAAGGGTGGGCAAACCCACCTTGGCCTTCCTGTTTTTGACACCGTATCGCAAGCGGTGAAGGCTACGGGCGCAACGGTAAGCATGGTGTTTGTTCCTCCTGCTTTTGTGGCAGACGCAGTGATGGAGGCTGCGGATGCTGGGATTTCCCTTGCGGTTATTATTACCGAGGGAGCGCCCGTGCGTGATATGCAAATGGCAAAGGCGTATGCTACCAAGCAAGGGATGAAAACCATTGGGCCAAACTGTCCTGGAATCATTACGGCTGGAGAGTGTAAAATCGGCATTATGCCGGGGGCTATTTTTCAAAAAGGCTCAGTGGGACTTATTTCAAAATCAGGCACACTGACGTACGAGGGGGCAAACCAAGTATGTAAAGAGGGTTTTGGAATCAGTACAGCGGTAGGTATTGGCGGAGACCCTATTATTGGGCTTAGTTACAAAGAACTTTTACCCATGTTTGAGGTAGACCCCCAAACACAAGCTATTGTTTTGATTGGAGAAATCGGAGGCGATTTAGAGATTCAAGCAGCAGCATTTATTAAAGAGAATATTACCAAACCCGTGGTAGCATTCATCGCCGGACAGAGCGCGCCAAAAGGCAAGCGCATGGGGCACGCAGGAGCCATTGTCAGCGGAAGTGCTGGGACGGCTGCTGAAAAGATGGAAGCTTTGCGTGCTGCAGGCGTTACGGTAGTGCAGTCTCCTGCGGATATTGGCAAAAAGATAGCAGAGGTTTTAAACAAGCGATAACCCTTTGATGGGTAATCACACTATAAGGAGCGATGGATGAGCGTCATGGCGGCACCGGAGGGAACTCCGGTCTGGGTCAATACCGCACGCTGTAAGGCATGTGATGTGTGTGTAAGTTTGTGTCCTGCGGGAGTGTTGGCAATGGTGCCAGCCCCTGGTTCTACCCTTGGGTCAATGATTGAGGTAGCAGAGCCTACTTCGTGTATTGGCTGTAGGGACTGTGAGCTTCATTGTCCAGATTTTGCCATTTATGTGGCCGAACGTGGAGAGTTTAAATTTGCAAAGCTCACGGATGAGGCAAAGGCACGGGCTGAGGCTGTCAAGCAAAACGGCTATCGAAAATTGAGCGCATAGGGAGACGGAATGGCTAGAGAAGTAGTATCAAGTGGCAATTCACTTGCAGCCAAAGCTGCCGTAGAATGTGGATGTAATTTTTTTGGAGGCTATCCTATCACTCCTTCGAGTGAGATTGCGCATGATTTGAGTGTTTTGTTGCCAAAAAGCGGTGGAACGTTTATTCAGATGGAAGATGAAATTGCAGGTATTTCTGTGGCCCTTGGCGCAGCGATGAGTGGTGCCAAGGCAATGACAGCCTCTTCGGGTCCTGGTATTTCCCTGAAGGCAGAACAAATTGGTCTTGGGTTTATTGCAGAGATTCCCTTGGTGATTGTCAATGTTATGCGCGGTGGTCCCTCGACAGGGCTTCCTACACGCGTTTCTCAAGCAGACATTGGGCAGGCAAAGTACCCCACTCACGGAGACTATGAGTCTATCGCCTTGTGTCCAGGGAGTTTGGAAGAAGCCTATACAGAAACCGTGCGGGCTTTTAACATTGCTGAAAAATACATGACGCCTGTGTTTGTTTTACTCGATGAAACCTTGGGCCACATGCACGGAAAAGCTATTTTGCCAGATTTGGAAGAGGTGAAAAACAGCGTTGTGAAGCGGAAAGAGTTTACGGGTGATCCTAAAGAGTACCGTCCTTATGAAGCTGGGCCAACAGAGCCAGCTACGCTTAATCCCTTTTTCAAAGGGTACCGTTACCATGTTACTGGGTTGCATCATGGCCCTACGGGGTTCCCAACAGAAGATGAGCACCAATGCCAGTATAACATTGGCCGTCTTGTGGGAAAAATTCGTGCCCACCATGAAGATTTGGTGCGGTATGAAGAGTATATGCTTGAAGATGCGCAAGTGTGTATTATTGCCTATGGCAGTATTTCTCGTGCTGCCAAAGAGGCTGTAGTGAAGCTACGTTCTGAAGGGATTAAAGCGGGACTTTTCCGTCCTATTACATTGTGGCCAAGCCCTAAAAAACGTTTACGTGAAATTGGGGCGCGTTTTGAGAAAATTTTTGTCACAGAGCTCAATATGGGGCAATACCTTGAAGAGATTCAGCGTGTGATGAAGCGGGATGATTTTGGAACCTTGCACAAAGCAAACGGACGGCCCATCGCTCCTAGCGAAATGGTAGCCAAAGTGAAGGAGATGATGTAATGGCCTTTAATTACGACGAGT
>Ga0075011_10002229_pt1 | contig 10515 bp, 6 predicted proteins | sample TARM_MetaG_T_14_FD_72354 | JGI IMG/M metagenome (GOLD analysis project Ga0075011, IMG submission 72354) | Freshwater microbial communities from Pennsylvania, USA, analyzing microbe dynamics in response to fracking - TARM_MetaG_T_14 | ecosystem: Environmental > Aquatic > Freshwater > River...
CCAAGGCGGGATTGCCATGTGCCACTGATTTTGCCGTGGCGGCCCGCGTTCATGTGGTGCTGTAAGCTCTCGTAGCGGATACCTTCTAAATAGAGCGCTCGAAACAGTCCCCAGCACGCAATGAGCATAATAAGGGCAAAAGGCAACGCGATAGCAATGGAAGCCGACTGTAAAGCACCCAGTCCCCCTGCGATGAGCAAAGCCGCAGCCACAACCCCTTCAAGCACAGCCCAAAAGATACGCTGCCACACCGGGTTGTTGTCTTTGCCGCCTGAGCTGATAGTGTCAACCACCAAAGACCCAGAATCCGAAGAGGTAACAAAAAAAGTCACCACCAGTAAAACACCAATCACGGAAGTCACGCCTGAAAAAGGAAAAAGCTCCAAAAATTGAAACAAGGCGGTAGAAACATCCGTAGAAACTGCCTTGGAGAGGGTGTCGGCCCCTTTGTGCATGATGGCTTCAAGGGTGCTATTGCCAAAAACACTCATCCAGACAAAAGTGAATCCCACCGGCACAAATAGCACGCCCGCTACAAACTCACGGATGGTGCGACCTCTGGAAACGCGGGCGATAAACATCCCCACAAAAGGGGCCCATGCTATCCACCATGCCCAATAAAAGAGTGTCCACCAGCCCATCCAAGGGGTGCTGTCATAGACGTATTGGTTGAAGGTCATAAACACAACGCCGCTGAGGTAAGCCCCTGTGTTTTGCACCAGCGCGCTTAAAATAAAAAAAGTAGGCCCCGCTAGGAGGATAAACAGCAACAAAAACCCCGCAAGGTAGAGGTTGAGCTCCGAAAGACGCTTGATGCCTCCATCAAGCCCAAGTACCACCGAAACCGTAGCGATGGCAGAAATGAGGGCGATGAGAATCACTTGGGTGGTGATGCCCACGGGAATATCAAACAAATAGTGAAGACCTGAGTTAATTTGCAGCACCCCAAAGCCTAGGGAGGTGGCTACACCTAAAATGGTGCCTAGTACTGCAACCGTATCGACACTGTGCCCGATGTTGCCATGAATGCGCTCTCCGATGAGCGGATACAAGGCAGAACGAATAGACAGTGGCAAGCCGTGGCGAAAAGAGAAGTAGGCAAGTACCAAGCCCACAACCGCGTAAATGGACCACGCGTGCAAGCCCCAGTGAAAAAAGGTGATGCGCATAGCCTCGCGCGCCGCCTCAACCGTGCCACCTTCGCCCACAGGAGGAGAAGCAAAATGCATGACAGGCTCGGCAACTCCCCAAAACATAAGTCCAATGCCCATGCCAGCCGAAAACAACATAGCAAACCACGAGAGGTAGGAGTATGCTGGTTTTGACTGGTCTGGCCCTAATTTAAACCGACCATAGGGAGAGAGGGCAAGAAAAACAACAAAAAGGGTAAAAATACCAACACTGAGCATGTAAAACCACCCAAATTTCTGGGCAATGGTCTCTTTGGCGGCGTTAAAGACTTCGCCTGCGTGGGTGGGCATACCTACGGCATACAGCACCAAAATCCCAAGGATTATTACCGAGGGGATAAACACGGGTTTAAGTATTGTCGTTTGAAAACCCTGTTTCATATAAACCTCCTAGAAATGTGCCCGCTCGCAAAAGCGGCCTTTTTTCATTATAGCATAAGGAAAAATCCTCCCTGTGCTTTTGTGGAAGAGAGCGGGTGTATGTACTCCGCTTAACAGCTCGTGCTTTCCTCACTGGGGCAGCCCTTAATATCGGCCCGTGTTATGGGGGTGGCGTCTGGTGATTAAGTAGGCATTTAGTTACTACTGTATAGAATCCATTGCTAAAATTACGTCTTAATTCAGATGCAATAAAGTCTTTTTAACTTTTTAAAAGCGTGTAACTTTACCCTTAAGGAACCCACATGAAAGTAAGCTCGATTGTTAAAAGTGCTGTGTTAGCCACAGCCTTAGTTGGCGCTTCGCTTCACGCCAAACCCGTCCATGTTGCCACAACCGCTATTGTTGAACATCCGGCCCTTGATGCGGTAAGAGACGGAGTTAAGCAAGTGCTTAATGAAAATGGCTACAGTGGCGAAAGTCTTAAATTTACCTATGAAAGCGCTCAGGGCAAACCAGATATTGCCTCGCAAATTGCACGTAAAATGGTAGGTGATAAGCCTGATATCATTGTTGCCATCGCAACGCCGTCCGCACAAGCTGCGGTGACAACGAGCACTTCAATTCCTGTTGTGTTTTCGGCCGTCACAGACCCGCTTGCAGCCAAGCTTGTGCCAACACTTGAAAAGCCCGGTGGCAATGTTACGGGGTTGTCGGACATGGCAAATGTTAAAGAGCATCTTGAATTAATTAAAGCATTTCTTCCCAATCTAAAAACAGTGGGCATTCCCTATAATCCAGGCGAAGCAAACTCGGTGTCAATGCTTAAGACCATGAAAGAAGAGGCTGCTAAAATGGGGATTAAAATAGTAGAATCTGCAGCACCCAAATCATCGGATGTCATGATTGCAGCCAAGCAATTGGTTGGCAAGGTAGATGCTATTTACTGCCCCATCGACAATACTATCATCAGCGCTGTTGAGTCTGTGGTAAGAGTTGGAATAGACGCAAAAATCCCTGTTTTTGCTGGCGATACAGATACTGTCGCGCGTGGCGCAGTTGCTGCTGTTGGGTATGATTATTTTGATTTAGGCCGTCAAACAGGTGAGATTGTTGTTCGCATTTTAAAAGGTGAAAAACCTGGCGACATCGATGTAAAAATGGCAAAGGGAACCAATCTGTTCGTGAACCCAGCAATGGCTCAACGCATGGGTGTTGAAATTCCCAAAGAAGTGCTCGCGCGCGCTACTAAAATTGTCGAATAACAAGAGTTGCTAAATTGTCGCTTTATGCTTTTTTAGGAACACTGGAGATTGGATTTATCTATGGCTTGGTCGCTATGGGGGTTTATCTTACCTTTCGTATTTTAGACTTTCCTGATTTGACCGTGGATGGAAGCTTTACCTTGGGGGCAGCAGCAACAGCTACCCTTATTGTAATGGGAGTGAATCCTTATCTGTCCACAGCGATCGGTACTGTTGCTGCGGCGAGTGCCGGTCTTGTGACGGCGTGGTTAAACTTGCGTTTTAATATCTTGCATTTGCTGGCTAGTATTTTAACCATGACGGCTTTATATACAATCAACCTGCGCGTCATGGGCAAGCCCAATGTTGCCCTCATTATGGAGCCAACAGTGCTGACGCCTTTTGAGGGGCTGGGAATACCTGCTATGTATATGAAGGTTATCTTTGTTGCTGTGTGTGCCATCATTGCGGGTCTTTTGGTGGCTTGGTTTTTATACACGCAATACGGGCTGGCAATGCGCGCTGTTGGCTCAAATAAACGCATGGCCCAAGCAAACGGCATCGTGGTTAACGAAAAAGTCTATGTGGGGCTGGCCCTGTCAAATGGCTTGGTTGGCCTTGGAGGGGCTTTGTTTGCGCAAACCAATGGTTTTGCTGATTCAACCATGGGGATAGGAACCATTGTTGTGGGTTTGGCGGCGGTTATTGTCGGGGAGTCGTTGTTTGGTAGCCGTTCGATATTTATCGTTGTCATGAGCTGTATCCTTGGGTCTATTTTGTACCGCCTTGCCGTTTCTATGGCGCTGAATGCCGACTTTTTGGGATTTCAAGCTTCGGATTTAAATCTGATTACCGCCGTGCTTGTTACCTTGGCCTTAATCTTCCCAAAATTGCGCAGTGAGTTCAAAGCCAAAAGAGCAAAAGGGAAAGAAGTATGATCCGTTGCGAAAACTTACATGTAACCTTTAATGCAGGTTTGCCAACTGAAAAATTAGCGTTGCGTGGCGTTGATTTGACCATCCCAACCAGTGAATTTGTAACGGTTATTGGCTCCAATGGTGCGGGTAAGTCAACGTTGCTCAATACCATTGCGGGTGATGTACAAAGCACGCGCGGCCGTATTTTTTTTAATGATAAGGAGGTTACAAAACTTCCAGCGACCCAGCGCACTAAAGATATAGCGCGCGTGTTTCAAGACCCCCTTGCGGGAACGTGCGGGAACTTAACCGTAGAAGAAAATATGGCGCTCGCCTATGGGCGCGGCAAGCGCGGCACGCTCTGCTTTGCGCTCAATAGCCAATTGCGAAAAGTATTTCAAGAACAGTTAAGTCGCCTGAATCTTGGCCTTGAAAATCGGTTGACTTCTGAAATGCGGCTACTCTCAGGCGGGCAACGCCAGTCTGTTAGTTTGCTCATGTCTGCGTTACAGCCAAGCAGTATTTTGTTGCTCGATGAACACACCGCAGCGCTTGACCCAAAAACTGCCGCACTTATTATGGACATCTCTTCACAAATTATCGAAGAAAAAGCATTAACCGTCATGATGGTAACCCACTCCATGCGTCAAGCGCTTGAGCACGGCACACGCACAATCATGCTGCACGAGGGAAAGATTATCTTTGATTTAAAGGGAAAAGAACGCTCAAGCTATGAGGTCAAAGATTTGCTGAACTTGTTTGCACTTGCGCGCAAGGATGGTGAAGAGCTGGATGATGACAAGCTATTATTGGACCCTTGAGGGCTGATACTAAAACTTCGTTACCAAGATTTATAGACCAATTGCAAAAATCCCCCACCCTTTTTGCGCCTCCTTTCTGTCTTGGGAAGGAGGCCTTTTGGTTATTTTGAGAGTTTAAATGCGCGTAAGTTTTCCTCAAGATGGGTGGCGGAATGGTTAAGGCCAGAAGCCAAAGAGAGCATCTTGGAAGTGACATTTTCCATAGAGGAAGCTTCCTGGGAAAGTCCTTGGGCGACGGAGACAATAGCGGCGGATTGGGTGCGTTGGTCTTTGGAGTAGGCTTGCACATCCAAGAGGTCTTTTTCAAGAGACTTAACGCTGTTGTTGGTCACCTCAAAAGCGTGCAGTGCTTCTTGGGTGTCGCCAATGACATGCTGTAAGCTCGAAGCGTTTTGTGCAATGTTAGCAGAAACATCCTTGGCGGAAGCGCGAATCATGGAGACAATGTGTTCGATGTTGGTGGTGGCTTTTTGGGACATTTCAGCCAAATGGCGCACTTCATCGGCAACGACCGCAAACCCGCGTCCGTGTTCACCTGCGCGCGCGGCTTCAATGGCGGCATTGAGTGCAAGAAGATTGGTTTGGTCGCTAATATCCTCAATACTCAGCAAGATGGTGGCCACGTCCGTAGTGGCAGTTTCTAAAGAGCGCGCAAGTTCAACCATTTGTGCCGAATCCATCGACACACGCTCTAAATCTTTGAGTGCAGTGGTGACCTTGACGATGGAAGAAGCATTTTCTTTAAGGAGAGACTGGGAATCTTGAATGGTTTTGGTAGTTGTGGTGTCGATTTGTGCGCTAATGTTGGCAATGGCATGGTTGCGTGCTGTGATGGCTTGGGTTTGTTCCAGCATGCTTTTTGCGGTGCTTTCAAGCTCTTTGGCGGTCTGTTCTACGACAGAGGCGACACTGTTTACCTCCGAAGAAGTTTCTACCACAAGGCGCAGTTTGGAGCTTAAGGTTTTGGCAATAGTGTTGAACAAATCGCCCAGATTGGCAATCTCGTCTTTGCCCTTAAAGGCGAGAGTGTTGCTAAAGTCTCCTTGAGCCATGGTGGCAAAAGCTTTGGAAAAAGCTTTGAGTTGTCGGACTAAAAAGCGCGGGAAAAAGAGAGACACTAAAAGCATGACAAGGGCAACTCCAACCCCAAGGGTGTTGAGTACTGCCATGGTTGTGCTTAGGACATCGTTGCGTTCTTTGAGGGTTTCTACCCCTTGAAGGGTTTGTTTTTGGATCATCAGAGCGTTTTCAATCACTCTTGACCGCCGCGCCTCATTGTCTTCAATGCGCTTTGCTATCTCTTCGATGAGCCCGTTGATTTTGGGGCGCAAAGAGACAAGAGAAATTTGCCGCGCCCGTTCGTCTTGGTAGGCTATGATAAGCCTGTCCATCTGTGCAAAATCTTGACCGATGGTGTGAAGTTGGTCTTTACATGTAAGGCATTCTGTGTGGCTTTTTGCCTTTTCTAACAAGCGCTCAAAGTCAAGATAATAGGCACCATCTTGCAAGGAAGCGTAGTGTTGCTGGGCGTTTTGCATTTGCTCTAGTAGCTGTTTTAACGCGGAAAAATAAGTAATGGACCGTTGCACTTCGTTGAGGTCTTCAAGTTCGGTGATTTGGGTGATTACATCGGCTTCGATGGTGTCAAAGGTGGAGCGAATCTGTTTTTCTGAAGAGAAAAAAGAGAAAGTGGTTACTGTTCCATACAGCCCAAAAAGAAGGAAAAAAGAGAAAACAAGTAAAAAGATTTTAGTAACAAGTGTTAAGTTGCGTCCCATGCTATTCTCCTTCCCGTGCCGCTACAAAGGCTTTGTTGATTTCGCGTTGTGCTTCTTTGGTGTAGACAAATTCTATAAATTCCCTTACATGTAAAGGCATGTCGGGTTTGGTAAGGAGAATAAGCGGTCTTGAAATAGGATAAGAACCATTGGAAATAGCTTCATTGGTGGGGGCAACGCCATTGATAGCAAGGGGAGAAAGGTTGGGTTGGTTTTGGGTAAAAACCATGCTCACAGGGGCGATAGCATGGGGGTTTTGCGCTACATACTCGGCCATTTGAGCGGGCATGTCAATTTCGGTAATAGTAGGCGCATAGGTGCCTATTAGGGTTTTGGTGTGAAAAACGATTTCTGTAAAAACAATCTGCGTTGCCCGTTTGTCGGCTAAAATCTCCACCACCACATCAATAGGCGCGTCGTTACCTCCTAGGGATTTCCAGTTGGTTATTTTTCCTGAAAACACATCAGCAACTTCTTGTAGTGTCAAAGATGTGATGGGATTGGAAGCGTGAGTGATGACCGCAATGGCATCGTACCCGACGATAAAAAAGCGCAAATTGGCCTCGCGCATGGCAGAAGAGATGGGACTAGAAATCCCTGCGATGTCTGTGTGCCCTGCGATGAGTGCGGCCACACCACGTCCTGAGCCTGGATTTTCAATACTTTTAAAACGGTGGGATGATTTGTGTTCAAACTGTTTGGCAAGCACGGGAAAAAATGTCTGTCCGATGGTGGAAGAGCCAGAATATGTTAGTTCGGCGCCTGAGAGTGAAAACACAAAACATGCCACAAGAAGAAGGATGCGCATCGTAAATCCTTTTTGAATGGTTTAGACTAGGATGAAAAGAATGATGACAGCAAGCAAGTGCCTCCGACGGTATAAGCCGGAGGCAAGATAGACTAACGGTGTGTGCTTACAGGCGTATAGTTGCCGATGTAGAACACTTTGGGTTTTGTCCCTTTTTCAGGGAGCAAGACCTCGGTTTTGTTGGTGGCTAAAAGGGTAGCCACTTCACTCTTGGCATCGTTCATGTCGCCAAAGATACGCGCATCGCACGGACATGCTACTACACATGCAGGAGCAAGTCCTTTTTCGATGCGGTGGTCACAGAAGGTGCATTTTTCAACGGTCCCTTTGCCACGAATGGCTTCGTATTTGTTCGCCCCACGTGCTGGGTTGAAGTTGGGAAATGGTGCATTGGTGATATCGCTCATCTCTTTTTTGGAGAAAGAGCCGCCTTTGATAGCCACGGAAGTGTCCGTAGAAAACTCTTTAAAAGCATCTTCTGGATTGTAACTAATGACCCCATAAGGGTCTGCCAACATACAGCTCTTACACCCGATACAAATACTTGGGTCATGGGTAACCATGCCGTCTTTGCCGTAATGCATTGCCAGTGTAGGACACACGCGCACACAAGGGGCGTCTTCACAGTGGTTACACAGGGTGGGAACATGCTTGTACGTTACCTTAGGAAAGGTTCCTGCGGTTTCTGTAAAGTGGTGAGCCCAGTTGATCCCTGTTGGGGTATTGTTTTCGCTTTTGCACGCGAGGTCACACGCGCCACAACCTACACATTGGTGAAGGTCGATGATCATTGCATATTTTTTTGCCATGGTTTATCCTTCCCTAGATCTTTTCGATTTTAACGCGTGAAACACCACCGTGTCGCGGCGTGGAGCCACTAAGACGCTCGTAATCCCATGCGTGAATCGCATTGTTATTGCCCCCGCGTGGTTTTGCGCCAAACACCTTGGAGCCTACGCGTCCATAAGCCCAGTGGCCTTGTCCGTAGCATTTAACGACAACACCAGGACGTGTGCCTTCCCAGAGCTTAATCTCGCTCTCAATGCTGCCTTGCGGAGAAGTAATGCGCACTTTGTCTCCGTCTTTGAAACCATATTTTTTGGCATCAATGGGGTTGATTTTGGTGACATCTTTTTCTGCCACGTCACCTGGATCTACGTCTTTCATTTCGTAGTACCAAGGCGTGTTTTGGCTTCGGCCTTCACGGTTAAGGCGTGAACGGTGCTCGGAGAAAATGAAAGGATATTCCCTTTCGTTTCCGTGGCGTACGATGGGCTCATAGTGTCCCACATAGCCAAGATCGCCTCTACATGTATAGTTAGCCGCTTCAAAAGCTTCATCTGTGGTGATGCCGTGTTTTTCAGCATGAGCTACCATCACTTTTTTCAAGGTTTCACTGTAAAACTCGAACTTTTTCGTCTCAGTTGGAAACCCTTTTTCAAGGAGCGTGCCGATTTTTTTGCGTGGCGTTTTAAACACCCCTTTTTCCACAAAGTCATCCCATCCGTTAATGGTGTCGCCTTTGCCGTGGTTGCTGCCATCCCACACAGGTTTAGTAGCCATTTTTACTGCAATGAGGTCAAACTCTTCTGGAGTTTCAGGGTGTTTTCCTGTGTGAGGATCCTTGAACTCATTTTGGAAATAGCGCAATGGTGCGTCATAGCCTTTCTTTGCCAAGGCTTGAGCAATCATGAAAGGAATCTCTGTCTCATCAGTACGTGCGTCCACGTGGGTTTTGATGAGTGGCTGATGGATAGAGGTTTGGCCGTGGAGGTTTTGCGAGCTCTTGCTGTAGCCCCAGCGCTCAAACATGTGCAATTTTGTTGGTAGTACGATGTCTGCATACATGGTCATTTCGGCAAATTGCGGAGTGATATGGATGTAGAAAGGTAATTTTTCCATTGCTTTTTCCCATACGTCTGCACCGTTGATGGAAAATACAAAGTTATTCCAGTAGCCCATCGCCATTTTCACATCATAAGGATCCTCATCCAAAATAGAGCGTGCTACTTCTTGGGTCACAACACCACCACCACTTCGGCGGTTAAGAGCTGGAAGCTGTTTACTACCCCTTTTGTCGATTTTAGGACGCTTGAGGGCATTTTTCATCTGCTCATTAAGGTAATCATCAATTTTTGGCGCATTAGCAGAAGGCGAACTGTTGTTGCGCAATGTTCCGCCGATAGCATCGCAGGAGCCAACAAGGCCATTAAGTGCATGTGCAGCATGTGCAGCTGCGGCACCGCGTACTTGCATACAACATCCTGGCGTTACCCATGAGACGGCTTTGCTGCCAGCAGCGGCAAACTCGCGCGCCACTTCACGAATCTCTTGGGCGCTAATGCCGGTGATGGGTTCTGCCCATTCAGGAGTGCGCTGGAAGAGTTCAAGATTCCACCATTTCACAATACCATAGGTGTAGATTTCTTTAAATTCTAAAGGCATTTCTTGGTCGTTTACGGTGATGGTTTCAGGAACTTGCTGCCCGGGAATAAAGTAGTTTTTGTTGTCCATAAAGTCGCCAACATAGCCTTTATTCCAAACACCTTCAGCCAAGATAACGTGCGCAATAGCAACCGCCAAAGCACTGTCTGTTCCGGGGATGATGGGCAACCAGCGGCCAGATTTGGCGGCTGTGGCTGAAAGACGTGGGTCAATAGTCGTAATGCGACCTTGTTTGGTTAGTTCGCCAATTTTCTTCATAAACCACGGGGTTTGGCGGTTAGATGCTGCACCATCCCATCCCCAGCCAAGGAGGTATTGGGTGTTATCTAGGTCAACGTCAGGATAATTCCAAAGCCCTTCGGTGTAAAGGCGACCATATTTTTCTGCTTCAGCACAGATGGAGCTGTGGGAGATATTGTTGGTGCTTCCTAAAAGTTTAGGGAAATTTCCGTAAAAAATATCGTTCATGTGGGTGTAACGACCACGGAAAAGCACAAATTTGTGTGTTTCGTCATTTTTGATAAGTTCCATGAACTTATCAGCAATGGTGTTAATGGCCTCATCCCAAGAAATAGGCACAAATTGTGGGTCGATACCTTTGCCTTTGCGTGGATTAGTGCGTTTCATGGGTTGTTTAACACGGTCTGGATCGTACACTTGCTGAAGGGCAAGGTGCGGACGAGGGCAGATGCGCTGAGTGGCAGATAATGGATGGCCTCGCATTTTAACTACGCGGCCATTGACCACTAAACCTTGGACTGGACACCAACTTGTACAGCCTTGACAGGTTGTGCTTACCCATTTGCCTGTTTCGCCTTCATACGCCAACTCGCCTGTTTTGGCTTCTGCTTTGGGGGTAAAAACAGAAGAAGTTGCCGCAACTGCTGCTGTTGCTGCAGAGGTTTTGATAAAATCACGTCGATTCATACTCATT
>Ga0075011_10002230_pt1 | contig 10512 bp, 10 predicted proteins | sample TARM_MetaG_T_14_FD_72354 | JGI IMG/M metagenome (GOLD analysis project Ga0075011, IMG submission 72354) | Freshwater microbial communities from Pennsylvania, USA, analyzing microbe dynamics in response to fracking - TARM_MetaG_T_14 | ecosystem: Environmental > Aquatic > Freshwater > River...
TTTCCTACTGTATCCCCGGCGATGTCGATGAAAAGGATGCGATTAAACGGGCGGATCAAGGACTTTACGAAGCAAAAAGAACAGGCAAGAACCGGAGCTGTTATATCCGGCCCTAGACTTACTGATAATGGCGTTGGAGGCATTCTTAAAGAAACCGTCGGCGATGCGGTAACCGGAGGCTGGTATAACGCCCTCAATGGTGAAAATATCGACCTCAATCAGATGACCCGGATCGTTGGGGAAGAGCTGTCCAGGCTGTGCGGTGAAAAGGGACTGCTTAAAACAGCGTAGGTTGATGTCAAACTCAAAAAAGGATGTAACGCGGAAGCTTTATTATTACAAAATCAGGTTAAAAACTTTTAGTATTGATTGACAGCAGACATTAAAATCCCCCTGACGCCGATAGTGGCTTCAGGGGGATTTTTTCAGGGATGAAACCGGATAATATGAGAGGGACATTTTGCCACAGCATCTTTGATGGCCTGGCCATCGCCGGGAGACAGGGTTTGACTGATAATCGCCGCTTTTTTGTCGACCATTGTAAAATGGCGGGGTGCGATTTTGGTACAAAGGCCACAACCCACACAATAGTCCGGATTCAGCAAAACGAGGCCATCAACAGAACTTGCTGTTTCATTGTCTGCAGGAAGATCCTCGGGCTTAACAAACCGGGAGGTGATATAGCCCATCAGAAAAATGGCCAAGGTGGTCAGAATCCAGCGGACGATCATAAATTCTGGGCCGAGAAATTTGCTTTCAGTAATCAGCATGGGAATTTTGATCACTGCCCAGGTGGACAGAATTATGACAATGTTGGCAATGCTGGCTCCTTTGCTAAGCAGCATTTTACAGACTGGAAAGGCGGCGTAAATGGGACCGGCAGAAAAACTACCCAATAAAAAAGCAAACAGTGAACCTTTTATCCCTGAGTTTTTGCCAAAGGCATTTTCGATTGTTTCTTTTGGTACCCAGGCCGAAATCAGTGAAGTTAACAACAGGATCACCGGCATAATCATTAGCATTTCCTTGACATAATACCAGGTGTTGTCAAGGGATGGCAGAAATTTGCTAGGGGCGAATAGGCCAACTGCCACATAAGCCAAGACCACAATTATTAAAAAACGATTGTTTTTGAGTTGGCTTTTTAAAAATGTCATAGAATCACCCCCATAGCAAGAGCAATTGCCAAGGCAAAAGCAAAACTAAGAGAGTTGCGGACCAGCGTGAATTTCAGACCGAACTCTCTTTTTTCAAGCGGAAAGGTCACCACTCCCACCATTGTCAGAGTGGTCAGAAATGCGACAATCGGAACGATACTGGCACCGGCATCCACCAGTGAGGCCACTAGCGGAAAGGCGACAAAGGCGGGGATCAGGGTAATGCTTCCGAGAAACGCAAAAAGTACTGTAGAAACAACTTCGTTAGCTTGGCCGATAGTGCCTTTGATGGCTTCCGGCGGCACAAAAGTAAGAATCAAACCAATGAACAGCAAGATACCAAGGATGTCCCCGGCGATCCCTTTCATCATTCCCCCGGACATCTTAATAGCCTTCAGGGTTTTGTCCTTGTCTTTTTTTAGTGAAAACCCCAGCCATACCAGGGTAATTACCCAGAAAATCAGTGTAAAAATATCCATACGTTAACCTCCAAAGTGATAATGCGAATCGCAGCTTCAAAATTCGAATTTTCTATAGTATACTGTAGATCAGTAAAATATAAAGTTACCATGGTAACATATAGGAGATTTATATGAATCACCAGGATTTAATCGCTGTTTTATCGTGTCATGGACTTTTCTTGGATTTTTCAAAAGAAGAGCTGAATCAGGTTTTTAGGGCACATTACTATGAGAAACGAGAGTATGAAAAGGATCAGGTGATCCATTTTCAGAACGAATGTTGTCGAACGATGGATCTGATTCTCAGCGGTCGGGTGGCCGTGCAAAATCTGGATTGCGAGGGGAATGTAATGACCATCAATATTTTTCAAGACGGGGATGTGCTCGGTGCCAATCTGATTTTTTCCAGCCGAAATAATTATCCTATGACGGTATTGGCCCAGTCTCAGGTGGTGATCCTCCATCTTCATAAGGAATTGATTCTGGAGCTGTGCCAGATGAATCGTACTTTTATGATCGGTTTGATGAAAGCTATCTCTGATAAGACTTTGATTCTAACTGACAAGATTAGTGCCATCTCGATGAAAAGCATCCGACAGTGTATCATTGATTTTTTACGGTATGAGTCTCAAATTCAAAAAAGTCAGGTGATTCAACTCCCGTCATCAAAAAAAGAGTTAGCCCAGCGTTTTGGTATTCAGCGTTCATCCTTGAGCAGGGAGCTCAATAAAATGCGGCAGGACCAAATGATCGATTTCAATACAAAAACGATTACGATCAAAAATATAAACGGCTAGAACAGGTAGATAAGTGATTTATTAATCGATTAGGTTGGGTTAAATTTGAAATTATCTTGACAAAAGAAGAACCTTCGGATAGACTAAAAAAGTCCGAATGCGGACTAAATGGAGGAACTGTGGAAGAAAAAATGCTAATCGAAGAAGAATTGGCCGACTATAATCATATTTTTAAAGAAACTGGGGCCGTATACAATGAACTGGCCAGGCTTAGCAGTTTGCCAACCAGCGAATATTGGGTACTTTATTATCTCTTCGCTTCAAAAGGTCAGTGTACCCAAAAAGATATCTGTGATCAGTATTGCATGAGCAAACAGACGGTCAACACTGCCCAGAAGCATCTTGAGTCAAAGGGCTATCTTAGGCGGCGAACCGATGTTAATGACAAACGAAGTAAGCAGATGATGTTGACTGAAAAGGGCCATGCTTTTGCCAATGAAAGAATCGCACCGGTACTTAAGGCCGAAAATCAGGTGTTTTTGAGAATGGGCGAGGCGGGGCGTCGGCAATTAATTGAAGGGTCCCGGCTCTATCTTAAATTTCTCGAACAGGAAACAAGGGATTTAATCGAATCGGAAGATCCGTTAGGATCGAATCATAACAACGGAAGTTAGAAGTATTTAATAAAAGGTAAGAGGTCATTATGCATATTCAATTGTCAGAAAAATTTACAACCAGAAAACTCCTGCGTTTTACTATGTCATCGATACTGATGATGGTATTCATTTCTATCTACAGTGTTGTGGATGGTTTATTTGTGGGACGTTACGTCGGCAGCAATGGCCTGGCGGCCGTAAACATTGTGTTTCCGTTAATCATGACCATTGGCTCCTTCGGCTTTATGTTAGGCACCGGGGGCACAGCAGAGGTAGCCCGAGCCATGGGGGAAAAACGTGATCAAGCGGCTAATCAGTATTTTTCATTTTTGACTCTGGTCACAGTTCTTATTGGAGTGTTTTTATCTCTGCTCGCCTTCATTTTCATGGAGCCTCTCTGCTACCTTATGGGTGCGAGTGAACGCATTATTGGCGACAGTGTGACCTATGGACGGATCTGTACCCTAGGTACTGTTTTTTTTATGCTGCAGGGTTTTTTCCAGTCCTTTTTTGTAACGGCAGAGCGTCCCAAAATGGGCTTTTATCTCAGTATTCTTAGCGGTGTCATTAATATTTTTCTCGACTGGCTACTGGTTGGGGTTTGGGGAATAGGCTTGCCTGGTGCGGCCATTGCTACGGTTTGCGGATTTATGATTAGTGGGTTAATACCTATTTTTTATTTTTTTTATAAAAACACCAGTCGACTTCAATTTGCAACACCTGTGAAGGATGTGTCAATGCTGTTACGCAGTATGAGCAACGGTGCCTCAGAGATGGTCACGAACATTTCCCGATCATTAATTACTGTGCTTTTTAATGTTCGGCTGATGCAACTGCTTGGAGAAGACGGAGTGGCAGCTATTTCGGTGATGTTATATATCGAGTTTATTTTCACAGCCGTATTGATTGGTTTTTCAATTGGTGCGGCACCGGTGATTGGTTATCATTTTGGGGCCCGAAATGGTGATGAGCTAAAAAAACTCCACCAGAGTTGTTTAAAAATTGTGGGGATGGTGTCAATCGTGATGTTCATTTTATCTGAACTGGCGGCTTCTGTGCTGGTGTCCATTTTCATAGTCAATAATCCGACACTGATCGAGTTGACGGTGCAAGGTTTCCGGATTTTTGCAATATCATTCTTATTTTGTGGGATCAACATTTTCGCCTCAGCCTATTTTACAGCCTTGGGCAATGGTCGAGCTTCGGCGATGATTTCCTTTATCCGCACCCTGTTCTTACAAGTGATTATGATTCTGGTATTACCCCAATTTTTAGGCATTCAAGGGATCTGGATGGCGCTGCCTGTTGCCGAGGCTTTGACTCTGGGTCTGACTTTTTGGTATTTTAAACAGCAGCAGAGCGTCTTTAAAATCCGTCCAACGGATCGATAAGCGTTCAAAAGCAATAGCCGAAATGTTGCAAGAATCTATTTTTACCAAAAAAGAACTAGAACCGATTCCGCCATTTAACCTGCGAAACCGGTCTAGTTCACAATCTCAGTCGTCATCCGTTTGGACTCCTTCTTTTGATTTTATCAAAAACCTTCTTTTTCACTTTTCAGTTTAAACATTACTCACTTGAAGGGGTTCCGTCTATAAAAAGATTGCTCTTTTTAATAGTTGGAAGATCTGTCTTGATGCAGATCGCTTGCCCGGCTACTTAATCAACTTATTTCATCAGGGTCAAATTTTCACCTTCAACCTCGGGTCGGTTCATTGATTTTATTGCCAGTATCGTAATTGCTTTTAAGTGATTGATACATTGACTCTTATCACAGTTACTGAAAATGATTGAGTTGATTTTTGATATGAACCTATTATATCACGGTACAAAGAAAAGTAAATAGACAAAATGTAAACGTTTGTATAAAATTCGTATACGCTTATGAACAATATTTCTCTAACAGGGATTATCCTAATTCTGATTTGGCGGATCGTTCTGATGAACAAATGTATGCCGATAAATTGCGACATCAAAAGCATTTATGATGCTGAAGAGAAAGGCATCTGGATTGGATGAACGGGGTAGCAGTGCAATTGCACTGCTACCCCAGTCTTAGTCGGTAACTTCTTCTTGCATTTCAACTTTAATTTTCTGTCCATTACCGTTGTTCTTGCCCCCCGATCCCTGATCGTTGGTTTTTGAACTCCAGATGCCCAGAGCCATCGATCCGACAATTCCACCGATAAATACAGTCAGCATTACAATCGCCACTACGGCAATGGAAACCTGGGGGCTTTTTTGGGTGGCCTGAACCAGCAGGGTTTCGGCTTTGGGGCAATTCCGGTCTGAGGTGCATTCATAACAGCTGATACAACTAAGACTGGAGACTGTTTCATTCCGGCAGACATCGATATTCATCGGACAGCTGCGGCTACATTTCTGACAGCTGACACAAGTCTCTGTTTTCCGGCGAATTTTAAAGATGCGGATCTTGTTAAAAAGACCCAGCAGGGCGCCGTAGGGACAGGTATATTTACACCAGGGCCGCTCCACAAACAACGAACCGATGGTGATAAACACCAGCAGAATAAGGGCTGGTAGCGCCACCGTTCCGGTCCAGAACTTAAATAATGCATGGTAGGGATCGAGATTGACAAACAGTAGCGTGCCGGAGACTGCCGTTACCGTCAGTACCCAGACCAGCACTCCATAACGCAAATAGCGCAACACCTTATCCACCTTTGTGGGGACAAAATGGTTATAGCGTTTCTTAAAAAGCTTTTTTCCGATTTTGCCGATCCATTCCTGAAAAGCCCCTAAGGGACAGACCCAGCCACAGAAAACCGGACCAAAGAGCAGCGCCAGCAGAAACACCAGACCCATCAGAATCACCGCAGAGATCTGAGTTTTTGGAATAAACAATCCCGTTGTGACCAAGGAAAAAAGGGTCTCCACCCCGCCGAAGGGGCAAAGAGCATGAAGAGAAGCCGTAGACAGAAAGGGAATTCCCATTCCTGTAGCGGCCAGGGTTTTATTAACCGAAATCAGGGCGATAAGGGTAAAGAAAAAGATCTGTACCATCAGACGCAGGTTGAATTTTTTAGGTTTAGCTATGATGACCACCTCCAATCATTGTATGTCCATTATGATAATCTTTAATCATGTCAAAATGGTGTCAGATTATTGGGGCAATAATGCTTCATGGTAATTGATCCAGAAAATCCTCAACTACCGCATTAAAAACAACGGGATTATCAACATTGGCATTATGACCGGCGGAGGGGATGATTTTCAGGGGGTATCTGGTTTTGGCGGCCCAGGCCCAGTTGTATTGGGGGACCTTGCCGGTTTTGTCATATTCGCCCAACGTTAGTAGGACCGGAAACTTAAAAGCCGCATCCTGGTTTTCCCTGAGAAAGCTGGCATAGGCGATCCCCATGATGCGGCAGAGTTCCGTTTTGCTATAAGGTTTTAGCATCGCTATCATGTTATCATAACCTCGCTTAGTATGGGTGGCCCCTTTAGCAATGGCTGACAGCAGTTGGTCATAAGGATAGCAACGGGACATCCACTCTACCTGCCGCAACCAGAAGCGGTCTGATTGGGAATAGTAGGTAAGACCAAAGGGCGAGGTGTCCACCCCGATAAAGGCCAACACCTTTTCCGGGAAATCCAGGGCATACTGCTGGCTGGCATAGCCCCCCAGCGACTGGCCAATCAGCACTGACGCTGAGATGTTTTCCTGGGCCAGGATAGCGTCCAGATCGGTAGCGGTGTGATGAAACGAAAAATCCATATAGGGGCGGGAAGCCCCATGGAGTGGCAGGTCCCAGGTGATGACGGTGTAGTGCTTTTTAAAATAAGCAACCTGATGTTCAAACATCAGATGATTGGCAGTAAGCCCGTGGGTGAACACCAGACATATTGCCTGGGGATCGCGGTGTCGGGCGATCCAATAATGAACAGTGCCCCGGGGTGAGGTGATTGTTTTTTCCAGCACAGTAACGACCTTCTTTCGCAGATTTTACCGTTCCAGTGGAACGGGCCTTTTTTTAAAGTTTACCGATAAAAAAAGGGTTCGTCAATGGAAGAATTGTAAAGTCTGGCTGAAATTCGGAGTCAATCTGATTGGGCAATCGCTAAAAAGAGCAATTTCATTTTTCAAACTCAAAAAAGAACGAGAACCGATTTCGCCATTTTATATCACGGCGAAGAAGAAAGTAAATTGATAAAGCATAAACGTTTGAATAAAATTGTGTAGAGGCGTATCATAATCCGTTTATAAGTTGAGAAACTAGCGTTCATGATGACAGGTTTTGATTGATCTTTCTCGGGCAATCCTTTAGAATATAGTTAGAAGAAACTAACTAGTGTCGAAAATAGCAAGGCCAGAATTCAAATGAAAGCAAAGGAGACAGATAATGAGACTGAGCAGAAAAGAATGGGGACTCCAAATCTTAAAAGAGGATGGCCCCGAAACTGTGTATGCCCTGGACCAGCAGCATTCCAGAAGTCGGATCACAGCGTATTCCCTATATGAAGGCATTGAGATACAGTTTATGGACTTTAAAGAAGCCTATAGCTGGTCCGGTGAAGTTGCGAATATGCCCAGATTCTATCAGATTTCATTTTGCGATCAAGGCATTTATCAAATGGAATTAAAAAAGAATGTTTTTACCTATGTGTCACCGGGGAATATCGGAATTTTTAACAATTGTCGCTCCAGCCTGTCTTCAAAAATGATTGAAGACAGCATGCGGGGGTTTAACATTTTAATTTATCCAGATTCGCTGTCGCCAAAGTTAATGGATTTATGGCAAAAAGAATACAACCTGGATTTGCAGCTTTTATTTGATCAAATCGAAAAAATAAATAGCGTCCAGATTTTTTCCTGCGGAGAGTATCTATTCAGCACTTGCAAGATGATTAATGAAGGAATGGAAACCCTGGGATTGGGTTTTATAAAGCTAAAACTAACAGAGCTTTTTATGATGATTATTCATGAAGATTTTAGGGTTTTTAGTCAGCGACGCTGTTTTTCAAAAGAACAAATTGACAAAACAAAGGCCATTAAAAAGATGATTGAAACAGATCTGTCGGTGCATCACCCGATTTCAGAGCTCTGCTTAAGCCATGATGTCTCAACAACGATCTTCAAAGAGTGTTTTAAAGAAATGTTTCAATTTACGCCGTATGAGTATTTGCGAAAGATGCGCATGAATCAGGCTGCTCACAATCTCATCAATACGGACTTATCCATACTGGAAATCGGCCTGATGCTTGGATATGAGAACGCCAGCAATTTTACTCGAGCTTTTAAAAAAAATTATGGGCTGCTACCGAAAGATTTCAGAAAGAAAAATCATCAGCAAGAAAAATGTCCAGCATGACTATTCGGAGTCTGAAAGAGTAGAAGTGAAATAGTGTCAATGATAAAATGCGTATGTTAGAATTATCTAACATACGCATTTTATTTGGAGGTTAGTATGAAAAAGAAATTATCAACAAAAGAGTTGATTCTGGCAGGTGCTTTCGCGGCTATTTTTGTTGTGGGGTTAATCGCGATGGCGGTGATTACCGGGTTTACGCCGGTTACCTTTTTAATGGTGGCATTTTTAACGGGCATTGTGCTGGGCCCAATTTATATGCTCTATATCAACAAGGTCCCCAAAAGAGGCACCATTTTGATTCTTGCGGCATTGTGCGGCCTGGTGATGTCGAGCACCTCGTTTTATCCCCTGCTTTTTTCGCTACTCTGCGGATTAGCGGCGGAGGTGACATCGGGTCTGGGGAATTTCGAATCGCCAAAGCACAATGTACTGGGATACGGCTTTTTTTCGTCAATGTTTGTAGGGCCATTTTTGTCGATCCTTTTTGCAAAAGAAGCGTTCTTTAAGTCCATGACCCAATATTACGGCGAAGCCTATGTCGCAAATTTTGCCAGCCTTGCTCCCGAGGGGATCATCCTGGGATTAATTATCTCCGGATTTATCGGCGGCATAATCGGTGGGGTACTCGGAAACAAAGCCCTGAAGCATCACTTTAAACGAGCAGGAATTGTCTAATGCCTGCCATTACACTGCAGTCAAATTCAGTGGTGAAAATTGATCCCCGAACCAAACTGGTCCTATTTCTCCTGATCAATATCATGATGATGGGAAACAAACCGGTCATTGTCGAAGTGCTGCTGGCCGGAATTTCCTGCTTGCTTCTACTTAATGGAAGGTTGATTAAAGAGACCCTGCTTTATGGGGGTCTCTTCTTTCTGCTACTGGCCATTGACAGCGGGTATGGACTACAGGTATCCACACCGATTGGCCAGGGTTTGATCATCGCCAGTCGGATGATTCGCCTTTTTTTACCGATGGTGATGTGCTTTACCGTGCTGATGAAAAACACCACGGTGAGTGAATTTATTGCGGCTTTTCAAAAAGCGCATCTACCAATGGGCTTTATCATTCCATTTGCAGTAATGGTGCGCTTTGTGCCAACCGTAAAAGAGGAGTACCAGGCTATCGTTCAAGCCATGTCCTATCGGGGTATCCCCATGGGGGTAAAAGCAGTGCTGTTTAAACCGTTTATGACTCTTGAATATGTGATGGTGCCCTTGCTGATCTCATCGGCAGGGGTGATGGACGAGTTGGCCGCAGCGGCCATGACCCGGGGCCTGGATCGGGATTCGATAAGGTCCAATCTGGTTGATGTTAAATTAAGGTTACCGGACTACACCCTGATGGCAGGTGTCATTATCATTTTTATTTTAATGAAGAAAGGATGGCTAGGATGATTCGGCTAAATAATATCTCAGTTGCTTATGAAGGTGGTCAAGATAACCCCAGTCATCAAAATGCTCTGGACAATATTTCCCTCACCATTGAAAAAGGCGAATGTATTGTTTTGTGTGGTAAAAGCGGCTGTGGCAAAACCACAATTACACGGCTGCTCAATGGCCTGATTCCGATGTTTTATCCCGCCGGGCTGCAAGGCGAGGTGATATTAAAGGGTAAAAACGCTCAGGATATGAGCATTCGGGAGATTTCCCAATTTGTGGGAAGTGTTTTTCAGAATCCCAAATCGCAGTTTTTCAATGTCGATACCACCGGCGAACTGGCCTTTGGCTGCGAGAATCAGGGTTTAAGCCGGGATGCAATCCACCGTCGTCTAAAGCAGAGCGTCCAGGATTTCAGCCTGGAAAAGCTCATCAACCGCGATATTTTCAGGCTCTCCGGAGGCGAAAAACAGCGGATTGCCTGTGGTTCTATTCACGCCATGAACCCGGATATTTACGTATTGGATGAGCCCTCATCCAATCTGGATCTTCAGTCGATCGGACAGCTTCACAGCATTTTAAAACAGTTGAAATCCCAGGGCAAAACCATTATTATTTCAGAACATCGGCTTCACTATTTAAAGGAGCTGACGACCCGATATATCTTTCTTGAGGATGGAAAAATCTTAAACGAATACCGTCCCGCAGAGCTTGAAGCTGTTTCAGAGGCCGATAAACGGAAAATGGGCCTGAGAACCCAGGACTTCGATCAAATTGATTCAAAAAGAG
>Ga0075011_10002231_pt1 | contig 10510 bp, 9 predicted proteins | sample TARM_MetaG_T_14_FD_72354 | JGI IMG/M metagenome (GOLD analysis project Ga0075011, IMG submission 72354) | Freshwater microbial communities from Pennsylvania, USA, analyzing microbe dynamics in response to fracking - TARM_MetaG_T_14 | ecosystem: Environmental > Aquatic > Freshwater > River...
AGATCCGCGCCTTCATCGACGGATGGAACGACCGCTCCCACCCCTTCATCTGGACCAAGACCGCCGACGAAGTCCTCGCGAAAGCCAACCGGAAGCAGACTTCAGACACGCGACACTAGATTCGGGTCAACCGAAGGCGGTTCCCGCCGGAGGGAACGCGTCGCGGTCGATTCGTGGAGTGTCGGCATGAACTTCGAGAACGCGTTCCTCATCGGCATCCCCGGTGCCGCGATCGCGCTGGTCTTCGCCCTCGTCCAGGCGCGCAAGGTGCTGGCCTTCCCCGAGGGCAACGAGAAGATGCGCAGGCTCGCACAGGCCATCCGCGTCGGCGCGGACGCCTACCTCAAGCGGCAGTTCCGCGTCATCGCGATCTTCTACGTCATCGTGGTCGCGATCCTGGCCGTCCTGGCGATCCTGGGCTTCGCGTCGCCGTTCATCCCGTTCGCCTTCCTCACCGGCGGCATCTTCTCCCAGCTCGCGGCGTTCGTCGGCATGAAGGTGGCCACCCGCGCCAACGCCCGGACGGCCGACGCGGCCGGCCGGTCCCTGAACCAGGGGCTGCGCGTCGCGTTCTCGTCCGGCACGGTGATGAGCTTCACGGTCGTCGGTCTCGCGATCCTCGACGTCTCGCTGTGGTTCCTCGTCCTGCGCTTCCTCTTCGACGCCGAGGCCTCGGTCATCGCGGAGAACATGGTGATGTTCGGCGTCGGTGCCGCGGTCTTCGCGCTCTTCGCCCGCGTCGGCGGCGGCATCTTCACCAAGGCGGCCGACGTCGGCGCGGACCTGGTGGGCAAGATCGAGGCGGGCATCCCCGAGGACGACCCGCGCAATCCGGCCACGATCGCCGACAACGTCGGTGACAACGTCGGCGACGTCGCCGGCATGGGCGCGGACCTCTTCGAGTCCTACGTCAAGGCGATCCACGCGGGCATCGCGCTCGGCTTCGCGGCGTTCGTGGGCACCGACCTCATGTGGGCGGCCATGTTCCTGCCCGTCGCGATCGCCGTGGTCGGCATGATCGCCTCGCTGGCGGGCACCTTCCTCATCCGCACCAAGGAGAACGCCACCCAGGCGGAGCTCCTCAAGACGCTGCGCACCGGCACGTACTTCGCGACCGGCGCCGCCGTGCTGCTGTCCGCATTGCTGGTCCACTTCATCATGGACGGCGAGTGGGGCCTCTTCGGCTCGATCCTCACCGGTGGCCTTGTCGGGGTCGGCATCGCGTACTTCACCGAGTACTTCACGTCCTCGCACTACAAGCCCACCAAGAAGCTGGCGCAGGCCTCCGAGACGGGGTCGGCCACCATCGTCATCGGCGGCATCTCCCTCGGCATGCGCTCGACCGTTCCGGCGGTGCTCATCGTCGCCGTCGGAATCGTGGCCAGCTTCCTCTTCGCGGGCGGCCAGCTCGGCGCCGACGTCTACCACGGTGCCGACGCCTACCACGGTGCGGGCGGCGGCGCCTTCGCCCGCGGCCTGTACGGGATCGGTCTCGCCGCGGTCGGCATGCTCTCGACCCTCGCCATCACGCTCGCGACGGACGCCTACGGCCCCGTGGCCGACAACGCCGGCGGCATCGCCGAGATGGCGGGCCTGGACCCCCAGGTGCGCGAGCGCACCGACGCCCTCGACGCCCTCGGCAACACCACCGCCGCCACGGGCAAGGGTTTCGCGGTCGGCTCGGCGGCGCTCACCTCGCTGGCCCTGCTCGCCTCCTACATCCAGATCGCGACCTACCACACCGAGAACGCGGGGCGCCCGGCCCTCGACCTGGGGGTGAACAACCCGTCGGTGCTCATCGGCCTGTTCATCGGCGCCATGCTGGTCTTCATCTTCGCCGCCATGACCATGAGCGCCGTCCAGGACGCCGCGCAGTCCGTCGTCGTCGAGGTGCGCCGCCAGTTCCGCGAGATCAAGGGCATCATGACCGGCGACGCCGAGCCCGACTATGCGCGCTGCGTCGACCTGTGCACCCGGGGCGCGCTGCGGGCCATGGTCGCCCCGACGATCGTGGCCGTCGCCGTGCCCGTCATCACCGGCATGATCTTCGGCGTCGAGGGCGTCGTCGGCCTGATCGGTGGTGCCACCGTCGTCGGCTTCGTCACCGCCGTCTTCATGTGCAACGCGGGCGGCGCGTGGGACAACGCGAAGAAGTACGTCGAGTCCGGGATGCACGGCGGCAAGGGCTCGGAGTCCCACAAGGCCGCGGTCATCGGCGACACCGTCGGCGACCCTTTCAAGGACACGACCGGCCCGGCCATCAACACGCTGTTCAAGATGGTCTCGACCGTCTCGATCACCGTCGTCTACGTGGTCGCCACGTTCTCGCTGCTCTGAGGTCCGCGCACGGCGGTCGGCCGACCTCGGAGACGGCGGTCAGCCCACCTCGGACGTGCCGGCGTACAGGTGCAGGACCGGCACCGACAGGGCCTCGCGGGCGCGGGAGGCCCAGTCGGAGTGGAACGTGTCCTCGAACGGGTGCGGGTAGGTGATCGCGACGACCTCGCGCCCGCCGCCCGCCGCCACGGCCTGCCGCAGCGCGGGAAGCGGGTTGTCCTCGATGACCGCGCCCGTCGACGGATAGCCCGCCGCGGCGAGCCGGCCGAGCGACCCGGCGAGCTGCTCGGCCGCCGTCGTCTGCGCCGCGCGCGGGTCCTTGCGACCGTGGGTCAGGTCGTGCCACGCCTCGCGCAGCTCGCCCGCGCCGAGGTGGTTGACCAGCGAGGCGAGGAGGTGGCGCTCGGTGTCCGCGGGCACCAGGACGTGGAAGGCGACGGGGTCGGCGATGCCGTCGCCGTCCGGGTCGCGGTAGATGTCGAGCAGGTGCTGGACGTCGTCGGCGGTCAGGGCCGCCTCGGTCAGGACGAGGACCAGGTCGGCCGGGGCGGGCATCTCGTGGCCCGGTGTGGTCGTCATGCTCGGAGACTAGGCGCGCCGCCGGCGCAAGGCCTCCCGAACGCGTCCGTGGCGCTCGGCGGCGTCAGGCGCCGTCCGTGCCCGGGCGTTCGAGGGTCCAGCGCGCCAGCAGCGTGCCTGCCTCGGGGTCGTGGAGGAGGTGGGCGAGCCGCGCGGCGCGCTGGCCCGCGAGGGACTCGCCGGGCGCCTCGCCCCCGGCGACGATCCGGCCGGGGAGCGGGCCCTCGAGCAGGGGGGTGGTCGTCAGGCACAGCTCGTCGAGCAGGCCGGCCGCCAGGAGCGAGCCCAGCAGGTGCGGTCCGCCCTCCGCGAGGACACGCGTGAGCCCACGCCGCGCGAGGGCGTCGAGTGCCCGTGCCACGTCCGGGGTCTCCTCGCCGTGCACCAGCAGGTTCTCGGCGGGCACCGCGGTCCGGGCCACATCGGCGCCCGCGGCGCCGGTGATGACGAGCGGCGGCAGGTCGCCGTCCAGCGCCGACGGCGGCAGCACGCCGGCGCGGGTGACGATCGCGAGGCGCAGCGGCGCGTCCGACGGCGCCAGGTGGGTCAGGTCCTCGGGGCGCGCGACCTGGTCGTACCGCTCGGCTCGCGCCGTCCCGGCGCCGACGAGGACGACGTCGGCGAGCGCGCGCAACACCCGGAAGACGCGGAAGTCGGCGTCGTCGTTGATGTCTGCCGACCGGTGCGTGGCGCCCCAGGCGGCGCCGTCGACGGCGCTGACCATGTTGGCCCGCAGCACCGCGGGCTCGTGGGCGTAGAGCCCGGCCAGGACCGCTTCGGCGTCGTCCACCGGGACGGGACGCGGAGCGGGGACCAGGAGGTGCAGCGCGGGGGAGGCCATTGCCGCAGTGTCCCACCTCATAGCGGCGTGCCGGAGGAGCGCGCGTACGCTGGGCGACCGTGACGCGCGCCACGACCCACCACCCCGCCGCCACCGGCCCGGCTCCTGGCATCCGGTCGCTCACGGCCGTCCGGCCGGCGGCCACACCTCAGCGGTTGCTCGCCGACCTGGTCCCACCGCGCCACTTCCGGGACGCCCGGTTCTCGACCTACCGGGCCATCCCCGACTTCCCCAGCCAGGCCGGCACGCGGTCCCGGCTCCGGGACATCGCCGCGGCGATCGCCGCACCTCGCAGGCGCGGCCTCTTCGCCACGGCTCGCAAGGTTGCCCCTCCCGCGGTCTACCTCGACGGCGGGTTCGGCGTCGGCAAGACGCACCTCCTCGCCGCGCTCGCGCACGCCGTCGGCGTCGAGCGCGTCGCCTTCGGCACCTTCGTCGAGTACACGAACCTCGTCGGCGCGCTCGGCTTCCAGCCGACCGTCGAGGCGCTCGCCGCGAAGCAGCTCGTGTGCATCGACGAGTTCGAGCTCGACGACGCCGGCGACACCATGATCATGAGCCGCCTCCTGCGCGAGCTCACGGACCGCGGCGTCGCCCTCGCGGCCACGAGCAACACGCTGCCCGAGGCGCTCGGCGAGGGGCGCTTCGCCGCCGAGGGCTTCCTGCGCGAGATCCGCACGCTGGCACACCGCTTCGAGGTGCTGCGCGTCGACGGCCACGACTACCGTCGTCGCAGCGTCGTCACCGACCCCCGGCCGCTGCCCGGCGACGTCGTGGCGGCCGTGGCCACGTCCCGCGCCGACGCGACGCTCGACGGCTTCCCCGCCCTGCTCGACCACCTCGCCACCGTCCACCCGAGCCGTTACGGCGCGCTCCTCGACGGGGTGGGCCTGGTCGCACTCACGGACATCGCGCAGGTGACCCGTCAGGACGTCGCGCTGCGGCTCGTCGTGCTCGTGGACCGGCTGTACGACCGGGACGTTCCGGTCCTGCTCGCCGGCCCGGGGGACCGGCGCGGGCTGTTCACCGAGGAGATGCTGCACGGCGGCTACCGCAAGAAGTACTTTCGCACGCTGTCCCGTCTCGGTGCTCTCGCCGAGGAGGGGCGCACGCTGGCGCTCGGGGACTGAGGCCCGGCCGCGCTCAGCTCTGCGCGAGCAGCCGCTTCTGCTCCTCGACGTCGAAGTCGGCGGCCGGCCACCCCAGGTCCAGCGACCGCAGTGCGCCGAGCAGCAGCTCGGTGACGGCGAGCCGCGCGAACCACTTCCGGTCCGACGGGACGACGTGCCAGGGTGCGACGTCGGTGGAGGTCCGCTCGAGCATCTCCTGGTACGCCTCGAGGTACTTCTCGAAGTTGGCCCGCGTCGTGAGGTCTCCCGGGCTGTACTTCCAGAATTTGTCCGGCCGCTCGAGCCGCTCGGCCAGGCGGGCCTTCTGCTCGTCCTTGGACACGAAGAGCGCCACCTTGACGATCGTCGTCCCGGACGCCGCGAGCTGCGCCTCGAAGTCGTTGATCTCCTCGTAGTGGGCCCGCCACGTCGTCTCGGGCTCCAGGCCGTCGACGCGCACCACGAGCACCTGCTCGTAGTGCGAGCGGTCGAAGACGCCGAGGTAGCCGGGGGAGGGCAGGGCGTTGCGGATGCGCCACAGGTAGCCGTGCGCGGCCTCCTCCGCGGTCGGCACCCCGAACCCGCGGATCGCCACGCCCTGCGGGTCCACGAGGCCGACCACGTGGCGCACGATCCCTCCCTTGCCCGCGGTGTCGAGGCCCTGGACCACCAGGAGGACGGACCGGCGCCCCCCGGACCGGCCCTCGGCGAAGAGGCGTTCCTGGAGCTCGCTCAGCTCGTCGGCGTGCGCGGCGAGGAGCGCCTCACCGGCGCGCTTGTTCCCCTCGAAGCCGGGCGTCGAGCGGCAGTCGAGGTCCCGGACGTCGAGGCCAGGGTGCCAGCGCAGCGCCTCGGCCGGCGGCTTCTGCCAGTGGCGCTCGAGCTCCTCCGGCGACGGGTCCGTGGTGGTCGTGTCCCGGCTCATGGTCCTCCTTGGCGTGCCCGCGGCCCCAGGGGTTCGGGGGCGTCGGCTGACGCGAGCGTAGAGCCCGGCACTCACGGGCGCGCGCGAAGGACCGCCGTCGTGCACACCGGGATGCGCAGGGTGCCGTCCTCGATCGCGGCGTCCGGGGACCACGCCGCGACGAGCTCCCAGCCGGCCGGGTCGCCGTGCAGCAGGGCCGACAGGTCGACGCCCGGGTCGTGCGGACCCCAGGCGAGGACGACGGCGAAGTCCCCACGGCGCAGCGCGAGCGCCGACTCACCGGCCCGCACCTCGACGCCGAGCGCGACGCGGGCCGTGATCTCGGCACGCAGGCCCGCCAGCGTGGCGTTCCACTCGAGCAGGCGACGGGCCTCGGGGGAGTCCTCGGTCACCGGCACGTGGTCCGTGTCGAGCACCAGAGGGGTGCCGGCAAGCCAGGCGACGGTCAGCGTGCTGGCCCGTGTGTCGAGATCCGCAGGGTCCGCCACCTCGTCGGCCGGGACCCACGGCATCGCGCGCCGTGCCCCCGCCAGCCGCGTCAGGTCGCCGATGACGAGCGAGGCGGCACGCGACGTGGTCCGCGGGGCACGGCACACCAGCCGGTCCGCGCGAAGCGGCAGCCGGGTCGACGGCGTCAGGTCCCGCGACAGCCGCTGGAGCTCGGTGAACGCGGCGGGCGGTGGGCCGCCCGGGCTCAGCAGGCGCCGGAGCGCGTTGGTGAGCCGGTCCGAGCGGCCAGGCCCGTCGACGAAGAGCATGAGCCGACGGCCGAACACCTCGGAGAACGCGACCGTCGCGTCCGCGAGGGCCGAGAGGAACGGCACGGAGGAGTGGTGGGCGAGCGCCTCGATGTCCAGAGCCAGCCCGTCGACGTGGAACCGCTCGAACCACCACTCCGCGTTGGCGATCAGGAAGTCGCGCGCCCCGCGGCTCCCGCTGCCCTCGAGGTTGATCCGCTCGCCCGCGGCGTACGGGCCGAACGCCTCCAGGCCGAGCCGCGGCGCCACCGCCCAGCGGAAGGCGGGTGTCAGGACGACGGCGAGCCCTGCGGCGTGCGCCGCGTCGACGAACGTGGCCAGCCCGGTGGAACCGCCGAGCCGCGCGTGCACCGAGAAGATCCGGACGCCGTCGGCGGGCGAGGCGTCGTCGTCGTACGTCGCCACGGGGGCGAGCTCGACCCCCTGCACACCGCTCCGTGCGATGCGAGGCAGCAGCGCGGCCGCCGCCTCGAACGTCCCCTCGGGGGTGAGGTTCTCGATGTCGAGGTGCAGCAGCACGCCCGCGGCGAGCGGCGGCGGCTGCCACCCGGCGTCCGACCAGCCGCCCGGCGGCTGGACGTCACCCGGCGCGCAGGACAGGCCGTCGATCCCCTGGGGCAGACAGGTGGCGAGGGGGTCGGTGACCGGCTCGCCGCCGTCGATCGAGAAGCCGTAGACGGTGCCCGGCTCCATCTCGCGGTCGGCGCCCCAGTACCCGGGGTCGTGCGCTCCCGACAACCGCATCGGGCTGCGCGTGGGACCGTCCGGCGACAGCGCCCCGAGCTCGACCGTGCGGGCGCTCGGGGCCCAGACGATCGGCCGGAGACCAGGCCAGGCCACGATGGGCCGAGGCGCCGGCGGCCGCGACCCGAGATTCACGTTGTCACCTTATGCGCGCCCCTCGGCGGGGCACCCGCACTCACGCGCTGCGCGCCGGAACGACGGTCGCGTCAGGACGACGACGCTCCGGCTGGTCAGTCTCACGGCCGCGTCGGCGTCGTACCGGGTCGGCGCGGCACACGCGTCCACCGGCGCGGTCGCGGTGTCGTGCACCAGGGTCCAGCCCTCGCCGTACGCGGCGGGCGGAAGCGTGAGGTCGAGGTCCTCCCAGTGGCCGTTGAACAGCAGGAGGAAGGCGTCGTCGACCACCGGAGCGCCGAGCTGGTCCACCTCGGGAATCGCGTCCCCGTTGAGGAAGACGCCGAGCACGCGAGCCTGCCCGTCGGCCCAGTCCGACCCGTCCATGGGGGCACCGTCGATGTCGAGCCACTCGATCTCCGGAAGGACGCCGTCCGCGCCGGCGCTCCGGTGCGCGCTCGAGAAGAAGCTGCGCCGGTGGAACACCGGGTGCTCGCGGCGCAGGCGCACGAGCCGGCGGGTGAATTCGAGCAGCGCGCACTGCTCCTCGTCCAGGTCCCAGCTCATCCAGGACAGCTGGTTGTCCTGGCAGTAGACGTTGTTGTTGCCCTGCTGGGTGCGGGCAACCTCGTCGCCGTGCGCCAGCATCGGCACGCCCTGGCTCAGCAGCAGCGTGGCCAGGAAGTTGCGCCGCTGCCGGGCGCGGAGCGCGAGGACGTCCCTGTCGTCCGTCGGGCCCTCGGCGCCGCAGTTCCAGGACCGGTTGTGGCTCTCGCCGTCGTTCCCGTCCTCGCCGTTCGCCTCGTTGTGCTTCTCGTCGTAGGCGGTGAGGTCGGCGAGCGTGAAGCCGTCGTGCGCGGTGACGAAGTTGATGCTCGCCATCGGCTTGCGGCCGGAGTGCTCGTACAGGTCGGAGGAGCCGGTCAGACGGGACGCGAGCTCGGGCAGGGTCGCCGGCTCGCCGCGCCAGAAGTCGCGCACCGTGTCGCGGTAGCGCCCGTTCCACTCGGTCCACAGCGGGGGGAAGCCGCCGACCTGGTACCCGCCGTCACCCAGGTCCCAGGGCTCCGCGATGAGCTTGACCTGTGAGACCACCGGGTCCTGGTGGACGACGTCGAAGAAGGCGCTCAGCCGGTCGACCTCGTGGAACTGACGGGCGAGGGTCGCAGCGAGGTCGAACCGGAATCCGTCGACGTGCATCTCCTCGACCCAGTACCGCAGCGAGTCCATGATCAGCTGGAGCACCTGGGGCGAGCGCATGAGCAGCGAGTTGCCGGTGCCGGTGGTGTCGAAGTAGTGGGCCTCGTCGCCGTCGACCAGCCGGTAGTAGGCGGCGTTGTCGATGCCGCGCAGGCTGAGCGTCGGGCCGAGGTGGTTGCCCTCGGCGGTGTGGTTGTAGACGACGTCGAGGATGACCTCGATGCCCGCCTCGTGCGGCGCCTTGACCATCGCCTTGAACTCGAGCACCTGCTGGCCGCGTGTGCCGTAGGCCGCGTACCCGTTGTGCGGGGCGAAGAAGCCGATCGTGTTGTAGCCCCAGTAGTTGGCCAGGCCGCGCTCCTGGAGCACGGTGTCCTGCACGAACTGGTGGACCGGCATGAGCTCGATGGCGGTGACGCCGAGCCTCGTGAGGTGGTCGACGATCGCCGGGTGGCCGATGCCGGCATAGGTGCCCCGGAGCTGCTCCGGCACGCCCGGGTGCCGCATGGTCATGCCCCGCACGTGCGCCTCGTAGAGCACGGTGTCGTGGTACGCGATCTTCGGCGGCCGGTCGTGGCCCCAGTCGAAGAACGGGTTGACGACGACGGAGGTCATCGTGTGGCCGAGGCTGTCGCCCTCGCAGGGCGCCGCACCGGCAACCGCCGCCTCCTGGTCGCCGAGCGGGTAGGAGAAGAGTGCCTGGTCGCCGTCGATCTGGCCGTCGACTGCCCTGGCGTACGGGTCGAGCAGCAGCTTGCTCGGGTCGCAGCGGTGGCCGTTCGCGGGGTCCCAGGGTCCGTGGACGCGGTAGCCGTAGCGCGTCCCCGGGCCGACGCCGGGCAGGAAGACGTGCCACACGAAACCGTCGACCTCGGTCACCTCGATGCGCTGCTCCGAGCCGTCGTCGCCGATGACGCACAGCTCGACGCGCTCGGCCACCCCCGAGTAGAGGGCGAAGTTGGTGCCGGTGCCGTCGAAGGTCGCACCCAGCGGGTAGGCACGTCCGGGGGAGGTCTGCATGGCCCGATCGTCACAGAAGCGGGGACGCGCGGCCCGTCGACCAGCGGTAACAGGCGCTGGGCGCACGACGGTGCGTGGGGCGCTCGGCGTGGACGGTCCGACGGCGGGGCGCGCGCAGGGCCACAATGGCCCTATGACCACCGAGCCCGCTGCCGCCCCTGCTCCCGACGCGGCCGTCGAGGAGCTGCGGCGCCACCGTCGCCTTCTCGAGGAGTCGATCGCGTCCGCCAGCCGGATCTCCGTGCCGGAGCCGGAGCAGGACCCCGCCGCCGACCTGCGCGGCGGCGGAGACCCGAGCAAGGCGCCGGCGTCGTTACGCGCGGTGGAGCTCGGCCCCATCGAGATGCCGTCGAGCGGGACGTCCTGGGACGACCCCGAGGAGATCTGAGCCGGGAGCCGCTGCATCGCAGCGGCGGCACCTCCCGCCGGCGGCTGCTGGAACGGGCTTCGGCGCCGGTCAGCGGGGGAGCCGGTCCGCTGCGACGGGGATCAGGCGCGGCATGCCCGCCGGCGCGACTTCGCTGACGGCGAGGTAGCGGGCCTCGGCCCGGTGCAGGCGGATGTGCTCGTCGAGGGACCACTCGGGCCCGTTCGTCAGGACCATCCCGCACGAGCAGTCGATCTCGACGCGGCCGTCGGCGCTGCGACGGAGGTCGCCCACGGTGACGTGAGAGGCCCGGGCGGCGGTCTTGGCCCGGTGCATGCCGGCGGAGACGGCCGACTCGAGAGCATCCACGGCGAGGAGCCTAGCCGTGCGTGTGGGGGGTCTGTACGGTGATCGGTGTAAAGGGCTATTCATGTGAGTGCCCACCTGGGGTAGGGTCGGCGAGTGGCTGATGGTCCTGTTCCTGGTGTCGATTACCCGCGTGACCTGGCCGAACTT